>LUMV01000005.1_pt1 | contig 100356 bp, 94 predicted proteins | sample 729731 | NCBI WGS metagenome assembly LUMV01 (sample SAMN03860301, study PRJNA289734) | marine metagenome | biome: seawater column; feature: ocean; material: water; isolation source: Red Sea water column Station 192 - depth 200m | place: Saudi Arabia: Red Sea | collected 2011-10-15 | depth 200 m
CCCACGAAGCCCTCCAATGGTTCCACCGCGTCATCGCCACCGACCCCCACCACACCACCGACGCACCCCAACGCATCACCCAACTCGAACACGAACTGGCGGCGCAGGAGGACGGAAAGTGAGTGGCCTGGACGGGTCGTCCACAGGCGTGCCGACGCAGCGCTGACGCAGTCCACAGGCCGTCAGGACGCCGTCGTCGTCGAGTCGACGAGCGGCCACGCTGGGGGGATGACGCAGCAGCCATCGCACCAGAACCTCGTCTCCCTGATCGGCCGGGTGTCCGGCACACCCGAGCAGCGGACCCTGCCGAGCGGCGACGAGATCGTCACGTTCCGCCTGGTGGTCCGCCGCGACCCGCCTCGGGCAGGAGCGCGCGCTCGGTCGCGGCAGACCGTCGACACGATCGAGTGCGTCGCGTGGACGGCGCGTCTGCGACGGACCGTCACGCGACTGGAGGACGGCGCGACCGTCGCGGTGACCGGGTGCCTGCGGCGCCGCTTCAGCCGTGCGGCCGGCGGCGGGCAGAGCTGGTATGCCGTCGAGCTGGCCTCGTGCAGTGCGGTGGCCGCCGCTCAGTAGTCTCGGAGCCATGCCTCTGCTGACCAGCGACGTGCCGCTCTGCGAGGCTCACGACCTCGTCATGCTCGACCTCGACGGCGTCGTCTACGTGGGGGCCGACGCCGTCCCGGGTGCGTCCGACGCGCTGGAGCTTTGCGTGAGCCACGGCGCACGCATCGCCTACCTGACCAACAACGCCGCGCGGCCGGCCGGTGAGGTGGCCCAGCACCTGCGCGACCTCGGGATGCCCGTGCACGACGACGGTGAGGTCGTGACCTCGGCGCAGGCCGTGGCCCGCATGATCGCCGCCGACCTGCCGTCGGGCTCGCGGGTGCTGGTCGTCGGTGGACCCGGGCTGCGCGAGCCGCTCGAGGCGGCCGGACTCGTCTGCGTCGACTCCGCGGAGGACGACCCTGCGGCCGTGGTGCAGGGGTTCCACCGAGACATCGGGTGGCGACACCTCGCGGAGGCGGCGTACGCGGTCGCCGCCGGTCTCCCATACTACGCCAGCAACCTGGACCTCAGCATCCCGACACCACGGGGCACGGCGCCCGGCAACGGCACCCTCGTGCGCGCCGTCGTGGCCGCCACCGGACGGGAGCCCCTCGTCGCCGGCAAGCCCGAACGTCCCCTCTTCGACGAGACGCTGCGCCGGACCGCTGCTCAGCGCCCCCTCATGGTCGGCGACCGCGTGGACACCGACATCGACGGCGCCACGCGGGCGGGCATCCCGGCGCTCGCCGTCCTCACCGGCGTGAGCGACCTCGCGGAGCTGGCGGCGCTCGCGCCTGAGCGCCGCCCGGGCTACGTCTCCCACGACCTGCGCGGCCTGGTCGACCACCACCTCGCCGTGGTCGTCGACGGGGACACCTCCCGGTGCGGCGACTCCACCGCAGAGCGCAGGGACGGCACGGTCGTGCTGACGGGCGGCGACCCCGCCGCCACCACCTCGGTGCGCGCCGTCCTCGGCCTGGCCTGGTCCGCCGTGGACGCCGGGCACGACGCGCCGGACGTGCGTCTGGGAGGATGACACGGTGACCGAGCACCACGACCCCGCGAGCCAGGCGTCCGCGCCGTCGCCCGCGGACGACGGCGTCGACCCGGTGGCAGCGCTCGTCGTGCAGGCGCAGGAGGCCTGTGCCGACCATCCCGAGCTGCTGGTCCTGGTCGAGCAGCTGGAGCGGCTCGAGGAGGTCGAGCTGGCCCGTCGCCCCGAGGTGCTCGACGCGGTGCACCGCACCCTGCGCGAGGTGCTCACGGGGGCGAGTCGGCCGGGCCGCTCCGCGTGAGCCGGCGGGTCCGGCTCGACGCGGAGCTCGTGCGCCGCGGGCTCGCGCGCTCCCGCGACCACGCCGGTCAGCTCATCGCGGACGGCAAGGTGCTGGTCGGCGGCCAGCGGGCGGCGAAGGCGGCCACGCAGGTAGGAACCGACCAGGCCGTCGTCGTCCGGGAGGACGACGACCCCGGATGGGCCTCCCGCGGCGCGCACAAGCTGCTCGGGGCTCTCGAGGTCTTCGAGCCGCAGGGACTGCAGCTGCAGGGTCGGCGCGTCCTCGACGCCGGTGCCTCCACCGGCGGGTTCACCGACGTGCTGCTGCGCCGCGACGTGCGCGAGGTCGTGGCGGTCGACGTCGGCTACGGCCAGCTCGTCTGGCGGCTGCGCGACGACCCGCGCGTCCAGGTGCACGACCGCACGAACGTGCGCAGCCTGACCCGCGAGGACGTCGGCGGCGCCGTCGACGCGGTCGTCTCCGATCTGTCGTTCATCTCCCTTACCGTGGTGATGCCCGCGTTGACCGCCGTCTGCCAGGAGGAGGGCGACATCGTGCTGATGATCAAGCCCCAGTTCGAGGTGGGCCGCGGCAACCTCGGCAAGAACGGGGTCGTGCGCGACCCCGACCTGCACGCCGACGCCGTGCTGCGCGTCTGCGAGAGCGGGCTCGAGCAGGGGTGGGGCACCCATGGGCTGGCGGCCAGCCCGCTGCCCGGACCTGCGGGGAACGTCGAGTACTTCTGCTGGCTGCGGCGCGACCCCGAGCCCTCGGTGCCCGACCGGTCGGCCGTCGCCGACGTCGTCGCCCGTGGACCGCTCGCGACGGCGGACGGGGACGACGCATGAGCGAGCGCCGCGTCCTGCTCATCGTGCACACCGCGCGCGCGGAGGCGACGTCGCTCGCGGCGCGCCTGGCCACCGATCTGCGCAGTGCCGACATCGGCGTCTGCGTGCTCGAGTCCGACCGCGACGACCTCGTGGCGGCCGGGATCGGCGAGGTCGGCGTGATCCCCGCCCAGGAGGGCGCGGCACACGGCTGCGAGCTCGCGGTGGTGCTCGGCGGCGACGGCACCATCCTGCGCGCCACCGAGATCTGCCGCGGCACCCAGACGCCGGTGCTCGGCGTGAACCTGGGGCACGTCGGGTTCCTGGCCGAGGCCGACGTCGACGACCTGCAGGCCGTCGTGCAGGGCGTCGTGGACCGCACCTACCGGGTCGAGGAGCGGCTGACGATCGAAGTGACGGTCAGCGTCGGGGACGAGGTCGTCGCGACGAACTGGGCGCTCAACGAGGCCACGGTCGAGAAGGCCTCGCGCGAGCGCATGCTCGAGCTGGTCGTCGAGATCGACGACCGACCGGTGTCGCGTTGGGGGTGCGACGGCGTCGTGTGCGCCACGCCCACCGGCTCGACCGCCTACAACTTCAGCGCCGGCGGGCCGATCGTGTGGCCGGAGGTCGAGGCCCTCCTGCTGGTCCCGATCAGCGCGCACGCCCTCTTCGCGCGGCCGCTGGTCGTCTCGCCGAACTCGACGCTCGCGATCGAGGTCATGGGGGAGATGACGGCGGGCGTGCTCTGGTGCGACGGGCGTCGCGCAGCCGACCTCCCGCAGGGTGCCCGGGTGGAGGTCCGACGCTCGGACACGCCGGCCAGGCTCGCGCGGCTGCACGAGGCGCCCTTCGCCGACCGCCTCGTCCGCAAGTTCGACCTGCCCGTCGCCGGCTGGCGCGGCGCGGCGGAGCAGCGTCGCCTCGGGCGACGGGTCGAGGACGTCTGATGTGGCAGCACCTGCGACTCAGCTCGCTGGGCGTCATCGAGTCCGCCGAGCTCGAGCTCGACGCGGGCTTCACCGTCATCACCGGTGAGACCGGTGCGGGCAAGACGATGGTCGTGACAGCACTCGGTCTGCTGCGTGGCGGGCGTGCCGACGCGGGCCTGGTGCGGCACGGCGAGCGTCAAGCACGGGTCGAGGCGAGCGTCGAGGTGCCGGGTGGGTCTCCGGTCGTGCGCGCGGTCGAGGACGCCGGCGGCACGGTCGACGACGACGTCGTCGTGCTGGGCCGGGTGCTGTCGGCGCAGGGCCGCTCGCGTGCTGTCGCGGGCGGCGCGACCGTGCCGGCCGCGGTGCTCTCCGACGTGACCGACGCCCTCGTGGCGGTGCACGGACAGTCCGACCAGCACCGGCTCCTGCGCGGGTCTGCCCAGCGCTCGGCGCTCGACGCCTTCGCGGGGGACGCGCTCGCCGCGCTCGCCGAGGAGTACGCCCCGCGGTACGCACGACTGCGCTCCGCGCGGGCGCGCCTGGAGGAGCTGCGCCAACACGGGCAGGAACGGGCCCGCCAGCTCGACCTCCTCCAGCACGGACTCGCGGAGATCGCCGACGTGGAGCCGCGGGAGGGCGAGGACGAGGAGCTCGTCACCGAGGAGGGACGGCTCGCCCACGCCGAGGCGCTGGTGCAGGCCGCGTTGACGGCGCACGAGGGTCTCGCCGGCGACCATGGCGCCGCCGCGCGCGACGTCGTCGCCTCCGGCTCGGCGGCCCTGCAGGACGTCGCCGGGCACGACCCCGAGCTCGACGACATGGCGCAGCGGCTGCGCGAGGTCGGCATCCTGCTCGACGAGGTCGCCGCCGACCTGAGCGCCTACGCGCACGGCGTCGAGGTCGACCCCGCCCGGCTGGCCGCGGTGCAGGAACGTCGTGCGGCCCTCGCGGCCCTCCAGCGCAAGTACGGCCCCTCCCTCGCCGACGTGCTGGCCTGGCAGGAGAAGGCCGCCGCCGAGGCTGGGGAGCTCGACCACGACGACCAGGCCATCGCCGACCTCGAGGCGGAGGTCGAGGCACTCGAGCCCCAGGTGCTGGACCTTGCGCACCGCATGAGCGAGGTGCGCCGGGAGGCCGGTGCCCGGCTCGCGGACCTGGTGGGGGAGGAGCTCACCCAGCTGGCCATGCCGTCGGCGCGGCTCGAGGTCGCCGTCAGCGTGCCCGAGGACGCCGTTCCCGCGGCCCACGGCATCGACGACGTCGAGCTGCTGTTCGCCGCGAACAACGGCTCCGCGCCACGCCCGCTGGCGAAGGGGGCGAGCGGCGGTGAGCTGTCGCGCCTCATGCTGGCGCTCGAGGTGGTCCTGGCCGACCAGGGCACCGTGCCGACGCTCGTGTTCGACGAGGTCGACGCGGGCATCGGCGGACGCGCTGCGGTCGAGGTGGGCCGCCGGCTCGCCCGGCTGGCCGAGGGCCCGCAGGTGCTGGCGGTGACGCACCTGCCCCAGGTGGCAGCCTTCGCGCACCACCACTTCCACGTCATGAAGGACGACGACGGCAACGTCACGAGCAGCAGCGTCGTGCGGCTCGACGGCCAGGCGCGCGTCGACGAGCTGGCGCGCATGCTCGCCGGCCAGGACGAGTCCGAGGCCGCGCAGGCGCACGCGCGCGAGCTGCTGGAGCTGGCCGGACGTCTCTGAGCCGGCCCGGCCGACGCGCCGGGACGCGCCGACCCGACCTGCCAGGAGGGCCGGGGTGCGCGTGCCACGATGGACGACGATGTCTCGACGCACCCGATCCACCGACGACACGACCGACGACATCGTCGGGGTCGTGCGCTTCGCCCGCGCCGGTGACGGTGCCGCCAAGTCGCTCCGCGCGGGCGACATCGCCGTCGTCGACCTGCCCGACCTCGACCGCGCCCAAGCCGACGCCCTGGTGCAGCGCAAGGTCCGGGCGGTGCTGAACGCGGCGGAGTCCTCGACCGGTCGCTACCCCAACTCCGGTCCGCAGGTGCTGGCCGACGCCGGCATCGCGCTCGTCGACCACGTCGGTGCGGGCATCTGGACCCGGCTGCGCAGCGGCGACACCGTGCGCATCGCCGACGGCAAGATCTTCAAGAACGAGGTGCTCGTCGCGCAGGGCCAGATGGTCGACGACGCGACCCGCTCCGAGCGGCTCGGCGCCGCGGAGCGAGAGCTCGCGACGAAGCTGGGCTCGCTCACGGCGAACGCGTCGGACCACCTCGAGCGCGAGCGCGCCCTGCTGCTGGAGGGCGCACGGGTCCCGCGCCTCGACGCCAAGCTGCGGGGTCGGCCCGTGGTCGTCGTCTCGCGCGCCTACCAGTGGGAGCACGACCTCAAGGCGATCCGTCGCTGGATCCGCGACTCCGGCGCGGTCGTCGTCGGTGTGGCCGCCGGCGCCGACGCCCTGCTCGAGACCCGCATCAAGCCCGACGTCGTGATCGGCCATCTCCAGGACCTCTCCGACCGTGCCCTGCGCAGCGGCGCCGACGTGGTCGTCGTGAGCCCGTCGGGACGCACCGACGGCGCGGAGCGCTTCGAGCGCGCGCACGTCGACGTGACCGTGTTCCAGGCGACGGGCTCGGCAGCCGACCTCGCGATCCTGCTGGCCGACGCGAACGACGCGCCGGTCGTCGTCGAGGTCGGGGCGCCGCGCGGTCTCGTCGAGTTCCTCGAACGAGGCACGGCCGACGTCGCGAGCTCCTTCGTCACGCGGCTGCGGACGTCGGCGACGCTCGTCGACGCGCACGCCGTGGCCCACTTCACCCGCCGCACGATGCCCGCGTGGCCCGTGCTGCTCATCCTGCTCGCGGGCGTCCTGGCCGTCGTCGCCGCCGTGGGCACGACCCCCACGGGCGCCGACTGGTACGCCGTGCTCGGCGAGCGCCTGGCCGACCTCCGCACCTGGCTCGAAGGACTGCTGTAGATGATCACCTTCCGGTACCACCTCGTCTCGATCGCCGCCGTCCTGCTGGCCCTGGCCGCGGGCGTCGCGCTCGGCGCCGGCGCGCTCGACGGCCGCTTCGCCCCCGACCGCGAGGAGGGCTCGTCGTCCGGTGGCGACTCCGCGCTCGTGTCGTTCGAGAACGGGTACGCGGCGCGCACGTCGACCGGCCTCATCGAAGGCACCCTCGACGACCGGTCCGTCGTGCTGCTGACCCTGCCGGGTGCCGACGCCGAGCAGGTCGCGGGCGTCCGTCGCAACCTGGAGAGGGCGGGTGCGACGATCACCGGCACGGTCGCGCTCACCAGCAAGCTCGTCGACCCCGCCAACCGTCAGTTCGCCGAGAGCGTCACCGAGGAGGCGGCACCCGACTCCACCGGCGAGGGCTACGCGCGCGTCGGTGCGGCGCTGGGACGTTCGCTGCTCGGCCGCGCCGGACGTGAGCTCGACCAGACCGCACGCACGACGGCGTCCGCCTTCGAGGAGGGCGGTCTGACCTCGGCCAGCGCCGCACCCGAGCGGTTCGCCGGCCAGGCCGTCGTCGTCGCGGGCCCGTCGCGACTCGGCGACTCCGCCGAGGTCGTCACCGGTCTGCTGCGCGCGCTCGCCGGCACCGGCGACGGCACGCTGCTGGCCGGTCCGTCGGCGTCCAGCCTCGACGGTGGCGCGGTCGACGTCGTGCGCCGCGAGGCCTCCCAGGTCTCGACCGTCGACGTGACCGACTCCGCCGCCGGGCGGGCCGTCACGGCCCTCGCCCTCGCCCGCGTGGCGGCCGGCGAGACGGGTGCGTGGGGCACCTCGCGCAGCGAGGACGGCTCCGTCCCGCGCTAGTCCGGCGCCTGGTCGCCGCGCCGCCCCGGCTGGTCATGGCCGCCGCGGCGAGGGGCTACACTGGAATCCCGTGGAGCAGTGACGACCACGGCACCTGCCGTCGGTCCCGCTGAGCCGCATCCAGGCCCACGACCACGGGAGTCACCTTGCAGGGCAGCGCCGTCACCAAGCACGTCTTCGTCACCGGAGGCGTCGCCTCCTCCCTCGGCAAGGGGCTCACCGCCTCCTCGCTCGGCCGGCTGCTGAAGTCCCGGGGACTGCGGGTCACGATGCAGAAGCTCGACCCGTACCTCAACGTCGACCCCGGCACCATGAACCCGTTCCAGCACGGCGAGGTCTTCGTCACCGACGACGGCGCCGAGACCGACCTCGACATCGGCCACTACGAGCGCTTCCTCGACGAGGACCTCGTGGGGCGCGCCAACGTGACCACCGGCCAGGTGTACTCCGACGTGATCGCGCGCGAGCGTCGCGGCGACTACCTGGGCGACACCGTCCAGGTGATCCCGCACATCACCAACGAGATCAAGGACCGGATGCTCTCGATGGGCGGGCCCGACGTCGACGTCGTCATCCACGAAATCGGCGGCACGGTCGGCGACATCGAGAGCCAGCCGTTCCTGGAGTCGGCGCGCCAGGTGCGCCACGAGATCGGCCGGGGGCACGTGTTCTTCCTGCACGTCTCGCTCGTGCCCTACATCGGCCCGTCCGGTGAGCTGAAGACGAAGCCCACGCAGCACTCGGTCGCCGCGCTGCGCTCGATCGGCATCCAGCCCGACGCGATCGTCTGCCGCTCCGACCGCGAGATCCCCGAGTCGGTCAAGCGCAAGATCTCGTTGATGTGCGACGTCGACACCGAGGCCGTCGTCACCGCCAGCGACGCCGCGTCGATCTACGACATCCCGAAGGTCGTGCACCGTGAGGGCCTCGACGCCTACGTCGTGCGCCGCCTCGACCTGCCGTTCCGCGACGTCGACTGGACCGAGTGGGACGCCCTGCTGCGGCGCGTGCACCAGCCGGCCGACGAGGTCACCATCGCGCTCGTCGGCAAGTACGTCGACCTGCCCGACGCCTACCTCTCCGTGGCCGAGGCCCTGCGCGCCGGCGGCTTCGCGAACGACACCAAGGTCCACCTGCGGTGGGTGCCCTCCGACGAGTGCGGCACCGAGTCGGGGGCAGCGCGCCACCTGGCCGACGTCGACGGCATCTGCGTGCCGGGCGGCTTCGGCATCCGGGGCATCGAGGGCAAGGTCGGCGCCCTGCAGCACGCCCGCACGCGGGGCATCCCGACGCTCGGCCTCTGCCTGGGCCTGCAGTGCATGGTCATCGAGCACGCCCGCCACGTCGCCGGCATCCCGGGCGCGAGCTCGACCGAGTTCGACCCCGACGCGAGCGACCCCGTGATCGCGACGATGGCCGAGCAGCACGCGTTCGTCGAGGGTGCGGGCGACCTGGGCGGCACCATGCGCCTCGGCCTCTACGAGGCCGCGCTGGCCCCGGGCAGCGTCGTCGCCGGCGTGTACGGATCCGACAAGGTCGAGGAGCGGCACCGTCACCGCTACGAGGTGAACAACGGCTACCGCGACCGCCTCGAGGCGGCAGGGCTCGTGTTCAGCGGCACCTCGCCCGACGGGACGCTCGTGGAGTTCGTCGAGCTGCCCGCCGACGTGCACCCGTTCTACGTGGCCACGCAGGCCCACCCGGAGCTGCGCTCGCGGCCGACGCGCCCGCACCCGCTGTTCGCCGGACTGGTCAAGGCTGCGCTCAAGCGTCAGCGCGAGACGCGTCTGCCGGTGGAGGTGCCGGTGCCCGGTGCCGACGTGGTCGAGGGCGCCGACGCGCCGACGTCGTGAGCCCGCACCCCACGCTGCCGGGCGTCCTGGTCGACGAGGTCGCCGACCGGGACGAGTCCTGGCCCGTCGCGTCCCACGAGCAGGTCTTCACCAGCGGCTACCTCGTCGTCGAGGTCGACGCGATCGTCGACCCGCGCGGCGACGAGCACCGACGCGTCGTGGTGCGCCCGCAGGGTGCCGTCGGCGTGCTCGCGCTGGACGAGGACGACCGGCTGCTCCTCGTCGTGCAGTACCGGCACCCGGTCGGAGCACGCCTGGTCGAGCTGCCCGCGGGCACGCTCGACGTCGCGGGGGAGGAGCCGCAGGAGGCCGCCGCGCGCGAGCTGGCCGAGGAGGCCGACGTCGTCGCGGCCGACTGGGCGCCGCTGCTGTCGATCGTCTCGAGCGGCGGCTACTCCAGCGAGGTGTGCCAGGTCTACCGCGCGACGGGTCTGCGCCCGGTCCCCGAGGACGAGCGCACCGAGCGCCACGCCGAGGAAGCCGACATGGAGCAGTGGTGGGTCCCCTTCGAGTCCGTCGTCGACGCCGTGCTCGACGGGCGGGTCCGCGACGCGACGATGTGCGCCGCGGTGCTCGCCGAGGCGGCCCGCCGCGCCCGCGGCTGAGCCGGCGACCATGAGCGACGCCGGCGACCTCGACCGCGCCGTCCAGGACTACCTGGGCCACCTCGGCGTGGAGCGGGGTCTCGCCGCGAACACGCTCGGCAGCTACCGGCGCGACCTGCGCCGCTACCGCGAGCACCTGCACGGTGCCGGCGTCCACGACGTGGCCGACGTGGCCGAGACCGACGTGCTGGCCTTCCTCGCCGCGCTGCGTACCGGCGACGAGGAGCACGCCCCCCTTGGTGCCTCGAGCGCCGCGCGGGCGGTCGTCGCGGTGCGGGGGTTCCACAAGTTCTGCCTGCGTGAGCAGCTCGTCGCGACCGACGTGACCGCGGCGGTGAAGCCTCCGCGTCCCGCGTCACGGCTGCCGAAGGCGCTGCCGCTCGACGACGTCGAGGCGATCCTCGAGGCGGCCGGTGCGGCGGGCACGAGCCTGGCCAAGCGCGATCGAGCGCTGCTGGAGGTGCTGTACGGCACGGGGGCGCGCATCTCCGAGGCCGTCGGTCTCGACGTCGACGACCTCGACCTGGACGAGGGCACCGCCCTGCTGCGCGGCAAGGGCGGCAAGCAGCGCATCGTGCCGGTGGGCTCGTACGCGGCGGCCGCGCTGGGCGACTACCTGACCGTCGCGCGACCCGGGCTCGTGTCGGCCACCGGACGCGGCGGTGCGGCGCTGTTCCTGAACGCGCGCGGGGGTCGGCTGAGCCGCCAGAGCGCGTGGACGGTGCTGTCGCGCGCCGCGCGCGCAGCCGGCGTCGACGCGGACGTCTCGCCGCACACCCTGCGGCACAGCTTCGCGACCCATCTCCTCGACGGCGGGGCCGACGTCCGCGTCGTGCAGGAGCTGCTCGGGCACGCCTCGGTCACGACGACGCAGATCTACACGCTGGTGACGGTCGACCGGCTGCGCGAGGTGTACGCGACGTCGCACCCTCGCGCCGTCGACTGAGCAGGAGCGCCGGGAGAGCGGCCCCGACCGGCGGGCCAGGCGCGCGGGGACGCCCGTCGAGCGCGGTACAGTGGCCCGACGATCGCCGGGCGGCGACCGGCCGCGGCGTAAGGAGACTGATGAGCGACGAACTCGGACCCACCGGACGCCCCGCGCCCGACTTCCCCGAGCCGTCACCGCGCCAGGGCGGCCGGCCCGCGCAGATCATCGCGATGTGCAACCAGAAGGGTGGCGTCGGCAAGACGACGACCACCATCAACCTGGGTGCGGCGCTGGTCGAGGCCGGACGTCGTGTGCTGCTGCTCGACTTCGACCCCCAGGGCTCGCTGACGGTCGGGCTGGGCTTCAACGCCCACGACCTTGAGCAGTCCATCTACCACGTGCTGATGGACCGCGAGCTGACGCTCAAGGACATCGTCCTCGAGACGTCGGTGCCGGGCCTCGACCTCGTGCCCGCCAACATCGACCTCTCCGCCGCCGAGATGCGCCTCGTGACCGAGGTCGGTCGCGAGCAGGTGCTCGCCCGCGCGCTGCACCCCGTGCTGCACGACTACGACGTCGTGCTCATCGACTGCCAGCCGTCGCTGGGCCTGCTCACCGTGAACGCCCTGACGGCGGCCGACGGCGTGATCATCCCGTTGGAGTGCGAGTACTTCGCGCTGCGCGGCGTGGCGCTGCTCAAGGAGACGATCGAGAAGGTCCGCGACCGCACCAACTTCGACCTGCGCATCATCGGCCTGCTCGGCACGATGTACGACGGTCGCACGCTGCACGGCCGCGAGGTGCTGCAGACGCTGGTGCAGGGATGGGGCGACCTCGTCTTCCACACCGTCATCCGACGCACCGTCAAGTTCTCCGACGCGACGGTCGCCGGCGTGCCGATCACCGAGTACGCCGCCAGCTCACCGGGTGCCGACGCCTACCGCCAGCTCGCCCGGGAGGTGCTGCACCGATGCCCCGACGCGTGAGCATGCCAGGGGCGGACGAGCTGTTCCGCCCCACGGCGCCCTCCGCCCGCTCGCGTCGTCCCGCACCCGACCCGAGCGTGGAGCCGACCCAGGCCGAGCAGGAGCGCACGGAGTCCGCTGCTCCCGCAGCACCGCGCGACAGCGGACGCATCAAGCACGACGAGAAGATGACGGTCTACGTGACGAGCGAGGAGCTGCTCGCGATCGAGCAGGCCCGGCTCCAGCTGCGCAGCAGCGTGCGGCGCAACGTCGACCGCGGCCGCCTCGTGCGGGCCGCGATCGCCCTGGCGCTGGAGGACCTCGAGACCCGCGGCGACGACAGCGACCTCGCCCGGCGGCTCGGCTCGGCATGAGCCTGTCGGCCGACACCGCGCAGGCCCCGGAGGCGGACGGCTTCCGCGTCGACGTCGGGGTCTTCGACGGGCCCTTCGACCTCCTGCTGTCGCTCATCTCCAAGCACCAGCTCGACATCACCGAGGTCGCGCTGTCGACCGTGACGACGGAGTTCATCGCCTACGTCCGCGAGCTCGGCGGCGACCTGGAGCAGACGACGCAGTTCCTCGTCGTCGCCGCCACGCTGCTCGACCTCAAGACGGCGCGGCTGCTGCCGCAGGCCGACGTCGAGGACGAGGAGGACCTCGCCCTGCTGGAGGCGCGCGACCTGCTGTTCGCCCGGCTCATGCAGTACCGCGCCTTCAAGCAAGTGGCGAGCTTGCTCGCCGACCGGCTGGCGACCGAGGGCAAGCGCTACCCCCGTCAGGTCGGGCTCGAGCCGCGGTTCGCCGCGCTGCTGCCCGAGGTGGTCTTCTCGATCGGGCCCGACGAGCTCGCGGCGCTCGCCGCGCGGGCCCTGCAGCCGAGGCCCGAGCCCGTGCTGTCGCTGGCCCACCTGCACGCCCCGACTGTGAGCGTGCGGGAGCAGGCGCACCTCGTCGTCGACCGGCTGCGCCGCGAGCGCACCACCACCTTCCGCGCGCTGACCGCCGACGCGGACCTCATGACGACCGTGGCGCGCTTCCTCGCCCTGCTCGAGCTGTTCCGGGAGGGCGTCGTCGGCTTCGACCAGGCCAGCCCGCTCGGCGACCTGCACCTGCGCTGGACCGGCGGTGACGACGACGTCGACATCGACGTCGGCGACGAGTTCGACGGTCACACCGCCGACGACGGGATCACCCCCGCCCTGACCATCCCGGAGGACGACGATGCCTGACGCCACGCCCGACGCGAGCACCGCCGAGGCGCCCGTCGACGAGCCGGTGCAGCCCGCGGAGCAGGGGGGGCAGCCCACGGACGGGTCGCTGCGCGGCCCGCACGAGCTGGAGCTCGAGCTGCTCGCGCTGCGTCCGGCGCTGGAGGCGGTGCTGATGGTCGCCGACCAGCCCCTCGACCACCTGACCCTCGCGCAGGCGGTGGGACACCCGCCCGTGGAGGTGCAGGCCGCGCTCTCCGAGCTGGCAGCCGAGTACGACGAGCAGGGACGCGGCTTCGAGCTGCGCCACGTCGGCGGCGGCTGGCGCTACTTCACGCGCGAGGCCTTCGCGCCGGCCGTCGAGCGGTTCGTGCTCGACGGCCAGCAGGCCCGGCTCACCCAGGCGGCGCTCGAGACGCTCGCCGTCGTCGCGTACCGCCAGCCCGTGAGCCGCTCGCGGATCTCGGCGATCCGCGGTGTCAACGTCGACGGCGTGGTGCGCACGCTGGTCACGCGCGGGCTCCTGGAGGAGGCCGGCACCGACCCCGAGAGCGGGGCGCACCTGTACCGGACCAGCAGCTACTTCCTCGAGCGGATGGGGCTCGCGTCGCTCGCGGAGCTCCCCGACATCGCGCCGATGCTGCCGGACATCGAGGACATGGAGGACGACCTCGTGCCCCCGAGCGGCTCCGACGATGCGACAGCGGAGGTCGCCGACGGGCTCGACACCGACGACGCAGACTCGTCCACCCCAGGCTCGTCCACGCCAGACTCGTCCAGCCCGGACGCGACCGAGGGGGAGGGGACCTCGTGAGCGAGGCCGAGGGCATCCGCCTGCAGAAGGTGCTTGCGCAGGCCGGGGTCGGCAGCCGCCGCCGCTGCGAGGAGCTCATGGCGACCGGCCGGGTCGAGGTCAACGGCGAGGTCGTCACCCAGATGGGCATCCGGGTCGACCCGCACACCGACCTCGTGCGGGTCGACGGTCGGCGCATCCCGCCGCCGTCGGACCACGCCTACCTCGTGCTCAACAAGCCGCGCGGCGTCGTCTCGTCGATGGCCGACGAGCAGGGCCGCCGCGACCTGACGGAGTTCGTGGCCGGACGCGACGAACGCCTGTTCCACGTGGGTCGCCTCGACACCGACACCTCGGGCCTGCTGCTGCTCACCAACGACGGCGACCTCGCCCACCGGTTGGCGCACCCGTCGTACGAGTTCACCAAGACCTACGTCGCCCTCGTCGACGGCGCGGTCGGCGACGCGGTGGGGCGGCGGCTGCGCGACGGCATCGAGCTCGAGGACGGCCCGGCCGCCGTCGACCGCTTCGTCGTGAAGGACCGTTCCCGTGGTCGCTCGCTGGTCGAGCTCGACCTGCACATGGGGCGCAACCGGATCGTGCGACGCATGCTCGCCGCCGTCGGCCACCCGGTCGTGGAGCTGACGCGCACGACGTTCGGACCGATCCACCTCGGGGGTCTCGGGGTGGGACGCTCGCGCGAGCTGACCCGCGAGGAGCTGGGGGACCTGTTCGATAGCGTGTCCCCATGACGTCGCTGCCCCCGACCCTCGTCGTCGGGTGCGGCCTCATCGGCACTTCCGTGGCGCTCGCGCTGCGCGAGCACGGCATCGACGTCCACCTGCGCGACCGCGACCCCGAGCACGTCGCCGCCGCGGTCGAGCGGGGCGCTACCCCGCCGCCGTCGTCACCGACGTGGCGAGCGTCAAGGGCAGCGTCGCGCGCGAGGTCGCCGGGGGAGCCGGCCTCGACCGCTACGTGGGCAGCCACCCGATGGCCGGGAGCGAGCGCTCCGGACCGCTGGCGGCCTCGGCGCGGCTGTTCGAGGGACGACCCTGGGTCATCACGCCCGCAGCCGGCGCCACCGACGCTGCCGTGCGGCTGGTCGAGGAGGTCGCCGTGATGCTGGGCGCCGTGCCGACCGTCATGGACGCCGACACGCACGACCGTGCCGTCGCGCTCGTGTCGCACGTGCCGCAGGTGCTGTCGACGCTGACCGCCGCGCGTCTCGTGGACGCGCCGCCCGCGCACCTCGCCCTGGCGGGCCAGGGGCTGCGCGACGTCACCCGCGTCGCCGGCAGCGACCCCGCGCTCTGGCGCGACATCATCACCACGAACGCCGAGGAGATCGGCGCCGTGCTCACGGCCGTCCGCGACGACCTCGACACCCTGATCGACGCGCTCCGCGACCGCGACGTGGTCGGCGGCGTGCTCGAGGCCGGTCGCGTCGGCACCCGGGCCATCCCCGGCAAGCACGGCGGCGAGCCCGTCGAGCTGGTCGTCGTCAACGTGCAGGTGCCCGACACCCCCGGGGCGCTGTCGCGCCTGTTCGCCCACGTGGGCGAGTCGGGCGTCAACATCGAGGACCTGCGCATCGACCACGAGCTCGGTCGCCCGGTGGGACTCGTCGAGATCGCGGTCGCCGCCGACCGTGCCGACGAGCTCGTCGCCCGGCTCACCGAACGCGCGTGGTCCGCCTACCGTTGATTCGTCAATCCACCCCTCTCCGAGGAGCCAGCACCTGTGAGCACCCCCTTCGTCGTCGCCGTCGACGGTCCGTCCGGATCGGGCAAGTCCAGCACGGCACGAGGCGTGGCAACGCGCCTGTCGCTGGCCTACCTCGACACGGGCGCGATGTACCGCGCGGTCACGTGGGCGCTGCTGCAGCGTGGCACCGACCTCGGCGACCCCGCCGCCATCGCGCGTGACGCGGTCGACCTGCGGCTGGAGTCGGGTACCGACCCGCAGTCGCCCACCATCGCCGTCGACGGCGCCGACGTCTCCGAGGCCGTCCGCGACGACGACGTGAACGCCCACGTGAGCCCCGTGGCGGCAGTGCCTGAGGTGCGCAGCATGCTCGTCGACCAGCAGCGCGCGATCATCGCCGAGGCCACGGGCGGCATCGTCGTGGAGGGTCGCGACATCGGGTCGACGGTGGCTCCCGACGCCCCGGTGAAGGTGTTCCTCGTCGCCGACGCTCAGGCGCGTGCCGCACGTCGGGCGGCGGAGCGAGGTGGGGCCGACGAGGCCGCGACCGCCGCGTCGCTGGCCGCCCGCGACGCCATCGACTCCACCCGCGCCACGTCGCCGCTGACGCGTGCCGACGGCGCCGTGCAGATCGACGGCACCCATCTCACGCTCGACGAGGTCGTCGACGCGGTGGTGCAGCTGGTCGAGGAGGCCCGGACGACGTGACCGAGCCCCTGGTCGGCGCCGGCGCCCCGGCGTACGCGCCGCGTGCCCTGCCGGAGGCGGGACTGCGGTCGCTGCGCCCGGTCGTGCGCCGCTCCGTCCACCGGCAGTGGGACGTGCGCCAGCGCGGCGCGCACCACGTGCCCGTCGCGGGCCCGGTCATCCTCGCCAGCAACCACGTGGGGTGGCTCGACGGCCCGCTGCTCATCCTGTGCGCCCCGCGCCACGCGCACGCACTCGTCAAGCGGGAGGCCTTCGAGGGTCGCACCGCCCGGGTCCTGCGCCTCGCCGGCCAGATCCCGGTGCGGCGGGAGGAGCGCGACGTCGGCGCCCTGCGCACGGCGGCCGGTGCGCTCGCGGCCGGCCAGTGCGTCGTCGTGTACCCGGAGGGTCAGCGTGGCGCAGGTGACGTGCGGCGGACGAAGGACGGCGTCGCGTGGCTCGCGATGGTCTCCGGCGCGCCCGTCGTGCCGGTGGCGCTGTTCGGCACGCGGGCGCCGGGCGGGCACCCGGAGAGCAGGCCCGCGCGGGGCGCGCGGATCGACGTCGTCTACGGTGAACCCTTACGGATCGCGCCCGTTCCGTGGCCCCGCACCCGGGCCCACGTGGCCGAGGTCGGGCGCCGGATCACCGATCACCTGCGGCACCACGTCGAGTGGGCCGCGGACACCGGGCACCTGCAGCTGCCCGGCCCCCTGCCCGAAGGAACTGCCGATGTCTGAGTCCACCGCGCCGCGCGGCGACGCGCCCCTGCCCGTCCTGGCGGTCATCGGACGGCCCAACGTCGGCAAGTCGACGCTCGTCAACCGCATCATCGGCCGCCGCGAGGCCGTCGTCGAGGACGTCCCCGGCGTCACCCGCGACCGCGTGCCCTACGACGCGGAGTGGAACGGCAAGGCCTTCACCGTGGTCGACACGGGCGGCTGGGACCCCGACGCCCGCGGGCTCGCGGAGCGGATCGCCGCGCAGGCCGAGGTGGCCGTGCAGGCCGCCGACGCCGTCCTCTTCGTCGTCGACGCCACGGTCGGCATCACCGACGCCGACGAGGCGGTCGTGCGGATCCTGCGCGCGGCGAAGAAGCCCGTGGTCCTGGCAGCGAACAAGGTCGACGACCAGCGGGGCGAGCTCGAGGCGGCGTCGCTCTGGAACCTGGGGCTCGGCGAGCCGTACCCCGTCTCCGCGCTGCACGGTCGCGGCAGCGGCGACATGCTCGACGCCGTCCTCGCCGCGCTGCCCGACGCGCCCGAGGAGCGGGAGTCCGAGATCGGCGGTCCGCGCCGGGTCGCCATCGTCGGCAAGCCCAACGTGGGCAAGTCGAGCCTGCTGAACCAGCTCGCGGGGGAGTACCGGGTCGTCGTCGACGACGCGTCCGGCACGACCGTCGACCCCGTCGACGAGCTGGTGGAGCTCGGCGGACGCGAGTGGCGCTTCATCGACACCGCCGGCATCCGCCGCCGGGTCCGCGAGGCGTCGGGGCATGAGTACTACGCGAGCCTGCGCACGTCGACGGCGATCGAGCGCGCCGAGGTCGCCGTCGTCATCGTCGACGCGAGCATGCCGTTCACCGAGCAGGACATCCGCATCGTCTCCTCGGTCGCCGAGACCGGCCGCGCCCTCGTCGTCGCGTTCAACAAGTGGGACAAGGTCGACGAGGAGCGCCGCTACTACCTGGAGCGCGAGATCGAGCGCGAGCTCGTGCAGGTGCAGTGGGCCCCGCGCATCAACATCGCCGCCCGCACCGGCTGGCACGTCGACCGGCTCGTGCGCGCGCTCGACGCCGCCCTCGAGGGCTGGGAGACGCGCATCGGCACGGGCGCGCTGAACTCCTTCCTCGGGCGGCTCGTCGCCGAGCACCCGCACCCGGTGCGCGGCGGCAAGCAGGCCAAGATCCTCTTCGGCACGCAGGCCTCGACCGCTCCGCCGACGTTCATCCTCTTCACGTCGGGGAAGCTGGAGGCGGGCTACGTGCGCTTCGTCGAGCGTCGGCTGCGCGAGGAGTTCGGCTTCGTCGGCACGCCGATCCACATCCAGCAGCGTCCGCGCGAGAAGCGCAAGCGCTGACGGGACGGGCTCGTGCCGCCGCGTTCGCCCCTGCCGCCGCGCCACGGGCTCGGCGCCGCCTGGGTGCGCACGCCCGACCACGACCGCACCCGGCCCTCGCCCGCCCCGACCATGGGCGCCTGGTTGCGCCAGAAGCTGCCCGAGCGCGTCGGGGTCGAGGAGCTGCTCGCCGAGGGTCGGTTCGTGCTCGACGACGGGACGCCGCTCACGGGTGAGGAGCCCTACCGTCCGCACACGTTCGTGTGGTTCCACCGTGCGCTGCGCGACGAGCCGGAGGTGCCGGGCACGATCGACGTGCTGCACGAGGACGAGCGGCTGCTGGTGGTCGACAAGCCGCCGTTCCTGGCGACGATCCCGCGCGGACGGCACGTGCGCCAGAGCGTCACGGTGCGGCTGCGCGACAGCCTCGACCTGCCGGAGCTGACGCCCGCGCACCGTCTGGACCGCGTGACGTCGGGCGTGCTGGTGCTGGTGAAGGAACGGCGGTGGCGCGGCGCGTACCAGCAGCTGTTCGCCGAGCGCGCGATGCGCAAGACGTACCTCGCCCTCGCGCCCTACGACCCGTCCCTGGAGCTGCCGACGACCGTGCGCGACCACGTGCGCAAGGACCGTGGGACGCTGCGCGCCGAGGTCGTGCCGGACGCCCCCGTGAACGCGGTGACGCACGTGGAGCTGCAGGAGGTCCGGGGCGACGAGGCCGTGTACCGCCTCCGCCCCGAGACCGGCCGCACCCACCAGCTGCGCCTGCACCTCTGCGGGCTCGGCGTGCCGATCGTCGGCGACCCGCTGTACCCCGACGTGCTCGACGTCGCGGTCGACGACATGACCACCCCGTTGCAGCTCCTGGCCCACGAGCTCGCCTTCACCGACCCCGTCGACGACGCCCCGCGTCGCTTCACGAGCCGCCGCGCCCTGCCCCTCACGAACGCCTGAGGCCAGGTGGGGTCGCGGCGAGCGCGTACGGTAGGCTGGCTCAGGTTGTTCGGGCTGTAGCGCAGCTTGGTAGCGCACCTGACTGGGGGTTAAGGGGTTTACCCCGCTCTGGTCGGCCCGAACAACTGAAAATCGATGCCACGGGCTGTGGCGCAGCTTGGTAGCGCACCTGACTGGGGGTCAGGGGGTCGCAGGTTCAAATCCTGTCAGCCCGACGTAAAAGCCCAGGTGAGACTAGGTTTCTCGCCTGGGCTTCATCTTGTCCGATGGCCGTTTTTCGTGGTCCCCCTCTGGTCCCCCAACGCTCTCGCCGGCGGTCGCCTGCAGACGAACGGAGTGCCTCGAATCTGCTTCCTGTGGATAAGGGGACCAAAAGGGGACCAGAACGGTTCCGGGGGTGTTCGCGCCGGTGTGGGCGTGCATCACAGGCCCCTGGACGGGGTGCTTCCGCGCTGGGCGTACTTGCGCTGTCCGGCGGCGGAGAGGAAGGCGTTGGCCTGCTCGGCCGCCGACGCGAGGTGGCGGTCGTCGGGGTGTAGGTAGCCGCGGGTGGTCTCCATTGAGGCGTGTCCGAGGATGTCTTGGAGGACGTGCAGCGGGATGCCTGCGTCGGCCATCCAGGTCGCCCCGGTGTGGCGCAGCCCGTGCCGGGTGAGGTCAGGCAGGCCGAGCTTCGCGACGATGCCGTCCCAGTTGGTGGCGTCGCGGACGGTCGCGGTGGTGAGGTAGCCGCCCTTCGGGCCGACCAGCACCGAGTCCTCGGGCTTCTTGCCGTCGGTGAGGCGTTCCAGCACGGGGCGGAGCGGTTCGAGGATCGGCACGCGGCGTTCTTTGCGGCTCTTGGTCGGCTTGGTGACCAGCCCGCCCTTGCCGGGGAACACCTGCCGGCGGATCACCACGAGGTTCTTGGCGAAGTCGACGTCCCCTACTTGCAACCCGGACACCTCCGAGGATCGGGCCGCGAGCAGCGCGGCGAGCATCACGAAGTCGCTGTAGGACTGATGGACCTTCCCGCATGCGCGTGCGAGGCGATTGAGGGTCTTCATGTCCGGGATGGCGTGCGCCCGCGGGGAGGCGTGTTTGGCTGCCTGTCCGCGAAAGGCGTTGCGGTTCAGGCTTCGCTTGGCGCGGTTCTTCGCGGGGTTGATCTGGATCAGCCCGTCCCGCACGGCTTCATCGAGCACCCGCACGAGCGGGGCGATGGTGTTCTTGATGGTCGAGGCGCCGTGGCGCTGTTCCCACTCATCGATGGTGCGGTCGATGATGCCGGCGGTGATCTGGGTGACCGGCAAGTGCCCGAGCGCGGGCAGCACCCGTAGCTTCAGCCCGTACCCGTAGGTCTCGCCGGTGGACGTCGGATCCAGGCCACGCGCCCACCGGTCGCCGATGGAAGTGACGAACTCCAGCAGCGTCATGGACACATCCATGCCCTTGGTCGAGGAGTTGCGGAGCTGGTCGAAGAAGGCGTGCGCAGCCGCTTCGTCGCGCACGATCTCCGATCGGATCACCCGGCGCTTGGTGGTCGGGTCGGTCCACCGGGCGCGGGCACGAATGCCGTAGGAGCGGCGCTCCATGTCCGTGGAGACCTTCACGCCGATCGGCGGGACCGGCTTGGGCTCGGCGGTCGGCTGCGGCTCAGCTCTCCGGGGCATGATCGTGTTCCAGCTCGCCCAGCCAGCGGTCCACGGCATCGAGCCGGTACCGGGCGATCCCGCCCAGCCGCAGGAACGGCGGCCCGGTCCCGGCCGAGCGCCACCGCGACAGCGTGGACTCCGACACCTTCAAGTACGCGGCGACCTCGCGACTATCCAGCAGCGGCGTGACGACCAGCGCCTCGGTCTTGTCGCTCAAAACACTTCTCCAGTGCCAGGGTCGAGGTCGCGGTAGAACGCTTCCTCGGCTTCGCGGCGGGCTTGGACGTCGGCCATGACGAACTCCACGAACTCGGCGTCGCGGTCGATGATCGGGATGTCCTCGATGGGGTCGCGGGGTTCCTCCCCGGGCCAGACAGTCTGCCTGGTGGGGCGGTCGCGGTCGAGACGGGTGCCAGAGGCGGCGACCCATTCTCGGAGCCGCTGCCGGGCGTCGGCGAAGTCGCGGTGCCAGCCGAGCGGTGCGCTGCCGTTCTGGTCGGGGTCGTAGGCGCAGAGCCAGTGCAGGTGCAGCGCGCTCAGCTCCCACAGCAGCTCGGGGTGCATGTGCCAGGCCGGCGGGATCACGGAGGCGTGGAGCCCGTAGGTGTGGCGCAGCCAGTCCACCCAGCGGTTGAGTTCCAACCACTCGGCCTCGGCGTCCTCGGCACTCAGCAGGTTCCAGTTGATCGGGTGCGGCGGTTCGGCGATCAGCGGCTCGTCGTAGCCTTCGTCGTCCATCTCGTCCACATCCGAGTCGGGAACGTCGTTCGTCGTGGCGTCGCCGTGAGGTTCGTCGGACATGCTTGGCTCCTGTCTGCTCCCTGGCCCCGGTGGTGCCGGGCGGTTGTGGCGGGCAGGTGCTCCTTGCTGCGACCGGCGTTCAGGTGTCGGAGCGGCGCAGCAGGGCTTCCATCTCGGTGCGGTCGGCGACGAGCTGGCCAGCGTCGGGGCGCTTCGGCCAGGGGTGCAGGTCGGTGACGATCGGTGGTGCGGCACGCAGCAGCACGATCCCGGTCCCGAACGGGAGACGCCTGATCTTGTCGGGCGGGAAGATCGGCACCCGGCGCACGGACCTCTGGTTGGAGCGGGTGCCGTGATCGCCCAGCGTCACGGAGTCGGTGTATTCGTCGCGTTCGCCGACCAGGGCGCTCAGGTCTTGCAGGTCCCGGCTGTTGGATGCGCCGCCGAGGATGACCTTGACGATGCTCGCGTCCCAGATCGCGTTCGCCTGGTGCTCGTTCCACTTGTCCCGCGCCTGCGCGAGCGATTGGAGCACCGGCATCGTTGTGATCCCCGACCCGCCGCCTTCGGCCATCAGTGTCGGCAGTGACGGCAACGGCGAGAGGTTGGCTATCTCGTCCAGCGCGAGCAGCATCGGCGGATCGAGACGGGCGCCGGCCGATCGTGCGGCCAGGCGGCGGGCGGTCTCGATGAGGTCTTCCACGAGCGCCGCGACGAGCGGGGCGCTGGCTCCGGCACCGGAGCCGGTTGCCAACAGGAACAACGTGCCGCGGTCGCGGATGAACGCCTCGGGGTCGAAACCCTCACCAGGGGCGGGTGATACGGCGTCGAGCACGCGCGGGTCGGCCAGCGAGCCGAGAGCCAGGGAGACGCCCTGCCAGATCGAGTCGCGGGTGCGGGGGTCGGAGTCGATCATCGCTTCCAGGGACTCGGCCCATCCGGTCGCGGCCTGGGTGGAGCCGGTCAGGATCGCCACCGCGTCAGCGGCCGCGGTCGGATCGAGAGTCCACCGGAACAGCTCGGCGGGCGGTCGGTTGTCGATCGCCGCCGCGTGCAGCAGTGCTTGGAGCGCGGCCCGTGTCTTGCCCTCCCAGAAGCCTCCGCTATCGACGCCGCCCGCGGACAGGCCGGTGCCGGCGGCGAGCCCGGTGGCGCGGATCATCGCCGTCTGCGGTGACTCGCAGCCCCGGACGGGTGACCAGCGCAGACCGGCGGGCAGACCCTCGGCCAAGTGCTGGGGGTCGAAGATCGCGACGGGTCCGATCCTGCGGCGGGCGCGCATGGTCGCGGTGAGGTTGTCCGGCCTGGTCGAGGTGACGACGACGGCACCGGGGGCATCGAGGATCGCCGGGATCACCAGATGCAGGCCCTTCCCGGAGCGGGGCGGGCCGATGACCATGATCGAGTCCTCGACCGAGGCCCACACGCCGGCGCTCTTGGAGGTGCCGAGCCGGTATCCCACCTCCTGTGGCCGTGGGTCGCTCAGACCGGGGCGCAGGTTTCCGGCGCGGCGCAGCAGCGCCTTGTCGGACGCAGCGGCGGTGACCTCGTGCCGGGTGGCGATCCCGGCCATGCGTCGCGGATCGGCTTCGATCCGGTGAGTGTGGCGGCGCAGCCGTAGCCACACCCAGAGCCCGCCGGTGACGAGGCCGGCGAGCAGCAGCCCGGCGACGAGCCAGTAGATGACCGGGTTGAGGCCGTCTGCGTCGAGCGCCAGGCCGGGATCGCCGGGGCGGAACAGCACTCCGACCCCGGCGGCGGGATCGCTGGCCGGCTGGGGTGTGCCGGTCAGGAACGCGGCCACTGATCCAGCGGCGCGCAGGATCAGCGCGACGCCGAACAGGACGACCAGGCCGATCATCGCGGCGTTGGTCAGCTCGTCCCCGAACGAACCGGTCTGGTGACCCTGCTCGTTCACGGCAGCCGCCGGATGTTCGTGGTGCCGGAGACGCGGCCGAACAGGATGACTTCGATGACCCCGCCGGCGTGATCCACTCCGACCCCGGCCGGGTCGATGAGGGCACGGGTGGTGCCGGTGTGGGCGGCGTCGGTGTGCCCGGTGATGACGGCGACCGCCACGTCCTCGCCGGGAACGAACCCCTCGCCCTCGATGGCGTAGAGCACCGGCCCGGTTGGCGCTTCGGGTTCCGATGTGGGCTCGGGGCGGGAACGCCGGCGGCGGGCGGCGATGATGTCGGTGAAGGTCGTGCCGTCCGCTTCGCGGACCTCGACCCTGGCCGGTGTCGTCCGGTCGTTCGTGGCGCGGTCGATGATCTGCCCGAACGAGGATCGTCGCCAGGGCGGCGCAAAAGGGTCGGGGTCCAACCGTTTCCCGTCGACGGTGACGGTCACGGTGCCGTCCTCGCGCACGTCAAGCACGACGAGCGGGATCGAGACCGGGACAGGCTCAGGCTGCGGCTTGGGTTTCCTCATGCCGCCAGGTGCACCCGCCCCCTACCGGCAACAGTCAAGGGCCGCAGGACGCACGGGGGTTGGCGGCCGGGCCGGTCACGACTCCGGGAGGAACCGTTCGGCGATCCCCAGCAAGCGTCAGTCCAACCGATGAATCGTCAGGAGTCCGGACGAACGTTCAAGAATACGGGGAATTTCTAGCCTTCTGTCTCTACAGCCGCATCTTCGTTGCAGGTCTTCGTTGCCCGTGAGGTGCGCCGTGCGCGACAGTGGACAGGAGCGCTCTCAGGAATCTCGACAGATCATCATGATTCCTTGAGGCCGTAATGCACTATGCGATTATGATCATCGAGCCGCCGGCTGATAGCTCCCTGCAAGCACGTGAACGGGACGCGGCGACTACTTCTCGATCTGAGCGTTGAGCAGCCCGATGAACTCATCTGCAGCATCAAGCTGCTGCGCGAGCTTCGCTCGACGCTCTTGCGCGTCATCCAGGAACTGCGCCAACGCGACTTCTCCGTCCGCTCCGCGCGCGTCATTGCTGCGCGTACTGTCCAGCGCTCGGAGCAAGTCACCCATCTGCTCCAGCGAATACCCCAGCGGCTTCATCCGGCGGATCAGCATGAGCCGGTCGTAGTCGTCCTCGGTGTAAAGACGGAACCCACCCTCTGAGCGGCCCGACGGGGCGAGTAGCCCGATCTGGTCGTAGTGGCGGATCGTGCGCAACGACAGCCCCGTGCGTTCGGCCAGCTCTCCGATGTGCATCATTCCGGATCCAGGCATGGGTTGCTCCTTCGTGATTCGCTCTCAACCCTCACGTTACGTTAGAGTCGACTTTTGTGCCCGCGTCTTCTGCCGGGCATCCTCCCGACTGCCAGACCGCAAGTGGGGGCTGTCGGGCGCGCGCCGAGACGCGCGCTCTCACTCTTCGATGGTGTCACGCCTGACCCGCCCTGACCTTGGAGGCCTGCCTCATGACCACAGTGACCATGACCGCTGAAGACCGAAACCGGTATCGGCCCGAACCCTCAGTGCTGACCGCGCTCAAGACCCCGCGCATCCTCACCCGCGAAGTCCTCGCCGGCCTCGTCGTGGCCATGGCCCTGATCCCGGAGGCGATCAGCTTCTCGATCATCGCCGGAGTCGATCCCAAGGTCGGGCTGTTCTCCTCGTTCATCATGGCTGTCACCATCGCGTTCGTCGGCGGGCGCCCCGCGATGATCACCGCCGCCACCGGGGCAATCGCACTCGTCATTGCGCCGGTGGCGCGGGAGTACGGGATGGACTACTTCATCGCCACTGTGCTGCTCGCAGGCGTGCTGCAGATCGTGCTCGCCGTGTTCGGAGTCGCGAAGCTCATGCGGTTCATCCCGCGCAGCGTCATGGTCGGCTTCGTCAACGCCCTGGCGATCCTGATCTTCATGGCCCAGGTACCCGAACTCGTCGGCGTGCCCTGGATGGTTTACCCGCTGGTTGCAGTAGGGCTGCTGATCATGATCTTCATGCCGAAGATCACCAAGATCATCCCGGCGCCCTTGGTGTCGATCGTGCTCGTCACTGCTGCGGTCGTGGTCTTCGCGATCAACGTTCCCGCCGTCGGCGACAAGGGCGAGCTGCCTCGCAGCCTGCCCGAGCTGTTCATCCCGAACGTGCCTTTGACCTGGGAAACGCTGACGATCATCGCCCCCTACGCGTTGGCGATGGCGCTGGTCGGGCTCATGGAATCGCTGATGACCGCGAAACTCGTCGACGATATTACCGACACGCACTCGAACAAGACCCGCGAAGGCTGGGGGCAGGGCGTCGCGAACCTCGTCTCCGGCTTCTTTGGCGGTATGGGCGGCTGCGCGATGATCGGCCAGACCATGATCAACGTCAAGGCCTCCGGCGCGCGCACCCGAATCTCGACGTTCCTCGCCGGTGTGTTCCTCCTGATCCTCATCGTCGTCCTCGGCGACATCGTCGCGATCATCCCGATGGCCGCCTTGGTCGCGGTGATGATCATGGTCTCGGTCGGCACCTTCGACTGGCACTCCATCAAACTGTCCACCCTGCGCCGGATGCCCAAGAGCGAGACCACCGTCATGGTCATCACCGTCGCTGTCGTCGTGGCCACCCACAACCTCGCAATCGGCGTCGTCGTCGGCGTGTTCGTCGCCTCCGTGATGTTCGTCCGCCGCGTCGCCCACCTCATCGACGTGCGCCGCGAGGTCACCGAGCAGGACGGCGCGCCAGTCGCGCACTACACGGTCGAAGGGCAGCTGCTGTTCGCCTCCAGCAACGACCTCACCACGATGTTCGAGTACGCCGACGACCCCGACCGGGTGGTCATCGACCTCACGAAATCCCACATCTGGGACGCCTCCACCGTCGCCGCGCTCGACGCGATCGAGACGAAGTACGAACAGCACGGCAAGACCGTCGAGTTCATCGGCATGAACGACTACACCACCGCGTTCCACGCCCGACTAACCGGCGGGCTCGGCAACGGACACTAATATCATCAGCCTGAACCGTGGGGTCGCATCTTCCACGAACATGCGACCCCATAAGCCCTCCACAAGAGTCTCGATCCTCGTCTTCCCGCGAATCAGGCTTCAGGAATCTTGAACCTACGGGGATCGCCGGTCATGCGAGCGGTGGTGTCGAACGCGGCCAGCTCGGCGGGGTGGAGTTGGTGCTGCACGACGAAGGCCCGGTCCTTGATCCGCCAGAGCCCTTGCCCGGTGCCGAGTCCGGGCAGCAGGCCGCGTTCGGTGCCGGTCAGTCCGAGCGCGACGGCGGTAGGGCCGAGCTGATCGGTCTCCTGCCGGTAGACGATCCTGGTCTCCGCGTTGGCCAGCAGGCTGTTTGCCAGAGCCCGGTTCGCCGACCCGGCATCGCCGACGTTCTCCAAGTCGGTGAGCTTGTGGAACACCAGCAGGTTCGCCAGCCCGTAGTGTCTCGCCAGCCGCCAGTGCGCGTCCATCCTCCGTAGGAGCGCCGGGTGGGACATGAGCCTCCATGCCTCGTCGTAGACGACCCATCTGCGGCCCCCGTTGGGGTCGAGCAGGGCGGCTTCCATCCATGCGGATGAGCAGGTCATCAGCACCGAAATCAGCGTGCTGTTCTCGGTGACGCGCGAGAGGTCGAGGCTGACCATCGGCAGGGACGGGTCGAACCTGACGGTGCTGGGCCCGTCGAACAAACCGGCCAAGTCCCCGGCCACCAACCGGCGCAGCGCGTGGCCGACCTGGCGGCCGTCCTCGGTGAGTCGCCCGTCCGGGTCGTCGGCAGGGTCGGGGCGCAGCAGCCGCTCGACCACCATCGGCAGGATCGGCACGGCCGCATCGCGCACCGCGCCGGCCAGGGCCGTGTCGATCGCGGTGTGCTCCAACGGCGCCAACCGCCGATCCAGCACCGTCTCCGTCAAGGCTCCGAGCAGATCGCGGCGTCGCGCGGCCAGGGTGGTGGCCCACTCCTGATCCGACAGGCCGCCGGGCCGGTAGCCCTCATCCAATGGGTTGAGCCTGTTGCCCATCCCGTGCCCGAGGACGATTGCTTTCCCGCCGACTGCCTCCGCGACGCCGGAGTGCTCGCCCTTGGGGTCGCCGGGCACATAGACGCGATACCCGAAGGGCAGACTGCGGGTGTAGAGGCTCTTGGCGAGCGAGGACTTCCCGGAGCCGACGATCCCGGCCAAGATCAGGTTCGGCGCGGTGATGATGCCCCTCCGGTACAACTCCCACGGGTCGTACACGAACGACGAGCCGCTGTAGAGGTCTTGGCCGATGAAGATTCCCGCGGCTCCGAGCCCGGCTTCGGCCAGGAACGGGTACTGCCCGGCGAGCACGGCACTGGTGTCCTGATGCCGGGGCACCCGAAACCGGCCCGGTGTCCTCAGCGCCGCTGGACCGGGCTCGCCGGCGGCGGGCAGGTAGACCGTGGCGCGGCGTTCGGCCCGTTCGGCGGCGGCCTTGGCCTGGGCCGCTGCCTTTTCGACGTGACGCTGCTCGGCGACGAGCCGGGCGGCGGCTTGCCGCCGCTGCTTGCGCAGCCGGCGCCGCTCCGAGGCGGGCGCGACGAGGACAGCGGTATGCAGCTTCTCGCCCCGGCTCACAACGACCGCCCCCGCGTCTCGGAGACCCAACCGCCGGCGAGACGGTCGAACCACGACGAGTCCGGCGCCGGGCGAGGTCGCTGCGGCATGTCCGGCTTGGGCTGCGGCGAGTCCTCAATGCCGAGCAGGGCCAGCGCGTCCGCGTTCTGGTGAGCGGTCTCAGCGACCCAGCCGGGGAACAGGCCCTCGTGTTCGGAGCTGCTGCCAGGGTTGTTGATGGCGTGCTGGCGGGCGTCGCCGGCCGCGGTCAGGTAGCCAGCGAGGTCGCGCATCGCGCGGTCCGGGGCCACGGCCGCTCCGGCTCCGGTGAACAGGTCCCGGCCGTCGAGCGTCTGCCCGGTCGCGGTGTCCTCGATGCGGTGAGCGTATCGCTGGTGCTCGCCCAGTGGCGAGTCCGGCCATACGGTCAAGGTGAGCGTCCCTACTTGCCGGGACATCGGAGCAGTGGGGTCTGCGCTGTTCATGGCGGGCAGGTGCACGCCCGCGCGTCTCTGTGGTGGCTATGTCAGAGCGACAGCCCGCGAGCCTGCTTGACCGCGGCGACGCCGGGATGCTCGAACCAGCCCCCGTCTCGGACGGCGCTGCGTCGAGCTGCCGTCTCGCGGCCGGCGGTGTCGCGGGTCGGCGGGACGTGCACGGCGGTGGGCGGGTCGATGGCGTCTTCGGCGGGGATCAGGTGCCGTCGGTAGAGCGCGACGTGCCCGGCTTGGAGGTTGTAGGTCATGGCGTAGTCGCCGGTCTCGGCCTGCCGGTCTCCGGGGTAGACGGGGGCGGTGTCGTGGACATCCCCGTTCTCGAAGGCGGCGTTGGTGGTCTCGTCGCCGTAGTCCCACATGGACAGATGCTCGATGGCCGCCTCGTCGCCGCCTCGGTCGATGAGGTCGAGAGTCTGGTCGGCTTCCTCGCCTTGGAGGAACACGACGCCGATCCACCGCTCGACACGTCGGTCCTGCGGGTTCCAGACGATCCGGCCTGACTGGTTGAAGGCGGCGCTGAGGCAGTCGTCGGCCTGGTCGATGAGGGTGCCGGCCTGGTGCAGCTCGTCGGCGGCCGCCAGTGCCGCGGCCGCGCCGGCGGCGTGGTCGCGGGCGTCGTCGGTGACGTGGTGCTGACGGGTCAGGTGGGCGGTGGCGAGCTGATCGAGCACCTGCCGCAGCGATCGCAGCCCGCCCAGCAGGTCTCCTATCACGGCGTAGGTGTCGGCCGGGTTCTCGAAGGCGCGGGTGGCGTGCGCGAGCCCGCGCAACGCCTCGTAGGCTTCGCTGGCGTCGCGGGCCGGATCAGTGAACGTGGGCATCACGGGCCTCCTTCAACGAGGGTGGGATGCCTGCCAGGTGAGCGCGCCGCTCACACCGTGCGGCACAGCGGCAGCGCCGCCGCCGTGAACGCGACCGCTTGCTGGCCGACGAGCCGCCGGGTCTCGCAGGAGGCCTGGATCGCGGCTTGTTCGATCGCGGCGACCGCGGCTTCCAGCTCGTCGACGCTGGGGGCGGAGACGGAGATGAGCCCGGAGACGCGCAGCACGCCGTGGCCGGCGGTCAGGTCGGCTTCTTGTTGCAGGACGTCCTGGTACTCGGCGGTCTGGGCGGCGTCCTCGATCTGCCCGATCCGGGCGCGCTGGGCTGCATCCGAGATGTGCTCGACCTTCTTCTTGCGGATGTCGCGGGCCGCCTGGTCCGAGCGCATCGGGGTGTAGACCAACGACACCGATCGTTGGATGCCGGTGGAGAGCAGCACCGGCGCGAGAAACCCCGGATAGACGAGACTGCGGGGCCATTCCGAGACCCACAGGACGGTGTGCCACGCGGAGTCGGTGCGCAGGTTGCCCCAGGTCTCGGTGACCGCCACCGGCCCGGCGGCGGCGAGTTCCTGCCCGAGCCGCCCGTGGCGCTCCAAGGTGGCGGCCACGGCCGGGTCATACGCCGAGCGGAGGATGACCGCGACCTGACCGGGGCCGAGCCACCCCAAAGGGGTCAGGTCCGCAGACCGCAGCGCGGCGACCAAGGTCGCCATCTCCTGCCGGAGCACTGCGGCGGCGCCGCGGATGCCGCCGCCGGCGGTCCTGATCTGCCGGGCGGCGACCTTCATGTCCAGGGAGAGGCTGACCGTGGTGGCGTGCCTTTCCCCGGCGGGGCCGGCCCGCTCGATCAGCTCGCGATAGGTGGTCGCGGCCCAGGAGCCGTCGTCGGTGCCGTGCTCGGCCCACCACTCGGCCAGCCCGCTACCGGAGTCCGGCAGGGTCCGTTCGAGCACTTGCAGGGTCGCGATCCTCCCGGACCGGCAGACCGTGGCGAGCACTCGCCCCCACGAGGCCACCCGCCGCTCCTGCTCGCCGGGGTCGAGCAAGATGAATGCCGGATGGGTCACTTCCGTCACGACTGTCAAGGTTGCCTGGCGGGGGTCGTGGATCATGCACGCCCCGGTCTCGGGGTCCAGGTGCTCCCGCAGCCGGGCCATGTCGCCGGGCAGCGCGAGGTTCCCGGCCGGGCGGGGCTTGACGATCCGGCGCCGGTAGAGCAGTTGTCCACCGGTGGAGCGCCACAGCCACCAGAGCGCGACCGGGAGCCATTCGACCATCGGCCTACCGGCGACCGGCACCCACGTCAGCACCATGGCGAGCAGCCAGACCGGGGCGGTGTAGGCCAGCAGCATCCCCGCGCCGCCGTAGAACGCGGCCAGCAGCGCCAGCCCGCCGATGCCGAGGGTGACGAGCTGTGCGACCGAAAGGCCGAGCAGCACCCCGCGGCGGGTGAGCCGGCTGAACTTCATTGGCGTCAGCTCGCTACCGGGTGTCTTCTGTTCCGTGGTGGGCATGACTGGTCACTCCTTGCCCCGCGGCGATGCCGTGGGGTTGGACGGCTCCGTGCGAATCCGCGGCTGCGGCGTGGACGGCGGGGGCGCCTGCGACGGCGGCGGGGTGCCGCCGTTCTGCCCAGCTGCTGCGTCCGCGGCGGTCTCGGCCTGACCGGCCACCGCGTGCCCCGCCTTTGGCCCGGCTTCGGCGGCGTCCTTGGCGACCTTCGCTCCGATCACGACGGCTGCCGCCGGTCCCGCGGCGGCCCCCGCTCCTGCTCCGGCACCTGCCCCGCCTCCGGCACCTGCGCCCGCTGCGCTGGCTCCGCCTCCTCCCGCAGCCGGCGCGGGAGCCTTGGGCGGTGGGGTTCCGCCTGATCCGCCACCGGACCCACCACCACCTGTCGGGCCTTCGAGAACCTTCTTGGGCTCGCCGCTGCCTTGAGGCTTGGACGGGATCGGGACGGGACGGTTTAGCGCGTTCTTGGCCTCCTGCTCGGTGCCCATCTGCTGGTACAGGTCGAAGCCGACGAAGGAGACGAAGCGGTAGACCATGTAGGGCGCGAAGGCCGCGATGCCCATGAGCACGATGCCGGTGATCGGTTCGGTGACGGCGGCGATGTCCAGCTCGATCGGGGTGGCGATCTGCGTGACCGCCAGCAAGAAGATGACGACGAGCACGAGCTTGCTGATGATGAGGGCGATCACGAACGCCGCCCATTTCCCGATCCACCCCTTGGTGGCGTCCCAGGACGCGCCGGCGAACGCGATCGGCGCGAGCACCACGCCGACCAGCAGCAGCGCCTTGCGGATCAGCAGGCTGAACCAGACGATCGCGACGGCGGCGATCATCAGCCCGGCCAGGAAGATGGTCACGATCGCGCCGACGCCGGGCGCGGCGATGTTGATGCCGCTCAGCCCGGCGGCGAGCAGGATGATCTTGTCGCCCATCGTCCCGGTGGTCTCCCCGGACGCCTGGATGATGCCGATGCAGAGCTGGTCCACGATTTCCAGTGCGAGCGCGGTCAGCGTGACGACCACGGACGCACCGAGCACCGATTTCGCCGCGCCGAGCGCCGCACGGGACAACGCGGTCGGGTCCCGGCGTATCAGCCCGGTGATGAGTTGCAGGCAGAAGAAGATGAGGACGAGGAAGACCCCGATGCCGAAGATCAGGTTGTAGACGCTGGTGAACCCGTCCGTCTGGACATCGACCAGCGTGGTCGTGTCGAACACGGCCCACATCGCCTCGATCAGCCAGCCGGCCGCGCCGCCCATCGCCTGGGCGAGCCAGTCGAACGGGGCGGCCACGACCGTCGCGGCCGCCTCGCCGGCCACGTCGCAGACGGTCGAAATCACGGGAACGTCGCAGACACCCATCACGAATCTCCTGCTGTGTGACCGGCCGTCTCAGACGGCCTGGCCGACGTTCCAGAAGAAGTTCACGAGCGTCACCGCCGCACCACAGATCACCGCAGCACCGCAGGAGATGAGGACGCCCAACTTCCCCCGACCGGAGAGGTGCGGGTTGCTGGAGTTGGCGCCGTAGGCCCACACGATCGCGCTCACGATCAGCGCCAGGACACTGAGGATGAGGCCGACCGTCATCACGGCGCCGACGATGGTGCGGAGCTGTTCGATGCCCGGCAGGCCGTTGCTGTTGGGGTCAATGTCGATCACGGCGGGTACTCCCTCGCTGAGCGGATGGCTTGGTGATGGCGAGGTAGGCCGGCGAGCGACTGGACACCGGCGAGCGCGTGAGGACATGAGAAAGGACTCCCCACAGGCGTGCCTTCACTCGGTGCGGGTCAGAGCTGGTTGCCGAGGGCGATGAGCCAGTTCACCCATGCGACTCCCGCGCCGGCGAGCGCGGCGGCGCCGACGCCGACGAGCACCCCGACCCGGCCTTTGGAGGCGAGGGCGGGGTTGCCGTGCGACGCGCCGAACGCCCAGCAGATCGCGGAGACGATCACCATGAGCACCGCGACGATCAGCACGATCGTCAGCAGGGCGCCGATGACCTGTTTCAGATCGCCGATGCCGCCCAGCCCGTCGAAGTCGGGGAACACGTCCATCACGCACCGCCGGCTTGGACGGTGATGTGCAGGTGGTCGATGTGCTTGGTCGTGATGTCGGTGCCGCGGGTGTAGTCACGCCAGCCCTCGGCGTCACGCGCGAGAGACCAAATCTGGTTCTGCCAGATCAGGTACTCCACGCCCAAGACCTCGGCATGGTCTCTCAGCCAGTTCGTGAGCGCCCATCCGGCTTCGAGCTGCGCGGGCGTCGGGTACTGGCCGATCGCGTTACCGAACGTCACGTCACACGCGCGGCCCAGCGGGTGCTCGGAGACGGTGCCCGGACGGGGCGAGTAGCACGCCCACGAGGTGTCGGGGAAGGCCGCGCGGGCCTGGGCCATGACGTGCGCCATGCGCGCGGTGATCTGCCCGCTGCTGGTGGGGTCATCGACCATCCGGTCGGGGTCGCCGTCCAGCGGTGCCGGCGCGCCCGCGGTGCCGCCGCTGGTGTCGCATCCAGCGGGGCTGCCGACGGTGGCTTCGGGCAGGTCGGCCGCGTTGTGGTCGTTGAGCCACGCTGCGGCGTCGACGGCCTCGCCATTGGTGCCGCCGGGCCGGACCTCGAAGTGCAGGTGCGGTCCCGTGCTATTGCCGGAGCTGCCGACATCGCCGATGTGCTGGCCCGCGGTCACCCGGTCACCCGCCGAGACGTGGATGCCGGACTGCCACATATGCGCGTAGGCCGTCGCCACCGTCGCGCCGTCGATCTGGTGCTCGATGACGATGAGCCCGCCGTAGCCGCCGGAGAACTCGGCCACGGTCACGGTGCCGTCCGCGACGGCGAGGATCGGCGTACCGTCCGGTGCGGCGAAGTCGGTGCCGGTGTGGAACGACGGCTCCCCGGTGATCGGGTGGATGCGCGGCCCGAATGGGGAGGTCATCACCCAGGTGCCCTCGGGCAGCGGGAACACGACCCGTGAGGACTCCGCGACCGGACCCGCCGCCAACGGGGCGGCGGCCGGGCCGGCCGCACCCGTCGCGCCGGTGAGGGCGTCGAGGATGCGTTCGGCGACCGGCTCGTAGTTGCGGTAACGGTCCGGATAAGCACTGACCTCGACGGCCTGCGCGGCCTCGCCGGGGTCTATCTGCGCCCAGCCGGGAATGTCCAGCAGGCCCCGCGGTGAGGGATAGTTCGGGCCATCGGGTCCGCCGTAGAACGCGCGGGCCTGATAGGTCGTGTCCATCAGCTCCGCGACGGTTCCCCAGCCGGATTGCGGGCGCATCTGAAACAAACCGAGGGAGTCGTGGTCGCCGCCGTTGCCGTCGTTGGGGTAGTTCACGGACTCGGGGTAGGCGCCCGTGTTGGCGAGCTGGCGCAGGGTGCTCTCGGTGAGCGCGGCCATCAGCGCGATCTTGATGCCGGCCCGGCCGACGCCCTCGATGCTGCCGCCGACCGTGACGATCGTGGCCGCGTGCGTGAGCTGCTGCCGGTTCAGCGTGAAGGTGGTGCCGTCTTGGGTGGTGACGGTCAACGAGTCGGGAACGGTGCCCACGGTGACGCTGCCGCCGGGGACGGCGCAGTTCGCGGCGGCGGGGTTCATCAGCACGCCGATCGACAGCAGGACGCAGGCAGGCCCGAACAAGACGAAGGCGAGTCCGAGGATGAGGAGCTTCTTGACCACGACGCGCCTCCTGTCATCGCAGCGGGTTGTCGAGCTGCGACAGGCGCAGCACATGACACAGGCCGGTGCGGAACTCCGGTGCCGGGGGCGGGCAGGCCAGGAAGATCGTGAACGACACCGGATGCTCGCTCGTGACTGTCTCGCCGTTCCAGACGCCCTCGCGGTGCCGGGTTCCTTCGATTGTGACCGCGGTCGCACCACGCGGGAGCTGGCCGGGCTGGGCCTGCTCGACCGCGGTGTCCCATGCCTCGGGCACAAAGGAGGACTCGATGGTGAGGTGCTGGGTGGTGGCGTACTTGCGCAGCTCGATCCACGCCTCACGCGGGGGCAGATAGGACGCGATGTCGGAGGCGAGGCCGGCCTGTTCGGTGCCGGACGGGTCGCCCACAGCGAGGATCACGCTGGTGTAGTCCAAGGGCATCAGCCCCGAGCCGGTATCCCACGCGAACAGGGCCTCGGCGACGTTGCGGGCGAACTCGTCGGGATCGCTGGACGGCGTAACCTGCGGCAGTCGCGGCGTGTCCGGCCCGGTCTCGCCCGGCGCGGTGACCGCGGGGTCTGATCCGGGATCGGATGTGGCGGGTCGCTGGGGGCCGGCGATGAGCCCGTAGACGCCGATGCCGATCAGGATCAGCAGGGCGAGGCCGGCGGCGATCATGGCGATCAGGCGGCCACGGGACCAGGAGGCGGGATTCGTCTTCATATTGCCAGGTGCTCGCCGCCCGGAACGACGACGGACGGCGGCGGCGACTCCGGTCAGAGGGCGCGCAGCAGCGGCCGACCGTCCGACTCAGCGGCGACGGTAGCGCGGGCGGTGCGGAGCTGATCGGCGAACTGGGTGGTGCCCTCGACGGTGGCGAAGAATGCCTCGGCCTGCTCGTCGGTGAGCTCGATGGCCAGCTCGTCGACGTCGTAGTGGGTCCACCACGCTTCCAGGTCGGCCCAGGTCAGAACGAACGCCCGCACCGGGTACCGCGCCGGTCCCTCGTCTTCAGCGGCGGGGCGACGCTTCGGTGCTGTCGGCTTCGCCGCCTTGCTGGTCTTGGTGGCGTGGACGCGGGCCAGGGCTTCGTCGGCCAGCTCGTGCAACCGCCGGTCCCGCTCGCTGTCGGCCTCGGCTTGGGTGTCGCGGAGGCGCTGGAAGATCGGGTTGACCGCCGCGCCGGCCTCGATTTGCGCCAGCCCGTCCCGCGCCTGCGCGCGCGCCGTCTCGGAGACGGTCGGGTCGTCGGCCAGGTGTTGCAGGTAGCCGATCTGTTCCAGCCGGCTGTAGGACGCCGAGCCGGTCACCATCCGCGCCGCCTGCGCGCGAGCGTCCCCGAGCTGGTGCGAGTCCGATGGTCCCGTCGAATCGGCGGGACCATGCTGTCCCGGCTCATGACCGTCTTGGAACTGGGTCTTGGCCTTGCGACGGGCGGCGTCCTCGGCCATGAGTTCCTTGATCTCCCGGTACAAGGCGGCGGCCTCGATCGGGGTGAGCGGCTTGTGGAGCTGGTTGTCGTCCTGCTCGGCCAGCAGATGCCCCAGCCGGTCCGAGATGCCGGATCGCACCCACACGCTGACGCGCCGCCAGCCGAGCTTCTTGATCGCCGCCATCCGACGTGCCCCGCACACCAGCACCCCATCCGGGGTGATCGTCGGCGGCTGCAATAGCCCATCCCGGTCGATCGACGCCGCGAGCGCGTCCAGGTCGCCCAGGTCCGTGCGGTGCCGCTGGCCGACAGTGATGGAGTCCACCGCCCGCTCCAGCTCGATGTGCCCGGCCGGTGCGCTCATCCCGCACTCCGCGCCTTCGTCGTACCCGGTGCAGCCAGCGAGAGGGTGAGCACGAGGTCGTCATCGCGCAGCAGCACTGGCAGCGTCTCGCCGATCAGCAGACGTAGCAGCACGCCGCGTCCCGCGCCGGTCGCCGCGAGCGTCGGGTCCGGGCAGCCGAGCAGGGCGCGCAGCAGCACCGCCCAGGAGCGTCCCGGAAGGTCGATCAGGGCTCTGGCGTGCTTGTCGCGTCGCAGCGTCTCGTAGGCGGTGTGCCGGTTCCCGACGCGGGTCAGCGCGACGCAGACGTGCTCCACCGCCGAGCGTGCCGTGCCCTCGGGCCAGTCCAGCAGCATCAGCAGCGTGATCGCGTCCTCGACCGCCGACGCCGCCGTCGTTGCCGCCGGCTCGGCCGGTGTCTGCTGCGGGGTGTCGTCGCGGTCGTGGGCGTCCTTGATCTGGAACGCGGGGTGATAGTCGCTCAGGACGTTCTCGCGGTCGGAGAGTCGTTCGGGGTCGTGGAAGATCGAGTAGCGGGGCCGGCGTGCCTGGTGGGTCGAGCACAGCAGCCCTTGGCCGCGTTCCTCGGCGATGCAGGTGATCCTCACCGCGTGCGTGATGACCGCCCACGGGTCATCGGCGGTGCGGGCGGCTTTGGTGCGCATCACGTCGAACGCCGCCGACGCGGCCTCCCACGGATCGAGCCGGTGCTTGTGCGCCAGCGCGGCGTACTTGTCGGCCGCGAACGCCATCAGCTCTGCCGCTGCCGGGTCGTGCTCCCAGGCGCCGCGGCCGGCGGTGTGGAGCCGTTTCAGCAGGGCGCGCAGGCCCTCGCTGGTGCGGTAGTTCTCAGCCGGCTGGCCGCTGGTCTCGCTCATGGTGCTGGTGTCGTTGGTCATGGTTTGGGCACCTCCCGACGGAGAGGTGCACCCGCAGACGACTGCGGGTCTCGCCTTGACGGAGTGGGCGCCCATGACTCATCACCACCCGGCTACCTCATCCCGACCCCGGAGCGGCGTGGTCCCTGCTCGGTGCCGCCGCGACGGCCGAACGCGCTCAGAGGCGGCAGACGCTTGGCTCGTTCGGCGACCCAGCGTGCGCCCTTCTCAATCGGGGCGCGGACATGCCGGTTCATATCGGCGGTCCGGTCGATGCCCCGGCGGGACAGCCGGCCGCCGCCTTGGGCGATCAGGTCGGTCGGGCGCACCCAATCCACGCCCCGGCCCCGTACCCGCGCCAGCTTCTCCTTCGCGCCCTTGCGGGACTCGGCGTCCTTGACCGCATCCGGCGTCCCCGCTGCTTCGGTGGTCTCGGCCGGGTCCGGGTCGTTCCGCTCATGGGGCGGCGGCTCGGGCTCGGAGCGATGCTGCTCCTGCATCCGGTCCTCGTCGTTCATGGCAGGGCTCCTTCCATCTCGGGCTGCGACTCGGAGGGGTCCGCCTCATCGGACTGGTGGGCACGAGGCAGCCAGCGGCCCACCGTCGAGGGATGCACGCCCAGGTGCCGGGCGATGGCCTTGTTCGACCAGTCCTGCTCTCGCAGCTCTGCCGCGAGCGCCCGTCGATCCGGCCCGCCGTCCGAGTCCGCAGCGGTGACGCCTGCCGCCGTAGGTGGCGGGTCGAGAGGTGCCGTCTCGCTCTGTGGCGGGGCGGTGATCGGCTCGACCGCCGGCGGCACCTCGAGCGCGGTAGCGGGGCGTGCGGTGGCGCGGGTCAGCACGACGGTCAGATGAGTGATCGCCAGCAGTACGACCGGTGGCACGGCAGCGACCGCGGCCGCGAGCGGGCCGGGCACGTCGGCGTCGGCCGCGACCACCGCGTGCAAGCTGTTCGCCGTCACCGACACCGCGGCACCGCCGACCAGCAACGCCCACGGATACCACGCCGCTCGCTCCCCGGCGAGGGCGACGACGGCGACCGTGGAGACCACGATCACGCCGTCGACGATCAGCGGCCACGCCCACGCCTGCCCGGCCCCGATCCCGGAGCGGCGGGCAAGGTCGGCCAGTGACGTGAACGACAACCAGAACGCGCCGGCAGCGATGAACACGGTCCCGGCGACCGAGGTGATGACCGCCCACCGGCGGCCGCGTAGCTCCTTCACGACAGCCCCCGCGTGGCGGGCGCCCGCTGCTGCACGTTCACGCGAGCGAACTCGCCCGAAGCCGATGCGGCGGGACGGTCCCGCCGGGCTCCGGCGCCGACGCTGCGATAGGCGCTGTAGACGGTGCGGGTGATTTCCCGCTCCCCGAAGTCCGACTGCGCGGCCGTCACCATCGCGTCCAGGGCATCCGTGAGCGGCACCCCGCCCTCGGCTAACCGGCACGAGGCCCAGAAAAGTTTGAGGTTGCGGTCGGTGGCCTGCCGGCCCAGCCACGTTGCCAGCCGCTCCGCGTCCTCCCGCCGCACCGGCCCGCCGAGGCGCGGCCGGGGCGCGGGCCGAGGATCGAGGAAGGCCCGCAACCGGCCCGCATCTATCGGCCGGGCCGCACCGGCCGCGACCTGCTCGATCCGGTACGGGGTGCGCACGCCGTCGAGCCGCAGCAGCGAGGGCGGAGCGATGATGTAGCCGCCGTCCCCGCGACAGTCGATGCCGACCTTCCCGGCCTGCCAGGATCGTTGCGTCTGGTGCGGGTCGGCTGGGAAGTAGGCGTGCTGGCCGCCGGTGGGTGTGCGCACGACCGCCAACGGCTCGGGGATCAGCCCGGCCCGCGCCGCCCGCGCATAGGCGGCATACCCGTTGACGCCGTGCACATCCACGTCGATCACGACCAGCCCCGAGACGGCGCCGGTCGGGATGCCGATGTTCGCGGTCGGCCGCGACCGCCACCACCCCTCAACCCGGTCCAGGTCGACGTTGGCTTCGTGGAACCCGCGCTCCGGGATCGGCCGCTTCCCGGCCGGCGCGCAAGGGAACACCGGCACTCCGGCGCGCGCCAGCTCACGCGCCGCGACCGGCAGCGGCGTCCCGTCGAGCTGACCGAACACGGCGGCAGCCGTGGCGGGGGCGACCATCACAGGCCCCGTCCCGAGCCGACTGAGGCCGCCGGTGTCTCCCGTTCCGGCAGCGGCTCGACCCGGCGCGCGGCCTGCTCTGGCGTTTCCTGAGACTGCGACGTGCGCTCCGGGCCACCGACACGCAGGGACAATGGGTTGCCGTTCCCGAGCTGCGGCGTGTCGAGCTTGTCAAGAACGTCGAATGCGGTGCTGCGCACCTGCTCGCCCGTAGCTCGCACGACCGCCACGGGGTCCTTCCCATCGACGTTGGCCGCCCATCCGGCGACATACGGGATCGTGTAGTCGCTGGTGTCCATGCCGTGCGCGGCGGCGATCATCAGCGCGACCGACTCGGCGCGTACCTCGCTGATTCCTCGATGCTCGCGGGCGTCCTCTTGCTGGTTCGGGCCATCCAGCCGGACGTGCGCCAACTCGTGCGCGAGGGTCTTGACCTGCGCGGCCGGGTCCATGTCCGCGCAGACCATCACCTGACGGGTCTCGAAATCCGTGCAGCCATTCGCGCCCCGCTCGATGCGGTCGCGCGGCATCCGCAGCACCTCGAACCCCAGCGACTCCGCCTGCCCGGTCAGGCCCTCCCACAGCCCAGCGGGGGCTTCGCCTTCCAGCAGCCTCGGACGCGGCAGCTCGGGAAGCGGGTCTCCGTGCGTCCTCGACACGTCCCACACATAGGCCGGCACGACGCTGACGATCCGCCTGCGCACGACCTCGCCCGGCCGCGGCTTCTCCCACTTCCCGAGCCGGCGCCACGACGCTGGATCGCGCGGGGTCGCCGATGCGAACCTCGCCTTGACCGGACCGCGAATCCGATAGCCGCCGTCCTTCTCCGGCCAGCGGCCCATCTTCCGCCAGTCGTTGTACCCGGCAACCCACGTTGGCGTCGGTGTCGGCACCCGGCCCTGTTCGTAGGCTTCAAGATGCTGCGCCCAGATCAGCAGCGTGTTGTTGAACGAGCGGGTGCGGAACCTCGCGGCGAACTCGATCGCCTGCCGCCAGTCATCGCCCGACACGAGTTCCTCGACCGAGCGCACGATGCGTTCTTCCAGCGCGTCGAGCGTCGCTTGCCGCGCCGCCTGCTTGTCCTCGTTCGCAGCCATCGTCTGACCTCCCTCCGCCAGGGCCACTCCGAGAGGGAGCAACCGTGCGACCGCGAGGTACGCCGGGAGGATCAGGAAGACGAGACGGACGACGGAACGATGCTTCGGACCGTCAGGCTCCGCGATGAACCCGACGAGTCTCTACCGGACTACCGGTTCAGAGCGCAGCGCGGACGGTTCTCATGCCGATCCTGCGGTTTTCGTCGGGGCGGATGCGCGTTTCACCCGGTCGCTTGCGTCCGTACGCGGCTCAGCGCCCTGTAGTTGCTCGGGGTGACACCCACGCTACGGCGGAACTGGCGGGCGGCGAAGTCAGGATCGCTCCAACCCACCTCCTGAGCGATCACCGTAATCGGCGCATCTGACGTGCGTAGGAGCGCCGCCATGCGTTCGGTGCGCAGCATTGTCAGATACGCGATGGGCGACTTGCCGAAGGCTTCCACGAACAAGCGTCCGACCTGTGATTTGGACAGATGGACTTCGTTGGCAAGGTCGGTCACGGACCACCGACGTTCGGGTGCGGCGTGGAGCAGGTCAGCAGCCTTGCGCGCTTCGGCGCGAAGGGGACTGAACCGTCGAATCCGAGGTGAGGTTGGCCATGCCGTAGCGCGCTGTGTCGAGCTTGTGCGGACCTGAGAGGTCTTGATGAACGGCGCGATGACATGGGCGACGCTGAACCATAGGGCTTGCATCCGGTAGAAGGTTTCCACGGGTCGGCTCTCGGCGCTCAACGCAACCAGCTCGTCCAGCCACGGCATGAGCATGCCGGCCCGGTCCTCGCCAAGTCGGAGGATCTGCGCTGGCTCGGTGTAGATCGTTGACGCGAACTCCGCCGCGTCGAGTCGATCACGCAACACACTCGCGTGCTGCCAGAACACCTGATCGACCACATAGTCCGCGTCGGCATAGACAACCGTGGCCGTGATGTGACCCTCCGGCTCAATCCCGCAGAGCACATTTGCGCTGAGCAAGACGGCATCACCAAATCGGACCGGTCGCTTACCGAACTCGCTCAGGAGTATTGCTGAACCGTCACGAACGAAAGCGAGTTTGATCCAGTCGAACGCAACCGGGTCAGCGGGCCGGTACGCCGTTCTTGTGAACGCCCGGATCGGGCTGAAATCCACGCCGTTCGCCGCGAGTGAGGTGCCACCACCGGACATCGGGCAGATGCGCGGTGTCGCGCTCACCATTCATTGGGTCCGGACATGATCACTCGCCGGAGCGAGAGACACTTTCGACCGTGACTCTGGGAATGAGGAGACCAGCAAGGCCAGCGGCGACGATCAGCACGGCCATGATTGCGAACGGGCTTTGATACTCCGAGATCGGCGTGAATGTGGCGAGCATTGCCAGACCGATGGCTCCACCAAACTGTTTGGCGGTGTTCATGAGCCCGGACGCTGCGCCGGCGTCGCGGTTGTCGATGCCTTGGGTGACGGCGGTCGCTAGTGGTGTGTTGAGCAGACCGCCACCGAGTCCGATGATGATCGACGGCAGCAATACCGTCACCGGGTAGTTGGCAACAGGTATCAGCCACTGGGCCAGGAACCCGAGTGCTGCGATCACTGAGCCTGTCGCTACGAGGACCCGGATCGGGTACCGGTCGAGGAGCCGGGGAGCGACCCATGTACTCACCACGAGCATCACTCCGGTCAGCGGTAAGAAGCCAAGCCCGGTGGCTGCTGCTGGGTACCCCATGCCCTGCTGCATGAGGAAGGTCAGGAAGTACCACACTGCGACTTGGAAGCAGGCGCCTGCGAGGAGTGTGGCTGCGTTGCCCGTGATCACTGCTCGGTTGCGCCATAGTCGTGGTGGCACCAGCGGCACACGCGTCATCCGTTGCTGTACGACGAGTGCCACGAACAAGACGCCACTGACACAGGCGGCCACTGGCGTGGTGTTGGCTAGGTTCTCGTCACCGGCACTTGAAGCCGCGTAAGCCGCGGCGGTAAACGCGCCCGTGACCAGCACCGAGCCCAGCACACCGACGCGGCCCCGCACGACCTCCCGCTTTGCACGTGTGAGTACATACGCGGCAGCGGCGACCGCCGCTCCGATCGGGAGATTGATGAGAAGCACGGCACGCCAGGACACATACTCGGTCAGGACTCCGCTGACGATGTTCCCGAGGCCCCCACCGGCCAGACTCGCACCTGTCCAGATCGCGACGGCACGGACTCGGGGTCGTCCTTCGGGAAACCAGATCGTCAGCAAGGAGAACGTTGCGGGTGACAACACCGCGGCTGCCACTCCTTGAACCGCGCGCGCTGCGATGAGCATCCCGCCTCCCACCGCCAGGCCGCCCACCACGCTCGCGATCGTGAACACGAGCACGCCCCCCAACACCGTCCGCGTAGCGCCGAAAACGTCGGCAAGTCGAGCGCCTGCAAGGATCAGCCCAGCGAAGCCGAGCGTGTATGCAAGCACGATCCACGACGTACCAACCGCCGAGAGCGCTAGATCCTCGCGTACCGATGGCACCGCGACGTTCATCACGGACGCATCCAGGACCACCATCAGCTGAGCGACGCAACTCACCCACAGCACGAGCCTTGGTGTCGTCACCCCTCGTTGGTACATGCGTATCATGATACAACTGTATCAAACGAGAGAGGGTGTGCCGCCATGGACGATCTGGATCGACGCACGACAATCATCGAAGCCGCCGAGAGGCTGTTGTCACGCGGCGGAGTCGAAGCCGTGTCGATGCGGAACGTGGCCGTTGAAGCTGGCGTCTCACTGCGGCTGGTGCAGTACTACGGCAAGTCAAAGAACGAGCTACTCACGGCTGTCCTGCAAGCCATGTCCGAACGCAGCGTGCAACATTGGCAACAGGCATTGGATTCCGCGTCCGGGACACAGGACGCTCCTCTGCGGGCATTCTTCGACGCGGCACTACCACACGACGAACAAAGCCGGGCCTTCCACCGCCTCGGAGTCTCGTTGGAGCAGCTATCGGCCTCCGACCCGGACGGCATGGGCGCCATCTACCGAGGACATCTGGAACGGCTCGCGTCCAGCCTTGCGTCGCACATCGACGAACCGGATCCCGCGGCCATAGCGCACGCCTACGAAGTCATGGCCCTCTCCCACGGCTTGGGCAGCTTGATCTCAACCAATGCCATCACTGTGCAGCAGGCCCGTGCCATAGCCTCCGATTACATGGACCGATACCTTGCCACCTGAACATTTGCGACCGCGCTGAACCCTTTCACCGGCTAACGGGCATCGTGGAGAAGGTTACGTAGTGCGGCAGCGGCTTGTGCTGGCAGGACACGTTGCCGAGCGCGGCGAGCTGCTGTGTGTAACTGAGCGCGAGGTTCGGATCTGTGACCCACCCCGGCGGGAGGCCCATCAGCCATTCCACGAAGTCCGGCGCCGGCCGAGGTCCCGCGTCGTCGCTCAGGATCGCGGGGTCTGGGCGGGGCGTCCGGTTATGTGTTCCCATCGGGCAATGGCGCGGGCGTAGTGTCCCCAGCGGTGAAGATGTCCTCGATCAGGGACCACAGAGTCTCTGGTTCGTTGCTCTTGTTCTGCGAGCCAGCCGGTCCGTTGAGTGTGAGGTCGATGATCTGATGGGAGAGCCCCGATCGACCCTCGCCTCGCTCGTACCCGGTCTAGCAACTCCCCGCCTCGAGTCGAGTCCGTCGCGAGTGGGGTTCTGAACAACGTCTTGGCGATGAGCAACGATGAAGAGGCGGAGTCTCGGGTGAGGAGCGCCGACAAGGGACGCTGATAGGCCGATCCATTGCGTGTCATACCGCAGGTCGGCCAGATCGCCGAGTACGGCGCCGGCTGCCCGGAGAGGTCGAGTTGCGAGGTCTCCCAGACCCCACGGGTCGGGTTCCAGGTCGCGAAGGGTTGCAGCGCCGGGGGTTGCGTGGTCGGGGTTGCGTTGCGCATCGGGGTTTCCTTCCAGGGATGCGCGGACGGCGGGTGAGGACAGCAGCCCGCGGACGTTCTCGATGACGACGAGCTGGGGTTGCAGCGCGTCGATCGCTTCGGCCATGTGCGACCAGAGCCCGGAGCGGGTGCCGGGTGCGAGGCCGGACCGCTTACCTACTGTGGACACGTCCTGACAGGGGAATCCTCCGCACAGCACATCAACGGGAGGGATCTCGTTCCAGTTGATCGTGGTGATGTCGCCCAGGTTCGGGACGTCGGCCCAGTGGTGAGCGAAGATGCGCGAGACGTGTTCATTGTTTTCCGAGAACCAGACCGTCTCGGCACCTAAGGCGTACTCGACGGCGAGGTCGAGCCCGCCATAGCCGCTGAACAGTGAGCCGACTCTGATCGGGCGTTCGGGGTCGTTGGGGTCGAGCATGAGGACTCCGGCTGACGGGTGCTCCCCGGTCGGATTCCGCACAGGAAGTCGCTGCCGGGCTGGTCAGCAGCCAGGCGCTCAGCCGTCCGATCCATCGCGGACGCTTCGGCCCGCCGTTCCGCGCACGTCGAGACGCACCGTCATGTCCGTGCCGATCTGCCAAACGCGCCGGATCCCTCCCGCGCGCCACCCGAGCCACCACACGTCTTTCAGACGAGGCGCGAGCCGTCCCGAGTCGCATCGGATGCGACCGGACTCGCGGGCTCACCTGCCCTCCGAACGACGGCGGAAGGAGCAGCCCAGGTGACGGTTTCGATGCGCGTGATGAGCGCGGGCGATGGGTACAAGTACCTGTTGAAGTCCATCGCCGCGGGCGATGGCGACCGGAGCCTGAGCACGCCGTTGACTCGCTACTACGCGGAGGCGGGGACACCGCCGGGCTTCTGGATGGGCTCGGGGCTGGGTCGGCTCGGGCACGGCGAGCTGGTCGAAGGAGCCCAGGTCTCAGAAGCCCAGCTAGCGCTGTTGATCGGGATGGGCCATGACCCGATCACGGGCGATCCGCTGGGCCGCGCCTACCAGCAGTTCGCGTCAATCGGAGAACGGATCAAGCAGCGCGTCGACGCCCTCGACCCCGAGCTGGGGCCGGCCACTCGAGCGCAGGAAGTGGCCGCGATCGAGGCGGCGGAAGCCGAGCGCCGCACCCGCCGCGCGGTAGCCGGTTACGACTTCACGTTCAGCGTGCCGAAGTCAGTCTCCACGATCTGGGCGGTTGCAGACGCCGGCACCCAAGCCCTGATCGCAGACGCGCATCATGCGGCGGTTGCAGAGCTGGTTGCGTTCCTCGAACGCGAGGTTGCCGCAACCCGCGTCGGTGCAACCGGCCCGGATGGCGCGGTTGCGCACGTCGATGTCGCCGGTGTCGTGGCGGCGGCGTTCAATCACTACGACAGCCGCGCCGGTGACCCGCAGTTGCACACCCACGTCGTCATCAGCAACAAGGTTCTGACCGTGCAGGACGGCCGCTGGCGGACCCTCGCGGGCCGGCCCATGCACGCGGTGGTCGTCGCGGTCTCCGAGCTCTACAACGCTGCTCTGGCCGATCAGCTCTCCCGCGTCCTCGGCGTCGAGTGGGTAGCGCGCGAACGTGGCAGGGACCGAAACCCGGCCTGGGAAATCGAGGGCGTGCCCGACGATCTGGTGACCGAGTTCTCCACCCGCTCCCGGCACATCGAGGCCGAGAAGGACCGCCTCATCGCCGGGTACGTCGCCAAGCACGGCAGGCAGCCCTCCGCCCGAACGGTGCTGAAACTCCGGGCGCAGGCGACGCTCGCCACGAGGCCAGAGAAGCAGGTCCGGTCCCTGGCCGACCTCACTAGCGAGTGGCGCCAGCGCGCCAGCCGAGTGCTGCGACGCGACGCGAACGGCTGGGCGCGCACGCTCACCACGGCCAACGCGCAGGCGCCACGACGGGTGCTGCGCGCCGACGATGTGCCGCTGGATGTAGTGCGCGAGCTCGGGCAGACCGTGATGGAGATGGTCGGTGAGAAGCGTTCGACCTGGACCCGCTGGAACCTGCACGCCGAAGCATCTCGGCAGTTGATGGGGTGGCGGTTCGCCAGCATCCAGGACCGGGAGGCGATCACCGGGCTCGTGGTCGATGCCGCCGAGCACGCTTCGCTGCGGCTGACGCCGCCGGAGCTGGCGTCGAGCCCGTTGCAGTTCCGCCGCGCGGACGGCACCTCCGGGTTCCACCCGCACGCCTCGACCCGGTTCTCATCCGAAGCCCTGCTGGCCGCCGAAGACCGACTCCTGACACGCGCCGCTGACACCTCCGGCCCGGTGGTGCCACTGGAGACGGTCGAGAGGATCGCCCGCAAACCCGACGCACGCGGCCGGGTGCTCGGCGAGGATCAGGCCGCGGCCCTTGCTGCGATCGCGGTCTCCGGTCGCGTCGTGGACGTGCTGGTCGGCCCGGCCGGGGCCGGGAAGACGACAGCGATGAACGGGCTCCGGCGGGCATGGGAGAAGGAACATGACGCCGGCTCGGTGATCGGGCTCGCCCCCTCAGCGGTCGCCGCGCAGGTCCTCGCCGATGACCTCGGCATCGCCACCGAGAACACGGCGAAGTGGTGGCAGAACCACATCATGAACGGGACCACGTTCACGGCCGGGCAGCTCGTCATCATCGACGAGGCGAGCCTGGCCGGAACTATGTCGCTGGATCGGCTCACCCATGAAGCCGAGAAGGCCGGCGCGAAAGTCCTCCTGGTCGGCGACTGGGGCCAGCTCCAATCACCCGGCGCCGGCGGCAGCTTCGCCATGCTCGTGCACGCCCGCGACGACGCCCCCGAGCTGACCGATCTGCACCGCTTCACCAACGAGTGGGAGAAGACCACTTCACTCCAGCTCCGCCACGGCCGCACCGAGGCGATCGACACTCTGATCGAGCAGGGCCGGATCACCGGCGGCGACGAGGAAGCGATGATCCACGCCGCCTACACCGCGTGGCGGGCCGATCTTGCCGCCGGGCGCGCGTCGATCCTGGTCACCGAGACCCACGCTACCGTCACCGAACTGAACACCAGGGCGCGGGCGGATCGGATCATCGACGGCACCGTGAACCCCACCCGCGAACTGCCGCTGCGCGACGGCACCGCAGTCTCCGAGGGCGATCTGGTTATCACGCGCGAGAACGACCGGCGGCTCCGCAACGGCCGAACCTGGGTCCGCAACGGCTCCCGCTGGACCGTCACCGGGGTTCGCGAGGACGGGTCGGTCAGCATCCGCCCAGCCGGGCGCAGGTTCGGCGGCGGGATCGTCCTGCCGGCCAACTATGTGGCCGAGCATCTGGACCTCGGCTACGCGATCACCGCGCACCGCGCCCAGGGCGTCACCACCGACACCGCGCACGCGGTCGTCACCGCCACCACCACGCGGGAGAACTTCTACGTCTCCATGACCCGCGGCGCCCACAGCAACCACGCCTATGTCGCCGTCGACCGGGAAGACGCCGAATACGCGGTGCCGCATCCCGGCGACAACCCGAACGTCACCGCCCGTTCGATCCTCTACGGCGTGTTGCAGCACATCGGCGCCGAGCTGTCCGCGCACGAGACGATCACCGCCGAGCAAGACCGCTGGGGCTCGATCGCCCAACTCGCGGCCGAGTACGACACCATCGCGCAAGCCGCACAGCACGACCGCTGGGCGACCTTGCTCGCCGCGTCCGGGCTCACCGTCGAGCAGATCGAAGACGTGCTCGGCTCCGACGCCTACGGCGCGCTGTCGGCCGAGCTGCGCCACGCCGAGGCCAACCACCACGACCTCGACGCGCTGCTCCCGCGGCTGTTCACCGCGCGGAGCCTGAACGATGCCGACAACATCGCCTCCGTCCTGCACGCCCGCGTCGCGCGCGCCACCGCCCGGCCCGCTGGCTCAGGCCGCACTCGCAAGTCCCCAAGGCTGATCGTCGGATTGATCCCGCACGCTGGCGGGCAGATGACCGAGGACATGCGGCAAGCCCTGGACGAGCGCCACGAGCTGATCGAGGCCCGCGCCGACGGCGTGCTCCGCGGTGCCCTCAGCGATAAGGAGCCGTGGGTAGCGAAGCTCGGCACGGTGCCGAAGGACAAGAAGCAACAGGCGGCATGGTGGCGCGCTGCTCGCACAGTCGCGGCCTACCGCGACCGCTACGGCATCACCGACGACCGGACCCCGCTCGGCCCACCGCCGGAGAGCACCAGTCAGAAGATCGACGCCATCCGCGCCCGCGCCGCCCTCAACCGTGCCCAGGCGATCGCTCACGAGGGCGCGCCGGCTGATCCGGTGCGGCCAGCGACCGCATCACGCCCCGCACCGAGCTTGTGAAGCCCCACCAGCGGGGCGGCCGTCAGAGAGAGCGCCCCGGCGTGCCCGGCGACGGGCGCCGATGCCCGAGCGCGCGTCCGACCTCGGGCCGCGTCACAGTCCGGTCCTGGGTCCTGTCGGCGTCGAGTAGGTCGATCACGTCGCTTGACTGAGTGACGAGTGAGGCGAGGCCCTGCTTGATGAGTTCGTTCGGTCCCGCGCTCGTGACGCTGGTCACGGGGCCGGGCACCGCGCCGACGCCTCGGCCGAGTTCGTGTCCGGCGAGAACGGTGGTCATCGAGCCGGACCGGGGACCGGCTTCGGGGATGACAGTCGCACCCGAGAGCGCCGCCATCAGACGGTTGCGGGCCAGGAACCTGTGCCTGGTCGGCGTCGCTCCGGGGGGCAGCTCGCTGACCAACAGCCCGACCTCCCCGATCCGGTTCAACAACTCGCTGTGCCCGGCCGGGTAGGGGCGGTCCAACCCGCCGGCCAGGACGGCGATCGTGTGTCCGCTCGCGGCGAGCACGCTCTTGTGCGCGGCCCCTTCGATCCCATAGGCGCCACCCGAGACCACGACTCGTTCTTCATCGGCCAGACCCATCGCCAGTTCACCCGCGACATGCTCGCCATAGTAGGTTGCGGCGCGCGCGCCCGTGATCGTGGCCCGATCACTCAACGCCGTCGTCAAGAACGAGACCGCGCCGCGCGTCCACAGCAGGTACGGCGCACGGTCGCCCAAGTCGTTCAGGCCGGCGGGCCATTCCCTGTCTGCCGGGACGAGCGTGCTGAGCCCGTGCCGCTCCGCCTGAGCTACCTGATCCAGCAGGCCGGACGTGAAATGTGCCGTCAGCCGTTGGCGCCACATCAGTGTGTCGGCGCGGGCCAGGCCGGGCACTTCGTCGTCGGACTCGATCAGCCGCAGCGTCTCGACCCCGCCGTGGCGGGTGAGGACGTACCCGGTGGTCGGGTCGTTCGGTTCGGCGATCATCGACAGCGCGATCCGCGCCATCCGCTCACCCTGCACCTGCTCCGCCAACGTCGCCATGATCGGTGTCCCTTCCGCTCCAAGGTCACCGACGAGGTACACGCCTGCCTGCCGCCGGGGGTTCCCTCTGTCACGAGTCAGTCGTAAACTCGGTAGCGAGGCAGGTTCAGCAAACTACGCGGGTCCTTCGGGACGGCCCCTCGCGGGCACTCGGTTCATAGCCGCCTCCACGACGGACACCCGTCGCGCTATGACGAGGAAGAGAGACCCGCAATGCTCCGCACGTCCGTGGCGCTCAGCGCACGAGGCTATGGCGTACTCCGATACGCACCCACCAACCTGCTGCTCAACGCCATCCGCACCAGACGCGGCCTCAAGTGGGGCATCCCCGCGATGCTGCTCGCCGGGGTCTACCTCTACGCCGCGGCGATCTGCACCACGATCATCAACGACGGCGGCCCCGGCTGGCTCCACCTGCTGGTCCTGGTGTTCGTCTGGAACGCCTTCAAGTTCATCTGGATCGGCCCCGTCAGTCTGATCCAGCTCGTGCGGCGCAGGCGCCAGGAGCGTGTCGGAGGCTGCCGATACGCTCGGACACGCCGGCAGGCTTCTTTGACCTGACTCCCGCGCCCCTGGGATGATGAGAAGGTGAACGGCCTCTAGGAGCACGCCTGCTCGTGCCGGAACGTACGAGTCGAAGGAGTGCTGATGGGTGCAAGGACGATCCACCCGTTCCCCGCCAGGATGGCGCCGGACATCGCCATCGACCACCTGGACTCCACTGCAGACGAGTCGGAGCTAGTGGTACTCGACCCGATGTGCGGGTCAGGGACGGTCCTCGCCGCAGCGGCAGACAGAGGCCACGCCGCACGCGGGTTCGATGTCGACCCTCTCGCAGTCCTCATGAGCTCCGTTGCCACCCAGGCCGTTGACACCGAGGAAGTCGTCGCCGAAGCTGAGCGCATCTGCGCACTTGCGCGAGCATCCAGCGTGGACTCACCCCGATGGGACGACCCAGAGACTCAGAAGTTCGCCGAGTACTGGTTTGCGGCACCTCAGCGCACTCAACTCAACCGCCTCGCACGGGAGCTGGACGGGATCGGCGATGATGCCGTTCGTCAGGCTCTTCAAGTGGCGTTGAGTCGGATCATCGTCACGAAGGCGCCCAAGGCCTCGCTGGCGGCCGACACATCGCACAGCAGACCACACCGTGTGGCTACCGAATCTAGTTACGACGTCTATCGCGGGTTCGAGGGGTCTGTTGCAAGCCTCAAGAAGCTGCTCGATGAGCGATCCATCCTTGGACAGGTTGAGGTTCGTAGGGGAGATGCGCGCGCGCTCGATTTGCGTAATTCATCGGTTGACTTGATTATCACTTCACCGCCATACCTAAATGCGATCGACTATCTACGCGGCCATAAGATGTCGCTGATCTGGTTCGGACACACGATCCCTGAACTGCGGAAGATTCGTTCGAACAGCATCGGGGCAGAACGCGCGCTCGACGGCGACGCTCTAAAGCAGGTCACAGATATGGTGCAGTACATAAAGGACTCGGTGGACGCGCCGGATCAACTTCCCATGGCTACGATCACGCGCTACGCGCACGATCTCGCACTTTTCTCGCGCGAGCTTAACCGTGTCTGCAAGACCGGCTCTGAGGTTGTTACGGTAATCGGCAACTCCACACTGCGTGGAAACTATATCCAGAACGATGTGCTCGTCCGAAAGGCGTATGAGCATTCTGGTTTCCTTGTCGCGGCTCGAACTGAGCGCGAGCTGCCGGAGAATAGGCGGTACCTCCCGGTTCGGACTGCGAACCTCGAATCGTCGATGGCGAAGCGGATGCGGACCGAGGTCGTACTGACCGTGAAGAAGCCATGACCACATTCTTCGAGTCGGGCACTGTCACAGACCACATCAATGTCGAAATCAGTTTCCAGATCATCGGCCTATTCTCCGAAGGTCTCTATAGCAGCCCCAACAAGGCGATTGAAGAGCTGGTCTCAAACGCTTTTGACGCCGATGCGACGTGCGTACATACCGTCATGTCACCTGACCGAGCTGCGAGCGACGCGTCTATCGCCATCCTTGACAACGGAACTGGGATGGATGCAACCGGGCTCAAGGTCCACTGGATCGTCGGCGACTCCGTCAAGGCCAGCAACCGCACAACCGCCCGTGGTCGCCGTACCATCGGGAAGTTCGGCATCGGCAAGCTCGCAGCTTACGTCCTGGGCACCCGCCTGACACACATCACGAAGGCGGACGGGAAATTCTTCTCGACAACCATGGATTTCAAGGCGATTCCAACGCCTCCACCGGCGAACGAACGCACTGACGAGTCTGAGCGCACCGCGACGCCACCAGTCCAGCTTCCGCTTCGCGAACTCACCGAGGAGGAAGCGCACGGAGCCGTTCGTCCCTGGCTGTCTGACGACACCGGCCGCGAGAACCTGACTCTCTTTGGAGACGAGGCCGAGGACTCCTGGACCGTGGCGATCATCACCGAACTCAAACCGATGGCGATCGAACTCTCCGCAGGCAGGCTTCGATGGGTTCTATCTACCGCCATGCCATTACGCGATGACTTCTCCCTGTATCTGAACGGCAACGAAGTCGTCGCCTCGAAAGCATCCGCGAAGCAGGTCGGGACGTGGGTTCTCGGCAAAGATATTCTCACCATCCCGAGTCCTGCTCCAGAGGAGCTAGACGCGGACACGGACGAGAAGATTCCTGAAGCCGAGTACCAGCACTTTCTCCTAGTCGACAAGAGTCTGGGCCCTGTTAGTGGGTACCTTGAGCTCTACGAAGATCCCATCGATGCGGGAAAATCTGAAGCAGTTGGGAGAAGCAACGGCTTCTTCGTCTACGTCCATGGCCGACTCATCAACCCCGACGACTCAGGGTTCGGAATCGACCGAAACAGCCTTCGCCACGGCACCTTCTCGCGGTTCCGCCTGGTTATCAACATCGATCGTCTCGACGCCGAGCTCCGATCCAGCCGCGAGACTCTGCTCGCGAGCCCCGTGGTCGAGCGCGCCCGAGAACTCCTTCGTGGTCTCTTCAACCTTGCACGAACGAAACTGGACGCACACGAAACCGAGACCGCTCGCGAAAGGCGGGCATCACAGCGCTTCGCTGACAGCCCTGCGAGCCTCACGGAACGACCGATCCTGCGAATGGTCGTGGACTCGTATGAGGAGAAGATTCACTCCCGACATCTCGTACCGATCGACAAGAAGAAGTTCCCGACCGCCGCAGAGTTGATCGCTTTTCTCGAAAGCCGTATCACTGATGGCGGCGGTCTCATCGGCGATGTCGTGTATGAAGACCTCGGCACGCTGCTTCCAATGGCGATGCTGGACAGCGCAAGCGGGCAGCTCTCGATCAACCTTGAGCATCCCTTTGTGGCGCACTTTGCCGACGAGTTCAACGATCGCAAGAAGAACCTCCCTCTGGAACTTTTCGCAATGGCGGAGATTCTTCTTGAAGCAGGGCTTCACGACGCAAATCTTGATGACTCCGCCGTTTCGACCGTTCTGGACTCTCGCGACGAACTACTTCGCCACCTCGCACGATCGTCGGGCGCGCGCAACTCAATTACCGTCGCGCAGGGCTTGATGGCATCGCTAACTAGCGCCAAGGGCCTTGAGCTTGCGCTGGTCGAGGTATTCCAGCAACTCGGTTTCGAGGCCGTCCCGAAAGCAGCGAAGGACGAGCAGGACGGGCTTGCGGAAGCGTTCCTGCCTGCGGGTGAGCATGGAAAGACTCAGTATCGAGTCTCCCTAGAGGCCAAGAGCAAAGAGAAGCCCGGCGGAAAAGTAAAGAAGAGCGGCGTCGAGGTATCCACTATTGCGCGCCACCGCGATGAAGCGGAATGCGATTTTGCGATCGTTGTCGGACCGGACTTCGAGACCGGTGCAGATGACCTCGGTGCGGTCATGCGCGAGATCCAGGCCGATCGGGTGGCGAACCCGACCAAAGGCATCACCCTCATGCGGGCGAAGGACTTGGCGAGGCTGGTGAGGCTGGCGCCGATCAAGCGAGTGAATCTGGCAAAGATGCGCGAACTGCTCGCCACTTGTCAAAGTCCAGCAGACGCAGAAAAGTGGGTCGATGCCATTGCTCTGTCTCAGCCGGAGTCCAGCCCGCATCAACAAATCTTGGAGACAGTGTGGGAGCTCCAGCAAGATGATCGAGACCACACCGTCGAGTACGCGGCACTCAGAACCGCGCTCCGCCTCACTAAGAAGCTAAAGATTACTGACGCCGAGTTGCGTGAAGAGTGCTTGGCATTGAGCCGTATGGCTCCTGGATACTTCATGGCTCGTGAAGACCGAGTGGAACTCAACATCAAGCCCGAGAACGTGCTGGCCACGATACACGCATATGTTGACGATTTGCCCCAAGCAGATGAAGAGCAGACGTAGGAGGCCGACCAGGCACCTGCTTGTGGTCCAAATGACACCGGGCAACTCCGAAGCCAGAGGGCGCTGAACCTATGAGCAATGCGGTCGGGGCGAAGGCTCGTCGCGAAGAGGAGATTGCGTTCCTGGCGATGGAACAAGTGCTTGGGATCGATATCTCGTTGGCGGACGCGGGTGCTGGTGACAAGATGCCAGACGGTTCTTGGATCTACCCCGATAGCAGAGGACGCAAGGGCATCGTCGAGGTCACGTCGCCGCCAGCCGAGCGCTTGTTGGCTGAGTGGGCGCGAGCGAAGAGGGAGGGTCGGCCACAGACCGAGAGTGGATCGATCCCCACGCGTCTGAATCAGTTTGCGCCGAGACGCTGGCGACGCAGTGGGCATGCCAGAACTTCGAGAAGCTCTTAGCTCAATCGGCGGACGAGCGGCATCTGTTCTTGTTCGCTCGGCAACATAAGGATGGCTCCTACTTCTATCGTCTTTCCGACTCCTACGAAGGTGGGACTGGGGAGGACGTGGACGATCTTGTCCTTCCGCATGGCATCTCGGACGTTTGGTTCCGTGGTCGCGCGAGCCGTGACGTGTCCGATCCGCTCGGTGTAACGCAACTCCGGCTGGCAAGGTTTCAGGCAGCATCCGGCTGGCACCGCTACACGGTCCGCATAGAGGAGCGGCAACTGCCAGTGCCCAACCCGAGCATCGCTGACGATCGAGTTCCGGCAGGTTGGCGGCTGCCAAAGGATCGTACTCATCCCGTCGAGGACTGATGATGCAGGCAAGACTTGTGACCACTCGGACGCCCTTGACTCGGTCAAGCATCCGGCTGGCACAAGAGACGCTTCGACCGAGAAACAACGTGTCAATCAGCCCTTCAAGCCGCAGTGACGAGGGGGACCAAAAGGGGACCAGAATCATGCAAACCATGCATGTCGTGACACGCGCTGCATGACCTGGGGTCCGGAACGACGCGGATTTCGGGATCGGCGAAGCCGTCTGGACGCCTGGGGGTCAGGGGGTCGCAGGTTCAAATCCTGTCAGCCCGACCGTGTGATGTCTCGGGACATCGGCAAGCCCCGAACCTACGGATGTGGGTTCGGGGCTTGTGGTTTCTGGGGCTGGTAGTCGCGTTCTGGGTCGATGACGCGTCGTCCCCCGTTTCGGACACTTCCGGGTGCCCCCGAGCAAGTGGAGTGCCCCGGAAGTGTCCAAGACGCGAGGAGATAGGTGCGGTTTGACCCTCCCCCCAGCAGCGTGACCGGAAGTGTTGCCTATGTCTTGGGACATGCCTTGCCGATGTCCTGAACCAGCACACCGTCAGCCCGACCACGACGACGTCCGAGGACGTCCCACACTCCCGGACCTGCGGAAGCGGGTCCGGGAGTGTCGTGCTTCCGGCTCCGACTACCTACGGACGTCTCGCCCGCCGAGGTCCTGCGGCGAGGCGGCGTTGTACGCAATCACGTGCGTAGCGGCACGCAGATCGCCCGGATCCAGGGATGCCGCGCTCGTGGTGACGACGCTTGCCGCGTGAGCCCGTCCGGGCCCGCGTACGTCCACCTCGTGTAGGAGTCATCATGATCGTTTCCCGTACGTTCTCGGCGGGCTTGGTCGCCGCCGTCGTCTGCTCCCTCGTCGGGACCGCCTCCGTGGCGAACGCCGCCGAGACGAAGGCCCCCGCGGCGAAGAGCGCCGTGACCCAGAAGGCCGCGGCGAAGGCGGCGGTCCGGCACCCCGAGATCGTCGTCAAGGCGCAGTCCGGTGTGGGCCAGCGTGGCTTCGTCGTGCGCAACCAGGGCAACACGACGGTCCCGGCCGGCACGCAGTTCACGTTCCACTCCAACCGCGCGGTCGGGATCGGCCTGTTCGGCGACCCGCAGATCCAGGAGGACTGGGCCATCGGTGTCCTCGGATCGGGCTACGACGGCGACGTGTACCTCAAGGAGCCGCTGCTGCCCGGGCAGAGCAGGACGTTCCTTCTGTCGACGGTCGAGGTCTCGGCCTTCAGCCAGTGGAGCTTCGAGCTGTCCGACCCGCGGACGGCGGCGCTGGACACGAACTACGCCAACAACAAGGCCGGCATCCGCTGCGCCCTCGTCGTCCTGGGGCTGCCTGCCTGCAGCGTCTCCTGACCTCGAGATCCCTGTCGGCTGGCGAGGCTCCCGGACCACACGGTCCGGGAGCCTCGTCATGTCCAGGTCAGCGCGGCGTCGCACCGAGCAGGAGCGGGTCGAGCGTCACATGTCGCGGTAGCGCTGCGCCGCGTCGAGCTTCTCCTGCAGCAGCTCCGGCGTGACCTGGCGGCCCGACTCGGGCGTGAAGTCGGCGTCCGGGGTCTGGTAGAGGCCGGCGTAGGCGGCGGTGTCGCGCTGGTAGCGCCAGCCCTCGGCGAGCGGGCCGACGTCGTGGGCGCCGTAGCCGATCGCGTCGAGGAACTCGGCGACGACCTGCTTGGCGTCGGCGTCGTCACCGGCGATCGCGAGCACCGACCGCTCGGGGTCGCCGTGGGGGCGCGCGAGGCGGGCGAGGTGCTCGAAGTAGATGTTGTTGAACGTCTTGACGACCTTCGACTCCGGCAGGTGCTCCTGCGTGAGCTCGCTGGTGGTCGTCGACTCGTCGTCGAGGCGTGCCACCTGACCGTCGCGCTCGGGGTAGTAGTTGTTGGTGTCGATGACGACCTTGCCGCGCAGCGGGTCGACGGGGACGTCGGGGAGTGCCTTGAGCGGCACCGTCACGACGGCGAGGTCGGCCGCCTCCGCCGCCTCCGCCGGGGTCGCCGCACGCGCCCGCGGGCCGAGCTGCTCGACGAGGTCGCGCAACGTGTCCGGTCCGCGCCGGTTGCTGAGCACGACGTCGTAGCCCGCGTCGACGGCCAGCCGTGCGACCGTGCTGCCGATGTTTCCACTGCCGATGAGTCCGATGGTGGTCATGGAGTCCTCAACGCAGCGACCGCGCTGGACCTTCCCGGCGTGATCTCGGCTCAGCCCGACCTCAGACCAGTGCGCGGAGGGCGGCGTCCGCAGCGCGCAGGGCGTCGCGGTCCCACGTCGACGTCGACGCCAGCAGCTCGTCGGCGCCGGTGCGCTCAGCCAGCTGCTCGAGGGCCCGGCGGACCGTGCCGGCGTCGCCGGCGACGGCCCGCTCGAGCGACGTCTCGACCCTGCGGCGCACCTGCTCGGGCCACTCCTGCGCGCGGATGGCCGCGGGCGACTCCAGGGGCTCGAAGACGCCGGTGCGCCGGGACTGCGCCATCGCCCACGCCTCCGAGAGCGCGAGCTCGCGGGCGGTCGCCGTGTCGTCGGCGACGAGCACGTCGAGCGAGACCAGCACCTGCGGCGCGTCGGCGTCGGGCGAGGGCCGGAAGTCGCGGCGGTACACGGCGAGCGCCGACGGCAGCTCCTCGGACCACAGCGCCGGCCCGCCGACGACGACCGGTAGACCCAGCTCGGCCGCCAGGGTCACACCGCGTCCCGTGGCCAGCAGGTACACCGGAACCGGGCCGCCCGCGGGACGCACGGTCACCGCACCGCGACCAGCCAGCAGGTCGCGCAGCTCGCGGACGTCGTCGGCGAACCGGTCGGCGGCGTCGGGGGTCTCCCGCAACGCCTCGCGCACGGGCGCGGTGAACCCCGACGACCGGCCGAGGCCGACGTCGACGCGGCCCGGGTGCAGCGCCTCGAGCATGCGCACCTGCTCCGCGACGACGATCGGCTGGTGGTGCGGGAGCATGATGCCGCCGGACCCGATGCGGATGCGCGACGTCGCCGCACCCACCGCGGCCATCAGGACGGGCGGCGCCCCGCTCGCGATGCCGGGCACGGCGTGGTGCTCCGCCACCCAGAACCGGTCGTAGCCGAGCTCCTCCGCCCAGACGGCACGCGCGACGCTGCCCGTGAGCCCCTCGGCATCCGGGTGTCCGGCGCGGGTGCGGGAACGGTCGAGCAGGGAGAGCCTCACGCAGGTCCCAACGCTGAGAGGGCGCCGCACCTTCCGCAGCGGCCCGCGCAACGTTCCCCGACCGTCTCCCGACGTTCACCCCGACCTCGCCGTCCCGTACCCCGACCCTGTCTGACTGGCCGGGTGAGGACCGGGACGCCCCGAGCACCCCTGACCCGCCGCGACGTGGTCGTGAGCGGCGTCGGCTTCACCGTCGGCGCCGGCGCCGTCGTCGCGACCCTGCGACCGTCGCCCGCCCCCGCCAGCCGCCACCGTCACTTCCAGCACGGCGCGGCGTCGGGCGACCCGGTCGCCGACGGCGTGGTGCTCTGGACCCGGGTGACGCCGACGCCCGACGCCCGTCCGGGGTCGGGACGCGGAGCGCCGACCGAGGTCGACTGGGAGGTCGCCGCCGACGAGGACTTCGTCGACGTCGTCGCTGCCGGCGTGGCGCGCACCGACGCCCGCCGCGACCACACCGTCAAGCTCGACGTCCGCGCCCTGCAGCCCGCGACGACCTACTGGTACCGCTTCCGGCACGGACCCGACACCGTCGGCGGCCGCACGCGCACGGCACCGGCCGAGGACGACGACGTGCAGCGGCTGCGGCTCGGCGTCGTCTGCTGCGCCAACTGGCAGGCCGGCTACTTCGCCGCCTACCGGCACCTGCTCGACCACGACCTCGACGCCGTCGTGCACCTCGGCGACTACCTGTACGAGTACCAGCCGGGTAAGTACTCCCACGGACCCGACTGGACCGACGTGCGACGTCACGACCCGCCGCACGAGACCGTGTCGCTCGAGGACTACCGCCGACGGCACGCGCAGTACAAGACCGACCCCGACCTGCAGCGTCTGCATGCCGCGCTGCCGATGGTCGCCACGTGGGACGACCACGAGATCGCCGACGGCTGGTACCCCGGCGGGGCCTTCGAGCACCAGCGCTTCACCGAGGGCCCCTGGGACCGCCGCAAGCGCGCCGCGATGCGGGCGTACGACGAGTGGATGCCGGTCCGCCTCGGCGGCACCGCCCGCGTGGGCGACGGCACCCGCATCTACCGGCGGTTCCGGTTCGGCCGGCTGGCGGACCTCTCGATGCTCGACCTGCGCGGCTACCGCGACGAGCGCGTCGAGGCCGACGACCCGCGCCTGGACGACGGCGCCCGCTCCCTCACCGGAGCCGACCAGGAGGCGTGGCTGGTGGAGGGACTCGCCACGCCCGGTGCCCGGTGGCGGCTCGTCGGGAACCCCGTGATGGTCGCGCCGATGCTGATGCCGCCGCGTCCGCGCGGCCAGGAGCTCGCCCTGCGTCGCACCACCGACCCGATGACCTGGGGGCCCGCGGAACCGAACACCGACACGTGGGACGGCTATCCCGTGGAGCGCCGACGGGTGCTTGAGCGGATCAAGGAGGCGGGCGTCGACGACGTGGTCTTCCTCAGCGGCGACGTGCACACCGCCTGGGCCAACGAGGTCGAGCTCGACGGTGCCCCCGTCGCGACCGAGCTCGTGTGCAGCTCCGTCACCAGCAACAACGTCGATGACTTCATGGGCACCAAGCCCCGCACCGTCTCGCTGGCGATGGAGGAGGCGATCGTGCGCATGAACCCGCACGTGCGCTTCGTCAACCTCGACGACCACGGCTACAGCGTGCTCGAGCTGACGCCCGACGAGGCGCGCATGGAGTGGCACGCGGTCAGCGACCGCACCGACCCCGACGCCTCCTCGCGGCTCCTGGCGACCCGCCGCGTCCCGGCCGGGACGAACCGCGTCCTGCCCACCTGACCGTGCTGGTTCGCCTGCACCAGGGGCAGCGTGAGAGACTGCACGGAGGTCCTGCCGCGGGCTGCTGAGCCCGCGCGACCTCCCGCGTCCGCGCCACGTCCCGAGCGGTTGCGGCACGCACCCCGACCACCACCACCGCAGGAGCAGCACGACGTGAAGAGCACCACCGAGACCCTGAGCCCCACGCGGGTCAAGCTCACCATCGAGGTGCCGTTCGAGGAGTTCAAGCCGAGCCTCGACAAGGCGTACAAGACGATCGGTTCGCAGATCACCATCCCCGGCTTCCGCAAGGGGAAGGTGCCGGCCGCCATCGTCGACCAGCGCATCGGCCGCAGCGCCGTGCTGGACGAGGCCATCAACGGCGCCCTGCCCGGCTGGTACAACGAGGCCCTGCAGCAGGCGGAGATCCAGCCGCTGAGCCAGCCCGAGATCGACCTCACCAAGTTCGTCGACGGCGAGGACATCGAGATCACCGCCGAGCTCGACGTGCGCCCCACCCTCGAGCTGCCCGACCTGGCGAGCATCGAGGTGCAGGTCGCCGACGCCGAGGTCACCGACGCCGACGTCGACGAGCAGATCGACGCCCTGCGTGACCGCTTCGCCGTCACCACCGACGTCGACCGCGCCGCCGCCGACGGCGACGCCGTCACCATCGACCTCGTCGCGCGCGCCAAGGACGGCTCCGACATCGAGGGCGCCGACGCCAAGGGCCTGCCCTACACGATCGGCTCCGGCACCCTGCTCGACGGTCTCGACGAGGCGCTCATCGGCCTCGAGAAGGGCGCGACGACCACGTTCGCGACCGAGCTGGTCGGCGGCGAGCTCAAGGGCACGCCCGTCGACGTCACCGTGACCCTGAACGAGGTCAAGGAGCGCCAGGTCGCCGAGCTCGACGAGGAGTTCGTCCAGACCGCCTCGGAGTTCGACACCGTCGAGGAGCTCAAGGCCGACGTGCGCGAGCGGCTCGTCCGCGGCAAGCGCATGGAGCAGGCCGCCGAGGCCCGCGACCTCGTCCTCGACGAGATCGTCGGCAAGGTCGAGGCGCCGCTGCCCGACGCCGTCGTCGCCGAGGAGCTGCAGGGTCGCCGTGAGCAGATCCAGCAGCAGCTCTCCTACGCCGGCATCTCGTTCGAGACCTACCTCGAGGACGAGGGCCAGACCGAGGAGGAGTTCGAGGCCGAGCTCGAGCGCCGGGTGCGCGACTCGATCGTCGCCCAGTTCGTGCTCGACCAGGTGGTCGCCGACTCCGAGATCGGCATCCAGGACGACGAGCTGAGCCAGCACATCTTCCGCCGGGCGCAGGAGTCGGGCCAGGACCCGAACTCCTACATCCAGCACATCATGGAGCACAACCACGTGCCCGAGATGGTGAGCGAGGTGCTGCGCGGCAAGGCGCTCGCCGAGCTGATGCAGCAGGCCGTCGTCAAGGACGCGTCCGGCACGGTGCTCGAGCTCGGCAAGCTGCGCGCCGACGGCTCCCTCGCCGACGACGAGGAGTCCGACGAGGCTGAGGCCACCCAGGCCTGACCCGACCCGTCACCGACGGCCCGACACCCGCACGGGTGTCGGGCCGTCGTGCGTCCGGCTGGCGCCGTGTGGCTGTGCGAACGCTGAGAACCTCGCCACGTGCGGTTCACATCGCGCTCAGATACCGGCAGTATGTAGCCATGCCCGGCTCACCCGCACGCACCACCGACGTGGCCGCGCTCGCGCTGGACCACCTCGACCGGCTGGTCGTCGGCACGGTGCGCGAGGTGCACGAGGCCGTGGCGGCGCGGGCCTTCCGCGCCACCCGTGTGGTCGGCGGCCGGGTGCCCGAGTCGCTGCACGACGCCGTCGTCACCTCCGTCTACGGCGCGGTCTCCGGCGTGCTGCGGGTCGGGAGCGGCTCGGTCCGTGCCCTCTCGGCACGAGGGATCGGTGCGCCGGTGGAGTCCACGCGCCTCGGCCGCAGCGTCGTGGCCGCCGTCAACGGCCTGATCGGCGACGAGCTGCGCATGCTGGACGACCCGCAGGCGATCGTCATGTCGGTGCGCGTCGACGGCGAGGACCTCCCGCCCACCGGCTGGCAGGTGGCCGAGGCCTTCCGCGACGCCGGCAGCCACCTGGTCGTGTTCCTGCACGGCCTCTGCGAGGACGACGAGTCGTGGACGCTCGGCTCCAAGGTGTCGGGCACCTCGTACGCGACGCGGATCTCGAGCGAGACCGACGCGACGCCCGTGATGATCCGCTACAACACCGGGCTGCACATCTCCGAGAACGGCAAGCACCTCGACGCGCTCCTCACCCAGCTCGTCGACGTGTGGCCCACCCCCGTCTCCCGCATCACCCTCGTCGGGCACTCGATGGGCGGTCTCGTGGTGCGCGCGGCCACCAACCACGCGACCGCCGGCGGGAAGACGTGGCAGCACCTCGTGCGCGACGTCGTGTGCCTGGGGACGCCGCACGCCGGCGCGAACCTGGAGAAGGTCGCCCACCTCGGCTCCTCCGTGCTGCGCTTCCTCCCCGAGTCGCGGCCCTTCAGCACCATCCTCGACACCCGGTCCGCCGGCATCGTCGACCTGCGGCACGGCTACATCTCCGCCGACGAGTGGGAGGGCCAGGACCTCACCCGCGCGTGGGGCCTCGACCGGATCGCCGCCGCCCCGCTCCCGCACGCCGAGTACCACTTCGTCGCCGGCACGCTCGGGGCGTCGCAGCGCCACCCGCTCAGCACCGTCCTCGGCGACCTGCTCGTGCACTTCTCCTCCGCCACCGGTGTCGGTCGCACCGGCCCGGTGGTCGAGGGCGCCCGCTTCGAGTACGTGCCGAGCGCCCACCACTTCGCCCTGCTCAACCACCCGACGGTCGCCGACTGGCTCGTCGAGTGGGTGCGTGCGGCGCACCGTCCCGTCCGGGCGCTGAGCGCGTCCGGCCAGGACTGAACCCGTCCCACCCCGCCCCGTCCCCGACACCTTGGGAGTCACCACCGTGCCGAACCGCAGCCTGATCGAGAGCTCCGTCGAGATCGACGCCCCGCCGTCCGTCGTCTGGAGCATCGTGTCCGACCTCAAGCGGATGGGGGAGTGGAGCCCCCAGTGCCGCCGCATGATCATCCGCGGCGGCGTGGTCCGGCAGGGCGCGCGCACGATCAACATCAACCGGCAGGGCTGGAAGGTCTGGCCCACCCGCTCCTACGTCAAGGTGTTCGAGCCCGAGCACGAGCTGGCGCTCAAGATCGCCGAGAACGGCACCGTGTGGACCTACCGCCTCGAGGCGCTCGGCGGCGACCGGACCCGGCTCACCGAGTCGCGCACCGCACCGAACGGTGTCTCGAGCCTGTCGAACCTGCTGACGAAGCACGTGCTCGGCGGGACCGAGACGTTCGAGGACGAGCTCGAGCAGGGCATCCACCAGACCCTGCAGCGGATCAAGGCCGAGGCCGAGGCCGGGGTCCGTGCCGCCTGAGTTCCCCGCCGGGGGCCTGCCCGCCCTCGAGGCGGAGACGTCGATCGACGCGTCCGTCGGAGTCGTGTGGAGCCTGCTGTCGGACCTGCGCTCGATGAGCGAGCGCAGCCCCGAGACCGTGCGCATGGTCATCGCCGACGCTCCCCGCGTCGGGTCTCGCGGTGTCAACCTCAACCGCAAGGGCGCGGTGCTCTGGCCGACGACCACCCGCATCACGCGCTGGAAGCCGCCCACCCACGACGGATCCGCCGCCCTCGCCTTCCGGATCTGGCCGGTCGACGTCGAGTGGTCCTACGAGCTGACCCCCGAGGACGGCGGCACGCACGTCGTCGAACGTCGCAGCGCCCTCCCGTCCGCCGGCCTCTCCACCCGTCTCGTCGGCAGGTGGCTCATGGGCGGCGCCGAGAACCACGACGTCGAGCTCCTCGACGGCATGCGTCGGACCCTCGCCGCCCTGAAGGCGGAGGCGGAGGGGCGCTGAGGGCTGGGTGGGCGGTAGGTGACGCGCGCCTCCTGGGCGCGGAGGTAGGTGACGCGCGTATCCCTGGGCGCGGAGGTAGGTGACGCGCGGAAAGAGCCTCTCATTCCGCGCGTCACCTACCTCTGCACGCGCAGGAGGCGCGCGTCACCTACCGCCCCCACGCCGGACCCGGCCGCGGCCCGGGGGACCCCCCGAGCATCGCGCCAGTCGCCCGGTCGAGGCTCTTGCGGCGGCCGACACCAGCGTGGGCCGAGGCAGCGCACCAGCACGACGAGACCCCCGCAGGCAGCGCACCAGCAGGCCAGACCCCCGCAGGCAGCGCACAGCAACCACAGGCCTGCCCGGCCCTGCCCAGCTGCGCGGCGTCAGCGGTCGACGAGGGTGACGTCGAAGCTGTAGAGGCCCGGGCGGTAGGCGTGGCGGCCGAACTCGACGGCCCGGCCGAGGTTGTCGTAGGCGGTGCGCTGCATGGTGAGCAGGGGCGCGTCGACCTCCTCGCGGAGCAGGCGCGCCTCGACGGGGCGGACGCCGCGGGCGCCGATGCTCTGGCGGGCGACGCGGATGACGAAGCCGGCGTCGCGCAGGTAGGAGTACAGGCCCTGCGCCTCGAGGTCGACGTCGCCGAGGTCGACGATGGAGGAGGGCAGGTAGTTGTGCATGACGGCGAGCGGCTCGCCGCCGGCGATGAAGCGCAGCCGCCGCAGCGACCAGACGGGCTCGCCGAGCTCGACCTGCAGCTGCTCGGCGACCTGCTCGTCGGCAGGGACGAGCAGCTGCTCGAGGACGGTCGTGCGGGGGTGCTGCCCGGCGGCGGCGAGGTCGTCGAACAGGCTCGTCAGCTCGACCTGGCGCCGCACCTGCCCGTGCACGACCTGGGTGCCGACGCCGCGGCGCCGCACGAGCATGCCCTTGTCGACGAGGACCTGGATGGCCTGACGCATGGTCGGTCGCGACAGGCCGAGGTCCTGGGCCATCGTGATCTCGTTCTCGAGCCGCTCCCCGGCGCCGATCTCGCCCGACACGATGGCACGCTCGAGCTGCTCGGCGACCTGGAAGTACAGGGGCACGGGGCTCGAGCGGTCCAGGGTGATCCGAGGGCTCGACATGCACGCAACCTAGCAGTCGAGCGTTCAACGTCAAGATGTCCTGACAAATGCTTGACAGTGACCCAGGACACGGTCCAGAGTCTTCCTCGGACGTCATGTCCTGACATTCGAAACCGCCGCTCTTCCCACCCGAGGACCCCCATGTCGCAGATCGCCTCCCGTTCCCGCATCGCCGGTGCCCCCATCTCCTGGGGCGTATGCGAGGTGCCGGGCTGGGGTTACCAGCTGCCCGCCGACCGCGTCCTCCCCGAGATGCGCGAGCTGGGCATCGCCGCCACCGAGTTCGGCCCGGAGGGCTTCCTGCCCGACGCGCCGCAGGCGAAGGCGGAGCTGCTCGAGTCCTACGGCCTCTCCGCGGTCGGCGGCTTCCTGCCGCTCGTGCTGCACACCGACCACGACCCGATGCCCGAGGTCGACGCGTTCATCGACGACTGCCTCGCCGCCGGCGCCGGTGTCGTCGTCATCGCGGTCGCCACCGGCCAGGACGGCTACGACGAGCGTCCCGAGCTCAGCGACGTCGAGTGGAAGACGCTGCTCGGCCACCTCGACCGCATCGCCGACCGCGCCACCGAGCGCGGCGTCGTCGCGGCAGTCCACCCGCACGTCGGCACGCTCGTCGAGAACGCCGAGGAGACCCAGCGGGTCCTCGACGGCTCCCACGTCGGCCTCTGCGTCGACACCGGCCACCTGGTCGCCGCCGGCGCGGACCCGGTCGCGATCACCCTCGCCAACCTGGAGCGTGTCGTCCACGTGCACCTCAAGGACGTCGACGCCGACCTCGCCGCACGCGTCCAGTCCGGCGACCTCGCCTTCTCCGACGCCGTCTCGCAGGGTCTGTGGACGGTGCTCGGGCGCGGCAGCGTCGACGTGGCCGCGATGATCTCCGCGCTCGAGGGCCACGGCTACACGGGTTGGTACGTCCTCGAGCAGGACCTCAAGCTCACGGGCGAGCCGGAGGGCGAGGGCCCGAAGGTCGACGTCGCGGCCTGCCTCGCGTACGTCGAGGGCGCGCTCGCCGCGGAGACCGTCGCATGACGTACGAGGTCATCACGCTCGGCCGCTGCGGCGTCGACGTCTACCCCGAGCAGGTGGGCGTGGGCCTGGAGGACGTCGCGACGTTCGCGAAGTTCCTCGGCGGCTCGCCCACCAACGTCGCGGTCGCGGCCTCGCGGCTCGGCCACCGCAGCGCCGTCGTCACCAAGACCGGCGACGACCCGTTCGGCCGCTTCGTGCGCCGCGCGCTCGAGGGCTTCGGCGTCGACACCGCGTTCGTCGGCACCGACCCCGACCTGCCCACGCCGGTCACGTTCTGCGAGATCTTCCCGCCGGACGACTTCCCGCTCTACTTCTACCGCCGGCCCTCCGCGCCGGACCTGCAGCTGCGCGCCGAGGAGCTCGCCCCCTCCACCGACCTGTACCGCAGCGTCCAGGAGGCCGACATCCTCTGGTTCACGGTCACCGGCCTCAGCGAGGAGCCGAGCCGCGAGGCCCACCTCGCCGCGCTCGAGGCGCGGGGCAAGGACCGGCTGACGGTCATCGACCTCGACTACCGGCCCATGTTCTGGTCCGACCCCGCCGACGCCACCGCCGCGATCGCCGAGGTGCTGCCCTACGTCTCGGTCGCCGTCGGCAACCGCGAGGAGTGCGAGGTCGCGATCGGCGAGACCGAGCCGCAGGCCGCCGCCAAGGCCCTGCGCGCCGCCGGCGTGGAGACCGCGATCGTCAAGCAGGGCCCGGCCGGTGTGCTGGGCGTGCGGGGCGACGAGTCCGTCGTGGTGCCGCCGGTGCCGGTCGACGTCGTCAACGGTCTCGGTGCGGGCGACGCGTTCGGCGGGTCGCTCGTCCACGGACTGCTCTCGGGGTGGAACCTGGAGCGGACGCTCCGCTTCGCGAACGCGGCCGGCGCCTACGTGGCGGGCCAGCTCTCGTGCGCGGACGCCATGCCCACGCCCGACGTGGTCGAACAGGTCCTGAGCAACGGGAAGGTCGTCGCATGAGCATCGCCGAGCAGGACCGGAAGGGTCGCGCCACGGTCGACCAGGCCGCGATCAGCCGCACCATCGAGCAGCGCGTCAGCGACCCTGCCTCCATCGCCCGGGCCTGGGCCGAGCGCCGCCGTCCGACGTCGCTCGTCGGCAGCACGGGACGCCTCATGCTCGTGGCCGCCGACCACCCCGCCCGCGGTGCGCTGCGCGCCGGCGACGACGCCTTCGCCATGGGCGACCGCGCGCGTCTGCTGGACCGCATGGTCCGTGCGCTCGCCCGGCCCGGCGTCGACGGTGTCCTCGGCACGGCCGACGTGCTCGACGACCTGCTGCTCCTCGGCGCCCTCGAGGGCAAGGTCGTCATCGGCTCGATGAACCGCGGTGGTCTCGCGGGCACGGCCTTCGAGATCGACGACCGCTTCACCGGCCACGACGCCGCGACGATCAAGCGCGACGGCATGCAGGGCGGCAAGATGCTGTTCCGCATCGAGCCCGACGACGCCGGCACCGTCGCCACGATGCAGGCGTGCGCCGAGGCCGTGCGCGACCTCGCCGAGGCGCAGGTCATGGCGATGGTGGAGCCCTTCATCTCCCACCGCCGCGACGGACGGGTCGTCAACGACCTGTCGACCGCCGCGGTCGTGCGCTCCGCGACGGTGGCTGCCGGTCTCGCGCCGACGTCGGCCTACACGTGGCTGAAGCTGCCCGTCGTCGACGACATGGACGCCGTCCTCTCGGCCACCGGCCTGCCGGTGCTGCTGCTCGGCGGCGAGGTCTCGAGCGACCAGGAGGCGCAGTTCGCGGCGTGGTCGAAGGCCCTCGCGCACCCGGCCGTCCGCGGCATGGTCGTGGGTCGTAGCCTGCTCTTCCCGCCCGACGGCGACGTCGAGGCCGCGGTCGACGCCACGGTGGCGATGCTCTGATGTCCCACGTCGTGCGCAAGGGCGAGGGTGCGGTCGCACCCTTCGTCCTCGACGTCACCCCCAAGAGCGCGGGCTGGGACCACACCGGCCTCAAGGTGCTCGAGCTGGCACCCGGTGCCTCGCAGACCGTCACCGAGGACGGCCACGAGCTGCTCGTGCTCGCCCTGTCGGGCTCGGCCACCGTCGTGGTCGACGTCGACGGCGCGCAGACCTCCTTCGACCTGGCCGGACGCCCCGACGTCTGGTCCGGGCCGAGCGACGTGGTGTACGCACCGCTGGGCTCGGCCGTCACCGTCACGTCGGCCGCCGGTGGCCGGTTCGCGATCCCGACCGCCGCTGCCACGGCGCGTCTGGAGCCTGCGTACCTGCCTGCGGCCGACGTGCCGGTCGAGATGCGCGGGGCCGGTCAGGCGAGCCGCCAGGTGAACAACTTCGGCGTCCCCGGCGTGCTCGAGGCCGACCGCATCATCGCCTGCGAGGTGCTCACGCCCGGTGGCAACTGGTCGTCCTACCCGCCCCACAAGCACGACGAGGAGCGCGAGGGCGAGACCCGGCTGGAGGAGATCTACTACTACGAGGTGGCGTCCGGACCTGCCCCGGCGGGGGTGGGGGGCGACGGGCCGCAGACGGAGCGCCCGGGCGTCGGGTACCAGCGCGTCTACGGGCACGAGAAGGCCGAGATCGACGTGCTCGCGGAGGTGCGGGACGGCGACGTCGTGCTCATCCCGCACGGCTGGCACGGGCCGTCGATGGCCGCCCCCGGCTACGACCTCTACTACCTCAACGTCATGGCCGGACCGGGCGACGAGCGGGCGTGGCTGATCTGCGACGACCCCGCCCACACCTGGGTCCGCGACACCTGGGCCGACCAGCCGGTCGACCCCCGACTTCCGTTCGGAGGACACCGATGAGCAGCACCCCCGCCGCCCGCACCGTGCGACTGACCGTCGCCCAGGCGACGGTCCGCTTCCTCGAGGCGCAGCACGTCGAGCGCGACGGCCACACGCACGCCTTCTTCGCCGGCTGCTGGGGCATCTTCGGCCACGGCAACGTCGCCGGGGTCGGGCAGGCGCTGCTCGAGCGCTCGCAGTCCGACGACCCGTCGCGCCTGGAGTTCTTCCACGGCCGCAACGAGCAGGCCATGGTGCACGCCGCCGTCGCCTACGCCCGCCAGTACGACCGCCTGCGGGCGATGGCGGTCACCGCCTCGGTGGGCCCGGGCTCCACGAACATGGTCACGGGCGCCGCGCTCGCCACCATCAACCGTCTGCCGGTGCTCCTGCTGCCCGGCGACGTGTTCGCCACGCGTCCGGCCAACCCCGTGCTCCAGGAGCTCGAGGACCCGTCGAGCATGGACACCACGGTCAACGACTCCTTCCGCGCCGTCTCGCGCTACTGGGACCGCGTGGCCCGACCGGAGCAGCTGCCCTCGGCGCTGCTGCAGGCCATGCGGGTGCTCACCGACCCCGCCGACACCGGTGCCGTCACCCTCTGCCTGCCGCAGGACGTGCAGGCCGAGGCCTACGACTGGCCGGTCGAGCTGTTCGAGACCCGCGTCTGGCACGTCGGTCGGCCGGTCCCGCAGCCCGCCGAGCTCGAGCGCGCCGTCGCGGCCATCAAGGCCAGCCGGCGTCCGCTCGTCGTCGCCGGCGGCGGCGTGATCTACGCCGGCGCCGACGCCACCCTCGCCGCGTTCGCGGCGGCGACCGGCATCCCGGTGGGCGAGACGCAGGCCGGCAAGGGCTCGCTGCCGTACGACCACCCGCAGGCGCTCGGTGCGATCGGGGCCACCGGCACCACCGCCGCCGACGCCGTGGCCGCGGAGGCCGACCTCGTCATCGGCGTCGGCACCCGGTACAGCGACTTCACGACCGCCTCGCGCACCGTGTTCGCCGCCGAGGGCGTCCGCTTCGTCAACGTCAACGTCGCCCGCATCGACGCGCTCAAGCTGTCGGCCGCCACGCTCGTGGCCGACGCCCGCGAGGCGCTCGAGGCGCTCACCGAGGCCCTCGACGGCTGGCGCGTCGACGACGCCTACGCCGAGCGCAACACGGCCCTGGCGCAGGAGTGGGACGAGGTCGTCGAGGCGTCGCACCAGGCCATCTCGGGCGACACGCGACTCGTCCAGTCCGCCGTCCTCGGTGTCGTCAACGAGACGTCCGACCCGCGCGACGTCGTGCTCTGCGCGGCCGGCTCGATGCCCGGCGACCTGCACAAGCTGTGGCGCACGCGCGACCGCAAGGGCTACCACGTCGAGTACGGGTTCTCCTGCATGGGCTACGAGATCGCCGGCGGTCTCGGCGTCAAGATGGCCGCGCTCGACCAGGCCCGCGAGGGCACCGACGACGACCGCGACGTGTTCGTCATGGTCGGCGACGGCTCGTACCTGATGATGAACACCGAGCTGGTCACCGCGGTGGCCGAGGGCGTGAAGATCATCGTCGTGCTGGTGCAGAACCACGGCTACGCCTCGATCGGCGCCCTGTCGCAGAGCCTCGGCTCGCAGCGCTTCGGCACCCGCTACCGCTACCGCACCGACACCGGCCTCGACGGCGACGTCCTGCCGGTCGACCTCGCGGCGAACGCGGCGAGCCTCGGCGCCGACGTGGTCGTCGCGAGCAGCCTCGACGACCTCCGCTCGGCGGTGGTGAAGGCCAAGGAGTCCCCGCGGACGACCGTGATCCACGTCGAGACCGACCCGCTCGTGCCTGCGCCCTCCAGCCCGGCCTGGTGGGACGTGCCGGTCGCCGAGGTCTCCGCGCTCGACTCCACCCGCGAGGCCCGCACCACCTACGAGCAGCACAAGGCCGACCAGCGCCACCACTTGGCGCCCACCGACACCCCTTCCACCGCACAGCAGAGCGAGGACACCTCCCGATGACGTACGAGACCACCTACGACCACTGGATCGGCGGACAGAGCGTCGCCGGCACCTCCGAGCGCGTCGGCGACGTGTACGACCCGGCCCTCGGCACGCCGCAGAAGGGCGTCCGCCTGGCCTCCGTCGAGGACGTCGACGCCGCCGTCCAGGCAGCGCGCACCGCGTTCACGACGTGGAGCGAGACGTCCGTGACGGCCCGCTCACGTGTCATGTTCGCCTTCCGCCAGCTGCTCGTGGAGCGCGAGGAGGAGCTCGCGCAGGTCATCAGCGCCGAGCACGGCAAGACCCTCGACGACGCACGCGGCGAGGTCGTCCGCGGTCGCGAGGTCGTCGAGTTCGCGTGCGGCATCCCGCAGCTGCTCAAGGGCGAGTACAACGACCAGGTCTCCGGCTCGGTCGACTCCTACTCCTTCCGCCAGCCGCTCGGCGTGGTCGCGGGCATCACGCCGTTCAACTTCCCGATCATGGTGCCGCTGTGGATGCACCCGGTCGCGATCGCCACCGGCAACACGTTCGTGCTCAAGCCGTCCGAGCGGGTGCCCGGCGCGTCGGCCATGGTCGCGCGGCTCTACCAAGAGGCCGGTCTGCCCGACGGCGTCTTCAACGTCGTGCACGGCGACAAGGTGGCCGTCGACGCGCTCCTCGACCACGCCGACGTCGACGGGGTCTCCTTCGTCGGCTCCACGCCGATCGCGAAGTACGTGCACGAGCGTGCCTCCGCCTCCGGCAAGCGCGTCCAGGCCCTCGGCGGCGCCAAGAACCACGCGGTGGTCATGCCCGACGCCGACCTCGACTTCGCCGCCGACCACATCGTCGCCGCCGGCTACGGCTCGGCAGGCCAGCGCTGCATGGCCATCTCGGCCGTCGTCGCCGTCGGACCGGCCGCCGACACCCTCGTCGACAAGATCCGCGAGCGCACCCACGAGATCAAGGTGGGCGTCGGCACCGACCCCGACGCCGGCATGGGTCCCGTCGTGACCAAGGCGTCGCGCGACCGCATCGTCGACTACATCGGGCAGGGCGAGTCCGCCGGAGCGAAGGTCGTCGTCGACGGCCGCGACCTCGTCGTCGAGGACCACGAGGAGGGCTTCTTCGTCGGCCCGACGCTCATCGACCACGTCACGACCGACATGAGCGTCTACACCGACGAGATCTTCGGACCCGTCCTCGCGGTCCTGCGGGTCGACAGCCTCGACGAGGCGCTCGACCTCATCAACAGCAACCCCTACGGCAACGGGACGGCGGTGTTCACCTCCTCGGGAGAGGTGGCCCGGACGTTCCAGCGTCGGGTGCAGGTGGGCATGATCGGGATCAACGTCCCCGTCCCCGTGCCCATGGCCTTCCACTCCTTCGGAGGCTGGAAGGACTCGCTCTTCGGTGACCACCACGTCCACGGTCCCGAGGGCATCCGCTTCTACACCCGCGCGAAGGTGGTCACCGCCCGGTGGCCGCACGTGAGCGAGGAGTCCCTCGCCGCCCTCCATTTCCCGACGGCTCACTGACGCCGGGCCCAGAAAGAGAAGGAAACCCCCACCATGAAGAAGCTCAAGGTCATCGGCGCGGTGATCCTCGCCGGATCGCTGCTCGCCGCCTGCTCGGGCACCGGCAAGGAGGACACCGGAGCGTCCAGCGACACGAAGGACCTCACCTACGCGGTCATCACGCACTCCGGACCCGGCGACGCGTTCTGGGACCGCGTCAAGTCCGGTGCCGAGCGCGCCGGTGACGACTACGGCGTCAAGGTCGACTACAACGCCGACCCCGACCCGGCCAAGCAGTCGCAGCTGATCGACAACGCCGTCGCGCAGAAGGTCAACGGCATCGTCGTCTCGATGGCCAACCCCGACGGCCTCGAGTCGAGCATCAAGAAGGCCGTCGCCGCGGGCATCCCCGTCGTGACGATCAACTCCGGTGTCGACCGCTTCAAGGAGTTCGGCGCGATCACGCACATCGGCCAGTCCGAGACGATCGCCGGCGAGGCCGTCGGCGAGAAGCTCAAGGAGGCCGGTCTGAAGAACGGCATCTGCGTCATCCAGGAGGCCGGCAACGTCGGTCTGGAGGAGCGCTGCAAGGCTGCCGCGTCGACCTTCGGTGGGAAGATGACCAACATCCAGGTCGACGGCACGAACGACGCCGAGGTCAAGGCGACCATCAAGTCCAAGCTGCAGTCCGACGACAGCATCGACGCCGTGCTGACGCTCGGCGGCCAGTACGCGATCGACGCCGTCGGCGCCGTGGACGAGTCCGGCTCGGACGCCAAGGTCGCCACCTTCGACCTCTCCGAGGACGTCGTGAAGGACATCGAGGCCGGCAGCATCCTGTTCGCCGTCGACCAGCAGCCCTACGTCCAGGGCTTCCTCGGCGTCACGACGCTGTACCTGAAGTCGATCAACGGCAACGACGTGGGCGGTGGCCAGCCGATCAACTCCGGCCCCGCGTTCGTCACGAAGGACAACGCGGCCGACGTGGCGAAGTTCGCCTCGCAGGGCACGCGCTGACCCCGGGGGACGGGGACGATCCGGGGGATCGTCCCCGTCCCACCCCGGCGGCCCCGCCCGCCGACCAGCACCCCGCGCACCGCCCCACCCGTACGATCCCGCTCGGCCCCCGCCGGGCCCCACGAAAGGAGCTGTCATGACGACAGCCACGGCAGCACCAGACGAGAGACTGGCGACCACGTCGACGGTGTCGCGTCTCCTGACCCGCCCGGAGATGGGCGCCGCCGTCGCGGCCATCGCCGTCATGATCTTCTTCTCGCTCAACAGCGACCGCTTCCTCACCACGGCCGGTGCCGGCGTGTGGCTGGAGTCCGCCTCGACCTTCGGCATCATGGCCGTCGCGGTGGCCCTGCTCATGATCGGCGGCGAGTTCGACCTCTCCGCCGGCGTCATGACCGGCTTCACCGCCCTCGTGGTCGGCATCCTGACCACGAACTACGGACTCAACATCTGGGCCGCGGTGCTCATCGCGCTCCTCCTCGCGCTCGCCGTGGGCGCCTTCAACGGCTACATGGTCATGCGCACCGGCCTGCCGAGCTTCATCATCACGCTCGGCACGTTCTTCATCCTGCAGGGCATCGACCTCGCGGTGACGAAGCTGATCATCGGCCAGGTGACCATCCAGGGCATGACCGACGTGCCCTTCTACGACAGCATCCAGCCGGTCTTCGGCGCGTCGTTCACGATCGCGGGCGGCACGTTCTACGTCTCGGTGCTGTGGTGGCTCGCGGTCACCGCGATCGCCACCTGGGTCCTGCTGCGCACCAAGGCCGGCAACTGGATCTTCGCGGTCGGCGGCGCCCAGCAGTCCGCGCGCCAGGTCGGTGTGCCGGTGCTCAAGACCAAGATCGGGCTCTTCATGACGACGGCCGCGGCCGGCTGGCTCGTCGGCATGATCTCGCTGTTCCGCACCTCCACGGTGCAGGCGAACACCGGCGTCGGCCAGGAGTTCATCTACATCATCTGCGCCGTGGTCGGCGGCTGCCTCCTCACTGGCGGCTACGGCTCGGCGATCGGTGCGGCCCTGGGCGCGCTGATCTACGGCATGACCTTCCAGGGCATCACCTTCGCGCAGTGGGACACCAACTGGCTGCGCACCTTCCTCGGCGCCATGCTGCTGGCCGCCGTGCTCCTCAACAACTGGGTCCGGACCCGAGCGGAGACGTCACGATGACGAACGACACCCCGAAGCACACCACGACCGGCCAGGAGGGCGCCGCGCCCGGCACCCCCCTCATCGAGGTCGTCGACATCGGCAAGCGGTACGGCAGCATCATCGCGCTGTCCGACGTCACCACCTCGGTGAAGGCCGGCGAGGTCACCTGCGTCCTCGGCGACAACGGCGCCGGCAAGTCGACCTTCATCAAGATCCTCGCCGGTGCGCACGAGCACACCGACGGAGAGCTGCGGGTCGATGGCAAGGCGACGACGTTCTCCAACCCCCGCGAGGCGCTCGACGCGGGCATCGCGACGGTCTACCAGGACCTCGCGGTCGTCCCGCTCATGCCGGTCTGGCGCAACTTCTTCCTCGGCTCGGAGCCGAGCAAGGGGTTCGGCCCGTTCAAGCACATGGACGTCGACTTCATGAAGCGCACGACGAAGGCCGAGCTGGCCGCCATGGGGATCGACCTGCGCGACGTCGACCAGCCCATCGGCACGCTGTCCGGTGGTGAGCGCCAGTGCGTCGCGATCGCGCGCGCCGTCTACTTCGGCGCACGGGTGCTGATCCTCGACGAGCCGACCGCCGCGCTCGGCGTCAAGCAGTCGGGCGTCGTGCTCAAGTACATCGCGAAGGCCCGCGAGCGTGGCCTCGGCGTCGTGTTCATCACGCACAACCCGCACCACGCCTACCCGGTCGGCGACCGCTTCATGCTGCTGCGTCGCGGCAAGAGCATGGGCGACTTCCCGAAGAGCGAGATGACGCTCGACGACCTGACGTCGATGATGGCCGGCGGCGCCGAGCTGGAGTCGCTGGCGCACGAGCTGGAGCGCACTATGGGCACCGACTCGGCCGTGGCGCAGCAGCTGAAGGACGAGGTGGGGGCGTGACGCAGGAGACCACGCGGCGCCCGGAGCTGCGCGTCGGCGTGGTCGGGCTGGGCTGGATGGGCCAGGTGCACGCGCGGGCGATGACGCGCCTGCTGCACCACTACCCGGACGCCCCGCTGCGGCCGCGGCTCGTCGCCGTGGCCGAGCCCGTCGACGACGAGCGGACCCGGCGGGCGGTGGACGCGCTCGGCTTCGAGCACGTGCACACCGACTGGCAGTCGCTCGTCACGCGCGACGACGTCGACGTCGTGTGCGTGACCGGTCCGAACTTCATCCACCGCGACGTCGCGGTGGCCGCGGCCCAGGCGGGCAAGCACCTGTGGGTCGAGAAGCCCGCAGGACGCGACGCCTTTGAGACGGCCGAGATCGTCGCCGCCGTCGAGGCGGCCGGCGTGCAGGCCGCCGCCGGCTTCAACTACCGCAACGTGCCCGCGGTCGAGCTCGCGAAGGAGCTCGTCGCGTCGGGCCGCATCGGTCGCGTCGAGCACTCCACCGTGCGCTTCCTGGCGGACTACTCGGCCGACCCGGACGCCGCGCTCTCGTGGCGCTTCCGCACGGCGACGTCGGGCACGGGCGTGCTCGGCGACCTGGTGAGCCACGCCGCCGACCTGCTGCGCCACGTGGTGGCCGACGTCGAGGAGCTCGTCGTCGACCGCGCCACGTTCATCGCGCAGCGTCGCGAGGCCGTCGCCGGTGCGATGCACTACGAGAAGGGCGCGGGGGAGCTGGGCGACGTCGAGAACGAGGACTACGTCAGCGCGCTCCTGCGCCTCGCCGACGGCTCGCGCGCCGTGCTCGAGTCGAGCCGCGTGGCCGTGGGCGAGCAGAACCGGTACGGCCTGGAGGTGCACGGCACCGAGGGCTCGCTGTCGTGGGACTTCCGCCGCATGAACGAGCTCCAGGTGAGCACGCGGGGCGCCGACGGCGCCTACCTCAACGCGTTCTCCACGACGCGCTACGCCACTCCCGGCGACGGCGAGCTGGGCGTCTTCCAGCCCGGCGCCAACAATCCCATGGGCTTCGACGACCTCAAGGTCGTGGAGGCCCGCCGGCTCGTGGAGTCGATCGCGACCGGCAAGCCCGTCGGCGCGACCGTCCACGACGCCCTGTCGGCGGCGCGGGTCGTCGACGCCATGATCACCTCCAGCGACGAGAAGAAGTGGGTACGACTGTGAGCAACACCAGGCGGCGCGTGGGCGTCGTCGGCGCCGGCGCGATGGGAGCGGCGCACGCGCGCACGCTCGCCACGTCGGTGCCCGGCGCCGAGGTCGTGCGCGTCTTCGACATGGACACCGAGCGCGCCAAGCAGGTGGCCCACGGCGTCGGCGCCGAGGCCGCCGACAGCGCCGAGGCGCTCGTGGCCGACGTCGACGCGTTCGTCGTCGCCTCGCCCGACTTCACGCACGCCGACCTCGCGGTCGCCGGCATCGAGGCCGGCAAGCACGTGCTCTGCGAGAAGCCGTTGGCCGTGACTGCGGACGACGCGCGTCGCGTGGTCGACGCCGAGGCCGCCGCGGGCCGGCGGTTCGTCCAGGTGGGCTTCAACCGCCGCTTCGACCCCGGCTTCGTCGACCTGAAGGCCGCGATCACCGACGGCTCGCTGGGCGACGTGCGCCTGCTGCACGGCATCCACCGCAACGCCTCGAACAGCACCAGCACCGACGACGCCACGCTCGTGACCGGCTCGATGATCCACGAGCTCGACACCTTCCGCTGGCTGCTCGACGGCGAGATCGTCGCGATCCGCGTCGAGTCGCCGGTCGTCGACGGGTTCCGCGACCCGCAGGTCGCGACGCTGTGGACCGACGGCGGCCAGATGGCCACCGCCGAGGTCTTCGTGAACGCGGCGTACGGCTACGACGTGCGCGTCGAGGTCGTCGGCACGGGCGGGTCCGCGTCGCTCGAGCCCCGCCACCCCGTGCTGCGCCGCGTCTCGGGCCAGGGCGGCTCGGCGATCGGCAGCGACTTCGTGGAGCACTTCGCCGACTCCTACCGGATCGAGCTGGCCGCCTGGGCCGACGCGTCGCTGCGTGGCGAGGTCGTCGGCGCGAGCGCGTGGGACGGCTACGTGGCCAACGTCGTGGCCGCGGCCGGCGTCGACGCGCTGCGCTCGGGGCAGAAGCGCGACGTCGTGGTGCCGGAGCGTCCGTCGCTCTACGCCTGAGCCTCAGGCTGGCGCCGGACCGGTGGTGCTGCGCACCACGAGCTCCGGCGTCAGCACCACGTCCCGGGCGGGCTCGCCGGCGAGGAGTCCGAGTGCTCCCGCCACGGCCCGCTCGGCCATCTCCCGTGCGCTCTGCGACACGGTGGTCATGAGGTCCTGCCGAGCGACCGCCAGGCGCGAGTCGTCGTACCCCGTGACCGAGACCTGACGAGGCACGTCGCGACGAGCGCGCAGCAGTGCGTCGAGGACGCCCGACGCGCAGTGGTCGTTGAAGGCGACCACACCCGTGGGTGGCGTGCTCGCCTCGAGCAGGGTGGCGGTGGCCCGGACGCCGTCGCGCTCGGTCGCGCCGCCCGCCAGCACCCACGGGTCGAGGCCGTGACGTCGAGCCGCCTCGACGAAGCCGCGACGACGCTCCTCGGCGCCGGGCGCCGAGCCGCCGTCGACGTGCGCCAGCCGGACGTGACCGAGCGACACGAGGTGGTCGACCGCCAGGCCCACCCCCAGCTCGTCGTCCCCCCGCACGGCCGCGACCTCGGGGGTGCCGCTGCGCCGTGCGACGACGAGGGTCGGCAGGTCGGTGCCGAGCGCCGCGAGGTCGTCGGTGGAGAGGTCGGGACCGAGGAGGACCAGCGCGTCGCAGCGCTCGCGGCGCAGCGCCTGCACGGCCGACCGTTCGTCGCGCGAGGGCGCCACGGCGCTGATCGCGACGTCGTAGCCGTGCTCGGCGGCGGCGGCGTACAGGTGCTCGACGAGATCGCCGTGGAACGGCTGGTGCAGGTCGAACGTGACACCGAGCAACCGCGTGTCGGCGCTGCGCAGGAGGCGGGCACGTTGGTCGGGCACGTAGCCGAGACGGTCCGCGACGTCGCGGACGCGGGCGCGGGTGACGTCGCTGGCACCGGGGGCGTCGCGCATGACGATCGAGACAAGTGCCACCGAGACACCCGCCTCGCGCGCCACGTCGGCGAGGGTCGTACGCGCCATCGCTGCTCCTGTCGTCCGGACGTCGAGCGTGCGGGGCGGGCTACCCGTTGACGCTGGACGTGGTCACACCCTACCCTTCCCTAGAACGTTCTACTAGAACGTTCTAGTCGTGCCGGACGTGTCCCAGCAGAGGCGACGCAGCGAGAAGTGTCGCGGCGCGACGTACCGCACCATCGACCCCCGCATCCCTGTCCGAAGGACCACCATGACCTCCACCCCCGTCCGCGTCGCGCTCGTCGGCGCCGGTCGCATCGGCGCGGCCCACGCCGAGACGCTCGCGCGCCGCGTGCCCGACGCGCACCTGGTCGCCGTCGTCGACCCCCGCCCCGGAGCCGCCACCGCGGTCGCCACGCCCCTCGGTGCGCGTGCCGAGACCGAGGTCGACGCCGTGCTCGGTGCCGCCGACGTCGACGCGGTCGTCGTGGCTGCCTCGTCGGTCGCCCACCGCGACCTCGTCGTGGCTGCCGCCGACGCGGGCAAGCACGTCTTCTGCGAGAAGCCGGCCGGCATGTCGCTCGTCGAGATCGACGAGGCACGCCGGGCCGCTACCGCGGCCGGCGTGGTGTTCCAGGTCGGCTTCAACCGCCGCTTCGCCCGCGAGTTCGCGCAGGCGCGCGACCTCGTCGAGAGCGGGACGCTCGGCGAGGTGCGACAGCTGCGCTCGCTGACCCGCGATCCTGGTCGCGGCCCGTCCGACCCGGACGTCGTCCCGCCGTGGACGATCTTCACGCAGACGCTGATCCACGACTTCGACACGCTCAACTTCCTGAACCCCGGGGCGCACGCGGTCGACGTCGTGGCCACGGCCGACTCGCTGCTGTTCCCCGGCCACGCGACGCTGCTCGACCACGCCACCGTGGTCGTGCGGTACTCCAACGGCGCCCTCGGCACGGCGGAGGCGAGCTTCGCCGCCGTGTACGGATACGACGTCCGCGGGGAGGTGCTCGGGAGCGAGGGCATGGTCACGATGGGCGAGGGTGCGTCGTCGTCGTTGCGCGTGCACGGGCAGGGCGGTCGCACCGCGAGCACGGCGCACAGCGACACGGAGCTGCTGCGCGACGCCTACGCGGCCGAGCTCGCCGAGCTGTGCGCGGCCGTCCGCGAGGGACGCCCGCCGGCGGTCGGTGCCGACGAGGCGTTCGCCGCCTTCGCCGTCGCGCAGGCGTGCATCGACTCCATGACCACCGGCGGCCGCGCGGCCGTCGCCACCAGCGTCCTCCAGGAGGCATGACATGAGCTTCACCCTCGCGATCTGCTCGGAGATGGTCCTCACCGAGCTGCCACACCTCGAGCGGGTCCAGCACATCCACGACGCCGGCTTCGCGGTCGAGATCTGGGACTGGACGCAGAAGGACGCCGAGGCGCTGCGTGCGACCGGCGCGTCGTTCACGTCGATGACCGGCTACGTCACGGGCGACCTGACGACGCCCGGCGGTGCCGACGACCTGCTGCGGACGGCCGAGGAGTCGATCCCGTTCGCGCAGGCGATCGGCTGCCCGTCGCTCAACATCCACGGCACGGGCCTGGGGGAGGGCGGCCTCCCGGTGCGGCCCGTCGAGGTCACGACCGGGGAGGACTGGGTGGCAGCGGTGCGCACGCTCGAGCGGGTGGCCGAGCTGGCCGAGCGGCACGACGTCACCTACGTGCTGGAGAACCTCAACACGGCGGTCGACCACCCCGGCACGCCGTTCGCGAGGGCCGCCGACACGCTCGCCCTCGTGCGCGCGGTCGACAGCCCGCACCTGCGGATGAACCTCGACCTGTACCACGCGCAGATCGGCGAGGGGAACCTCGTCGATCTCGTGCGCGAGGCCGTCCCGTTCACGGGGGAGGTGCAGGTGGCCGACGTCCCCGGACGCTGCGAGCCCGGCACCGGCGAGGTGCGCTGGTCGTTCGTGGCGCAGGCACTCGCCGACGCCGGCTACACCGGCGTCGTGGCGATGGAGGCGTGGGCGAGCGACCCCTCCGTCGACGGCAGCCGCCGCGCGATGGACGCCTTCCGCGAGGCCTTCACCGTCTGACCCTCACCCCTCGCGCCCGCCCCACCCCCGCTGAGCGTGACGTTTGCGGGGCGGATCGACCGGATTCGCCCCGCAAACGTCACGCTCAGTGGGGCTGGTCACGCTCAGTGGGGCTGGTCACGCTCAATGGGGCTGGGCGTGGTCAGGGGGTGGTGAAGGCACGGGGGAGGTTGAACGGCGTCACGACCTGGACCTGCGACGGCACCGACGTCGGCGCGCCGGGGAGGGCGCCGTGGTGCTGCAGGAGGAGGCGGCAGGCGCGTCGGGTGTCGGCGCGCAGGTCGTGGTGCAGGGCGTAGTGGACGCGGCGCGTCCGCAGCAGCTCGGTGTTGTCGGCGTCGAGGTCGTGCGCGACGAAGACCCGCGGCGCGCGCCCGGCGTCGGCGAACGCCTCGAGCGTCGCACGGTTGCCGCCGCCCACCGAGTAGACGGCATCGACGTCGGGGTGGTCGGCCAGCGCCGCCCGCACACCGGCGCCCGTGGTCGGGTCGAGGCCGTCGGTGTCCGTCAGGTCGACGACGCGACGGGCGGGGGAGAGGTCGTGCAGCGCGTCGACGAAGGCCGACACCCGCTGCTCCTCGCCCCGGAAGTCGCTGCGGCTCAGCGTCACGAGGACCGCGCCCGACGCCGGCGCGCCCTGCGCGACCAGGTAGGCGGCCGTGCGCCCGGCGGCGTCGTTGTCGATGCCGACGTACGCCAGCCGGCGGCTGCGCGGCACGTCGGTGACCAGCGTGACCACGGGGACGCCCGCGTCGGCCAGGGCCGCCACCTCGGCCGCGACGTCGGGATGGTCGGGCGCCTTCAGCACGACGCCGTGGGAACGCCGACGTCGTACGTCGCGCAGGGTCGCGACCATGGCGGCGACGCCGGCCTCCTCGCGCAGGTGGAACCGCGAGCGCACGACCGCGGGCCGCAGCGACGGCAGCTCGGCCTCCAGCGCGGCGCGGACCGCCGTGCTGAACCGGACGGGCGCCTGCATGACGAGGTCGAGCAGGAACGTGCGTCCGACGAGCCGCAGCTGGGACGCCTGCCGGTCGAGCTCCTCGACGGCGCGCTCCACCTCGGCCACGGTGGCCGCGCGCACGCCCGGGCGGCCGTGCAGCACGCGGTCGACCGTGGCCTCGCTCAGCCCGCTCTGCTGCGCGATCTCGCGGACCTTGTGACGGTGGGGCACCCGCGCAGCCTAGTGCGCGCGACCTCGTCCTGAGGTGTTCTTGAGGGGTTCTCGACCCTCCACGCACCTACGGACGGACCTAGCGTGGTGGCGTACCCACCCGCCCCGCCCGACCCGAGGAGCCGAGCATGAGTCTCGTCGACCACACCGCCCCTGCCGACCGAGGCGCCGCGCGCCGTGCGCGGTTCACCCCCGACGACGTGCGCCTCGCCGACCTCGTCGAGGTCGTGTCCGAGCCCACCCGCGCCGACGACTACCCGCACGCGGCCGGCGTCGAGCAGGGTGTCGTCGTCTACGCCTCGGCGACGCTGCGCGCTGCCGTCGCGTCGCCCGAGGGCGAGGACGCCGTGCGCGCCGAGCTCGTCCACGCCCTCACCGACGGACCGGGGATCGTCGTGCTCAAGGGCGCCTGGGACGACCACGACGTCGTCGACCGCGCCACGGCCGCCTTCGAGGAGGTCATCGCCCAGGAGAAGGCCGCCGGGGGAGCCGCGGGCGACCACTTCGCCAAGCCCGGCGCCAACGACCGCATCTGGAACGCGCTGGAGAAGCTGGCCGTCACCGACCCCGCCACCTTCGTCGACTACTACGCCAACGACGTCCTGGCCCTCGTCTCGACCGCCTGGCTCGGCCCCGCCTACCAGGTGACGTCGCAGGTCAACGTCGTCCGGCCCGGCGGGGTGGCGCAGGACCCGCACCGCGACTACCACCTCGGCTTCCTGTCCGACGAGGTCGCGGCGCGGTACCCGGCGCACGTGCACCTGCTCTCGCCCGTCCTCACGCTCCAGGGCGCGGTCGCGCACGTCGACATGCCCGTCGAGAGCGGCCCGACGCTGTACCTGCCGCACTCGCAGAAGTACGGACCCGGCTACCTCGCCTACCGTCGCGACGACGTGCGCGACTACTTCGCCGACCACCACGTGCAGCTGCCGCTGGAGAAGGGCGACGCCGTGTTCTTCAACCCGGCCCTGCTGCACGGGGCGGGCAGCAACGTCTCGGCCGACGTGCAGCGCGTCGCGAACCTGCTGCAGGTCTCGTCGGCGTTCGGGCGTGCCATGGAGGCCGTCGACCGGGCCCGTGCCACGACGGCGGTCTACCCGACGCTGCTGGAGCGCCGGGCGGCCGGCTGGTCCGACGCCGCCCTGCGTCGCGTGGTCGCGTCGGTCGCGGAGGGCTACCCGTTCCCGACCAACCTCGACCTCGACCAGCCGGTCGACGGCATGACCCCGCTGTCGCAGGCGGAGATCGTCGAGCAGGCGCTCGCCGCGGGCCGCGACGTCGACCAGGTGGGCCAGGCGCTCGGCGCCTACGCCGCGCGGCGTCGCACGGACGGAGCCGTCTGATGGGCAGCCTCGACGACCGCGTCGTCCTGGTCTCCGGAGGCACCCAGGGCGTCGGTCTCGCCATCGCCCAGGCCGCGCTCCGCGAGGGCGCCCGGGTGGTCGTCACCGGACGACGCGCCCACGTCGGCGAAGCGGCGGCCGCCGACCTGTCCGCCCTCGGTGACGCCCGGTTCGTGCGCTGCGACGTGGCCGACGTCGAGGCGTGCCGCGCCGCCGTCGAGGCCACCGTGACCGCCCACGGGCGGGTCGACGGACTGGTCAACGCCGCCGGGTTCACCGAGCGCGGCAGCGTGCTCGACACGACGCCGGAGATGTTCGAGCAGCACGTCGCGGTGAACCTGCGCGGCCCGTTCTTCCTGATGCAGGCCGCGATCGGCGACATGGTCCGCCGTGGTGAGCCGGGCTCGGTCGTCAACGTGCTCACCATGAGCGCACACGGTGGGCAGCCCCACCTCGCGCCGTACTCGGCCACCAAGGCGGGGCTCGCCGGGCTGACGAAGAACGCCGCCTACGCCCACCGGTTCGACCGCGTGCGCGTGAACGGCGTGAACATCGGCTGGACCGACTCCGACGGCGAGGACGTCATCCAGCGTCGCTTCCACGACGCCGGCGACGACTGGCGGGAGCAAGCAGCCAAGCGCCTGCCTGCCGGGCGGCTCGCGACGCCCGAGGACGCGGCGGGCATCGTCGTGCTGCTGCTGAGCGACGCGAGCGGGGTCGTCACGGGCTCGGTCATGGACTGGGACCAGACCGTCGTGGGCACGTCGGACTGACCGGGTCGGGGCGCGAGGCGTGTCACGCTGTCAGCGAACAGGGCGTGTTCGCGCGTGTCTCGCGCCCCTTCGCCCTCTAGGGTCGAGAACGTGAACACACCAGACGTCAGCACCCAGCACGGTCCGGGTCCGGACGCGTCGGGCCTGCGCATGATGGCCGGCACCGACGTCGGGCCCTCCGACCTCGACGGCCACATCTACCAGCGCCTGCTGCGCGAGCGGATCATCTTCCTCGGGTCGGAGGTGCGCGACTCCAACTCCAACGCGATCTGCGCACAGATGCTCCTGCTCAACGCGGAGGACCCGAACGCCGACATCTTCCTGTACATCAACAGCCCCGGCGGCTCGGTCGACTCCGGCATGGCCATCTACGACACCATGCAGTTCATCTCCAACGACGTCGCCACCGTGGCCATGGGCCTCGCCGCGTCGATGGGGCAGTTCCTGCTGGCCGCCGGCGCGCCGGGCAAGCGCTACGCGCTGCCGCACGCGCGCATCATGATGCACCAGCCCTCGGGCGGCATCGGCGGCTCCGCGTCGGACATCAAGATCCAGGCGCAGCAGTCCATCCTGCTCAAGAAGCAGCTCAACGAGCTCCAGTCGCTGCACACCGGCCAGTCGATCGAGCAGATCGAGGCCGACGCCGACCGCGACCGCTGGTTCACGCCCGACCAGGCGAAGGACTACGGCTTCATCGACCAGGTCATCAAGAGCGCCGGAGAGGTTGCACGATGAGCTACTACATCCCCCAGTGGGAAGAGCGCACGTCCTACGGGTTCCGGCGCATCGACCCCTACGCGAAGCTGTTCGAGGACCGCATCATCTTCGTCGGCACGCCGATCAGCGACGACGTGGCCAACGCGGTCATGGCGCAGCTGCTCTGCCTGCAGCAGATGGACGCCGACCGCGACATCCAGCTGTACATCAACAGCCCGGGTGGCTCGTTCACCGCGATGACGGCCATCTACGACACGATGCGCTACCTCAAGTCCGACGTGCAGACCGTCTGCCTGGGCCAGGCGGCCTCCGCCGCCGCGGTCCTGCTGGCCGCCGGCACGCCCGGCAAGCGCTACGCGCTGCCGAACAGCCGCATCCTCATCCACCAGCCGTACACCGAGGGCACCGGCGGCCAGATCTCCGACCTGGAGATCCAGGCCAACGAGATCCTGCGCATGCGCTCGCTGATGGAGCAGATGATCGCCGACGCGACCGGCAAGACGCCCGAGGACGTCAGCAAGGACGTCGAGCGCGACAAGATCCTGACGGCCGAGCAGGCCAAGGAGTACGGGATCATCGACCAGGTCTTCGACTCGCTGAAGACCCCCGCCGTCTGACCGACCCGGCGACGCCACGACACGCGCGTGGCGTCGCCGGTTCGCAGGTGGTGGTCCGAGCCGGCCGGTAGTGTGAGGCTGGCGACACGACGTCCGCGTCGTGAGTGTTCGTCCGACGGAAGGGAGCGCGCCCGTGGCACGCATCGGTGAGACCGCCGACCTCTTGAAGTGCTCGTTCTGCGGCAAGAGCCAGAAGCAGGTCAAGAAGCTCATCGCCGGCCCCGGCGTGTACATCTGCGACGAGTGCATCGACCTCTGCAACGAGATCATCGAGGAGGAGCTGGCCGAGGGTGCCGAGCTGAGCCTCGGCGAGCTGCCCAAGCCGCACGAGATCTTCGAGTTCCTCAACGGCTACGTGGTGGGCCAGGACAACGCGAAGAAGAACCTCGCGGTGGCCGTCTACAACCACTACAAGCGCGTGCAGGCCCAGGCCACCACCGGACGCGCCAAGGACGACGGTGTCGAGCTGGCGAAGTCCAACATCCTCATGGTCGGCCCCACGGGCTGCGGCAAGACCTACCTCGCCCAGACCCTCGCGCGCATGCTGAACGTCCCGTTCGCCATCGCCGACGCCACCGCCCTCACCGAGGCCGGCTACGTCGGTGAGGACGTCGAGAACATCCTCCTCAAGCTCATCCAGGCCGCCGACTACGACGTCAAGAAGGCCGAGACGGGCATCATCTACATCGACGAGGTCGACAAGATCTCGCGCAAGGCCGAGAACCCGTCGATCACCCGCGACGTGTCGGGCGAGGGCGTGCAGCAGGCGCTGCTGAAGATCCTCGAGGGCACGACCGCGTCGGTGCCGCCCCAGGGTGGGCGCAAGCACCCGCACCAGGAGTTCATCCAGATCGACACCACCAACGTGCTGTTCATCGTCGGTGGCGCGTTCGCGGGGCTCGAGGAGATCATCGAGCAGCGCAGCGGCAAGGTCGGCCTGGGGTTCAACACCGGCGGCGTCGCGGAGAAGAAGCCCGAGACGGCCCCGGAGAAGCTGTTCTCCCAGGTGCTGCCGGAGGACCTGCTGAAGTTCGGCCTCATCCCCGAGTTCATCGGCCGTCTGCCGGTCATCGCCGCGGTCGACAAGCTCGACAAGCCGGCGCTGGTCTCCATCCTCACCGAGCCGCGCAACGCGCTCACCAAGCAGTTCGTGCGGCTCTTCGAGCTCGACGACGTCGAGCTGGAGTTCACCGACGACGCCTGCGAGGCCATGGCCGACCTCGCGCTCGCCCGCGACACCGGCGCCCGCGGTCTGCGCTCGATCATCGAGCACGTGCTGCAGCCCGTCATGTACGACATCCCCTCGCGCGACGACGTCGCCAAGGTCGTCGTCACCGGCGCGACCGTCCGCGGCGAGGAGGGCCCGACCGTCCTCACCCGCGACGAGGTGGCCAAGAAGGCCTCCTGAGCGGACCAGGTCTCGTCGACGCCCTCCTCCGGCTGCTGCCGGGGGAGGGCGTCCGCCGTCCTGCGGGTGCTCGACGGGTGCGCGCTAGGGTCGCGACATGACCGTCGACATCACCCTGTTCGGGGCCACCGGGTTCACCGGCACGCTCACCGCCGTCTACCTCGGCACCCACCTGCCCGAGGGCGGGACGTGGGCCGTCGCCGGGCGCAGCGCCGCCAAGCTGCAGAACGTGGTCGACGAGGTCGAGGCCGCCGGCGGCACGGCGCCCGAGATCGTGCTGGCCGACGTGTCCGACGCCGCCTCGATGCGGGCGATGGCCGAGGGCACGCGCGTGCTCATCTCGACCGTCGGTCCGTACGTCCAGCACGGCGACCCGGCCGTCAGGGCGGCCGCGGAGGCCGGCATCGCCTACGTCGACCTGACCGGCGAGCCCGAGTTCGTGGATCGCACCTGGTTGGAGCACCAGGAGACCGCGCTGCGCACCGGCGCGACGCTCGTGCACGCGTGCGGCTTCGACTCGATCCCCTACGACCTCGGCGTGCTGTACACCGTCGAGCAGCTGCCGGAGGGCGTCCCGATCGACGTGAAGGGCTACATCCGCGCCGGGGGGACGGCGTCGGGCGGCACGTACCACTCGGCCATCGGCGCGTTCTCGCGGCTGCGCCAGTCGGCCGCCACGGCCAAGGAGCGCAAGCAGCGCGAGCAGCGTCCGCAGGGCCGCTCGGTCCGCGGCGGCGGCTCGATCGGGCGAGGCGCCGGCGGTAAGGGCTGGGCGCTCCCGCTCCCGACCATCGACCCGCAGGTCGTGCTGCGCTCGGCGCGCGCCCTCGAGCGCTACGGCCCGCAGTTCACGTACTCCCACTTCGCCCAGTTCACGAAGCTCCCCGTCCTCGCCGGCACCGTGGTCGGGGCGGGCGTCCTGCTCGCGGGCTCGCAGCTCGCTCCGACCCGCAAGGCCCTGCTGAAGCTGCGCGCGCAGGGCGACGGCCCCAGCCCGGAGAAGCGCGCGTCGTCGTGGTTCTCGCTCCGCCTGGTCGGTGAGGGCGGCGGCAAGCGGGTCGTCACGCAGGTGAGCGGCGGCGACCCGGGCTACGACGAGACGGCGAAGATGCTCAGCGAGTCGGCGCTGTGCCTCGCGTTCGACGACGTGCCGAAGGTCGCCGGCCAGACCACCACCGCCGTCGCCATGGGCCGCCCGCTCATCGAGCGCCTCCAGGCCGCCGGCATCCGCTTCGAGACCCTCGAGACCGCCTGACCGAGCGCGCGGACTCTGCTCGTTTGCGTGGGGCCCCACGCAAACGAGCTCGCCCCCACGCAAACATGCGCCGTAGGTGCACGTTCACGTGGGGCCCCACGTAAACCGGCTCGCCCCCACGCAAACATGCGCCAGAAGTGCGTGCTTGCGTGGGGCCCCACGTAAACGTGCGCGAGGGGAAGGGGCTACTCGGTGGGGGCGAGGGTGGCGTCGGTGACGAGCTCGGTGGTCGAGTCGTCGGCCGACGTCGTCAGCTCACCGGTCACGCGACCTGCGGCCCGCACGTCGTCGACGGCCAGCAGGAGGCGGTCGAGCGACGTCTGCGGTCCGCGGACGGTCACCGCCGTCACCTCGGTGCGCTGGCTCACCTTGGCCACCGACTTCGCGCCACGGATGCCCGCGAGCGCCTCGGCGGCGGTCGGCAGCAGGGCGACGTCACCGTCGACGGCGACGTCGTCGACGCTCGGCCACGCCGCACGGTGCACCGAGCCCTCCTGCCACCAGCTCCAGACCTCCTCGGTCACGTACGGCAGGAACGGCGCGAGCAGGCGCAGCTGGGTCGACAGCGCGAGCACGAACGTGGCCTTCGCCGACGTCCCGCCCTCGTCGTCGCGGCGTGCGCGCTCCTTGACGAGCTCGAGGTAGTCGTCGCAGAAGTCCCAGAAGAACTTCTCCGTGACCTCCAGCGCCGACGAGTAGTCGTACGTCTCGAAGTGGGCGGTCGCCTGCTCGACGACCTGGCCGAGCGCCGCGAGCACCGACCGGTCGAGCGGCTCGGTCACGCGGGCGAGGTCGAGGTCGGCGGCGGTGGCGCCGAGACCGTAGTCCTCGGGTGCGGCGAGCACGAACTTGCTCGCGTTCAGCACCTTCATCGCCAGGCGACGTCCGACCTTCATCTGCGTCTCGTCGAAGGGGGAGTCGGAGCCCGGACGGGCCAGCGCGGCGCGCCAGCGGACGGCGTCGGCACCGTACTTGTCGAGGATCTCGTCGGGCACGACGACGTTGCCCTTGGACTTGCTCATCTTCTTGCGGTCGGGGTCGACCACGAAGCCCGACAGGGCCGCGTGGCTCCACGGCACCTCGCCGAACTCCTGGTGCGAGCGCACGACGGTCGAGAACAGCCAGGTGCGGATGATGTCGTGACCCTGCGGGCGCAGGTCCATCGGGAACGTGCGCGCGAACAGGTCGGCGTCGCGCTCCCAGCCGCACACGATCTGCGGGGTCAGCGACGACGTCGCCCAGGTGTCGAGCACGTCGGGGTCGGCGACGAAGCCGCCCGCCTGGCCGCGCTGGGACTCCTCGAAGCCGGGCGGCGTCTGCGAGGCGGGGTCGACGGGCAGCGTGTCCTCGGCGGCGAAGATCGGGTCGTCGTAGTCGGGCTGGCCCTCGGCGTCGAGGCGGTACCAGACCGGGAACGGGATGCCGAAGAAGCGCTGGCGGCTGATCAACCAGTCGCCGTTCAGACCTTCGATCCAGTTGGTGTACCGGCTCTGCATGTAGGCGGGCACCCAGGTGATGTCGTTCCCGCGGGCCACGAGCTGGGTGCGCACGTCGGCGTCCCGCCCGCCGTTCTTGATGTACCACTGACGGGTGGAGACGATCTCGAGCGGCTTGTCGCCCTTCTCGTAGAAGTTGGCGACGCGCTGCGTCGGCTGGGGCTCGCCGTCGAGGTCGCCGCTGTCGCGCAGCGCCTGCACGATCGCCTCGCGCGCGCTGAACGTGGTCTTGCCGGCCAGCTCGGCCCACAGCTGCTCGCCCGGGCCGCCCGCGATCCACTCGGGCACGTCGCGCAGCACGCGGCCGTCGCGGCCGATCACGGTGCGGTTGGGCAGCTGCAGCTCACGCCACCACTGCACGTCGGTCAGGTCGCCGAACGTGCAGCAGTGCACGATGCCGGAGCCCTTCTCGGGGTCGGCGAGCGTGCTGGGGTGGATGGGCACCTCGACGCCGAACAGCGGCGACGTGGCGGTGCCGCCGAAGAGGTGGGAGTACCGCTCGTCGTCGGGGTGGGCGATGAGCGCGACGGCGGCGGGCGTCAGCTCGGGGCGCGTCGTCTCGACGTGCACCGTGCTGCCGTCGGGCAGGTGGTAGGCGACCCGGTGGTAGGCGCCGGGGTAGTCGCGCGCCTCGAGCTCGGCCTGCGCCACCGCGGTCTGGAAGGTGACGTCCCAGAGCGTGGGGGCGTCCTGCATGTACGCCTCGCCGCGGCCGACGTTGCGCAGGAACGCGCGCTGGCTCGTGGCCTGCGCGTCGGCGCCGATGGTGGTGTACGTCTGGCTCCAGTCGACCGACAGGCCGAGGGTGCGCCACAGCTTCTCGAAGACCTTCTCGTCCTCGACCACGAGCTCGTTGCACAGCTCGATGAAGTTGCGCCGGCTGATCGGCACCTGCTTCCCCCCGCTCTTCGACCCCGTGTCGGGCTTGGCGGGCGGGGTGAAGTCGGCGTCGTAGGGCAGTGACGGGTCGCAGCGCACGCCGTAGTAGTTCTGCACCCGACGCTCGGTGGGCAGGCCGTTGTCGTCCCAGCCCATCGGGTAGAACACCTCCTTGCCGCTCATCCGCTGGTAGCGGGCGACGAGGTCGGTGTGGGTGTAGCTGAACACGTGACCGACGTGCAGGGAGCCCGAGACGGTGGGCGGCGGGGTGTCGATGGAGTACACCTCGTCGCGGCTCTTCGTCCGGTCGAACGCGTACGTGCCCTGCTCGGCCCATACCCCGCTCCAGCGCTCCTCGAGACCTTCGAGGGCGGGCTTGGCGGGGACGCGGTTCTGTGCGGTGGTCACGGGAGGACAGTCTAGGAGGTGCCCCGGCGGGGGTGCCGGGCCGTGGGCGGCGAAGGGGTGCGCTGGGGCGCCGGGCCGTGGGCGGCGGACGGGTGCGCGGGGGTGCCGGGCCGTCGCGGTTCAGTCGAGGTCGAGGGAGAGCGGCTTGGGCTCGCGGAGGTCCGCCTTCTCCTCGGTGGAGAGGGTGGAGGCCTGGAGCTCCGCTCCAGAGGTCTGCGACGTCAGGGTGAGTCGCGTCCGCCCGGCGTCGAGGTCGACGGACACCACGTGGTCGTCGGCGCTCGCGGTGATGCTGCGTCCTCCGTCGAGTCCGTCCAGCACCTCCGACGTCTCGAGGCCGAGGTCGACGAGGGTCGTGCGGACCTCCTCGGGGTCGACCGGCTGCTGCGTGCGAAAGGTCGCCTGGGCCTCGTAGGCGTAGAGGAGGGTGCTGCCGGAGGACCCGGCCTGGACGTAGGCGCCTCGGACGTCGCGGGGCTCGGCGCGGACCACCGCGCCCACCGCGTCGGTGGCCTCGGCGAGGCCACGGTCGGCTCGGGTCTTGATCACGCTCAACCCCTCGCGACCCTCGGGCACGTCGTCGTCACCGCCTCCGCAGGCGGAGAGCAGCAGGGCCAGGAGACCCATCGCGATCATCCCTCTCATGGCGCGGCTCACGGCTCGAACCCGGTGTCGCGGCGCGCGGGCTGTCGATCTTCCTCGGGGTCCTGCATCGGCCCGTACCACGGGTCGTGACGGTGCTCGGCGTCCAGCACGGCGTCGTCGTTGCCGGCGACGATCTGGCCCATGTTGTAGAGCGACTCCGTGTTCGGTTGGTAGTACTGGTTGTGGTCCCAGATCCAGTCGTGGGTCCCGCGCGCGACGTTCTCGGCCTGGAAGCGCTGGGCCCCGAAGTCCTCGTCGGTGGGGTCGAGCCCGAGGCCCGTCCCGACCCAGCCGTTGCGGGCGAGGTGGCTGACGGCGTCCTCGCTGGCCGATCCGGCCCAGACGTGGTCGGCCGGCAGACCGAGGTCGGTGGCGTGGTCGGCGGCGTGGCCCGCACCGGGGCTGCCGATGAGCACGACGTCATCGGCGGGGATCCCGTGGTCGGTGGCGGCGTTGCCGACCGTGGTGGACCCGTAGCTGTGGCCGATCACCGTCAGGTGGGCGCGGCCGTGGACGTCCTCGTCGCGTACCTCGCGCATCCCGTCCAGGAAGTCCGCCAGGCGCTCGCCACCGGCGTCGGCGAGGCCCTCGTCGATCACCTGGAGGGTGTCGAGCCCGTGCACGCCGAAGTTCGAGGGCGCGTCGTACCCGATCCACATCGTGGAGGCCACGGACTGGCCGGGGTTCGCCAGGCGCGCGGTGGCGTAGAGGTTGCCCACGCTCTCGGTGCCACCCTCGATGGAGGCGCCGTCGTTGAGCATGCCGGGCACCGACACCGACACGTTCTGGGCGGTGTCGGGGTTGCCGACCGAGACGGCCACGGCGCCGTCCCCGCCGAACGCCGTGGGGTCGTAGAGGCTCAGGAAGCCCTCGAGCGGCTCGTTCGTCACGGGGTCCCTGCGGGCCGCCACGTCGTCGAGCGCGGTCTGGGCCGCCTGGGCCCGCTCGAGGTGCCGTCGTTCGGCGAAGGTCAGGGACCCGCCGTCGTCCTCGCGGGTCTCCAGCCGGTCGAGGTCGAGCGCGAGCGAGATCCGGTTCGCCTCGTCGCGCGCGGCGGTGGGGATGCCGTCGGTGTTGCCGATGATCTGCGGGTGCGCGGCGATGAGTGCCTGCTGCTGGGACGCGTCGAGCGAGGTCCACCAGTCGTGCACGCTGGCGGGGGTCGCGCCGTCCGTGCCCGGGGCCCCGGGGCGGTCCAGGAGCGCGTCGGCGGGGTCGACGAGGCCGACGGCGGCGCGGGTCACCTCGGCCGAGGAGTCGACGGCCTGCAGCTTCTGCGCGATCTGCTCGTCGGCGGTGCGGCAGTCCTGCTGGAGGTCGGCGTGGTCGCGGTCGAACGCCTCGACGTCGAGCCGCAGCTGCTCGGCACGCTCCTGGAGCGTCTGGATCGCCTCGTCGCTCACGTCGACGGCGGCGCGGACGTCGGCCGTGAGGTCCTCGCGGCGCGAGAGGAGCGTGGACCGACGCTCCACGAGGCCGTCGCGCCGACGCTTGCGGTCGGCGAGTCCGGTGGCGTAGTCCTCGACCTGGCCGCTGACCTTGCGCAGCACGAGCGAGCGGTCGTCGGCGTCGTCGGCGGTGCCGACGGCGGCCCGCCGGTACGCCTCCGCGGCCTCGCCCTCCCAGTGCTCCCCGCTCAGCACGTCACCGGCGAAGGTGGCGAGGTCGTCGAGACCGGAGGAGACGGTGAGCAGGTCCGCGGCGAAGTCGCGGAGCGCGGCGGCGTCGCCGGGCACGGGGGCCACCGCCACGGGAGCGGCGGGGATCGTGATCGTGACCGTGCTCATCGCTCGCCCCCGCCCATCTGCAGCAGCCACTCCTGGAAGGACTCCTGGCTGCGGACGTCGGACTCGACGTAGGCCCCGTGCGCCTCCATCATCCTGTCCTCGAAGTCGCGGGCGGTCTCGGCCAGGTCGTCGACCATCGTGGCCCACTCCCTCACGAAGGCGGCGGCGGCGCCCTCGACGGAGGGCGGGAAGCCGGACTGGTCGGCCAGGCGCAGCCGCTTCGCGGTGCCCTCCAGCGCGTCGGCACGGTCGCGCCAGTCGGTGGAGGCGCGGATGAGGGAGCCGGGCTGGACGGACCAGGCGCCGCTCACGACCGGGCCTCCGCCCGCAGTGCCCGGAGCGTCCTCGGGCGTACCGGGACCGCAGGGCCGTGCACCTCGAGGAGGACGGCGCCGTCGTGCACCGTGAGCCGGAGGTCGCGGTCGTCGCGCTCGGCGACGAGCAGCGGCAGGCCGGCCTGGGGCTCGGAGGTGGTCCAGCCCAGGTCGGTGAGGACGGCGCGGCTCGTGCCGACGAGGTCCTCGCCCCGCTCGTCCCGGCTGCGCTGGGAGCGGACGGGTCGCGCGGTGCCTGGCACCGGGCTGCTGGTCCAGCGCACGGGTGACGGCTCCGGCGGACCACCGAGGAGGAGCTCCCACACCGACGCGAACTCCTGGTCGAGCCGGGCGGCCAGCTCCTGTGCCGTCTCGACCGAGACCGGGTCCCGGTCCGACCCGGGAGGCGCCGTGGCCTCGGCGGGCGGCAGCAGCACGACGTCGACGTCGGGGTGGCGTCGACGCACCACGTCCCAGAACGGCTCGCGTCCCCCCGGTTCGCTCATGGGCAGGAGCGTAGTGGGGTTCTCGATCCGAGTGAAGTCTCCAGGTCAGGTGGGGGCAGGTGGGTCAGGCGAGCCAGTGCAGCGTGCGTCCGTGCCCGTGGGCCCAAGCGACGGCCTGCCCGTCCAGGCCCAGCACGAAGGCGTGGCGCTCGGGACCGGGGGAGGAGGCGGTCGCGGTGATCGACGGGAGCACACGTGAGGACTCGTTGCTCACCCAGTGGCAGGCGCCGTCGGCGACCAGGCCGCGAGCCAGCTCGTCGAACGCGACGCGCTGGTGGTCGTCGAGGTAGGCGATCACGGCGCTGTGGAGCACGACGACCGGGCCGTCGGCCGCGGCCTCCTCGACCAGCCGCGGCAGCTCGGTGAGCAGGTCGCCCGCGACGACGTGCGGAGGGTCCGCCCGTGCGACCTCGAGCGCGGCGCGGAGCCGGGCGCGTCGGTCGTCGTGCTCGGGCCAGACGAGCGTCTCGAGCCACGCCACGTCGTCCGGCGAGGTGACGTCGAGCGGGTTCAGATCGATCCCGCGACGTGCGGCGACGCGCGGGACACGCTGGGGGAGAGGCGCCGGACCCGTGACGTCGCAAGCGAGCCCAGGACCCGCGCCGACGACGACGTCGCCGCCTTCCGTGCGCCAGCGGTACGTGTAGCGGTCGGGGTAGAGGCACAGGCCGGCGCTCGCCCCGACCTCCAGGAGCGACAACGGGGCGTCGTCGTGCTGTGCCGCCACGATCGCGAACGCAGGGGCGAGCGTCGCGAGCCGGCCGACCTCGTTGGTCTGCGTCGACCGTTCCAGCACGGTCGCGCGGATCGGTCCGTCGGATCCGTCGGCGAGGAGCGCCTCGCGCAGGGCCGCGTACGGGCCGGGTGCCGGGACCCCGTGCAGGCGTGCGGCGGCGAGCACCAGGTTCGGCTGCTGCTTGGCGCGCGGCAGCGTGGCGAGCCAGTCGAGCACCTCGGCGTCGTCGGCGACCGCGGCCGACCACGCCGTGAAGGTGGCGGAGTCGGCCGCCTGCGCCGCGAACTCGCGGTACTCCTCGGCGAGCTCCTGCCCGTGCTCCATGGGTCGAGTCTGCTCCCCGGACCGCGTGCCGACTAATCCCGGTGGTCGGGCGCGTGGTGCCCGGCGACGTGGTCGGCCGGGTGGGCCGCGTCGGCGGCGTGGTGCGCCACCGGGTGACCGGTCGACGACGCGTGGCCGCCGTCGGTGCGAAACAGCGCGCTCGGCCACCACATCCAGCGCCCGAGGTCGAGGGTGAGCGCCGTGACCAGCACCGACCGCACGACGAGCGTGTCCAGCAGGACGCCGAGCGCGACCGCGAAGCCCAGCTCGGCGAGGAACACGATGGGCAGGGAGCCGAGCGCGGCGAACGTGCCGGCGAGCACCAGCCCGGCCGACGTGATCACCCCGCCCGTCGCGGCGAGGCCGATCAGCGCACCCCGCCGGGTGCCGTGCACGAGCGACTCCTCGCGCACCCGGGTCATCAGGAAGATGTTGTAGTCGATGCCCAGCGCCACGAGGAACACGAACGCGTAGAGCGGGAACGAGGAGTCGGTGCCGCCGAAGCCCAGCACGTGCCGGAACACCAGCGCACTGATGCCGAGCGCGGCGCCGAAGGACAGCACGACGGTCACGAGCAGCACGAGCGGTGCCATCACCGACCGCAGCAGCACGCCGAGGATCAGCAGGACGGCGAGCAGCACCACCGGGATGATCAGCCGGGTGTCGGCGGCCGACGCCTGCTGCACGTCGTGGTTGATGGCGGTGGTCCCGCCGACGAGCGGGTCGCCCGGCACGTCGGCGAGGGCGGCACGGGCCCGGTCGACGGTGTCGAACGCGGCCCGGGAGTCGGGGGCGGCCTCGAGGGTGCCCTCCACGTAGCCGACGTCGCCGCGGACCACGGGCTCCGAGACCGAGTCCGGGGCGATGCCCTGCACGCCCTGCAGCGTCGAGGCGGCGTCGTCGACGTGCGCGGCGTCGACCACGACCTGCACCGGTGCGCCAGCGCCGCCGGGGAAGTGCTCGGCGAGCTTCCCCTCGGCGACGATCGACGGCTGCTCGGTCGTGAACTGCTCCGCGTCGGACAGGCCGTTCGCGTCGAGCTGCACGAGGCCGACGGTGAAGCCGGCGAGCAGCAGGGTGGTCACGGCCCAGACGGCGCGCGGGCGTCGGGCGATGCGTCGACCCACCCGGCCCCAGACCCCGTCCTCGGCGGGCTGCGGGTCGCCGAACCGGGGGACGAAGGGCCAGAAGACCCAGCGTCCGCACACGACGAGGAGGGCGGGCAGCAGCACGAGCATCGTGAGCAGGGCGACGACGATGCCCGCCGCGGCGACCGGGCCGAGGCCCGCGGTGGCCTGCATCTGGGCGAGCAGCAGGCACAGCAGGCCGACCACGACGGTGGACCCGCTGGCCAGCACGGCGGGGGCGGCCCGGTGCAGGGCGTGCGCCATCGCCGCGTGCCGGTCCTCGGTGTTGCGCAGCTCCTCGCGGTAGCGGGCCACGATCAGGAGCGCGTAGTCGATGCCGGCGCCGAGCACGAGCACCGAGAGGATGCCCGCGCTCTGCCCGTTGACGGTCAGGTCGGCGTACTTGGCGAGCAGGTACACCACGCCCTGCGCGGCGAACACGCTCAGCACCCCGCAGAACAGGGGGATGATCCACAGGACGGGGCTGCGGTAGGTGAGCAGCAGCATGACGACGACCACCGAGATCGCGGCGATGAGCAGGATGCCGTCGATGCCGGCGAACGCCTGCGCCTGGTCCGCGGCCAGCGCGGCGGGTCCGGCCACGTACACGTCGGCACCGCCGGCGTCCTGCGCCGCGACGTCGCGCAGCTCGTCGACGGTGTCGGGCAGCTGCTCGAAGCCCTCGTCGGGGTCGACGCGCAGGTTGACGACGAGCTGGGCGGCCTCGCGGTCCTGCGACGGGATCGGTCCGATGACGTCGCCGGTCACGCCCGGCAGGCTCGCGAGCCGTTCCTTCAGGGCGGCCAGGCGCTGGACGTCGTCGGGGCGTGCGCCGCCGTCGCGCACGAGCAGCACGACGGCGGGCACGACGTCGGGGTCGGCGAAGGTGGAGGCCTGGTCGATCACGCGGGTCGACTCCGCGCCGCCCGGCAGGAACGACGCCGCGTCGTTGCGCTGCACCTCACCCAGCCTCGACCCGAACGACCCGAGGCCCCCGAGCAGCACGAGGAGGACGACGAGCGCACCCCACGTGCCGAAGCGGTGCACGATCCAGCTGCTGGCCTGGCGGCTCATCCGGTCTCTCCTCGGGTGACGGCCGCGACCCGCGTCGCAGCCGCACCAGCATGGCGCAGGGTCGGGGTCCCGGGGAATGGGTGGAACCCCTGGGACGACCCCGGTGCGGCCACCGACGCTCCGACCGGCGGTCGCGGGGCCGGGCCTGGGATACTGGGGGCGATGAGCAACCCCACCTACGCCGAGGTCGAGGCGGCCCTGCTGGGCCGCTGGCCCGAGACCAGGCTCGAGCCGTCGCTCGAGCGCATCACCGCGCTGTGCCGCCTGCTCGGCGACCCGCAGGACGCCTACCCGGTCGTGCACCTCACCGGCACCAACGGCAAGTCCTCGACCGCGCGCATGGTCGACGCGCTGCTGCGGGCGCTCGACCTGCGCACGGGGCGGTTCACCAGCCCGCACCTGCAGAGCATGACCGAGCGGATCAGCCTCGACGGCGAGCCGCTCACCGAGGAGCAGTTCGTCGAGGCGTTCGCCGACGTCGCGGCGTACGCGCAGGTCGTCGACGACAGCCAGCCGCACCCGGTCTCGTTCTTCGAGCTGACCGTCGCGATGGCGTTCGCTGCGTTCGCCGACGCACCGGTCGACGCCGCCGTCGTCGAGGTCGGCATGGGCGGCTCGTGGGACGCGACCAACGTCGCGCACGGCAAGGTCGCCGTGGTCACCCCGGTGGCCGTCGACCACGCTCGCTACCTCGGCGACACCGCCGCCGAGGTAGCCGTCGAGAAGTCGGGCATCATCAAGGCCGGCTCGCACGCGGTGCTCGCCGCGCAGGAGCCCGACGTGCTCGACGTGCTCGTGCGCCGCAGCCTCGAGGTCGGCGCCACGGTGCTGCGCGAGGGCGTCGACTTCGGCGTCGTCGAGCGGCTCAACGCCGTCGGTGGGCAGCAGGTCGCGCTGCAGGGCCTCAACGCGCGCTACGACGACGTGCTCCTGCGGCTGCACGGTGCCCACCAGGCGCAGAACGCCGCCGTGGCGCTCGCGACGGTGGAGGCGTTCGTCGACGCCGAGCTCGACGGCGACCTCGTGCGCGCCGCGTTCGGCGAGGTCACGTCGCCCGGTCGCCTCGAGGTCCTGCGCCGCAGCCCCACGGTGCTCGTCGACTCCGCCCACAACCCGCACGGCGTGCGGGCGGCGGTCGAGACGGTGCAGGACGCGTTCACGTTCAGCCCGCTCGTCGGCGTCGTCGGCGCCATGGCCGACAAGGACGTCGAGGAGATGCTGCGCGAGCTGGAGCCCGTGCTGGCGCACGTCGTGTGCACGCAGAACAGCCTCGACCGCTCGATGCGCGCCGAGGAGCTCGGCGAGCTGGCCGAGGAGGTGTTCGGCGAGGACCGCGTGACGGTCGTGCGCAGCCTCGACGACGCCCTGGTGCGGGCGATCGCCATGGCCGAGACCGGCGAGGGCATGGAGGAAGCGATCGGCAGCGGTGGCGTGCTCGTGATCGGGTCCGTCGTGACGGCCGGCGAGGCGCGCATCCTGCTCGGCGGCGGGCCGGCCGGCGGTGCCGCATGAGGGGCATGTGCGCCGCGATGCTCACGTTCGAGGCGATCCTCCTCGGTCTGAGCACCCCGGTCATGATCACCGTCGAGGACGTGCCGGCCTCCACCGCGCTCCCGCTGGGGCTCGGCCTGGCGGTGCTGTGCATCCTCACCGCGGGCATGCTGCGCCGGCCGTGGGGCTACACCGTCGGGCACCTCATCCAGGTGGCATCGGTCGCGCTCGGCTTCCTGGTGCCGGCGATGTTCTTCGTGGGCGGCATGTTCGCGCTGCTCTGGGTCAGCGCGTTCGTGCTGGGCCGACGGATCGAGGAGGACAAGCGGCGCTGGGCCGAGGAGGGCCCCGACCCGGCCTGACGCCCTCGCGTCACGGCCCCGACCTGCCTACGGTGGAGCCATGGTGCGTGTGCTGGCAGTGTCCGACGAGGTGGTGGACTCGATCCACCACCCGCAGGTGCGTCGGCTCGCGCCCGACCTGGTGGTCGGCACGGGGGACCTGCCGTGGGACTACCTCGAGTTCCTGGCCTCGGCGCTCGACGTCCCGGTCGTCTTCGTCCCGGGCAACCACGACCCCGAGGTCGTCACGCGCGCGACCGGCTGGCGGGCGGTGCTGACCGGTGACGGCATGCCGCACGCCGACCCGCGACCGATCGGGTGCAGGAGCGCCGACGGACGGGTCGTCGAGGCGGCGGGCCTGCGGATCGCCGGCCTCGGCGGCAGCATCCGCTACAGCAACGGCCCCAACCAGTACACGCAGCGCCAGCTCGCGCGTCGCGCCCGACGGCTCCTGCGCCGCGCCGGCGAGGAGCCCGTCGACCTCCTCCTCACCCATTCCCCGCCGAGCGGCCTCGGCGACGAGGACGACCCGCCCCACCGGGGCTTCGACGCGCTGCACCAGGTGCTCGACGTCCTGCGACCGACGTGGCACCTGCACGGGCACGTCCACCCCTACGGCATGGCCAAGCCCGACCGGCACGTCGGGCCGACCACGCTGCGCAACGTCATCCCCTACCAGCTCATCGACGTCGAGCCGGTCCGCCGGCCGGTCGGCGTCGCCGTCGAAGGAGACTCCGATGGTCAGTGACTCCGGCTCGCCCCGGGTGGACGCCGAGAGCGACTTCCTGCGCGCCCGCCGCGCACAGGTGCTCGCGTCGCTGGCGGCGCGGCTGCGCAACGACCGCGACGACGTCGTGCGGTCGCTGTCCTTCGACGAGGTGGTGGAGGCCCTCGGCCGTCGCGGCGAGCACTACGTCGGCACGAAGGTGATCCCGCTCGACGCGATCGTGGGGTCCGTCGACAAGGAGCGCGACTTCGACCGCCGCTTCCGCCCGACGTCGACGCGCAGCCGCGAGCGCTGGGAGCGGCTGGCGCTGGCCACGCGGCGGGGCGAGGTCATCCCGCCGATCGAGGTCTACCAGGTCGGCGACTACTACTTCGTGCGCGACGGCCACCACCGCGTCTCCGTGGCACGGAGCATGGGGGAGTCGGTGATCGAGGCCCGCGTGACCGCCGTCGACACGCTGCTCACGCCGACGGGCGTCGACGTCCGGTCCGACCTCGAGCTCAAGCACTGGCGGCGGCTCATGCTCGAGCGCGTGCCGTTCACGGGGGAGGCGCGCGCGGCGATCGCCTTCGACCACCCCGAGCAGTACGGCGAGATCGCCGAGACGGTGGAGGCGTGGGGAGCGCGGACGATGCACGCCGAGCGCGCCTACATGGACAAGGAGACGATGGCGGCGCGCTGGTACGCCGAGGAGTTCGAGCCCGTCGCGCGGCTCATCGAGGACGCCGGCGTCCGCGGCCCCAAGGAGCGTCTGGCTGCCGCGTACCTGCGGGTGGCCTGCGAGCGTTACCGCCTCATCCGCGAGCACGACTGGAACGCCGAGGTCATGGGGCAGGTGCGGGTGCGGTCCCGACCGCCGCGACGCTGAGGCGCCTCGGCGGCCGGTCCGCCGACCGGACCACGACGGTCAGAGGCCGACGGTGAGGTTCTCGCCGCTCTTCGGGTCGAAGAAGTGCAGCCGGTCGGAGTC
>LUMV01000016.1_pt1 | contig 84160 bp, 75 predicted proteins | sample 729731 | NCBI WGS metagenome assembly LUMV01 (sample SAMN03860301, study PRJNA289734) | marine metagenome | biome: seawater column; feature: ocean; material: water; isolation source: Red Sea water column Station 192 - depth 200m | place: Saudi Arabia: Red Sea | collected 2011-10-15 | depth 200 m
TGCTTTAAACAACCGTCCTAGAAAGAGTTTAGGATGGCGAACGCCTAGCGAAGTGATGGCGAATTTTTATACCGTTGCACTTGCTGCTTGAATCCGCCCAATAAAAAAGAGAGCCAATGGCTCTCTTTTTCACTTGATCAGTAAACTGATTACTGAGCAGCTTCTTCAGCTGGAGCGTCCATAGCTTCAGCAGCTTCGTCAGTAGCAACAGCAGCAGCGTCAGTAGCAGCGTCAGCAGCATCAGTAGCAGCGTCAGCAGCAGCAGCAGCAGCGTCAGTCGCTTGATCTACAGCAGCGTCAGTACCGTCAGTAGTTGCAGCAGCAGCGTCAGCAGCAGCTTCAGCTTCAGTAGCAGCTACTTCAGCGTCAGTAGCAGCTGCGTTAGCGTCAGCAGCAGCCTCGTCAGCTTTTTTAGCACAGCCAACGAAAGTTAAAGAAGCAGCGATAGCAGTTGCAATAGCGATATTTTTGAATAACATGGCATCTCTCTCTATATAATTGAGATTAAAGTTAAGAATAATTTGTTAACGATCCCTCGCATAGGATGTTTTGCTAACAAGTCATTCAGCTTAGATATTATGCTATCACCACGCAAATTTATTTTCTACTAGCAAAATTGTAGTGATTGATGAAAAAAACAAATCGAGAATGCAAAATTAAGCAGATTTGGCAATTATGACAAGATTTAAAACTAACTTTATTTTCTTAATACGCTGAAAATACTTATTAAATTAATTTTTATTAAAAACTACGATTTGCCCAAATAATTGACGTAAATGAGTGTAAAAAAGTGTAATGTTTGTCAACCAAAAGTAAATTGCATAAAAAAACGCCAAATTTATGCAAATTTGACGTTCATTTCACTACTTTTCGTGTTTATTGCTTGCGTTTCATTTGATCAAAAAAGTCGTCATTGGTTTTGGCTTCTTTCATGCGATCTAATAAGAATTCCATCGCGGCAAGCTCATCCATAGGGTGAAGCAATTTACGTAGAATCCAAACTTTACGTAGCTTATCTTCATCCATCAGGCGCTCTTCACGACGGGTACCTGATTTTTTGATATTCATGGCAGGGAAGACACGTTTTTCTGCGATACGGCGATCTAGGGTAACTTCTTGGTTACCTGTACCTTTGAATTCTTCGTAGATCACATCATCCATCTTACTGCCAGTTTCGATCAATGCAGTCGAGATAATGGTCAGTGAGCCACCTTCTTCAATATTGCGTGCCGCACCGAAGAAACGTTTAGGGCGTTCTAAAGCATGCGCATCGACACCACCTGTCAAGACTTTACCTGATGATGGAATCACTGTGTTATAAGCACGTGCTAGACGAGTGATTGAATCGAGCAAGATCACCACGTCTTTTTTGTGTTCAACAAGACGTTTGGCTTTTTCGATAACCATTTCAGCGACTTGCACATGGCGAGCAGGGGATTCATCAAAAGTCGATGCGACCACTTCACCGCGCACCGTACGCTCCATTTCCGTTACTTCTTCTGGGCGTTCGTCAATGAGCAGAACGATTAAGAACACTTCAGGGTTGTTACGCACGATCGATTGTGCAATGTTTTGCAATAGAATGGTTTTACCTGCTTTTGGCGGTGCAACGATGATAGAACGCTGACCTTTACCAATGGGCGCAACCAAATCGACCACCCGTGCAGTCAAATCTTCAGTCGAACCATTACCCAGTTCCATGACCAATTGCTCAGTCGGGAAAAGTGGCGTGAGGTTTTCAAAGAGAATTTTATTGCGGGAGTTTTCAGGCGTGTCATAGTTAATTTGATTGACTTTTAATAGGGCAAAATATCGTTCGCTTTCTTTCGGCGGGCGAATCGTGCCAGTAATGGTGTCGCCTGTACGCAAATTGAAACGGCGAATCTGTGACGGGCTGATATAGATGTCATCAGGGCCTGCGAGATAAGAACCCGCCGCAGAGCGCAAGAAGCCAAAGCCATCAGATAAAATTTCTAATACGCCATCGCCAAAAATTTCTTCGCCGTTCATGGCGTGACGTTTTAAGATCGCAAAAATGATGTCTTGTTTGCGATTACGAGCCATACCTTCAAGGCCCATAAATTCAGCAATTTTGATCAATTCGCCGATTGGTTTTTTCTTAAGTTCAGTTAAATTCATACGAGGATATTCAGTGCTTTAGGCTGCGATAAAAAAGTAATATAGAAAAAGCGGGGATGATAAGTTCGCACGTCGCTTTGCAAAAATGCTGTATTGCGAATAGCAAGATACCTGCACAGATGCATTCAAAATAGTTATTGAGGCTAAAAGCGAGATTTGATAAGCCGAGTGGCGATCTTATTGTTCATCAAATCACCCGACAAATGTCGTAAATCAATGGTGATTTAATTGTTTATGGACTATAAGAGAGTATAGGTGCTTTGTCAATTGAAAATCATACAGAAATAAGGTTTTTAGTCGAGTTTCTATTAAATATTTTCCCACTTTAGGATTCGTGCTGATTTTTTAAAGAATAGCAGTTTAAAAGATGTTTGCTAAAAAATAGTAAGAAAAAAGCAAAAGAACCGAAATTCTTTTGCCATTTTTGCTGCATTTAAAACTTTGACTTGGCGATTAGATATTGCTATCAATAAATTCAACCAATTTTGATTTGGGTACAGCGCCGACTTGCTGTGCAACCACTTCACCATTTTTGAAGATCAGTAGTGCAGGAATATTACGAATGTTGTATTTCACCGCAGTGTCTTCTGCTGTGGTCACATCGACTTTTGCAATTTTGAGTTTGCCATCATATTCGCCAGCCAAATCTTCGAGTACTGGTGCAATGGCTTTACATGGCGCACACCATGCTGCCCAAAAGTCTACAAGTACAGGGGTGTCGCTGTCTAAAACGTCTGATTTAAACTGCTCATCAGATGTATTAATAATTTTGTCTGACATGGATGGCTCCAATGATTGATTTGATTCGTTTTCAAGTGCATTGACTTTTGCTTTAATTCGCAAGGCAATGAAACTTGGCTTAAGGGAATTATGATGGCATTGGATTTTTTTTCAAGGTTTTCAGCCCAATCCATCATAGATAGTTTTAATCCTGATCATCGCTAATGGCGATATTTATGACATTTCAATACTTAGCGATGATTTAATTCGTCAAAATTCAGACGATCATCATGTTTTTTTCAACATTAATTCTTTTAAAAAGGTGCATAGTCGATTAGGCTATGAAAGTGAGATTTTGGGGTCTTTTTTGAGAATGTCAGATTTTTTGATTGATGATGAATTGCTTGCTGCAATTGATATGGGGTCAAATAGTTTTCACTTGGCGATAGCACGTGTTGATCACGGTGAAGTGAAAAAAGTTGCATCAATGTCAGAGAAAGTGCAACTTGCAGCAGGGTTGGATGAGAATAATTATTTGAGTGAGGCTGCGCAACAGCGTGGTTTGGCTTGCCTTTCACGATTTGTAGGGCGTTTAAGCGCAGTCCCTCGCAATCGTATGCGCATCGTTGCGACCAACGCACTTCGTCAAGCTGAGAATGGCGATGAGTTTATGCAAAAAGCAGCGGAAATCTTGCCGAAACCAATCGAAATCATTGCAGGACGAGAAGAAGCTCGGCTGATTTATCTCGGTGTTTCACATACCATGGCAAATGGCGGACGTCGTTTGGTGGTTGATATTGGCGGTGGTTCGACCGAGTTTATTATTGGTGAAGAGTTTGAACCGTTACACACCGAATCTTTGCAGATGGGTTGTGTGGCATATACCAAAGCGTATTTCCCTGATGGTGACATTACGCAAAAAGCATTTGATAAAGCAGTCGTTGCCGCACGTAAAGAGTTGAGCGCAATTGCCAGTAATTATCTCAAAACAGGTTGGGATACTGTGGTTGGCTCAAGCGGTACGATCAAAGCCTGCCGTCAGATCATGGTCAATATGAATCTGAGCGATGAGCAAGACAATGTCACTCGTGAAGGTTTGCACAAGCTTAAAGACAAATTATTAAAATTTGATCATGTTTCCAAAATTGATTTTGATGGTTTGCGTGATGATCGACGTCAGGTTTTGCCAGCTGGATTGGCGATTTTGTATGCTGTATTTGATGTCTTAAAAATTGAAAAATTGGCATTTTCTGACGGCGCTCTGCGAGAAGGCGTGATGTACGACTTGCTTGGTCGCTTCCGTCACGAGGATATTCGTGATCGTAGTGTGCAGGCGATGATGGGCCGCTATGGCTCAGATCAAAAGCAAGCAGAGCGTGTGGTAGAAACAGCACAACAACTTTTTGATCAGTCTGCAAAGACTTTGGATTTATCCGTTGAAGATGGCGATCTACTGCGCCGTGCAGCCTATTTGCATGAGATTGGCTTGGCGATTAGTCACGGTGGTTATCATCGTCATGGCGCATATCTACTGCAACATTCAGATATTCCAGGTTTTTCACAAATTGATCAAAATCATTTGTCTCACCTCGTATCACATCATCGCCGTAAGCTCCGTCATGATGCGCTCAATGATGTGAAAAAAAGCGGTACTGAGCGTTTAGTGTATTTATGTTTGCTACTTCGCTTGGCAGTTTTGCTCAATCATAGTCGCAGTGATGCAGACTTGCCTGCGTTTGAGTTAAAGGTGAAAAATGAGCAGTCTTGGCAATTGACCATTTCTGGTGATGTGAAACAATGGCCTTTATTGATCGCAGAGTTGCAAGATGAACAAGTCCAATTTAAACATTGGCATGTAGAGTTGCTTATTGATTCTGATCAGGACATTGAAGAAGCTAAATAATGGTAAGTTCATCTGAGTAATGTTTTGAATGCATTAGATGTAAATGATGATTCAAACTTTTCATTGCTAGGAAATATTACCGAAGGAAAGAGTGCATCGCATGAATAGCAAGGCAAAAATATCTCCAACATGGCAAACGGTGCAGATTGCACGTCATGCAGAACGCCCGCAGTTTTTGGACTATGCCAGTGAGATATTCACTGATTTTGATACCTTGCATGGCGATCGTGTCTTCGGTGACGATGGTGCTTTGGTTGGTGGTGTTGCACGTTTCTATGGTCAGCCTGTGATTGTGGTCGGTCAGCATCGTGGTCGTAGTACACGTGAGCGACTACAACACAACTTCGGGATGTGTAATCCTGAAGGTTATCGCAAGTCACAACGCCTTTTTGAAATGGCTGAACGCTTCAATTTACCTGTATTTACTTTTATTGACACCATGGGCGCTTATCCCGGTGTTGGTGCAGAGGAACGTGGGCAAGCTGAGGCGATCGCTAAAAATCTTGCAAAGCTTTCTGCGTTAAAAGTTCCTGTGATTGCCACGGTGCTAGGTGAAGGCGGCTCGGGTGGTGCGCTGGCGATTGGTGTTGCTGATCATGTGATGATGCTTTCACACAGCATTTATTCGGTAATTTCACCTGAAGGCTGTGCCTCGATTCTGTGGAAAACCGCAGAAAAAGCAGAGCAAGCCAGCCAAGCGTTGGCATTGACCGCTGATCGTCTGCATCAGCTTGGCATTGTTGAAACAGTGATTGATGAAGGCGAGGGCGCACACCTCAATCCAATCAAAGTGATGCACGCACTACAAGAACAGCTCAAAGTCCAACTCGACCGACTTATGCAAATGGATGCAGATGAACGATGCGAAGCACGCTACCAACGTTTGATGAAGTTTGGCAGCAACAATTTCGCCAGCGTCTAATCGCTCAAACGCAAACACTCGATCAAAGCTCTCACGACACTTCTATTGTTCTCGCATGTAGCGGTGGCATGGATTCCATGCTACTGCTTTATCTATTTGCTGATCTGACTTCTGATCAATTGAGTCATTGTCAATTCAAAGTCATCACTATTGATCATCAGCTTCAAGCGGATAGTGCAAAATGGTCAGATTTGGTTGCACAGCATTGTGAAAAACTGGCTATACCTTGCAAATTGATTCAAGTCGATGTGGCACAGGGCAATCTTGAGGCGGAGGCGCGCAAAGCACGTTATCACGCTTTTGAAAATGAACTAAATGAAAATGATGTATTAATCCTCGGACATCATCAACAAGATCAAGCTGAAACACTATTGATGCGCCTATTTCAAGGTGCAGGGGTACGTGGTCTGTCTGCGATGCAAGCATGGCAAACTCGCTCAATTCAAAGCTCAAATTCATCTGATATTAAAAACTACTTTATTTGGCGACCGCTTTTATCATTGTCAAAAAAACAGGTTCAGCAATGGGCTAAACAATGGTCTGGGCAGTTGGGCTTTGATTATGTCATTGATCCGATGAACCATGATGATGATTTTGATCGGGTGTGGTATCGCACTCAAATCTTACCATTGATTGAGCAACGTATTCCTCATGCACAAGATAGCTTGTCGAGAACAGCGATCCTGATGCAAGATGCAGATCAAATTTTGCAAGAAGTATTGGCACAAGATATTCAATACTGTGTCGATGATGAAGGCTGTTTAAATATTCGCAATTTAAAAACATTATCTACGCCCCGTCAGCGACAGCTTTTATCGGCTTGGATGCAAGGTGATGAAAATTATCGTCCACCGTTGGCGATGGTAGAGCGACTCAATGCTGAAGTGATTGATGCAAGAGAAGATACGAATAGTGTGTTGCATTGGTCTAGTTTGTACTTTATGCGCTATGAAAATGTGTTGTATCGCTATACAGCACAAAAATGGCAAGCAATACAGGAACCGATTCAGCCAACGGAAATTAAATTTTCACTGCATAATGACATGACATTGGCAGGACAAAATTTCAAAATAAACACTGTCGAGAATGGACAAGATGGTTTGAAATTGGATGTATTGAATCAGATTTTAATGCTTAATCCACGACAAGGTGGGGAGAAAATTCGCTTAAATGGGCGAAAAGATCACCGTTTTTTGAAGAAAATGTTACAAGAAGCCAAAATCGCCCCTTGGTTTCGTCATCAAACTCAAATATTAATGTACCATAATGTGCCGTTGGGGGTGTTTACCCCATTGGGTTTTTGGTTGGCGGATAGTGAATTTGTCGAGCCAAATGGCTGGTTGCCAATACTTGAGCGTGAGTGATTTAAATCAAGTATGCAATCCCAGCCTGCATTTTAAATTTAAAAATTAGAGGTAACGAAAGCAATGGATCAGAATATTACGTTTATTGGTGGTGGCAATATGGCGCAGGCATTGATCAGTGGTATGATCGCTCGAGGACTGCCTGCAACCCGTATTACAGTGTCTGATCCTGTGCCTGAGATTCAAGAAATTTTGCGTGAGCAAGATGTCAATGTGACTGATAATAATGCCGAAGCGATTGCCAATGCAGATGTGGTCGTGGTGGCAGTGAAGCCTCAGATGCTTGCTGATGTATTAAGTCCACTGGCTGAGTTGATGACAAATCAATTGGTCATCTCTATCGCAGCTGGTGCGCCGATTAGCGTGTTTAAGTCGATCTTGGGTGGCTATGACCGTATCGTGCGCGTGATGCCGAATACCCCAGCACTGGTGCAAAGTGGCGCGCATGGCTTATTTGCAGAATCGCACATTTCCCAAAAAGATCGTGATGTGGCGTCACAAGTGATGGCGGCAACTGGTTTGACGATTTGGGTCGATGAAGAGAAAAAGATCGATGCGGTGACGGCAGTGTCAGGTTCAGGTCCTGCATATTTCTTCTACATCATGGAAGCGATGATTCAAGGTGGTAAAAATCTTGGGTTAGATGAAAAAACAGCGACGGCATTGACTTTACAAACTGCGCTTGGTGCGGCGCAAATGGCGATCACCAGTGAGCATACACCTGGTCAATTGCGTCGTAATGTCACTTCACCAAATGGTACAACACAAGCCGCCATTGAAACATTTGACCATTATCAAGTCAGTCAACATATCCAAGCGGCACTGGCAGCAGCTGAAAAACGTAGCGCAACTTTGGCAGAAGAGCTTGCAGAAAAGCTCAATTCCAAATAAATTAGGTCAGTTTTTTAATAGTTTGAGAGAAATCCTTTGGCGCTACTGCTTAATGTCTTACTCAATGTTCTAATTTTATTAGTGTTCTTGCGATTTTTGATGCAACTTGCGGGGATTAATTTTTTTAATCCTGTGGTGCAATCGACAGTCAAAGCTACGCAGTTTGTTGATGTATTAAATCGATCGCTACCGAAGCCTGCAAAGGGTCGTATCAATCTTGCGGCGATCATCTTGCTGATCCTTCTGTACTTGGTCAAAGTGTCGGTGTTGAGTAATATGGCTGGTGGCATCACGATTTTTGATGCACATTACAAAAATCTGGCCTCAGGTGCGGATAGTTTGTTGCTGGGCACATTGATGGCAGTGACGGATGGTGTGCTGACCTTTTGTCGTTATTTGATCTTTGCGGCAATTATTATGAGTTGGGTGACACTTTTCACCCAAAAGAGTGGGCCATTTACCGAAGCGATTCAAGAGCTTGCGGAGCCATTATTTGCGCCTTTTCGTAAGATCATGCCAAACATGGGGATGATTGATTTGTCACCGTTACTGGCGATATTGGCATTGATTATCCTTGGTGTGGTGATGACGAGTGTGTCTCTTGCGGTGATAGGTGGTTATCGCTAAGCTCCAAAATTTTTCAATCAACTGATAAAAAACCGACGCTCAATAAAGCGTCGGTTTTTTATATCTTAGATTCTCACATGAAGCGATTTAGAACAAATTCACAGGAATGTCCAAGAATAAACGCCATTCATTGGTGTCGCCAATGTAAGTTGCATCATATTCGTCATCTGCACGGTAGTAAGAGTGGCGAACACGCAAGCTTGCATCTTTGGCAAAACCACTTTGTACGGTGTATTTTACTTGGCTAAAGAATTCGTATTCTTCCGAGTTGTCACTGACCAGTTGCGTACGATCTGCGTCGTCTGCAACATCAATATCCCAGCCATACACAGCTGCATTCGTCCAATTCAAACCTTTTAAGCCGAAGTTGGCAAAATTGTAGTTGTATTGCAGATGTACTGATTTTTCATCATTACCGATAAAGTCTGACAAATACGAGTTTGGTACGTAGATGGTTTGACCACCGTCAGCCATACCTTTACCACGATTATAATCATAGCCGACATTACCTGTATTTTGTTGGTAAGCCAACATAATGTTGTGTGGACCAGTGTTATAGCTCGTCGAAACACCCCAAATCGAGTTTTGATAGTCATCATCAGGGTTGCCTGAATATGAATATAAGTAGCCATTCGCTTCTTGATCCCAATCGGTATGATAACCACTGAAGTCGAATGTCCACGTACCTTTCGCAACTGGGTAGGTATAATTAGCATTGGCATAATGACGTTCTAAACGATCTTTATTATCCACACCGTAATACGCCAATTTGGTTTGATCATTCAATTGATATTTCACGCCCCAAACTGTTGCACGATCGAGTTCGTTTTCATCGGTAGAGATTTGATCTGAAAATTGGTTTTTGGTGAACTTACCAGCAATCAATTCGACATTGTTAATTTCACGGCTGTTGATCAATGTCCCTGTGAAATATTCAGGAACAAGTCGTGCTGTATTACTTGCCAAAACAGGCAAATCTAAAACTTGTGTACCATAACGCACATCTGTATTTGAAATGCGTGCTTTCACAAAACCGCCACCACGTGACCAGTGATCGTAGGGTTCACCTTGATCGTTACGTGGCACCATGTTGTTGCCAGAATTGTTATTGTCACCAAGTCCAACAGAAAAATCGCCTACAGCGCCCACACCGAATCCAACGATGCCTTTGGTGTAGCCTGAGTCCAAATTCACAATTGCAGTTTGTGCATATGAGCTTTCATCTTTTGGACCACTTTTCTTATCTCGGTGGATAAAGCCAGTACGGAATAAGACAGAGCCATCCGCATCTTCAACAAAGCCTTTTGACTCAGATTGATCGCTAGCGAAAGCGCTGCTGATCATTGCAGATTGAATGAGGAGCAACAGGGCAATTTTTTTCGGTTGCATCGGGTGAAGCCTTAAAAATACAAAGAGGCGGATTGTACTACATATTTATAATAAAAAATAAACTAATTCATTCCTATTGGTTATATATTTGGCAGTTTTATGACTAAAGTATAATATTTTGTAACATCAGCCAGCGACAATAAATCATAAGAATTATTTGACAGTTAATAAACGATCGTTTAAAAATATAGTTATCAATTTAAAAATATTGGAAAAGTACAATGAGTGCAGAACAAAATCATCATGGCAAAGTCAGCCGTGAAATTATCCATGATCATATTTTATTGCTCGGACTTGACCGTGCAGAAAAATACAATGCTTTTGATAGCCACCTGATTCATGCCTTAGCTGATGAGTTAACCGCTTATGAAGCTGATGATAATTTGCGTTGCGTGGTGATCTTTGCGCACGGCAAACATTTCACTGCTGGGCTCGACCTGATGGAGCTACAGCCGAAAATTAAAGATGGTGTGTTCAATTTTGATGATCAAACCATCAATCCGTGGGGCATCAAAGGCAAACAACGAACCAAGCCAATGGTCGTTGCGGTGCATGGTTATTGCTATACCGCAGGCATTGAGTTGATGCTAAATGCTGATGCGGTCATTGCTAGTGAGCAGACTGAGTTTGCACAAATGGAAGTACAGCGTGGCATCATGCCGTTTGGGGGAGCGACGGTGCGCTTTGTACAGGCTGCGGGTTGGCAAAAAGCCATGCCGTATTTATTGACTGGTAAAAAGTTCGACAGTAAAGCCGCACTTGATCTGAATCTGATTTCTGAAATTGCCAAAGAGGGCGAGCAACTTGAACGTGCGATTGAGATGGCACAAGAGATCAGTGCTGCTTCACCGCTTGCGGTCAAAGCGCTCATTGCAGCAGCGACCGAAGCGCAACTGCATGGACAGCAATACGCCTTTGATCGAATGAATAGTTATCTACCTGCCTTGTTTGCTTCACAAGATGCGATGGAAGGTGTGATGGCAATGATGCAAAAACGTCCACCAAAGTTTCAGGGTAAATAGTTGTTTTCTATTTATTGATTTTCAATTTGAATGATCTGAAATTTTGATCAACACCATTTCCTTTTATCTAGAGAAATACGATGAATGCGCAAACACAATTCTCCCTACAAGCAGTTGATCAACAGACGTTGACCTTTCAAGCCTTAGATAATTATGCGTTGTCGGGTGTCCATTATCGTCCAAAATCGCAGATTATTGCCAACATGATCATCGCTAATGCGACAGGTGTGCCACAGGCATTTTATCGTCGCTTTGCGCTGTATATGGCAGAACGAGGTTTTCAAGTCTTTACTTTTGATTATCGAGGTATTGCGCAGTCCGCACCGAAGTCGCTGAAAGGCTTTGAGATGGATTATCTCGATTGGGGACAGTTGGATTTATCTGGAGTGATTAATCAGGTTGCGAATGAAAGTGAAAAAGATGGCGTCAAGACTTTTCTCATCGGGCATTCATATGGTGGACAGGCACTCGGTTTGGTGAATAATTCGCAGAAACTCACGGCGTGTATGACCTTTGGTAGTGGCGTGGGTTGGAAAGGTTATATGCCTAAAGTGGAAGCCTTTAAAGTGTCGATCATTTGGAATGTGGTCTTTCCTGCGATGGCGCTACGCTATGGCTATGTGCCGTGGAGCAAGCTGAAGATGGGAGCGGATTTGCCCTTAGGTGTTTATCAGCAGTGGAAGCAGTGGTGCAAATACCCAAACTATTTCTTTGACGACCCTGATATGCAATATTTGCATGCGCAATATGCCAAAGTGACCACGCCGATCATCGCTGTGACTTCGACCGATGATGAGTGGGCAATGCCGATCTCACGTGATGCCTTGCATGTGCATTATAAAAATGCAGAGCTAAAGAATGATGATATTACACCGCAACAATTTGGCTTAAAGCAAATTGGGCATATGGGCTATTTCAGGCAAGGCGCTGAGAAGATTTGGGATCATGTGATTGCTCAGTTTCAGCAATATTTGTAATTTCAATAGTATTTAAAACATGCACTTACATTAGGAAAATCATGCGTCCAAATAAACTGAGTCGTAGCGAAATTATTAGCCACTGTGCCAAACAGTTTAAGCAACATGGCTATGCAGGCACCAGTATGCAGATGTTGGCGAAGTCTTGTGGGCTGACGAAGGGTGCGTTTTATTATTACTACAATAATAAAGAGCAGTTGTTGATGGATATTTTGCAGGAGATTCATCAGCAGTTGATTGGCTATTTAAATCCGATTGCGAATGATCAAAGCCTAAGTGTTGCAGAGCGATTCGCCACTATGCACAGCAAAGCGGTGCAATATTTTTCTATTGGTGAAATTGGCTGTTTGATGGCGATTATTTCGATTGAGTCTTTACAAACGTTACCTGAAGCTAAGCCGTTGATTCGTGATTTTTTCCAAGATTGGGAAAATGCCATGTATCCGTTATTTGCTGACAAGTACGATGAGGAGGAAGCACGACGATTTGCAAAGCAGAGTGTGGCGGACTATGAGGGAGCGATTTTGATGTATCGCTTTACCGAAGATACTTTTTATATAGAGCAGGTGGAAAGGCGGATTAAAACCGTCATTGGGTGAATAGGTTATGCGCTATATCTATGAAAAGTTGAGCTACCCATTCGTTTGGATGCAAGCGGGTTTATTCTATTTTAAAATGAAAAAATTGGATGATCCTAAGGGTGAGCGAATTGTTCACATTGGATCGAGTGAAAAAATCATCCGTATTCTCGTTGTTGGCGATTCATCTGCGCTTGGTGTGGGTTGCAATGAGATTTCTCAAAGTAGTGTGGGTGCGATTGCAGAAAAATTATCAGAGCAATTTTCTGTACAGTATCAAGTCTGTGCATTCACAGGTTTTACGACGAAGCAAATATCTGAAAAAGTAAAAGAAATTCCAAAGCAGTCTTTTGATTTTATTGTGATTTCTTTAGGAACGAATGATATTTTACAGCGGACGAAATTGCCTGATTGGGTTAAGCAAATTACAGAGTTAATGACTTATTTGCAGGTAAGTTTTTGTCCACAAAAAATATTTATTAATGCAGTACCACCGTTTCAAAAGTTGAGTCATTTACCAAATTCATTTCGCACTTATTTATCGAATAAATCACAGCAAATGAATCAGTATTTATCTCAACTGTCTGTTGGAAGTTCAGCCTATCAATTTGTGGATATGGATTTTGATTTTCATGCTGACTACATTTCGGACGACGGTTTTCATCCGAGTGCCTTACTTTATCAATTACAAGGTGAAAGAATAGCAACCTTGATGCTTGAGAAATTAGTGGGTGAAAATGATGTTGCTTAGGTAACGTGCCTTAGAAATCCCTTTTTTATTATCTATTTCCTCAAAAAGTAAACCCCACGCCGTAGCGTAGGGTTTATCTATTTTTGCCTCACATCAGCTTAATGACGTGCGGCTTTACCTTCATCCACCGCTTTGACGATCGGTGTTTTCGGTAGTGGCTTCGGTTTCTCAGTCAATGCCAATGGCAAGATGTCATCAATGCTTTTCACCGCTTTGATGTCTAAACCTGCTTTGACATTGTCTGGGACTTCTTTCAAGTCACGGACATTATCCTCAGGGATAAACACTTGCTTGATACCACCACGATGCGCTGCAAGAAGTTTCTCTTTCAGACCGCCGATGCGTAGGGCATTACCACGAAGTGAGGTTTCGCCTGTCATTGCAATGTCAGCACGGATTGGAATCCCAGTAAACGCAGATACCAATGCTGTGGTCAATGCAAGACCCGCCGAAGGCCCGTCTTTTGGTGTCGCACCTTCAGGCAAATGCACGTGCACATCGGTTTCTTCAAAGCGAGAAGACTCGATACCCAGCTCATCTGCACGTGTACGAACCACCGTCATCGCCGCAGTAATCGACTCTTTCATCACATCACCGAGTGAACCAGTCGTGATGAATTTGCCTTTGCCTTTTACAGCAGCTACTTCGATGGTTAATAGCTCACCACCGACCGAAGTCCATGCCAAACCATTGACACGACCGATCTGCGCTTCAGTTTCTGCGATACCGTAATCGAACTTATGTACGCCTAAGTATTCAGGCAAGTTCTCTTGAGTTACGTCGATCTGCAAGTTTTTGGTTTTGTTCGCCACCGCTTGCTTCACAACTTTACGTGCAATCTTCGAGACTTCACGCTCTAGGCTACGCACACCTGCTTCACGCGTATAGTGACGCACGATGTCACGAATCGCTTCTTCGTGCACAGACAGTTCTTTTGCACGTAAGCCATTGTCTTTGATTGCTTTTGGTACAAGATAACGATCAGCGATATTGACTTTCTCTTCCTCGGTATAACCCGGCAAGCGGATCACCTCCATACGGTCGAGTAGTGCCTCAGGAATGTTCATGCTATTGGCAGTACAGATGAACATCACTTCTGACAAATCTAAGTCCAAATCGAGATAATGGTCATTAAACTTGTTGTTCTGTGATGGGTCGAGCACTTCAAGCAAAGCAGACGCTGGATCACCACGGTAGTCTTGCGCCATCTTGTCAATTTCATCGAGTAAGAATAAAGGATTCTTCACGCCGACTTTATTTAAAGACTGCACGATTTTACCCGGCATCGCACCGATATAGGTACGACGGTGACCACGGATTTCCGCCTCATCACGTACACCACCGAGCGCCATACGGATGAACTCACGCCCAGTCGCTTTGGCAATCGATTCACCCAGTGAAGTTTTGCCGACACCTGGAGGACCGACTAAGCAGAGGATTGGACCACGCAGTTTTTTCACCCGTGACTGCACTGCAAGATATTCCACAATACGGTCTTTGACATCGTCCAAGCCATAATGATCTTCATCGAGAATTTGCTGTGCTTTATTTAAGTTGATGCTGACTTTGCTAGCTTTGTTCCACGGTGTATCAAGGATCACTTCCAGATAGTTACGCACCACAGCAGATTCAGAAGATGCTGGTTGCATGCCTTTAAGTTTGCGGAATTCGCTTTCAGCTTTTTTACGCACATGCTCAGGCAAATCAGCTTCGGCAAGGCGTTTTTCGATCTCGGCAACATCATCTTCACCGCCACCGTTCATATCAGATAGCTCACGTTGAATGACCTTCATCTTTTCATTGAGGAAGTATTCACGTTGATTTTTTTCCATCTGACGTTTTACGCTGTCGTGTAGACCTTGTTCGATCTCTTGCTCTTCAGACTGCTGAAGTAAATAGGTCATCAATTCTTGGAGATGCGCTTCAAAGTCATCAATTTCCAAGAATTTTTGTTTGACTTCAATGCTCAGCGGGACACGAGTCGCCACGAAGAACATCAGCTGTGCAAGATCAGTGATCTTTTCAGCAGCACTAACCATTTCACGTGAGTTACGCAATTTTGCTTCTGCATATTGTGCAAATAAAGCATTGAGTTCTTGAACTCGTGTGAGTTGCGTATCTTCATTGAGCGGATTGTGCATCGGGCTAATCGTATGTTCAGCTTGTAGATACTCATCACCTTCGATGATGGTTTCTAATTTTGAACGATGTAAGCCTTCGATCAACACTTTGATGCAATTGTCATCATTTTCATGATTGACCACTTGCACGATGCGCGCCACTGTACCGTATTGATATAGATTGCTGTGGTCAATGTCTTCAGTGAGTGAGTCTTTTTGCGCAACTACAAACACCAAATTGTCACTATTGCGAGCGATTTCAACCGCATTAATTGATTTTTCACGACCAACAAATAGCGCAATCTGCATGTGTGGATAAACCACGACATCACGCAATGCGAGTAAAGGTAAAGTTGCAGGAATCTCTTGTTCCTCAACGATCACTTGGTCTTTAACGATATCAGTCATATGCACTCCTAATGAGTGACAAATAATTTTGTCATGATTCATTAGTGAAGCATTTTTGAAAAATTACAAGGGGAATTGTTTGAATATTTATGAGAATTGGCTATTTTGCTTGTAATTTAAGCAATTTGAATATTTAACGTTTAATTTATAGCTTACTTCTCCCACACTAAATCGGCGACTTCTTGCGGTTCAATATGCGTAATTTTTTGCCCAAAACCACGTAGCCACCATACTAGTTGTAGGTTAAATGGCACGGTTGCACTAATACATTTCATATCATCTTCTAGATCAGTGATCTGTTGATCTTTAGATAATTTTGACTCCATAAAGGTCATGGCGTCGTATTGGTGCATGTGCAGTTTGAGTTGCACTTCTTCGGTAGCTCGCTCAAGATCAACTCTGAAGCCGAGCGTGCCTGTATCAATGAATTGATCAATATCGAAGCCAACAGGATGTAACGCACGAGTGTCTAAAACGGTTGCAGATTTAAAACGGTGCAGGGCAAAGGTTTGTACTTCTGATTTGTCCTGACGAGTACAGACCAGATAAATAATCGCACCACGTTGTACCAATGCCAGCGGATTCAATACATAAGTCTTTTCTTCTTTTTGCGAATTGCGCTTCACATAGATACATTCCAGTTGTCGATCTTGCAGTAAGGCTTCATAGATTGCAGTTTGCGCCTTGCGATCGACCGCAGGTGGAATGAGTGGCTGTGTCGCAGGAATAATGCGCACTCGATTGATCCATTGCCGTACATTGTTTTGGTGCGAAGACAGACTACGGCGTGCTAGATCAAACCACGGATTGATCTCAGCCAATAAACTGGGTGGTAATAAATGTTTGAGATGCTCCTCAACCATCATAAAAGTCACCGCTTGCGAGCTATTCATATGCGGAATGCTCTGTATGGGTGCATCAGTTTTCCAGCGCCAACCTTGTGGTGTTGCGCCATTATTTTCAATCGGGAAACGCTCTGCGATTTGGTTGAGATCACGTTGAATGGTGCGCAGGCTAATGTCGATGCCTTCACGTTGTAGTTGCTCTTGGAGATCACGTGTGCCGATCCATTTACCATTGGGTAAGCGAGATAAAATCTGCCATTGGCGATGTAAGCTATTGCCCGTTTCTTTTTCTGTTTTGTGAACCTCATTAGAAGAATTCTTGCCTGTAATCGCCATGTGCTCAGTCTTTTTAATTCAAATCATTCAGATGCTTATGATTGTGCATAAAAGCTTCTCGAAGGTCAATGTAACAATTTATCTCATTGAAACTTCATGTAAAAAATCTTGGTGATTGATTTTCAATTTTATAATTAAAGCAATGAATATGCTAATTTGTTAGCTTGATTTGATACTTGCGTGATGAATATGGCATTCAATTTGCTTAATTGAATATAACAGGCAATTAGTAAAGCCATGAACCAAGAAGGGGGTGAATATGCTCGATACGATGGAAAAATCCGTGACCACAGCATCGCCCAACACTGTACAGCAAGCAGATCAGAATCAGACCGATGCTATCGGTGAAAATCGCTGTCAATTTTTCAATGAAATGCGCCATAGCGATGGCTCAATTCGTGAAGAATTTGCGCAAATCCAACAATGGCTCGCCAATAAATCTTTGGCAGAAATTGAATCGCTGAATCATCAAGCAAAAGAACATTTTGTCTATCAAGGCATTACTTTTACTGTCTATAGCGATTCGCAAGGTACCGAGCGAACCATTCCGCTAGACCTTGTGCCACGAATCATTGCTAAAAAGCAGTGGGATATCGTGTCCGATGGTTGTAAGCAACGTGTCAAAGCTTTGAATGCATTTTTACATGATATTTATCACGGTCAAGAGATTTTAAAAGAAGGCATTATTCCTGCTGAGCAAGTGCTACAACATGAAGCGTATCAGCCGTGGATGCTGAACTTTGAAGTCAAAGGACAGATTTATTCGCATATTAGTGGTGTGGATATTATCCGTGATGATGTCGGCGATTTCTTTGTCCTAGAGGATAATTTGCGTACACCGTCTGGCGTGTCTTACATGCTGGAAAGTCGCAAAATCAGTGAAAAGCTGATGCCTGAGATTTGTAGTCAATATCGCTTGCAGGGTATCGAACATTATCCACAATTGCTGAAACAGACTTTGCTTGAAAGTACAGACGTGGACAATCCGTTGATCGTGGTGCTAACGCCGGGACATTTTAATAGTGCGTTCTATGAACATGCTTTTCTTGCACGTGAGATGGATGTGCCGTTGGTCGGTGCGAAAGATTTGTTTGTGGAAAATGGCAAAGTCTTCTTAAAGTCGGTGAAAGGGCGGATGCAAGTCGATGTGATCTATCGTCGTTTGGATGATGATTTTCTTGATCCGTTGGCATTCCGAGCGGATAGCGTACTTGGCGTGGCAGGGCTGATGTCTGCCTATCGTAAACGCACTGTAGTGATCGCCAATGCACCGGGTACAGGCGTGGCTGATGATAAGTCGATCTATCCCTATGTCGATGACATGATTCGCTACTATCTTAACGAGCAACCGATTTTAAAAAATGTGCCAACGTATCAATGTCGTAAGGCGGATGAGCTGGATTATGTACTTGCCAATCTTGAAAAGTTGGTGGTCAAAGAGGCACAGGGCTCTGGTGGCTACGGCATGTTGATAGGTCCTCAAGCTGAAGCAGAGCAGATCGAAGAGTTCCGTCAGAAGTTAAAGTTCCGACCGCATCTGTATATCGCACAGCCGACTTTATCCTTGTCAGTTTCACCGATCATGGGTGAGCAGGGTTTTGTCGATCGTCATATTGATCTGCGTCCATTCGTGCTTAGTTCTCCACATGAGATGCGTATTGTACCGGGTGGTTTGACACGAGTAGCGTTAAAGGAAGGCTCATTGGTTGTGAACTCGTCGCAGGGCGGTGGTATTAAAGACACGTGGGTGATTGATATTTAAATCTTTAATTTTAAATCACCTTTATAGACATAAGGCTTCGGTATAAAGCATCGTAAAGAATCAGGAGAAATAACATGTTATTACTCAGTTCAGCAGCACAAAGTATTTATTGGTTGGGACGCTATTTGTCACGGATACAATTTGCCTGTCAGATGCTCCCATTCGAAAATGATCAAGAAGCGGTGAAATTTGCCAACGCATTTTGCCTACCTGCATGGGATGCAAATAGCTTGAATGCGATCTATCTCGATCCTGAACAGCCATTTTCTATTTCAACGCAATTTTATAATGTGCAAAACAATATTCAGCAATTGCGTGGCGTGCTGACACCACATGCTTATTCTGAGCTGAATCGACTGACTAAGCTTGAAGATGACAAATCTGAGTCGATTTGCGCGGTGGTACTAGAGTGCGCCGAAGTGTTAGAGGCTGAGCAAGAACAGGCTTTTTTGTTTTACAGCTTAGGTCGTGAGATAGAAGTCTTAGACCAACAATGTCGTTTGGAAAAAATCACTGATGCTCAAACAAAAAAAGTTGCTTCAATACTCTCTATGCTCGAAGCCAAAGGCTGGGGCTCATGTGAGCGGACATGGTCGGCATTTTTACAAGAGCAAAGCATGAGTAACTTGTATGAGATGGTTGATGAAATTGGGACGAAGTTTGAGGTGTGCGAATGAAATTATTAATTAACCATCAAACCATGTACAGCTACGAAACGCCTGTAAAAAGTGCCATGCAGTATTTGCGCATGATTCCGCAAAATACCAATTACCAAAAAATTCTGCATTGGGGGATCAGCGTGCCTGGTGAAAAAATCCAACAACTTGATGGTTTTGGTAATCAATGGTTGACCTGTTCACAGCGATTTGAATATCAACAATTGATGATCATGGCGCAGGGTATGGTTGAGATCAATCCAAGTGCTAAATACGTCAAAGATGATCGGGTCAATCCGTTGATCTATATGCAAGCCACCAAGCAAACCCAGTGTAGCCCTGAGATGATTCAGTTTGCGCATATGCATAGCGTCGATACCCAAAAAGCGCATTTGATCGATTTGGCAGAAGCGTTACTTGAGCAAATTCCTTATGTGACTGGACAGACTGCGGTAGAAACCACTGCGGCAGAAGCTTTCGAACAAGGACGAGGTGTTTGCCAAGATCATGCGCAAGTTTTTGTCGCGATGGCACGCTATTTGGGCTATCCTGCACGCTACGTGTCAGGCTACCTCTATGTTGAGCATGGTCAACATCTTGCTAGTCATGCATGGGCGGAAGTCTATATCGATGGACACTGGCATTGCTATGATCTGAGTAATCAATTGTTCACGCCGAAATGTCATGTTCAGCTTGCGGTCGGGCGTGATTATGCCGATGTTGCGCCGATTCGAGGTGTGCGTGAGCAAGGCGCAGAGGAGAGTATGGAAACCTTTGTGCAAGTCTTGGCGTGTTGATTCGCTTTGATTGAGTAACTTTTGAATTAGGAATAGATGTGAAATGACCTACTGTGTTGCTTTGCTACTCAAAGAAGGCTTGGTATTTGTCAGTGATACACGTACCAACGCAGGGGTCGATCATATTTCATCGTTTACTAAACTGTTTCGCTTTGGTATTGAGGGTGAGCGTTTTATGGTGGTGCAAACCGCAGGAAATCTTGCCACCACGCAATCTGTGGTCACTCGACTACAACATCAGATCGCAGCCAATATTGAACCGAATTTGAACACAGTCGGTAGTCTGTTTGAAGCGGCTGAATTGATCGGAGCGAGTTTACGTCAGGTACTCAAAAACGTCTCGGAAAGCCCTGAGCAAGCCAGTATGTACAGTTGTAGTATTTTGCTTGGTGGTCAGATCGCAGGACAGGAGATGGAACTTTACAATATTTATCCGCAGGGTAACTTTATCCGTGCGACTTTGGATACGCCATATTTCCAAATCGGTGAAATCAAATACGGCAAACCTATCATGGATCGTGCGCTGAGCTATTACACACCGATTGATCAAGCTTTGCGTTGCTCGTTACTTTCTTTTGATTCGACCATTCGCTCCAATGTCTCTGTTGGCATGCCATTAGACGTGATGGTTTATCCTGTTAATAGTTTGAAATTGCCAAAAGGCAAACGGGTTACCGAAAGTGATCCATATTTCCAAGAAATTCGGAGTGCATGGTCAGACTTGCTCAAGCAAGGTTTACAAGAGATTGCGCCACCGACCAATGATTATTTTGATTGATTAATTAAATAATCAAAGTAAATTATCAGCTTAAATCGTTGCACATAAATCTAACAAGCGGTTGGCATAGCCCCACTCATTGTCATACCATGCAAATACTTTGACCTGACGACCGATCACCATGGTTTGAGTAAGATCAACAATTAACGAATATGGAGAATGATTAAAATCACTCGAGACCAAAAACTCATCGGTGGTCTGCATGATTTCGCTAAATTGATGTGTCGATGCATTGATTAATTTTTGATTCACCACATCTCTATTCAGCTCACTATTTTTATCAAAACTATTTGCGACAAAAGTTAAATCAATCGCAGCCACATTGATGGTCGGTACACGGATGGAATAGCCATCAATACGATGCTCCATATGTGGCATGACTTGTTTTAATGCACCAAGCGCACTGGAAGTCGTCGGTATAATATTTTGCCCTGATGCTCTAGCACGGCGTAGGTCACGATGGGCATGATCAAGTACCGATTGATCGGCAGTCACCGCATGAATTTCAGTCATCAGGGCAGTATCAATCCCGAAAGCATCATCCATGATTTTAACTAACGGCACGAGCGCCTGCGTGGTACAAGACACACTGGAGATGATTTGATCGGTCGCTTTGATGTCTTGATGATTGACACCATAAACCACAGCAGCATCAACGCTATCGAACGGCGCAGCACCGATAATCACACGTTTAGCGCCTGCTTGCAGGTGTTTGCCTGCATCAGCTCGTGAACGAAATAGTCCTGTGCATTCCAGAACCACATCGACATTTAAACCATGTTCTGAAACAGACCACGGCAAATCAATGGGGTCAGGATGTTGTAACAGTTGAATGTCTAAAGACTTCTGTGCGGTAGAGACCTTTAAGATGCGTTGTCCATTGTCTTCTATCAGATCAGCTTGCCCTGCAAAACGCCCGTGTGTGGTGTCGTACTTCAACAAATGCAATAGCGTTTCGGCATCAGCAATATCATTGATTGCCACGATCTGAAAATCATAACCTTGTGGATGCTCAAACCATGCCCGTAGCACATTCCGACCGATACGACCAAAACCATTGATGGCGATACGTTGCATGGCGAACCTCGAAGAAAATGATGACGCAAGAAAAGTTGTGCCATGTTAAAGCAAAAGTGGCAAAAAACAAAAATGAAATGACGTTGCAGTGCACGAACTATCGCAAAGTGATAATTTTTTAACGTTTGAAATTTGAGATTTGTATGTGTAAATTTTCTAAAATGAATTTTATTCATCTTTTTGTGAAATTAAGTCGTTTTTATTCATGTAGGCTTTTCGGTATAAATAGCGTCATAGATTAATACGCTTTTTTATCTCTCAAGGGGCTACATCATCATGACTCATAAACCTAGCCAAGAATTTACATTTTCGATCAAGCGCATCCGCTTTGATGAAGACTATCGTCCTTCGGACAATACACGTTTGACCACCAACTTTGCCAACTTGGCACGAGGTGAAAGTCGTCAAGAGAATCTGCGCAACACCATCAAAATGATCAATAACCGCTTCAATGCCCTGGCGCCTTGCGACAATCCAAATGCAGATCGCTACGCTATCGAACTTGATATTATCTCTGTGGATATTGATGTAGAAGGCAAAGGTGAAACTTTCCCAACTATTGAAATTTTGCAAACCACGATTTTTGATCGTCAGAAAAATCAACGCATCGAAGGTATTGTGGGAAATAATTTTTCCTCTTATGTACGTGATTATGATTTTAGTGTGTTGTTGCCAGCGCACAATCAGGATCAAGCGCAGTTTAGTTTGCCTGAAAACTACGGTGATTTGCACGGCAAAATTTTTAAATCATTTCTCGCATCTGATGCTTATCAAGAAAACTTTAGTAAATCACCTGTGATTTGTCTAAGTGTTTCCAATACTAAAACTTATCATCGCACTGCGAATGTGCATCCTGTTTTAGGTGTGGAATATCAGCAAGATGAATATTCTTTGACGGATGAATATTTTGCAAAAATGGGTTTAAAGGTGCGCTACTTTATGCCGAAAGATAGTGTGTCACCGCTTGCCTTTTATCATCAAGGTGATTTGCTCAGCGATTATACCGATTTGGAATTAATCGGCACGATTAGCACCATGGAAACTTTCCAAAAGATTTATCGCCCTGAGATTTATAATGCCAACGCTGCGGCAGGACAATGTTTTAAGCCAAGTTTGAAGCATCAAGATTATTCCTTAACACGTATTGTCTATGACCGTGAAGAGCGTGGTCGCTTGGCGATTGAACAAGGTAAATGGACGGAAACGCATTTTATCAAACCGTATCAAGACATCCTTGAACAGTGGGCTACGAATCACAAGGTCGATCAAGTTGCGGTCTAATTGATCTGAAACTAAATATTGAAATAGCACTTTGCAATAGCAGATAGAGGCAGAAGATTAAATATGAGCATTATATTACCAACTTCAAGCGCAGGCAGTTTGCCGAAACCATCTTGGTTAGCAGAACCTGAAAAACTTTGGTCACCCTGGAAACCGCAAGGTGATGAGCTGATTGAAGCAAAGCAAGATGCGCTCAGTTTGTCATTGCATGAGCAAGTCCAAGCAGGCATTGATATCGTCAGTGATGGCGAGCAAACTCGTCAGCATTTTGTCACCACCTTTATTGAGCATCTAAATGGGGTGGACTTTGAAAAACGTGAAACGGTGCGTATCCGTAATCGTTATGTTGCGAGTGTGCCATCAGTAGTCGGTGCAGTATCTCGTCAAAAGCCTGTATTTGTCGAAGATGCCAAATTCTTACGTCAGCAAACCACACAACCGATCAAATGGGCACTGCCTGGTCCAATGACCATGATTGATACGCTGTATGATGCGCACTATAAAAGCCGTGAAAAACTGGCATGGGAATTTGCCAAAATCCTCAATGAAGAAGCCAAAGAGCTTGAAGCGGCAGGGGTGGATATTATCCAGTTTGATGAGCCTGCATTTAATGTGTTCTTTGATGAAGTCAATGACTGGGGAGTGGCAACACTTGAGCGTGCAATCGAAGGCTTGAAGTGTGAAACCGCAGTACATATCTGCTACGGCTACGGCATCAAAGCCAATACCGATTGGAAAAAAACGCTTGGCAATGAATGGCGTCAGTACGAAGAAGCCTTTCCAAAGCTACAACAATCGAAAATCGACATCGTCTCACTCGAGTGCCAAAACTCACGTGTGCCAATGGATTTAATCGAACTAATCCGTGGAAAAAAAGTGATGGTTGGAGCGATTGACGTAGCGACCAATACCGTTGAAACGCCTGAACAAGTGGCTGATACATTGCGTAAAGCATTGCAATTCGTTGATGTGGATAAACTCTATCCATCGACCAACTGTGGTATGGCACCACTTCCACGTGCCGTGGCAAAAGGTAAGTTGCAAGCGCTGAGCGCAGGTGCAGAAATTATTCGTAAAGAGCTTTTGGGTTAATCCTTTCCCTCTTCCAAAGCGATATTTCTCGTCTTTAAAAAAGATGGGAATTTAGAAATCTCCCCCTTGCGAAACAGTGTTTCTCATCTTTAAAAAAGAGGGGGGAGTCGTAAATATGTATACGTGAGGAATCATGATGGTTGAAGCAACAGATTTTAGAGATGCAATGTCTTTATTGAGCAGTGCTGTCAGTGTGGTGACGACGGCAGGTGTGGCGGATCGTCATGGTTTTACCGCATCGGCTGTGTGTAGTGTCACTGATACGCCACCGACATTATTGGTCTGTATGAATCAATCCTCTCGTTCACATGGGTATTTCTCTGAAAATAAAATCCTGACGGTAAATGTGCTTGGTGCACAGCATCAGCACATTTCCAATGTATTTGCTTCAAAGATGAGTTCGGAGGAACGCTTCGAGTATGGTGAGTGGACGACCTTAGAAACTGGCGCACCTGTGTTAAACGATGCCTTGGTGAGTTTTGATTGTGAGATCGAGCAAGTGCAAGCGGTCGGGACACATGATATTTTTATCTGTCGAATTGTCGCGATTCAGTATAATAGCAATGACAAAAGTTTGGTGTATTTTAACCGTAGCTATCATCATGTTGGGAGAGTGTTGGAGCAGGTGGAGATGGTTTGAATTTGAGTAGTTCATTGTAGGAACGTTTCATAACTCAATTGATTATAAGCGATTGAGTTAACATTCACATCGATCCACTCGTCTCGCCACTTTCGGTGTCGAGGCATTTAGGGGTATGGGGGCTTTGCCCTCAAACCCGCCCGCAGATTTCGGTCGCCACAGGCGACCGAAATCTGCTTAAATCTTTTCAAAAATAAATCAGTCAAGCTACATATTCCAAAACATCGTTGAACTCATGTAAAAACATTGGTCTTGACCCAAAACTCCGTTATAATTTAGCGCTTTTATGCCTTCGTCTTTGTATTTTCATTTTTAGCGTGAAATTCGCATCGTCGATGAACAATTTTTTTATCATGCCCAATGTATGGAGTCACTTGCAGTGAGCACACCTTTGATGACCGTCGCTGATATTCGTGAAGCGTTTTTAAGTTATTTCGAATCAAAAGGGCATACACGTGTCGCCTCAAGTTCACTGGTGCCAAGTGACGACCCAACCCTGCTATTTACCAATGCAGGCATGAACCAGTTTAAAGACAGCTTCTTGGGGCTGGAAAAACGTGACTACGTGCGTGCAACCAGCTCGCAAAAATGCGTTCGTGCAGGCGGGAAACATAATGACTTAGACAATGTTGGCTACACCGCGCGTCACCATACGTTCTTTGAGATGTTGGGTAACTTTTCTATTGGCGATTATTTTAAGAAAGATGCCATTTTATTTGCATGGGAATTTTTAACTGAAACGCTTGGTCTACCAAAAGATCGTCTATACGCAACAATCTACCATACCGATGATGAAGCTTTCGAGATTTGGAACAAAGACATTGGTCTAAGCGCAGAGCGTATTATTCGTATCGGTGACAAAGGCGCAAAATACGAATCAGATAACTTTTGGGCGATGGGTGATACTGGGCCTTGTGGTCCATCTTCAGAGATTTTTTATGATCATGGTGATCATATTTGGGGCGGTTTACCAGGTACACCAGAGGAAGACGGCGACCGTTTTATTGAGATTTGGAATAACGTCTTTATGCAGTTCAACCGTACTGCGGACGGCGTATTGCATCCATTGCCTGCGCCATCAGTTGATACAGGTATGGGCTTGGAGCGGATTTCTGCGGTCTTGCAACATGTCAATTCCAACTATGAAATCGATCTATTTCAACATCTATTAAAAGCTGCGGCAGACATTATTGGCATTCAAGATGAAGGTCAGCCGTCATTACGTGTGGTTGCTGATCATGCACGTTCATGTTGTTTCTTGATTGCCGATGGGGTCAATCCATCGAATGAAGGGCGTGGTTATGTGCTACGTCGTATCATCCGCCGTGCGGTGCGTCATGGTAATAAGCTCGGCGCAACAGGCACATTCTTCTACAAGATGTTGCAACCGCTGATCGAAGTGATGGGGCAAGCCTATCCTGAGCTTGAAACCAATAAAGCACGTATCGAAGCGGCATTGATCAAAGAAGAAGAACAATTTGCCAAGACTTTGGAACAAGGTTTGAAATTGCTCGAAGGTGAGTTGGCGAATCTACAAGGTAAAGTCATCGCAGGCGAAACCGTATTTAAACTGTATGATACTTACGGTTTCCCAACAGATTTAACTGCTGACATTGCACGTGAACGTGAACTCAGTATTGACGAAGCAGGCTTTGAAGTTGAAATGGCTGCACAGCGCCAACGAGCTCGTGATGCAGGAAAATTCAATGTCGATTACAACACCATCGTCAAAGTAGACGGCGATACCCAGTTTGATGGCTACGATGCAACTCAAGGTCAAGGTCAGATCGTTGCGATCTACAAAGACGGTGAGCAAGTGGACGAAGTAGTTGAAGGCGATGAAGCTCTCATCGTGCTGAATCAAACGCCATTTTATGCAGAAAGCGGTGGTCAGATCGGTGATACGGGCATATTCAAAAATGAAACAGGTATTTTTGAAGTCCAAGATACCAAGAAGTCTGGCGGTGCATTCGTGCATCAAGGGATTGTCACTGTCGGTCAGCTAAAAGCATCACAAAAAGTTGAAGCGATCGTCAAAGCGGATATTCGAGCGAATACGGCAAAAAATCACTCTGCAACGCATTTATTACACGCTGCTTTACGCCAAATCTTAGGCACGCATGTACAGCAAAAAGGCTCATTGGTTGCCAGTGATATTTTGCGTTTTGACTTTGCCAATGATCAGCCTGTGACATTTGCACAACTTCAAGAAATCGAGCGTTTGGTGAATCGTGAAGTGATTGCCAATACACCTGTATTGACAGAAGTGCTTGACATCGAAACGGCGAAGTCCAAAGGCGCAATGATGTTCTTTGGTGAGAAGTACGGCGATGAAGTACGTGTACTTACCATGGGTACAGTGACTGATGAGCGTAACTTCTCAATCGAACTCTGTGGTGGTATCCACGTAAAGCGTACTGGTGACATTGGGCTATTTAAGATCGTGTCGGAAGGTGGTATCGCAGCAGGTGTGCGTCGTATCGAAGCGGTCACAGGTAGCAAAGCGATCGAAACCGTACAACACGCAGAAAGTACCATTGCACAGATCAATGGTTTGCTCAAAGCGCAAAAAGATCAAACTTTAGAAAAAGTCCGTGCGACTGCTGATCAAGCTGCGCAATTGCAAAAGCAGATCGAACAACTCAATCAAAAATTGGCAAATTTCCAAGCGACAGAGTTGCTTTCAAATGTGCAAGACATCGCAGGTCGTAAGACTTTGATCGCACAGGCGAATGGTATTGATGCGAAGTCTTTGCGTCATCTTCATGATAGTGTCAAATCAAAATTGGATGATGCAGTGATTGTCCTTGTGGGCACAGAGTCGGATAAAGTCAGTTTGCTTGCTTCAGTTGCCCAAGTACATCAAGGCGCAATCAAAGCAGGGGATATTATCAAACATCTTGCCAATGAATTGGGCGGTAAAGGTGGTGGTAAACCTGATTTGGCTCAAGGTGGTGCACCGATGAGTAATCAATTGCAATCTGTGCTTGCAGACTTGGGCAATTGGTTATCAAGTCAGTAATTGTTTGAATGCTTAATATCTGATTTTAATCATGTAAGTATAAATTTTAGTTTTTGGATGAATTTGGAATAGTTTTATGGCGTTAATTGTTCAAAAATATGGTGGCACGTCAATGGGTACACCTGAGCGCATCTTAAATGTTGCTCAAAGGGTAAAGCGTTGGCATGATCATGGTCATCAAGTGGTTGTGGTTGTATCAGCAATGAGTGGTGAAACCAATCGGTTATTGGCTTTGGCAAAGGCGATTACTGAAACGCCTGATCCACGTGAGCTTGATCAAATGGTATCAACGGGTGAGCAAGTCACCATTGCGATGTTGGCAATGGCGCTCAACTCGATTGGTACAGAAGCCAAATCATTGACAGGTCGCCAAGTCGGTATTCGTACCGATCATTCGTATAACAAAGCACGTATTGAAGCGATTGACACCGATGTCATGACGCAGCATTTAGATGCAGGCCGTGTGATCGTCGTGGCTGGATTCCAAGGTTATGATGCAGACGGCAATACGACGACATTAGGTCGAGGCGGTTCGGACACCTCGGGTGTGGCATTGGCTGCAGCGCTGAAAGCAGACGAATGTCAGATTTATACTGATGTCGATGGCGTTTACACCACCGACCCTCGTGTTGCACCGAAAGCCAAAAAGATTGATCGCATCTCTTTTGAAGAAATGCTTGAAATGGCTTCACTTGGCTCAAAAGTATTACAGATTCGCTCGGTTGAATTTGCAGGAAAATATCAAGTGCCACTACGAGTCTTATCGAGCTTTGATAACGACGATGACGGCGCATTTGATGATCATTTTAAACAAACGGTCGGTACACTCATTACCACAGAATCGGAAGACACTATGGAACAACCAATTATCTCAGGTATTGCGTTCAATCGTGATGAAGCAAAATTAACAATTCTTGGTGTGCCTGATGAGCCAGGCATTGCGTCGAAGATTTTGTCACCGATTGGTGATGCCAATGTCGAAGTGGATATGATTATCCAAAATGTTGAAGAAGACGGCACCACAGATTTTACCTTTACTGTGAATCGTACCGAGTTGGCAAAAGCCAAGAAAATTCTTGAAGATACCGCACAAAAAATCGGTGCGCGTGAAGTCTCAACTCGTGATGATATTGTTAAGGTATCAATCGTTGGTGTCGGTATGCGCTCTCATGCAGGTGTCGCCAGCAGAATGTTTACTGCACTTGCAGATGAAGGGATCAATATCTTGATGATTTCGACTTCTGAAATCAAAATCTCAGTGATTATTGATGAAAAATATATCGAACTTGCAGTACGTGCCTTGCACTCTGCGTTTGGTCTAGATCGGGAACATGGTGAAAGTAGCGCACGTGCTTAAAATTTAAGCATTTAGCACTAAAAACCTTTGGCGAAGATGAATTAAATTTCAGTTTGCCCGACAATGTGCCACTATACATCCATAGTGGCTCTGTTATATTAGTCGTTTCAAATGATTTACAAGCAAATGAAAGCGGTTGTGCGAAAAGAAGTTTTTCTTTGAATGTATTGAGATTTGAAATTCATCAGTTTCACGCATATTAGCAAGGAGGCAATAATGCTAATTTTGACACGTCGTGTAGGTGAAACGCTCATGATCGGTGATCAAGTGAGTGTGACAGTACTGGGTGTGAAAGGTAATCAAGTGCGTATCGGTGTTAATGCGCCGAAAGAAGTTTCTGTACATCGTGAAGAAATCTATCAACGAATTCAACACGAACGTGCCATGCATGAGCATCTTCAGCAGTTAGATGATGATTTCAGCCCAAATTTTAACGATGATGATTACTCCCACTTCAATCGTTAATCTCAGATCGAAATAAAACCATTGGTGAAAATCATTGGTTTTATTTTTGCCTCAAATTCTTACTTAAAACACATTAAAAATTCTCAAAATATAAAAATAATCGCTTTTTTATCTATTTTCGACAAGTGGTGATAGATTTGATTGCACCAAAATGACAATCTTGATAAGTTTGTTGTATAAAATGTCATCAGTGATGATGAAAAACAACAAATGGTGAAGGGGACGTCACATGAAGCACATCAATAGTTGGTCATTGCAACGCTTTGCGATGATCGTAGGCATCACCATTGCAACTGCAATGTCACAAAGTAGCTATGCGGTACAGCCTGTGTCGGATGATGAATTGGCAGAAGCAGCCAGTAAAAACTCATTGGTGCTCAATGGTGATGTTGTTGAAAATAAAGTGTTTATCGTTCAACAAGACCAAAGTCTGAGCGAAACCCCTGCATATCAAAGTCTTAACATTCTCGCTCTCCTTTATCCAGAATCTTTCATGCGTGAGATTGGTCAACAGCAAGATTACTTTACCCGAAACTTTGGCGATGAATGGTACAGCTACCGTTGGGCGGGTAATGAAAATGAAATATGGGCGCAAAATCAATATTATGAAGTGATGTTTAACAATAACACAGGATCTTATGAGTTAAATAATGTGCGTGGTCGCGTATGGATTAATGTGGAAGTTTTTGACAGCGAAACAGGTCGTACGGTTAGTCTTGCATCGAATGAGTGATTTTTAGAAAATTTATTGGGAAAAGTTCAAAAAATAGTAGAAGTTTTTTAAGTCATACATAAGTTGTAGCAAGATGATAAACTTTAGTACTTGAAAGTTGGGGCAGAACACTCTACAAATAGTCATAGGTTATCACAGGGAAAAACAATGAAGCTGTATTACACGCCAGGCGCATGTTCGTTGGCTGCACATATTATTTTGAATGAAATTAACGTTGATTTTGATCTTGAACGTGTTGATCTCAATACACATACCACCGAAAAAGGGCAGGATTATTACGCTATTAATCCCAAAGGTTATGTGCCTGCCTTAGAGATTAATCCAGGTTTGATTTTAACTGAGAACGTCGCCATTCTCCCTTTTCTTGCACAACACGATCCTCGTCAAGATTTGATTCCACCGTCAGGTTTGGGTCGTGCAAAAGTCTTAGAATGGTTAGGCTTTCTGAATTCAGAAGTGCATGATGCTTATGCTGTATTCTTTGGTCGTGAGTTGAACGATGAAGAAAAAGCACGTGGCTATGCTGAGATTGATCGTCTATTACAATTTGTTGAAGATTATCTTGCTGAAGTAGACACAGACTATCTTGTAGATGATAACTTTGGACCTGCAGATGCGTATTTGTTCGTATTGACCAATTGGTCGAAAATGATCGGTCACGATTTATCAGGTTTTAAAGAAATTAATGATCTACGTGACGTCGTTTCTAAGCGTCAGTCTGTTCAGATCGCTATGCGTGATGAAGGCTTAATTGATTAATTCATTTGAAAAAGTCTAAGGTTTAAAAAAAGCGTCTTAATTCAAGGCGCTTTTTTATTTTTCAAGCTTGAGCTTTTTAATCTAAAAACTCAAAATGAATGCCTAAAGTTATCGTTAAAAATCTCCGTAGATTGAGCGCATTTAAAATATTTAGACAAAAATATACCGCTCATAATGAGCGGTATATTTGCATGCATTTCTACAATGCAGTTGAGTATAAGTAACTACGCTTAGTCGTCAAATTCATTGTGCTGTGGCGCAGGACGAGTGAAGCCACCTGTTTTATAGGCGAGGTAGAACACACCAATCACAGCCCATGATAAGCCCCATTTCAAGGCCACGTCGCTGACATCAAGCCACATCAAGAACACAGCAACAAAACCAAAGAATGGAATGACCAAATAACTGATGATTTCCTTCATTGATCTCACCTGACGGTCACGAAGCACATAACGTACAATCACTGATAAGTTTACAAAGCTGAATGCAGTCAATGCACCAAAGCTAATTAACTCTGCAATGGTTTCAAAGCCGATAAATCCAGCTGTCAAAGCAATCGCACCTGCGATCAAGATGTTGTATGTTGGCGTGTGGAAGCGTGGGCTAATATGACCAAAGATTTTCTTATTGATCACACCATCACGACCCATGACATACATCAAACGTGATACACCTGCGTGCGCAGAGATACCCGATGCCATCACCGCAACGATCGCAAAAGTCAGTACCAGTGACTTAAAGGTTGCACCTGCGACCAAAAGGAAAGTCAAATTCAGATTTGACATCAACTCAGCAAAGATCGGATTAGCGAATGCCAAAATCTCAGGTTGAGTTTCTTCGATATTGGTGAAGTATGTGCTTGGATCAGCAGGGAAGAACAGCTGCATGATGTAGGTGCTACTGATAAAGATCAAACCTGCAAGTAATGCGGTTAAGAAGATCGCTTTTGGTAAAGTCTTCTTGGCATCTTTAGTTTCTTCAACCAGCGTACTCAATGAGTCAAAACCCGTGAATGAGAAGCACAGTAAGGTCGCACCAGTGATCAACGCACCAATCGAGGTCAGCTCACTCCAAAACGGTGTCAAACTCCACAATTGATATAACGTCTCTTGATCTGCCAATTGACCATCAGCATTAATCCCCATACTCAAGCTGTGATACAGCATGTAGGTGAAAATACCAATAATGAATATCTGTACAAAGACAATCCAACTGTTGAAGTAGGCAACGACTTTTGCACCAAAGATATTGATGATAGTCATAAAGCTCGTGAGCGCAACCACCCACACCCAGTGATTGACCTCTGGGAACAGGGCTTTTAGATAAATCACCGCAAGAATGATATTGACCAGTGGCGAAAGCAAATAATCTAACCACGACGACCAACCGACCATAAAGCCGACATTGGGATGGATCGACTTCTGTGCATAGGTGTAGGCAGAACCTGATGATGGATATCGACGGATCATATGACCATAACTGATCGAAGTCAGCAAGATCGCAACCAATGCCACGATATAAGACGATGGAACGTGTTGCAGACTATCAACCGAAACCAAGCCGAAAGTATCAAATACGGTCATCGGTTGAATATATGCCAAACCGATGATGATGACGTGCCACAGCCCCAAGTTTCGTTGTAGCTTCGCCGCAGAATGTGTACCAGCAATATTAGACAATGTCGTTATCCCCTTGCATGATGACTTGAAATAGCATTTATACCTATTCAAAGCCAAGGATCGCGATGTATTAGAATCAATTCGTCGCTGAGTTACTTCTTGTATTTTTAAGAGTCATCTATTGACTAGAACTCAATATTTACCAAAGCAACATCGACGAAAATTCATCCCCCAAAAGTACTTCTAAAAAATAGCGCAACAAAATAACGTAAAAGTTGATGCTTTGTCAGCATCCGTAGCGCAAAAAATAGCAAAAATTTAACCAAAATAAAGCAAAATAAGAAAAATTCTTAAAATAATCGATAAGCTGTATCGTGCAAACCTATTTTAAACGACAAAAAAAGACGACTTCAAAGAAGTCATCTTTATAATAATCAATTACTTAAATTGAGATATTCAATGTGGATGTCTGATTAAAGTTAAATCTGTCGATTCACATCAATATTTTTACTTTCTTTCATACACAGAAAAGCGATTAGCGAGATCGTTGCTGCACCTGCGAGATAATAACCTACAGCGTGTAAACCATAAGTCGTCGCAAGATACGTGGCAATTAATGGTGCAAAAGATGCACCCAAAATACCCGCCATGTTAAAGGTCAGCGCTGATCCTGTATAACGCACAGAAGTGGGGAATAGCTCGGATAGCACCGTACCAATTGGACCATACGTTAAGCCCATGATTGCCAAGCCTAGACATAGGAAAGCAAATACAGAACCGACGTTATTGGCAACTAATAAATCTGCAAAGAAGAAACCAAAAATGATGCAAATAATGCACACGACGATAGAGGTCGCTTTACGTCCAAACTTCTCCGCCAAAATCGCAGCGAGAGGAATAAATGCTGCAAAGGCAAAAGTCGCTAAAGTCACTAAGAGCAAGAACTGCTCACGTGGATAACCGAGTGCTTTCGTCCCCCAGCTTAATGAAAACACTGTTGTCAGATAGAACACCACAAAGGTACAGATCGCTGCTAAAGTCCCGAGAATCAATTGAGGCAGATTGTTTTTAAAGACTGCTGCGACAGGGACGCTTTTTTCTTCTTGCTTATCCAAAACACGTTGGAATGCAGGCGTTTCATGCAGTTTCAAACGAATATATAAACCAACGATGACTAAAATCGCACTGGCTAAAAATGGAATACGCCAACCCCAAGCCAAAAACTGTTCATCGGTGAGCACTGAACCTAAGAAAATAAAGAAACCATTTGCCAAAATCAAACCGAATGGTGCGCCAAGCTGTGGAAACATGCCATACCAAGCACGTTTGCCTTCGGGTGCATTCTCCGTTGCGAGAAGTACTGCACCACTCCATTCACCGCCAAGTCCAATCCCTTGTCCCAAACGACAAATCGCAAGCAAGATCGCTGCGGTGATGCCGATATCTTGATAAGTTGGTAATACACCAATGGCAATGGTGGATAGACCCATCGTGAGTATTGCAGCAACTAGCGTGGTTTTCCGTCCGATACGATCACCGAAATGTCCAAATAATGCAGAACCTAACGGACGTGCTAAAAATGCAATGGCAAAGGTCGCTAAAGACTGCAACACCGCTGTTTGCGGATTACTGGATGGGAAGAACAAATGAGGAAATACAATAACTGCCGCTGTTGCATAAATATAAAAATCATAAAACTCAATGGTTGTTCCGACCATACTGGCGGTAAGCACGCGAGCTTTAGAGTTGGTGGGTTGCGTTGCAATCGATTGCATGGTTGATCCTAGTTTTTCTCATTTCAGCGATGATTGATTTTCATAATTAGGCATAAATGTTTAATCATATCGTGGTGAATTTAAACGGTGTTAAAGCGGTAATTCACTTTTAAAGTCAGACAGTTTAACCACCTGAAAATGAATTACAAAGCAAAAACTGATCAAAGCCAAATTTTTAAAATACTCTAGCTATTTTTTAGCTGATTTTTCAAAGTGCCTTACAACATCACCCAGATTGCAAAGAAATGCGCCAACGCCCCAAGAATGACAAACAAGTGCCAAATGACATGGGTGTAGGTATATTTTTTCATGGCATAGAAAATTGTACCAACCGTATAAAATATGCCCCCAAGTATGAGTAATTGTAATGACAATGTGTTGAGATAAGTGCGCATATCATCAATCACCAAGACTGCAAGCCAACCCATTGCAAGATACGCAATTAAGGAAAGTGCTTTAAAGCGTTCGATAAAATATAGCTTAAACAACGTGCCTAAGAAAGCGATCGACCATAACGCCACCAATAAAGTTTTCGCTTTTGGTGTGGGGATATATAAAGCAAGGAAAGGCGTATACGTTCCTGCGATGAGGTAATAAATCGCCGTGTGATCTAACTTCTTTAACCATGCACGGTGCTCCATAGTCGTTGCACCGTGATACAAAGTCGAAGCGGAAAATAGCAACACCATACTGAGTCCATAGACCAACATGGTAAATCCTGCACCGAGCGATAGGGCATAGGCTTCGATACACAGTAGTACCGTAGCGATCACTGCTGCAAAAGCCGCTAAACCATGTGTGAGTGCATTCAGACGTTCTTCATGTGGATGATAGTCGACAATATCCTGAGTACTGATAGATTGGTGGTTTAATTGGTTTAAGTTGTTGGGCATAGGAATTGGAAAATGCGATAGATTGTAATTACTATACACTTGTATTTTTAAATTAAAATGACAATTTTTATTTGTTCGCTTTATAAAACTGTAAATCAGACAATCAGCTTGCTACAAGACAATGTGTCAAAACATCTTTCCAAAGATCAGTGAAGATGCTTAAAACGGATGAATCAGTTAAAATAGTACCTTCGGTTTTAATTTGAGTTCATGATAATGGCGATCAGTTTGCAAGGGCAAGCATTTGAATTTTTTCAGCATATTCAACAGGCTTGGCAGTCGAATACTTTGCAACGCTTGATATTGAGTCAATATCAAGGTGAAAAAGCAAATCTGCAAAAGTTGATGATTCGCTCAATTAAACTTAAAGATGAATTGCAACTCCAAGTTGTGTATCGTTATCAAACCAAAGACATCACCAAAAACTATACATGGCAAGAATTTGAGTCACTAAGCTCAGATTGGTTAATGCAATTTAAGCAGAGTAATTTATTTACGGATCAAGCCGAATTTCAACTCAAAATCAAAAAGCAACAATGGCAATTGACCCAAACACAAATTAAAACGGCAAAACATACCGCATCTAATCCGCAGGAAAATATAAATATAGCGAAACAACATAATCGCCAAAAACAGCGTTGGATTGAACAAGATCGCCAGTTTTTACAGTTGCTTGGTGTGACTGATCAAAAACATCAAATCATTCCGAGTATGTCGAGAAAGTGGAAGCAAATTAATAAATTTGTCGAGATATTCGCAGGTGCAGTCAATCAAGCAGGATTTATTGAACATCAAAATTTACATGTGGTCGATTTTGGTTCGGGTAAAGGCTATCTGACTTGTGCCGTCTATGATTATTTGCAAACGCATCAGTTTGCACCACAGGTGACTGGTGTAGAGCTACGTCAGGAATTGGTGGATTTTTGCCAAAATGTCGCCACGCAAAGTGATTTTCAATACTTACAATTCTTTCAAGGCGATGTGCGTAGTTATCAGCCAGAGCAAACGGACGTGATGATTGCGCTACATGCGTGTGATATTGCGACGGATTTTGCCATTCATACAGGGATTCGCTTGGATGCCAAAGTGATCATGTGCGCACCGTGTTGTCATAAAGAGTTGCGCCCGCAAATGCAATCGCCAACGGTACTTGCGCCGATGCTAGGCTATGGCGTACATATGGGACAACAGGCGGAGATGCTCACCGATACCATTCGTGCGCTGTTTTTACAGGCATATGGCTATGAAACAAAGGTTTTAGAATTTGTGTCTTTGGAGCATACCAGTAAAAATAAAATGATTATGGCGACCAAAAAGCGCAATGCGGAAAGTCAGCCAAATCAAAAAGTGCTACAGCAAATTGCAGATTTAGAAGCATTTTATTCAATTGAGCATCATGCCTTAGAAAATCTACTCAAAGATATGCCAGTCGATGATCGGCATGGCTGTGCTTGTTAGTTTGATATGGAAAATATTTCTAAAACTTGTCATAAAACTGACTTAAACTTTTCATGTGGCTGAAATATCAATGAATTATTTTAAGCATAGGTTAATTAAGTACACAGGACATGTGATGAAAATAACCCATACGTTACAACAAAAAGTGATCGGCAAATATAAAGATATTCTTGAGCATCAACTGTCGATTATCGAAGCACAGCAACAACAAATTGAAAAATTACAACGTGAGCTGAATGCATTTAAACAACAACACAGTTTTCCTGAAGAACGAACAACTTGGCAGACACTCCGCTTAAAAGTATTTAAAAGTCAGGACGTTGTCGTAAATCCACAAAAATCATAGCCTAGTGATCATTATATCCCATCATTTTTCTAAAGACGGATTAAATCGAGAATGAAACGCTTAATGCGCTTCATCCCAATTGTTGCCTTTACCGACTTCAACGACCAATGGCACATTCAACGTGAACACATCTTGCATGGTGTCTTTGATCAATGTTGTTGCGTCGCTTACATAGTCTTCATCGACTTCAAAGACTAATTCATCGTGGACTTGCAGTAACAACAACGCACGACTTTGATCGAGTTTCTTTTCAATCGCAATCATTGCCAGTTTGATGATATCCGCAGCACTACCTTGTAGTGGCGCATTGATTGCTGCACGTTCAGCGGCTTTCCGTACCATCATATTGCGGGCATGAATATCAGGTGTGTATAGTCTGCGACCAAGTAAGGTTTCCACAAAACCCTGTTCTTGCGCAAGCTGACGAGTACGTTGCATATATTCGTAAATGCCTGGATAACGCTGAAAATATTGTTTAATGTAGTTTTGCGATTCTTCACGGGTAAAGCCAAGCTGACGAATCAAACCAAACTCAGACATACCGTAGAGTAGACCGAAGTTTACCGCTTTGGCTTGACGGCGTTGATCTGAGGTCACTTCATCCAGTGGAATATTCAGCACTTCAGAAGCGGTGGCTTGGTGAATATCTCGTCCTTCGTTAAAGGCGTTGACCAATGCGTCATCTTCACAGAAGTGCGCCATCAGACGCAGTTCGATCTGTGAATAATCGGCAGCGAGAATGACACGATCTTTCGGTGCAACGAAGGCTTTACGAATCTGACGACCAATCTCACCACGAATCGGAATATTTTGTAGATTAGGATCAGTCGAGGACAGGCGACCTGTAGTGGTGACTGCTTGATGATAGCTTGTATGGACACGTTTGCTAGTTGCATCAGCCTGTTCAACCAAACGATCGGTATAGGTACTTTTCAGTTTAGCAAGGGTACGATAATCCAAAATGATTTGCGTGATTGGATGATCAACTTTTTCTAATACAGCTTCACTGGTGCTGTATTGTCCCGAAGCGGTTTTTTTACCACCTTTTAAACCCAATTTATCAAATAAAATCTCGCCAACTTGCTTTGGAGAGGCAATGTTAAATTGCTCACCTGCGATGTCAATCGCTTGTGATTCGTAGCCTTGCATGTCTTTTTCAAAGGTTTCACTCAAGTTAGTCAAAAAGTCTGGATCAAGCTGAATACCACGAGACTCCATATTGCATAGCACTTGCGCCGTTGGTAGTTCGACACGTTCTAGCAAGGCGAATAGTTCAGGTTGTTCAGCGAGTTTCGCTTTCAACACTTCAAATAAGCGATAGGTGACATGCGCATCTTCGCAGGCGTAGGGTGCTGCGACATCTAAATCAATTTGGTTAAAGGTCAGTTGTTTGGCACCTTTGCCTGCGACTTGCTCATAAGTTATGGTCAAATGACTTAAATACAGCCGTGCCACATCGTCCATATTGTGACGAGTTGCCGTCGGATTCAGTACATAAGATGCAAGCATGGTGTCAAAGCCCCAACCTTGCAGTTGGATCCCGTGATTGGCAAAGATGTGTGCATCATATTTCAGGTGATGACCGATTTTCGCTACGCTTGGATTTTCTAAAATTGGTTTCAGTTGAGCTAATATCGTTTCACGATTGAGCTGTTCAGGCGCACCCTCATAGTCATGGATGAAAGGGACGTAATAAGCATCTTTGCTGTCGAATGCCACCGATAAACCAACCATTTCCGCAATACGATAGTCTAGGCTCGTGGTTTCGGTGTCGATGGCAAATTGTTGTGCATCTTTAAAGCGTTGAAATAACGCATCCCAATCTGCTTGAGAGAGCACGGTATGATAATTGGCTTGACCAAGTTGATCATCGCCACTGGTCAGTTGTGCGCTACTTTCGGTATTATTGTCTGTTTCACTATCGGTTTGCGTTGGTTTTTCTTCAGTCTTTTGACTGTGGTTGGCTTGTTTATTCTTGGTATTGTCAGGATTATTTGGATGATCTAGGGATTGCAGTTGGGTACGGAATTCAAGTTCTGTATAGAGCCGGCGCAGTTCGTTGACATTGGGATTGCTTAGTTTGAGATCATCCCAAGTAAGCGTTAAATCTAGCCCAGTGATAATGGTCGCCAATTGGTGATCGAGTTTGATATTGTCGAGATTGTCTTTGATATTTTGGCTGACTTTGCCTTTGATCTGATCGACATTGGCAATAATGCCGTCGAGTGAGCCAAATTCATTCAGTAGTTTCGCAGCCGTTTTAGCCCCAACACCAGGCACACCTTGGATGCCATCAGAAGCGTCACCCATTAAGGTCAGATAATCAATGATCTGATGTGGATGCACGCCGAATTTTTCAAATACACCCGCTTCATCAAGCTGACGCTCTTTAAAGCTATCTTCTAAGGTGACGTTGGGATTGACCAATTGCGCCATATCCTTATCACCTGTGGAGATCAAGACTTGATGACCTTCGGCAAGTGCACGTTGCGTCAATGTGCCAATAATGTCATCGGCTTCAACACCTGCTAAGCTATACAACGGAATGCCGAGCGCACGAATCAAATCATGCAAATAGGGGATTTGCTCACCCAATTCATCAGGCATCGCAGGGCGGTCGCCTTTATAAATCGGTGACAATTTATGTCGAAACGTAGGCTCTGGTGTATCAAAAATCACTGCCATATGCGTCGGCTGGATACGGCGCATCAGCTTTTGAATCGCAGAGCTTGCGCCACGCACCGCATTGGTGTGCAGACCTTGTGAAGTGGTCAACGGTGGTAGGGCGTGAAAAGCACGAAATAAGAAATAAGACCCATCAACCAAAACAAAAGGTGGCATGTGTGATTCCATTGATATTTTAAAGACTGGCTATAGTGTACCTCAAAGCTGATTTACTGCAATGTGATGTGCGCAATAACAAATCAAGCTTTGTACTTTGTTATAAATCAGTTACATCCACAAAAAGACATGCTAAATTGTTTTTTAATAGAACATGAAAATATTGAATAAATGACGAATCCAAATACGCCAAATCACTCTAATAAAAGCAACGACGCCTTGTACACACAGCAAGCGATGACTTCGCTAATTCGTTTTCCTGATGCCACTTGGGCGAGAGTATTGCTGATTATTTTTGCGATTCTTTTTCTTGGGCAGTTAGTCTTTGGTGGTGATGCGGATATTTTATGGTGGTTGGCACTGTTTGGTAGTGTGATCATTGCGTGTAATGCCTATGAAAATCAAAATGCACAAATCAAACAACTACAGCAAAGTACCTTTCAGCTTCAACAGCAAATAGACCGCCTATCACAAGGTCAAATTCCAGTTTCAAATTCAGCGACTCAAACGGATGCGCAACGAGATGCAAGCCTAGAAGAAAATAAAGAAGCCGTTGCAGAATCCAATAGTTTTCCTGAGCAGGTTTCGCCGTCATATCAAAATGAAAGCATTGTAGAGCACAGCGATTTAAATCATCAGTATTTTGAAAATATTTCTACCGATTCAACCCCAGCATGGATGAATGCAAGTTCTGCGCAAGCGAATCAAACGATTCAAGTGGATGATGCACTAGAAAATCAAACGAATCACATTGCAAAGCACGATGAACTCAAAACCATGACCTCAATGTGGGATGCCGCATTGAACTGGTTTAAAGGTGGCAACAGTATCGTGCGTATTGCGGTGGTGATTTTGCTGATCGGCGTAGTGTTGTTATTGCGATTTGCTAGTGAATATTGGCAATTGACCTTATCTGCGAAAATGGCAGGGATTGGCGCAAGTGGTATTGCGCTGACAGGGCTTGGTTATTTCTTACGTCAACGTCGTTTTGATTATGCGATTAGCTTGCAAGGTTTGGGTCTTGGCGTTTTATTTTTGGTGTTATTTAGCAGTTTCCATCTGGGTGTGATTCAATCCGTCACATTATCCTATGTCGCATTAATCGCCATACTCGCCATCACCTTATGGCTTGCGATACGACAGAATGCGTTGATTTTGGCATTTATCGCTTTGGGCAGTGGTTTTATTGCGCCGTTTATCCTCAATACTGGCAGTAATAATATTCCTGCATTGATGGCGTATTTCTTTGTGTTAAACCTTGCTTTGGCGATTATTGCGTACTTTAAACCGTGGCGGATTCTCAATACTTTAGCGTTAATGATCACCTTTGGTTTGGGTGGATTTGCGATTTGGACGAAAGCTGAAGATGCACAAGCATTTCAGATTGCCTGTTGGGTGTGGGCGATTTTTGCGATCTATTTATTTATTTCGATTCGCTATAGCCAACACATTGTCGCCCTCAAAACCCAATTCAAAGACATCCCCTATATTGATACCTCGTTGATTTTCGCCACACCATTTATGGCATTTAGTTTATATGCAGGTTTGGTGTCGTCTGACGGCTATGCGCTGTCGATTGCCAGTGCAGTCTTGGCGAGTGTCTATTTAGTCTTAGCTTATGTCTTACATCAAAAAGCTAAGCAATTACTCATTTTAACCCAATGTTTTTATGGCTTAGGCTTTGTGTTTTTGGCGTTGATTTTACCGTTTGCCTTTGATGCCTATTGGAGTAGTGTCGGTTGGGCAATTCATGGATTGGTGATGCTGTGGCTCGGTTGGCGCTATGCGATCGTCAATGCACGATATTTCGGTGTGGCGTTACTGCTGGCGAGTGGCGTGGCGACTTTGTATGTGGTGCTCTTTAACAATCAAAGTGCGCTGTTTGCAGGGTGCTTGTTGATGGCGAGTTATGCGATTGCAACGTATTTGTTGCTTCATCCTAAAGCGGAAACGGATCATCAAACTGAAATCTCAAATCCAAGTGCTTTGGCATGTATCTGTGGCATGACGCTGTTATTGTTGTCCTTAATCCTTGCGCCAGTGAATTATTTCTATGCGATGGATGAGTTCTACGGACTTGATCTTGAGTGGATAAGCCTGCCACTGCTACTTTGGACGGCGGTGATGTATCTTGGCTATCGCTTTTTTGCCAAATCTCAAACACATTTTCTATGGAAAATCAGCGCTTTTATCGTCTTGGCGATTACAGCATTTGAAATATTAATTGGCAATGTAGTTTATGAGCTCGAAGGTAAATCTTATCTTGCAATGACCTATCACGGAGGCTATGAATGGTACGGCTTGATGGGCTCGGCAGTATTGTGGCTTATCATTTTTGCGATGTTAGTTTGTGATACTGTCTTTAAAAAACAGAGTATTACATCGTCAGAATCCTCAAATTCACATTTCTTCAAAGCTGCGGTACTGATTTATACCGCTGTCGCTGTGTTGATGTTGGCGATACTGGGTGGTGGTTTTGCGAGTGAAAATAGCTACGTAGCGATGCTTGCAGTGCTCCCAATATTTGCCTTTGCACTGAGTTATTTCGAAAAAAAATGGCATCACTGGCAAAGTCTGTGGGTGGGTAATCTCGCTGTGGTTGCCGTGCTGTGGTATTGGCTCGTTACTGTGAGCTTTGCTAGAGATGGCGCTTGGTCGTTGCCATTTATCCCATTACTCAATCCAATTGATTTGGTAAGTATTATTGTATTTGTAATACTGACTTTTGCCCTAAAACCGTTTTTGTTGAGTATGTCTCGTGCGTGGCAGTTCGCCTCTGCTAGTGTGTTGCTTGGTACAGGGATAATATTGGTGAGCAGTCTATTACTTCGTGTGCTCACGCATTATGCAGGTTTGCCATATTGGCTCGATGGGGCATGGCAAAATGGCACGGTGCAGGCGAGTTTAACCATTCTGTGGACGTTGATTGCGTTGATTCTGACTACGCTTGCCAGTCGTCAGTCATGGCGCTATATCTGGATGCTCGGTATTGCGGTGCTCGGTTTGGTGATCTTTAAATTGATCTTCCATGATTTGTCGCAAAGTCAGACTTTGACTCGGATTATTTCCTTTATTGGGAGTGGTTTGATCATGTTGGTGATTGGCTATTTTTCACCGTTACCACCGACCAATAAACGGTTGGGGGATTGAGGGATAAAAAGCTTTGTTTATTAAGGTTTGAATTGGCATGTGACACTTAAACATGTGCGAAAGAGTAACTCCAATCTTAAGTGCTTTTTTAAATTTTACGATCATCTACTAAGTCGAACGAGGATGATTGAGATCATTACGAGCAACCACATCAGCATCATCGCCACTTAGACTTGGCTCAATCAAACCCATTTTCGGGATTGGAATCTCAATATTATTATCAATGAAGCCGTTACGCACACGTTCCTGAATCTCATCATGGACTTGAATATAATAATCTTGTTGCGTCCATACCGTAAATAACAGCTCAATGGTCGATTCCCGAAATGCAGTCACTGCAACTTGTGGACGTGGTTCATCCAGTACCAAAGAATAAGCATCGGCAACATCAATCAACACTTGACGGACTTTGACAATATCCTCATGAAAGTTGATAAATAGCGTGATCGGAATACGCCGAACAGGAAATTTGGATAAGTTAAAGACAGGCGTTTTGATGAGTTGCTCGTTCGGAAGACGGATAAAAATATTGTCTAACGTCAACAATTTAACCGAAAGTAAATCAATCGAAATCACTTGTCCTTCGATAGTATGACCACGAATCATGGTCACTTGAATGGTGTCACCAACTTCGAATGAGCCTTCACCAATCAAGAATAATCCACTGATCAAATTCGATGCAGAGGTCTGTGAAGCAAAACCTAGTGCAACCGTTAAAATCCCTGCCGCACCAAGAAAGACACTGAGTTTAAAGCCTGCTTCACGCAAGCTTGCGATCATGAATAAGAGAAAAATAAAATAGAAAATCCCACGTCGCCAAATCAATTTTTGGTGTTGATTCAGTCGTTTACCAATGGTTGCAGTAAAGCCGTTACTAATGAGCCGAGCCAAAAAGAAGCCCAGCACGATGAAGATCGAGGCAAAAATCATATCTTGGAAACGATCTGAACTCAGCCCAGCGGCGAAACTTGTCAGTGTATTATTGAGTTCTTCGACGATTTGCAGCTCTGCCATGCGAAATTTTCCTAAATCCTCTTGCTCGGGTGAATCAGTGCACTTAATTTTAGCCGTTAAAACATCGATTCAAACATATTACTAATAAAGCTTGCATTGTCTGATCGTGCAGGCTGGATAAATGACACCTGCTCAGCCATTGGCGGTGTGCGTGATTCGATGCGAATGCGTGGCGGTTTATCAAACTCACTTTGATAGACCTTGATCTCTGACGTCCAAAGCCGTCCAGTCGTTTCACTATAAAATAACGGCAATGACGGCGCAGGGACATTAATCCGTTCAAGGCGCATCTGTTGATGGCTATCATTATAAAAATGAATGGGTGTCACCGCTCGAAATGGATTAATACTCATCTCATTAAGATTGGTCGTGCCATCAACTTGCGTGGCGTAGCACATTTGACCTTCTTGATAGTTCATACCGAACCAAGTGTCTTTGGTTTGAAATACAGGAAAATCGAAAATCGGCGCTTTTTGATTTTCAACAATACCTGCCAACCATAATGGTGTGCTAATAAATAAAGTTGCACGCTGTCCCGCAGGAATGTGGATCGGCTGAACAGGTTTGATCACCACACCACGATCGGCAAGGCGGGGCATCAAAAAGAATCGTTCTTTACTACGGTTGAACATAAAGCGTTCAAATTTGCTCGGATGGGGAATTGGAATTTCTTGTTCTAAAATTAACCAATCATTGCGCATTTCTGAATGTTTGTGTAGACGATGATATTCGACCAACCAGTCTTTTTCACGGCGAAATAGACGAAAGTACAGCGGTCCAAGTCGCCACGCATGCGATTGATTCAGTTGAAATTTATATTCACCCCACCATGTCTTTGACTCAGGATAAGGTGTGGTATTTTCTGCGTCTTCAGTCATATCAAAAAAGTTAGCTTCAGATTGCTCTTTATATTCATCAAAAATCGCACTGTGAACTGATCACAATAACAATGATTAGCCTTTCATCTTATATCATACTTGAAGTAAACTGCTGTTTGGATTCATATGATTTTTGAAAAATAGAAATTTTGAGACGAGCAAGATGCTAAGACAAATACAAATACCGTATAGCTTTGCCAAACGTCATGGCGTGTTGTTGAAATATGATGGCGACCATGCGCAGATTATTCGTTGCCAAGACACCTCGCTTGAGGCATTGCAAGAAGCTCGTCGTTACTTAGGTCAGTCGGCGACGCATCAGATCGTCACTACGCAAGATTTCCAAAAAATGCTCAGTGCCGCATTCGCTGGGGATACTGGCGAATCACAACAAGTTGCAGCAGGATTGGAAGATCATCCTGATTTGCTCAGTCTTGCCGATCAAGTGCCTGAAACAGAGGACTTGATGGATCAAGAAGATGATGCGCCAATCATTCGATTGATCAATGCGCTATTGTCCGAAGCGATTCGTGTTAATGCGTCGGATATTCACATTGAAGTCTTTGAAAAACGTCTATCCGTGCGTTTGCGTGTTGATGGACAACTTCGTGAAATCGTTCAGCCACGGCGTGAGCTTGCACCGCTACTGGTTTCTCGTATTAAAGTCATGGCAAAACTAGATATTGCAGAAAAACGTGTTCCGCAAGATGGTCGTATCTCGCTACGTCTTGCAGGGCGTGAAGTCGATGTGCGTGTATCGACTTTGCCATCGTCACATGGTGAGCGTGTGGTGATGCGACTTTTGGACAAGCAAGCAGGGCGTTTGAATATGACCCATCTGGGCTTGATGCCAAGCGACTATGAACGTCTGAGCTATTTGGTGCATCGTCCGCATGGCATTATCCTTGTCACTGGTCCTACAGGTTCGGGGAAAACCACGACTTTATACGCAGCACTTTCAGACTTGAATGACAATACTCGAAATATCCTCACTGCCGAAGACCCGATCGAATATCAGCTTGAAGGGATTGGACAAACTCAGGTGAATACAAAGGTTGACATGACCTTTGCACGTGCGCTGAAAGCCATGCTCCGCCAAGACCCTGATGTGGTGATGGTCGGTGAGATTCGTGACTTAGAAACGGCGGAAATTGCCGTACAAGCTTCACTGACAGGTCACTTGGTATTGTCTACGCTACATACCAATACAGCGATCGGTGCGGTCACTCGACTCAAAGACATGGGGATTGAACCATTTCTACTGTCGAGTTCGTTGATCGGTGTGGTGGCACAGCGTTTGGTGCGTACTCTATGTTCGCAATGTGTGACTTGGGCACCAGCTGATGAGTTTGAGCGCCAATTATTCTCAGGTGTAAGTACCGATAGCGAGTTGAAACTACCGCATCCAGTCGGTTGTGACCAATGTAATCAGTCAGGATTCACAGGTCGTACAGCGATCTATGAGGTCGTACCTGTCGATGAGCAAATGCGCCGTTTGATTCATGGTAATGCGCCTGAGTTTGAGCTTGAGCAATATGCTCGAAAGCAAGCGCAGTCGATCCGTCAAGATGGTTTGCAAAAAGTATTGGCAGGGAAGACCACGGTAGAAGAAGTCTTACGAGTGACGCAAGAGGAGTAATTTGATCGCTGAGCTTTGATAATTTGTCATTGCGAGGAGCAATAGCGACGTGGAAATCCAGTGAACAAAAGAAGATTGTTAAGGCTAATCTCCAAATGAATTGTACTTCTAAGCCTAGCAAGAAACCTATTTACCAACTTTCTGATACAACCCTGCATAGATAATCCCCACCTTACTATTTTTAATCTTTTGCCAAGTCTTTGGTAGATTTAAACTGTCAAGCGGACGATCTGCCTCTACATAGATCAAAGCATTTTCATTCAGCTTTTCATCTACAAGTTGTGAGAGTTCTTCCCAAAGGTTCAAGGCATAGGGCGGATCAAGAAACAATAGGTCAAACGATTCATTGATTTTTGCTAAAGCCTGTTGCGCTGTAGAGGCATAGACTTTGGCATTCTCGATATTGAGTAACACAAGATTTTTCTTGAGAAATTTCAGTTGTTCTAAGTTTGGCTCGATCAGATGCACAGACTTTGCACCACGTGATAATGCTTCGAATGACAATGCACCAGAGCCAGCACAGAGATCAAGCACTTTTGAGCCTTCGATATCCCACATCAACCAGTTGAATAAAGTTTCACGCAAACGATCAGGTGTCGGACGTAAGCCCTCAATATTGGCAAAGGCGATCTGACGACGCTTGTGTACGCCACCGATGATACGCAGTTGATTTTTCGTCGAATTTTTCATTTAATCTGCATCCGCATCAGTGCGGTTAGTCTCAGGCGCATCTCCTGGTTGCGTATCATCCTGTACACCATCAGTCGGTAGTTCACCAGGTTTGATTCCTGCGGTCATCAGTCCTGCATTAATGTGAATGTTGGCAGGGACGATTGGTTCTTTTTCACGTTTTAGTAGCCAATAGTCCATCAGTGGACGGGCGAGCTTGGCTGCTGAACCACCATGTCGACCATTTTCCCAGACCACAGCTACGGCGATTTCAGGATTATCCGCTGGAGCAAAACCGACAAATAAGCCATGATCTAGTTGGCGTTCTTTCAGCGCTGCTTCATTGTAGCTCTTACCTTGCGCAATACTCACGACTTGCGCCGTTCCAGTTTTTCCTGCGATACTAAAGTTGTAGCTCTTGATGCCTCGACCTGTACCATTCTCGATCACTTCCTGCATGGCATGATGCATTTTTTCCCAATCTTCATGAGTGCCATTAAAATTGATTTTGCCATTGGTTCCGTTGTGAATAGCGAGGACTTTTTCGCCTTTTGTTTCACGCAGGACGTGCGGTTTGACATGCTGTCCGTAGTTGGCGGTGATTGCTGTCGCCATGGCAAGTTGAAGCGGTGATGCAGTGAATGCACCTTGTCCGATGCTGACCGAGATGGTTTCACCTTTTAGCCATTTTTTGCCACGTGTACGCATTTTCCATTCAGGCGAAGGATACAGTCCTGAGTTTTCACTCGGTAGATCGACACCTGTTTTCGAGCCAAAACCAAACTGAGTCATCCAGTCGTGCATTTTATTGATGCCCATCTGATAGGCAAGAATATAAAAGAATGTGTCGCAAGAGATGGCTATTGATTTGGTGATATCGACCACGCCATGACCTGACTTTTTCCAGTCACGGAAACGATGGCTATCACCCGGTAAGTGGAAATAGCCAGGGTCGAGGATGCGAGTGTCCCAATCAATGACTTTGTAATGTAGACCGCCCATCGCCGCCATCGGTTTGATGGTCGAGCCCGGTGGGTAAACGCCTTGCACAGCACGGTTGTACAGTGGTTGGTCAGGATTATCACTGAGTGCTCGGTAGTCTGTATGGCTAATCCCAGTCACAAAGAGATTCGGATTAAAGCTTGGGCTCGACACCAGTGCCAGGATTTCCCCTGTATTGGGATCCATTGCTACGATTGCGCCACGCTTATCAACCATTTGCTCCGCAGCGACCATTTGCAAGCCGTAATCGAGAGATAAGTATAAATCATTACCACGAGTGGCTTCGGTGCGTCCGAGATGACGCAAGACATTGCTGTGCGCATCAGCTTCGACCGACTCATGACCGGGTAAGCCATGTAGCAAATCTTCATAGGATTTTTCTACGCCGATTTTGCCAATCAAGTTGGTGCCTGCGTACAGTTCTTTATCGATGCTCTTTAGCTCACGATCATTGATCCGTCCTACATAACCAATCACATGCGCAAACAGATCGCCATGCGGATAGTAGCGAGTCATTTGCGTTTCGATCCGCACGCCTGAAAATTCTTGTTTTAATTCACTAAACTTAGCGATGTCTGTTTCGGTTAGATTGAGTTTCAGTGTTAAAACTTCTGTTTTACGTGCAGTTTTGGCACGTTTTTCAAACTGTTCAATATCCTCAGGGCTAAGATTCAACACTGGGGTGAGGCGACGGATTGTTGCATCAACATCTTCGATATCAGCACGGCTGATCACCGCAGAAAATACGGGATAATTATCCGCCAGCAAAATGCCATTGCGATCGTAAATGAAGCCACGAGCGGGCGGGAGGGCTTGTAGTCGAATACGATTATTGTCGGATTCAGTTTGAAAATGCTCATGCTGTTGTAATTGCAAATAGCCATAACGTGCCATTAATACCAAAAAAAAGAACGCCACAACCGCCACAGCAAAAAAGATGCGATGGCGAAAAATCTTCTTCTCAAGTTGGATGTTCTTGATTTGCGTGGGGTGTTTGGATTTCGGCATGAGGAATCAGACTAAAGTTACAGGCGTATTCTAACCAATTGTACTTAGAGGGTATAGCTGTTTTACATTGTTGTGGTTTGAATAATAGTTGGGAAATTTTCAAAATCAAAGCTTGTAAAATAATTACTTTATTTGCCTTCAACTTAGATTTTAAAATAAAAAAAGCACAGTAAGCTTTACTGTGCTTTTTAATCAGTTCATCAGATTGAAGAAGTTAAATCATCAACTTTTCAACGCATCATAAACTTTAACTTTAAGCTATATTATGATTCGAGGCTTTAATACTCAATGTTTGGTGCATCAAGATCTTCAACCGCTTCCGCATCAGGTTGCTCCATATCCGCAGGCATAGCCTGTGGTGCGACTGCTGGCTGAGTGTTCATCGCAGGTGGTGCAGATTGCATCATTGGCTGAGCGGGTTGCATCGGTGGTGCAGAGATTGGCTGCGGTGCAGACTGATTTTCCTGCATTTGTAATGGCGTGCTCACTGGTGCTGGTGCGTTCGCAGGTGGCATTGGTGGTTGAAATTTCAATTTACCATCATCTGCAGGCTGACATGTACCATTATAAATCACACCTTTGTAAGCATAAGTCACAGGTGTGCCTTCAGATTTGCTCTTGCAGACAGAAATTTGTTTTTTCTCGTGCGCATCTGCTGCATGGACGATGCCGAAAGCAGACATACATAAAGCTGATACAGATAATGCTTTGATTAAATTGTTCATTGTTTATTTCCTCTTTTTAATGCAGTGAAACTGCCAAATCACTTCAAATGATGATTGCTACATCCATATTACTGCTAAGCATTTCATTGTTAATTGGTTTTTTTAAGGCTTCGTGCAACAGTTTGTCAAAATATGTAATGTGCTCGTGAGGAAACGCACAAAAATGATGGGAAAAGTAGACGTTGGTTGTGCATTTTTTTGCTTCGGTTTTTTTGTTATAATATTGCGTCCTATTTTCTTGGTATGTTCTAGCCATGCACTATCCTAAAGTTTACGATGTCATTGTTATCGGTGGCGGTCACGCAGGTACTGAAGCGGCGCTTGCTGCGGCACGTATGGGGCGACAGACTTTGTTGCTGACGCACAATATCGAAACTTTGGGGCAGATGAGCTGTAATCCTGCCATCGGTGGTATTGGCAAGTCACATCTTGTCCGTGAGATCGATGCGCTAGGCGGTGCAATGGCGTTGGCGGCGGATAAGGGCGGGATTCAATTCCGTATCTTAAACTCTCGTAAGGGTGCTGCTGTACGTGCCACACGTGCCCAAGCCGATCGTGTGCGCTATAAAGCCGCAATTCGCTACACCTTAGAAAATCAAGCCAATCTCGATATCTTTCAACAAGCCGCTGACGATATCATCGTAGAAGGTGATACCGTCAAAGGCGTAGTCACGCAGATGGGCGTGCGCTTTGAATGTAAAACCGTGGTACTCACCACAGGCACATTCTTAGGCGGAATAATCCATATCGGCATGGAAAAATCTAGCGGTGGTCGAGCGGGTGATCCACCGTCGATTGCGCTGGCTGATCGTTTACGTGAATTAAATCTGCCAGTCGGACGTTTAAAAACAGGTACACCGCCACGTATTGATGCACGCTCAGTCGATTTCTCAGTGATGACGGCACAGCCGGGTGATTTCCCTTCGCCGACCATGTCATTCATGGGCGATGTGTCGATGCACCCTAAACAGGTCAACTGTTATATTACCCATACCAATGAAAAAACCCATGACATTATTCGCACTGGGTTAGACCGCTCGCCGATGTACACAGGGGTGATTGAAGGGGTTGGGCCTCGCTATTGTCCGTCGATTGAAGATAAGATTCATCGTTTTGCCGATAAAGATTCACATCAAGTCTTTATCGAGCCTGAAGGCTTGGATACGCATGAGCTGTATCCGAATGGGATTTCGACCTCATTGCCTTTTGATGTGCAGTTTGAACTGGTACGTTCGATCAAAGGTATGGAAAATGCGCATATTCTGCGTCCCGGTTATGCCATCGAATATGATTATTTCAATCCACAAGCCTTAAAATTCACCTTAGAAACTAAAGCCATTAATAATCTGTATTTTGCTGGTCAGATCAACGGCACCACAGGTTATGAAGAGGCGGGGGCACAAGGTTTACTTGCAGGTTTAAACGCCGCACGTCGTGCTTGGGATCAAGAACAATGGACGCCAAAACGTGACGAGGCCTATATCGGCGTATTGGTCGATGATTTGATCACACTCGGTACAAAAGAACCGTACCGTATGTTTACTTCACGTGCCGAATATCGTCTGATGCTCCGTGAAGATAATGCCGATCAACGCCTGACGAAGATTGGTCGTGAGCTCGGCTTAGTCGATGATGCACGTTGGAATGCCTACTGTGAAAAAATGGAAGCCGTAGAAAGTGAAACAGCACGTTTACAACATTTATGGGCTGCGCCAAATAACCCAATGGGTAAAAAGTTTGTCGAAATGACGGGTGCAGATTTGTCCAAAGAATGCTCTGCGATTGACTTGCTGAAACGTCCAAATATTAATTTTGCCCAAATTGCCGAGCTTACAGATTCAGAAGTATCTGCACAAGTCGGTGATCAGATCGAAATTGCCGTGAAATATCAAGGTTATATCAATCGTCAGCATGAAGATGTGGCGCAGATGAAACGCTTGGAAGAAACGCAAATCCCAAGTGATTTTGATTATGATATCGTGTCGGGTCTATCTCGTGAGATCACGCAAAAGCTCAATACGGTACGTCCTGAAACCTTAGCTCAAGCGGGTCGTATTCCGGGTGTGACGCCTGCGGCAGTACAATTGGTGATGATTACAATTCGTAAAAATGCCATGACGAAAAAGTCGGCATAATTGCTAGCGCAAAAACATTTTGAAATCGTTTTTAAAAATTTCATGACAAATTAAGGAAATAGTGATGAAAAAGGCTTTCATTGCAGTTGCAGCATTATCAATGAGCTTAGTGGCTTGTACGACAACGACTGGCACTTCAACTTCAGGAAATACATCGACTGCGGGATCAGCAGTGACGATTGGTACAAATATCTTTAAGGCAGCGGTAGATAATCAATGCCGTACCGAACTGAATAGCAACAACGCTTGGCGTGCAATCGCTTTGACCATGACAGCAGAACAGCAAACAGCGATGGAAAATAAAATCTGTGGTTGTGTCAGTGAAAAAGCACCGCAAAACGTGACGGCTGTAGATTTGGCGACTGCTGCAATAGACCAAAATGCACGTGCGCAGATCGTTGCCAATACGGTCGCAAAAACCTTGACGGCGTGTTATTCAGAGTTCGTGAAGAAGTAATATCTTAAATCGACCAATTATTAAAAAAGCGAAATGATCATTGATGATGGATTTCGCTTTTTTTATGCCAATCATTTCATTTCAAATTTAAGCTGTAAGAGAAAAACATGACACAAGTTCAATTAATCGCAGGGGTAGACGAAGCAGGGCGTGGACCTTTGATTGGTTCTGTGGTCGCTGCTGCTGTGATTTTAGATTCGAATCAGCCGATTGAGGGATTGAATGATTCCAAAAAACTCACTGCAAAAAAACGTGAGAAGCTCTTTAAAGAAATTCAGCAAAAGGCATTGGCATGGTCGATCGCTGAAGCGAGCCATGAAGAGATTGATGAGATCAATATTTTGCAAGCGACGATGCTTGCAATGCAACGTGCAGTTGCAGGGCTAAAGGTACAAGCGGATTTGGTACGTATAGATGGCAACCGTTGTCCTGATTTAAGCTTGCCTTGTGAAGCTGTGGTTGGTGGAGATGCTTTGCATCAAGAGATTAGTGCAGCCAGTATCTTGGCAAAAGTTGCTCGAGATCGTCAGATGCAGGCGCTTGATGCGGAATATCCTGCTTATGGTTTTGCAAAACATAATGGTTATCCAACCAAAGCGCATTTAGAAGCGATTGAAGCGCATGGCGTCTTAGCACAACATCGTCGTAGTTATAAACCGATCCGTCATATCATAGATCGGTGATTTACGGTTTAAGGTGCAGAAGTCTTTGAGAATTTAAAGCCGTTTTAAAATTGCAACGCTGTGACAAGATAATCAGCCTATACGATATTTTAAAATTGCATAATAATGATCTTAGTATGTTTGCTACATCTGTACTACATCCTTGCGACATTGTATGAAATTGCATTGTATTGATCACTCAATTATTTAGGAATCATCATGAACACTTTGCCCGGCTTGTTTATTTCACATGGTTCGCCGATGCTCGCCATTGAAGCGGGACAGGTCGGTCCTGCACTTGAGCGGATTCGTTTCAATCTACCAAAGCCTGAAGCGATCGTGGTGCTTTCTGCACATTGGGAAGATGATGCACTCGAAGTCAGCACAGCAGTGCGTCCAAAGACGTGGCATGATTTTCGTGGCTTTCCTGAAGAGTTGTATAAAATCCAATATCCTGCCGCTGGTGAACCAGTGCTTGCCGAAGAAATCATTTCACTACTACAACAGGCTGGCTTTGATGCACATGCCAATGCGATGCGTCCACGTGATCATGGCGTATGGATGCCTTTGTTGCATATGTATCCTGAGGCAGATATTCCTGTCATTCAATTGTCATTACCACGTTTTTATACGGCGAAACAGCTCTATGACATGGGGCAGGCTTTGGCAGTGCTTCGTGAGCGTCAAGTGTTACTCATAGGCTCAGGCAGTATTACGCACAATCTTGCAGAACTGAGTTGGTCAGATGATGCCGATGTGCCTGAATGGGCGAGTGAATTTCGCAATACCGTAGCGCAACATTTGCAATCAGGTGACTACGAATCAGTTTTGGATTGGAAAAATTTACCGCATCTACGCCGAAATCATCCAACGATTGAGCATTTTGCACCTTTATTTTTTGCGATGGGAACAGGGTCGAGGATGAGTTTGGTGCATTCCAGTTTTAGTATGGGAGCATTAGGTATGGATATTTATCGGTTTGACTGAGTATAGTAAACCAACTTGAATCTGCTACTGCGTTAATCTCACTTGAAGTACGATGTGTACACCTTGGTTCGGTTGCCTTGTATCAGAAACTTGTATCAGAATAAGTTTCTTCGACTATTTCCACTCGTTTAGCGGATAAGTTTTTAAGCCATCATTTGATGTCGTGTTAGCAAGGGCAGTTTATGTAAAGATTACATAATGTTTCAGCTTTTAAACAATCCTTGCAAGTCTGTCCTTAATTTTTCGCTATGCTAGTGCCAATAAAATTTTGAGGGAAATTCGACATGAAACAGCGTTTAATTTTTTCTGCGTTGGGATTGTCATTAGCAACAGCATTAACTGCATGTCAGTCTACATCGCAAACAGCGACCGAAACGAATAATAACAACTCATCAGTGCAAGGAGCGCAATTGATGCAGATCAAAGCACAAATGTTGCAATCCTACGTGTGGACGCATCAAGCGACCAATATGCCAAAACCAATCATTCTGAATTTTCAAGATGGACGCATCGGTATAGATGCAGGCTGTAATGGTATGGGTGCAGATGTACAAGTCGATGATCAAGTGATCAAAGCTGGCAATGTCATGAGCACGATGAAAGCTTGTGAGCCATCTATCATGAAGCAAGAGCAAATGGCAGGAAAGTTATTTGCCAATCGTGATGTGCCATACGAGTTGGACTTGGCAAATTTGAATCAACCAGTTTTGATTTTAACGACGGCTGACGGTCAAAAACTTCGTTTTACAGGTGAGCCAACTGCAGAAATGAAATATCAAGGTGAGGCTGAGATCCAATTTTTAGAAATTGCGGCTGAAACCAAATCATGCGTAGGTGTTGCGCCGATGCAATGTTTGCAAGTTCGTGAAATCAAATATGATGACGGTAAAAAAGTTGCAGTCGGTGAGTGGTCAAATTTTTATAGCCAAATTGAAGGTTATCAACATCAACAAGGCATTCGAAATATTATCCGTGTAAAACGCTTTACTCGCACCAATCCTGCGGCAGATCAGTCGAAATATGCCTATGTACATGATTTAACTGTAGAAGCAGAACAAGTGAAATAGTCGATAAAAGTCGGAAGGCTTCGCTTTTAATATATTTTGATTTTTTCTATATTTAAAACAATAACCCGTAAATTTTAGAATTTACGGGTTATTTTTGATTTTGAAATCGCTATTTTAGAGCAATGAACAAATCAACAATAAGATCGAAGCAAAGCTAAAAGAAAGTTAAGCCAAAAGTTTAGCTGTTTTTCTCACGTGCAATGGCACGGTAACCAATATCACTACGATATTGCATGCCAGTGAAAGTCACTTGACCACACACTTCTAAAGCATTGATCTGTGCTTCAAGGACGCTCTCACCAAGTGCAGTCACGCACAGCACACGACCACCCGATGTGATCACATGACCATCTTCAGTGAGTGCTGTACCTGCATGGAATATTTTGGTGTCTTCTGGAGATTGCCCCAGACCAGAAATCACATCGCCTTTACGCACACTTTCAGGATAGCCTTCGGCAGCTAAGACCACACCGATTGACTTGCGTTCATCCCACTGCGCTTCACTAGGTAGATTACCTGCGATACCTGCTTCGACCAAATCGACCAGTGAAGATTGCAAACGCATCATGATCGGCTGAGTTTCAGGATCACCAAAACGACAGTTAAATTCGATCACACGAGGTTGACCGTCACTATCAATCATCAAACCTGCATAGAGGAATCCAGTGTAGTCATGCCCGTCTTTTTTCATGCCATCTACGGTTGGACGCATGATTTGATCCATAGCACGTTGGAACACTTCATCAGTCACCACAGGTGCAGGGGAGTAAGCACCCATCCCGCCAGTGTTCGGACCTTGATCACCTTCAAAGATACGTTTGTGATCTTGTGAAGTTGCCATTGGCAAGATGTTGTTGCCATCGATCATGCAGATAAACGAGGCTTCTTCGCCCTCTAAGAATTGCTCAATCACCACACGGCTACCTGCATTGCCAAATTTATTACCTGCAAGCATGTCATCAATCGCTGCAAAGGCTTCGTCATTGGTCATTGCAACGATCACGCCTTTACCTGCAGCAAGTCCATCGGCTTTGATGACGATCGGCGCTCCATGTTGTTCGACATAGGCTTTGGCAGGTGCAATCTCGGTAAACACCTCATAAAAAGCCGTTGGAATGTTGTGCTTTTTCAAAAAGTCTTTGGCAAATGCTTTTGAACCTTCGAGCTGTGCGGCGTACTGGGTTGGTCCCCAGATTTTTAAGCCTGCAAGACGGGCAGCATCGACCACGCCATTGACCAGCGGTGCTTCTGGTCCAACGATGATGAGGTCGATTTGGTTATTTTTGGCAAACTCGACGATGGCAACATTGTCCAAAATGTCGAGTTGTACATTTTGACATTTGTCTTCATTGGCGGTGCCTGCATTACCTGGCGCTACAAAGACCGTGCGGACTTTGGTATCTTGGGCAATTTTCCAAGACAAGGCATGCTCACGACCACCACTACCCAAAACTAAAATATTCATCAATTATTTTCCCTTTTCATCTCGCAATGAAATCGAATTTATCAAAATGCTGTGATGCAAAAATTTCATCAAAAATTATGAATGAAAAAATCCCTGTGTACTAGCCTAAAATGAGGTGTTGAACTGTACAAAGGGATTTTAAAAATCAGTGACGGAAGTGGCGCATGCCTGTAAATACCATGGCAATACCGTGTTCATTGGCTGCAGCGATGGTTTCTTCATCACGCATTGAACCACCCGGTTGGATAATACATTTGATACCCGCTTTGGCTGCATTATCAATACCATCACGGAATGGGAAGAACGCATCTGATGCCATCACCGCACCTTCAACGACAAGCCCTGCATGTTCTGCTTTGATCGCTGCGATACGAGCGGAGTTGACACGGCTCATTTGACCAGCGCCAACACCGATGGTTTGACGATTTTTCGCATAGACAATCGCATTTGATTTGACATACTTCGCCACTTTCCAAGCAAAAATAAGATCGTCAATTTCTTGCTCGGTTGGTGCACGTTCTGTGACGACTTTGAGATCAGAGGCTTTGATCATGCCTAAGTCTTGATCTTGTACCAAAAGTCCACCGTTGACACGTTTGAAGTCGAACTGCGGTGCACGTGCATCAATTGCAGGTAGTTCGCCACAAGTCAAAACACGTACATTTTTCTTAGCGCCAGTGACTTCAAGTACGCCATCGGCAATACTTGGCGCAATGATCACCTCGACAAACTGACGATCAACAATTGCTTGCGCAGTTGCCACGTCTAACTCACGGTTAAAAGCGATAATGCCACCAAATGCAGACTCAGGATCGGTTGCATAAGCAAGATCATAAGCAGTTTGAATACCGTCTAAAGACACTGCTACGCCACATGGATTAGCATGTTTTACGATCACACAAGCAGGCTTGGCAAAAGTTTTGACACATTCCAGTGCAGCATCAGTATCAGCGATATTGTTATAAGACAGTTCTTTACCTTGTAATTGCGTTGCCGTCGATACAGATGCCTCAGTCGCAGTGCTTTCCACATAGAACGCTGCTGATTGATGTGGGTTTTCCCCATAACGCAAATCTTGTGATTTGTTCATTTGCACGTTGAAAGTACGTGCAAACTGATCCGCTTCACCTTCTGGTTTGCCAACACGTGCGCCGAGATATTGCGCAATCATGCCGTCATATTGTGCGGTATGCTCAAAGGCTTTTACTGCCAAATCAAAACGCGTCGCATGTGAAAGCGTACCATCTGCTTTTAACTCAGTCACTACGGTATCGTAGTCTGACGCATTGACGATGATGCCTACTGATGCGTGGTTTTTCGCTGCTGCACGTACCATAGTTGGACCACCGATGTCGATGTTTTCAATCGCATCTGCAAGTGAGCAATTTGGCTTAGCAACGGTTGCTGCAAATGGATAAAGATTGACAATCACTAAGTCGATCGCATCAATATTGTGCTCTGCCATGACAGCTTCATCTAGCCCACGACGCGCCAAAATCCCTCCATGAATCTTTGGATGTAGGGTTTTGACACGACCATCCATCATTTCTGGGAAGCCAGTGTGCTCAGACACTTCGATCACAGGAACTTGGTTGTCTTTAAGTAGCTTATAAGTGCCACCAGTCGATAGAATTTCAATATTTAAGCTTGCAAGCGATTGCGCAAACTCAACGATACCAGTCTTATCAGAAACGGAAATTAAAGCACGAGAAACAGTCATAGCGGTATGTTTAAAATCAAAAGTGAAAAGGGGAAATCTCTAAAAATTGGGCATAAAAATGCCCGCTCGTTGGCAGGCATCTTATCATTTATTCAACTATTCAGCCATTAGTCCGTGCGCTTTTAACTTTTTACGCAAAGTACCACGGTTAAGTCCTAGAATCTCAGCAGCACGTGTTTGGTTGCCACGAGTATATTCAAGAACGACTGATAATAATGGTTTCTCCATTTCAGCCAAAACCATATCGTAAACTTGCGCTGGCTGTTCACCTTGCAATTGAGCGAAATAGTGGCGAACTGCACGGTCTACGTGAATACGTAGCGCAACGTCAGATTGTGCAGTAAAAATAGGAGACTTACTATTCATGCGATAAATCCGAAAATTTTGACCACTAGATAATTAATGTAGTTCATCAACATTATCTTAGCGGTGGGTTAATATGTTAAGCATCTAGTGACCCATTCAAGACCATCAAAATAATGATCGTTTAAACAGTCACAGCTTCATCCGAAATGAAGCACAAACAATTCATTTTGCGGTGCAACTCAAGCGTGTTTGACTGTATGAAAAATATACATGTCAAAAACAACGAAAAACAAAACCCTACACCAACCAAAATTGGCAATCAAAAGGGAATAGTTTTCAAACTGCTAGAACCAGCAAAGGAGACAAGTTAAAACTTCAATTGCACATATCATAGCATTTTCTAGCCCAAAGTGAGCAAATAAAGTTCATTTTTTCGTAATTATTTTGCTGTATATTTGGAAAGTTTCAGCGTATATTCCTCAACTTTTTGTTTTTCCTAAATTGTTTAAAAAATATGCAAAGCCATTTTTTGTAAATAAAGCCAAATTAAATTTGTATTTTAGACAAAAGATCGAAAGATATGACTGATTAGATGTAGTGAAAGAAGAAAATTTGAAAAATCAGTAAAAGCACCAGTAAAAAATTCAGAATCCCCCAAGTCACATAATAATTGCGCTGAGTATCTGTCATTTTCACCTTACGGACATATCGAACATCGTTTTTCTTTGGATTGATGTTGGGCGTTGCGATTGTTACTGCTTTATTTAAATCAAACTGATTTGGACTCATGGTGTCGAGGTGGTTGAGATAGGTATATAGGTTTAACCGTGAGCCCTCTACACTACTATTCATTATTCCCATTACATGATCAATGATGCCTGCATTCTTTGAGGCATGCGCCGTCAAATCAAATGGGTTGGTTTGGATGTCTTTGGTACTATGCTGTAGGGAGTAGTGAATGAAGTTTTGCGCATTGGTATTGGGTAGATAGTCAGGATCAAGAATAAAATGCGCAAAAGCATCAAATGTCGCATTGCATTCGGCACAGCGCACTTTTCCCTGAGCAATGTTAAGTTGCATCAGGGTGAGTTCATAGGTGCTTTGACAGCTTGGACATTGGCTATAGTAGCGCATTGATTCTCAATCCAATTTTAGCTCAACATCGAGTTGGTTAAGCCTTTCGATGTCCTGAAAGGCGACACCAGTTTTCTTCACGCATCTGTTGCCCAGTGATTTCAAAATACGGTGCGTAAGCAGCTTTGACATCTTCGATCTGTTCTTCAATCAATCCTGCAAGTGCAATCTGTGCATTCGGCACAGTCAGATTATAGAAAGTTTCAACCAGCATCATCAGTGGCTTGGCTAAGATATTTGCCACCAAGATTTCTGTTTTGTCTTGATAATGGGCTTCAAAATCTTCAGGTAATCCGACCCAAAGTCGATCTGCCACACCATTCAATTCAGCATTTTGCTTGGTTGCAAGGACGGCTTGAGGGTCAATATCAGTTGCATAGACATACTTCGCACCGAGTAATAGTGCAGCAACACCTAGAATCCCAGAGCCACAGCCATAGTCGATCACTACTTTGTCTTTTAGATCCAGTCCTGCAAGCCATTGTAGGCATAGGAAAGTACTGGCATGGTTACCCGTACCAAAAGCAAGCCCTGGATCAAGTTTGATATTGGTCACTTCGGGATTGGGTGCTTCAAGCCATTCAGGGACGATCCAAAGATTGTCTGCGACTTGGATCGGCTCATAATAATCCATCCAAGCACGTTCCCATGCTTGATCTTCGATGACTTCTGAGCGGATTGCAGTATGCTCGATCTGCGTAGAAATAAACTGCGATAATGCATCTGCATCTAAAGGTTGCTCTTCATCTTGCTGAAAAATACCAGTCACAATGACATTATCCCAAAGCGGTGTTTCACCCGGCAGCGGTTCAAGCAAAGCTTGATCTTCCGCATCGTCTAAAGTCACGCTCACTGCACCTAAAGATAATAGTAGTGATTCGCAGATTTCGACTTGAGATTGTTGTACTGTGATATGGATTTGCAACCAGTTCAAAAGATGTCACCAAAAAATTCTATTGTTGCGATGTATTGTAGCCGATAAGCACAATAAAAGATTGGGCACTGGGAAAATTCCCACAAAAAAATAAGGGTCTTAATAAAGTAAAGCGCATCAACAGTGGCTGTTGATGCGCTTTGATTGGTTGAATTTTTAGCGAGAATTAATGATTGAGACTCTCAGCTGTTGCATCTTCAGGTAGTGGCGCAATGCGATTGAGTAGAAAACCAAATGCCACCGCAAAAAAATACATAAAGATCGAATACACCGCCGCAGGCATGGCAATGGTGGTACTTGCCATGATGGTAATGGCAATGGTAATCGCCAGAGTGCCATTATGAATACCGATCTCAAACGCCGAAGCACGTGCTTGGCGTGCGCTGATACCAAACATTCTCGGAACGAAATAGCCAATGCTTAGGCTTATTGCGCAGAATAATGCGGTTGCTACACCGACTTCGCCAATATAGTTTACGAGGTTTTCACGCTCGCTCATGATCGCACCAAGAATAATAATCACGAGGAAAACCACGGCAAAAATGCGAGTAGGTTTATTGAGCTTATCCGCTGTGCTTGGCGAGTAATGACGAATTAACATCCCGATCAATACAGGCACGATAATGATCACAAAGACTTGCACGACTTTGGCAAACTGTAGACCGATCTGTTGATCACCTTGCATAAAGTGATTGATGGCAAAGTTCACCACGATCGGTAAAGTGACGGCGGCTAAGATCGAATTGATTGCCGTCAAGGTAATATTTAAAGCAATATCACCTTTAAATAGATAGCTCAGCAAATTGGCAGTAGCACCACCTGGAGAAGCTGCAAGTAGCATCAAACCGACTGCGAGTAATGGTGAAAGGGCAAAAAGTTTACACAAGGCAAAAGCGACACCAACCAATAACACCAGTTGGCAAAATAAGGCAACAAACACGGCTTTTGGGTGCTTTCTGACTCGGCTAAAGTCTTGTGGCGTGAGCTCTAAACCTAGACCTGCCATGACAATACCGAGTGCAATCGGTAAAAATACGGTAACGAGTGCGGAGTCCATTATTATTCATCCTTGAATATTCTAAGCGATTGATTTTGAGTGTAGCGTAATTTACCTGCTTTACAAGCGGTTTAAAGCAAGCGGTTAAAACTATACAAATAAAGTCATGTAATAAAAATCATGTAATTAGAATTATGCAATAAAAACCATGTAACTAGTATCGTGCAATAAAAATCATGCGATTAGAGTCATGCCATTAAAGTCATGCCATTAAAGTCATGCAATACAGCATCGAAATGAAACCATCGTAGGCTACAAGAGTTTGTCTAAAAAATCTGTCATCGTCATGACAGTCTTGCACATGTTGCACAGCAAAATAGGCTACACTATGCCAAGTTTTAACTATACATTTTGATTGTGCAGAAATTTGATGAGTAAACAGCAAGCGTCGAGTCGATATTGGGTCACCTGTGCCGATGGTTTGGAAAACCTATTGCAGGAAGAAATTACTGCGCTAGGTGCAGAGGTGGTCGATCGCAAAGCAGGGCGATTGATTATTCAAGGTCAGCTTGAAACCGCATATCGTATTTGCATGTGGTCACGCCTTGCCTCACGTGTGTTGTTGCCGATTTTCTCGCAAGAGATTGAACAAAATTATGATGATCGTGATGTCGCAGAAGAACTGTTTGAAGCAGCGGTCAACTTTGATTGGTCGCTGATCTTTGCACCGCAAAGTACCTTTGCCATTCGCTTGCATACCGAACGTGAAATCAAGGTCAATACACAGTTTGCGACTTTACGTGTCAAAGATGGTGTGGTGGATAGCTTTATGGAAAGCCAAGGTCGCCGTCCAAGCATTGATACCAAGCAACCTGAAATTACGCTTTACGTGCTTGCAGGCAAGTTAGCGCATCATTTCTGCCTTGATCTGTCAGGCGACAGCTTGCACCGTCGTGGCTATCGTCGTTATATGACCGATGCGCCGATCAAAGAAAATCTTGCCGCAGCGATTTTGCAAAAAGCACAACTGACTCAGCGCAAGCCTGACATGATTCTTGATCCGATGTGTGGTTCGGGGACATTTATTATTGAAGCCTTGATGATCTTGACTGAGCGTGCACCGGGCATGGTACGTCGCTTTGGTTTTAATGGTTGGCATGGGCACGATCATGAACTGTGGCAAAGCATCAAGCGTGAAGCGGTCGAACGTCATCACGCAGCGATGGAACGCCCATTGCCGAAGTTTTATGCTTTCGATGCGGACTGGGATGCGGTACAAGCCACGCGAAAAAATATCATCGCTGCAGGTTTTGAATCGGTACTCGATCAGATTCAGATCGAAGAACGTGTCCTTGGGGACTGGTGTGACTTTAATCTAACAAATGAACAAACTGCATTTGTCGTGACCAATCCACCATACGGTGAACGACTTGGTGATAAAGCCTCAAATCGTGCCTTGTATCAAGGCTTGTCGATGTTGTTGCAGGAACAATTTAGCGGACAATATGCTGCGGTGATTGCGGCGCATATTGAGCAAGCCGATGTGTTGGCATTGGCTGAGCCTGAAACTTTACGCTTGATGAATGGTAATTTACCGATCTACGTGCGGATGGGGCAGGTCAAAGCAGCGACCGATCGCCAACCATTTTTGCAAAATTGGCAGGCTGAGAAAGTCGAAATTGAAGAAGCACAAGACTTTGCCAACCGTCTACAGAAGAATATGCAAAGCCTGAAAAAATGGGCAGTGAAAGAACAAGTCCATTGCTTGCGTTTATATGATGCGGATTTGCCTGATTTTAATTTGGCGGTGGATTTGTACGGCGAGCTATTGCATGTGCAAGAATATGCACCACCGAAAAAAATTGATCCTGAAAAAGCCAAAAAGCGTTTTAATCTGGCACTCGCGGCAATTCGTGCGGTCACTGGGATTCCACGTGAAAAAGTTTTTATCAAAACCCGTGCCCGTCAGTCTGGTAAAGCGCAATATGAAAAGCAAAGCCAAGCTTCTAAACGTTTTATCGTGCGTGAAGGTGATGCCAAACTGCTAATTAATATGACTGATTATTTGGACACAGGCTTGTTCTTAGATCATCGTCAGATTCGTTTGCAGATTGCCAAAGAAGCAAGAAATAAGCATTTCTTAAACTTGTATAGCTACACTTCAACTGCAAGTGTGCATGCTGCGCTTGCAGGTGCGGCGAGTACCACCAGTGTCGATCTATCAAATACTTATCTGAACTGGGCGAAAGAAAACTTCGTACTGAATGGCTTGACGGTTGATCACCCTGATGAACAGCATCAATTCTTCGCCAGTGATTGTTTTGAATGGCTGAAAGAAGGGCATGAGCAATACGATTTGATCTTTATTGATCCGCCGACATTCTCCAATTCGAAAAAATTCTACGGCACATTCGATGTACAACGTGATCATTTGTCTTTGATCAAACGTGCGATGAATCGCCTCAGCAATGAGGGCGTTTTATATTTCTCCAATAACTATCGTGGTTTTGAGATGGATGAGGAGATTGAAGCGATGTTTGATGTGCAAGAAATCACCCAGTGGACGATTGGCCCAGACTTTAAACGCAATCAAAAAATCCACCGTGCGTGGCGGATTCGTCATTTTGATGTGGCGTAAACTCCTCATGAGTCCATTAGCAACGTGATATTCATTCAATTTTGTAGTGTAATTTTGGTTTAAAAATTATGAGTAAACACGATACTTCACTTTCAAAAAGCCAACTTGATTTACTCAAGCAGTTTAAAAAGAAAATTCAAACAGGCGATGATCGCACAGATATTGACGTCTCGATCAAAAGCGGTGGACAAAAAAGCACAACACAAAAAAGTAGTGCGGCAGAGATTAAGCCAATTGAAGACGACTCACAGCTTTTTTCCAAAGCCATGCAAGGCGTGGAAAAAATTAAATCGCATAATCTTGCACAGACCGAAAGCACAACTAAACAAAAGAAAGTCGATGCGCAAACTTTGGCAAAACGCATGGCAGCAGAAGGTAGCGAGGTCGCAGAAGGTGAAGCACTTTCTGATATGCAGGCTTTGCTGAATCCTGTAGCGAATCAAGCCTTTCTCAGTTATCGCATTGCGACCTTGCAACATCGTGTTTTTGAAGATTTAAAAGCAGGAAAAATGCGTTGGTTTGAAGCGGTCGATTTGCATGGTTGTACTATTGAGCAAGCTCGTAGCGCTGTGCTTGAGCTACTGCACATTGCCAAAGAAAATAACCAAAATGTGGTAAAAATCGTGCATGGCAAAGGCAAAGATGGCGTACTGAAAACTTGTGTCAATGGCTGGCTTCGTCAACATCGTGACGTCTTGGCGTTTGTTAGTGCGCCAGAGAATCAAGGCGGTACAGGTGCTGTTTTGGTGCTGTTAAAACGTGCAGAGAAAAACCCAAAATACGATGCACAGAAATAGTCGATTGTACATTGTAGGTCGAGTTGATTTTGAGCTAGTTTTCAAAATGTTTATAGCCTATAGAAATTCATCACGAATATTTTATAGCACACTGATTTGTGCATGGCTTTCTGCTACAATGCGCACCTTGTTTGACGAACCTAGTGTAAGCCCATGAGTATGCAACAATACTACGCAAAAATTTTAACGGAAATTGGTGAAGATTTGGCACGTCCAGGGCTTCAAGATACGCCGATGCGTGCGGCAAAAGCATTCTCATTTTTAACCTCAGGTTATCAACAAAAGCTCGAAGAAGTGGTCAATAATGCGGTATTCCCTGCGGATAACCGTGAAATGGTGTTGGTGAAAAATATCGAATTTTATTCACTGTGTGAGCATCATTTATTGCCATTTTATGGGCGTGTGCATATTGCCTATTTACCTGAAGGGCAGGTTTTAGGCTTGTCGAAATTTGCACGGATTACCGAGATGTTTGCGCGCCGCTTACAGATTCAAGAGAATCTGACCAAGCAAATTGCCGAAGCGATTCAAGAAGCAACAGGCGCACGTGGCGTTGCAGTGATGATTGATTCGGCGCATATGTGTATGGTGATGCGTGGTGTCGGCAAACAACATTCCACTACACGCACTGTGTCGTATTTGGGCGAGATGAAAGATAATCAACAAGCACGGCAAGAATTTTTAAGCGCTGTGCCTGAGGCTTTTTGATTCAATTTTTTAGAGTTGGGTTTGATGTGGATGAAAAAGCGGAATTAATAGTTCTGCTTTTTTTTATGATTAAAATTTAGATGGTTAAGTTGTAAAACGAAACTCGTGGCATATTTTATGCACCGCTTTTAATGAAAATCAGTTAAAGTAAGCTGAAATGATCATTGCGGGAGAGTGCAATGCAACATGGATATTTTTGAGGAATTTCTTAACAAAATTTCTGATTAATATTTAGGTTGTATATCAATGCACGCCGAAGGAGCAACAGCCTCGGAAACTCTCAGGCAAAAGGACCGTGATGATCACTTACAATCTGGAGAGAAGCAGATTCAATATACTTCATCAATTGATGAATGTGTTTAACTGCTCACCGAAGGGGATGGTTGGTTTTATTTTTCTTATGCTTTTGAATGTGTTAGAAAAATAAAGCGAATCGAAACTCTCAGGTACAAATGACAGATGAGGCGAACGCATAACCTATAGTCAGAGAACTTAAATCCTGTTACAGCGTTAACCTCGCTCGAAGTATTATTTATACATCTTCACTTGGTTGCCTTGTATCAGAACTTAATTTCTTCGACTATATCAAATAGGTATGGGGGAGCCATGTCAAAAATTTGTATCATCGGTGCGGGCATTACAGGGGTAACCTCTGCGTATGCACTCGCCAAACTTGGTCATCAAGTGACCGTCATCGAACGTCATCTCAAACCTGCAATGGAAACTTCGTTTGCCAATGGTGGACAGCTTTCCGCATGTAATGCCGAAGTGTGGAACCAAGTCGCAACCATTCGTAAAGGCATGAAATGGATGGGCAAGCCTGACGCACCATTGTTGCTCAATCCATCATTTTCTATGCACAAATACAGTTGGCTGTATCAATTCGTATCACATATCAAAGACTATGAAACCAATACCATTCAAACGGTGAAGTTAGCACTCGATGCACGCTATCGTCTGTTCGATGTGGCGGAGCAAGAGGGCATTGATTTTGATTTGGAAAAGAAAGGCATTCTGCACTTTTTCCATAATGACGCAGATTTCCAAACTGCTAAGAAAGTCAATGAATTACTGCGTAAAGGTGGCTTAGAACGCTATGCGGTTAGCCCTGAAGAAATTAAACAAATCGAGCCTGCTTTGAAAGGTGAATATGTCGGCGGTTTTTACACACCTGACGATGCGACTGGTGATATTCACAAGTTTACCAATGGCTTAGCACAAGCTGCTGAGAAGTTGGGTGTCGAGTTCCGAGTTGGTACAGATGTGACCGATGTCAAGCTCAAAGGATCTACTCTCCAAGATGGTGGTGTGACTTTGATGATTCAACCGAGTGAAGAATCATTGGAGCAATTCGAAGCACACACGATTGAAGCTGATGCGGTGCTGATCTGTGGTGGTGTGAATAGTTATCAACTGGCTGATAAGCTTGGCGATCGAGTGAATATTTATCCAGTTAAGGGCTATTCAATCACGGTTAATCTCGAAGCTGAGCCGAATAAAGAAAATGCACCGTGGGTCAGCTTACTCGATGAAAGTGCCAAAATCGTGACCAGTCGCTTGGGTGAAAATCGTTTCCGTGTTGCAGGTACAGCAGAGTTTAATGGCTATAACCGTGACATTCGTGCGGATCGTATTTTCCCACTACTGCAATGGGTGCGGACAAACTTCCACCTCAATGCTTGCAATAGTGTGCCGTGGAGTGGGTTACGTCCAATGACACCGAATCTGATGCCGCGTGTTGAGCAGGGCAAACATCCTCGTGTTTTTTATAATACAGGGCATGGTCATTTGGGCTGGACGCTTTCAATGGCGACCGCTGAGATCATTAGCCAAACTATTGATCAGCAGTTGGGAAAATAATCTTAAATGCGCCATTTTGATGCATTAATAATGGGCTGAAATATTTTTGTCTTAGAATGGTGCGTATATTTTAAATGGAAACGAATTATTTAATCAGATGTTTCTAAATAGTGCATTTTCAAATTTGCTCAGTATAATATGGGCAAGTTCAAAGTTCTAAAAGCGTCTGAGTTCTAAGAATATCAATGTTTTAGATAAAGGATTGAAAGTTGGTATGGGATTTGCTTTAAAGTAAACCAAGTTAATAAACTGCCAACTGGAAAAGCACCGAACAGGTGCGAACAAATTCAACTGGAGCGTAATGCACATGTCAAATAAAGTACTTGAATTAATCAAAGAAAGTGGCGCGAAGTGGGTAGACTTCCGTTTCACTGATACCAAAGGTAAAGAGCAACACGTGACTTACCCATCGGATTCAATCGATGAAGATTCGTTCGAAGACGGTAAAATGTTCGATGGTTCTTCGATCGCAGGTTGGAAAGGTATCGAAGCGTCTGACATGATTTTACGTCCTGATGCAGAAACTGCATTCATCGATCCATTCTTCGCAGAAGCGACTGTGGTTGTGACCTGTGACGTGATCGAGCCATCGACTGGTCAAGGTTATGAGCGTGATCCACGTTCTATCGCACGTCGTGCAGAAGAATATTTGAAATCAACTGGTATCGGCGATACAGCATTCTTTGGTCCAGAACCAGAATTCTTCGTATTTGATGACGTGAAATGGGACATCGACATGTCTGGTGCACGTCACACCATCTCTGCTGAAGAAGCAGCTTGGTCTACTGGTAACGAATACGACGCAGGCAACTCTGGTCACCGTCCACGTGTGAAAGGCGGTTACTTCCCAGTGCCACCAGTAGATTCTGGTCAAGATATGCGTGCAGAGATGTGTGCGAAAATCGAAGACATCATGGGACCAGGTCGTGTCGAAGTACATCACCACGAAGTTGCATCATGCCAAATGGAAATCGGTGTAAGCTTTAACACTATGGTTCGTAAAGCGGACGAAGTACAACAGTTCAAATATGCTGTACATAACGTAGCGCACCAGTTTGCAAAAACTGCGACTTTCATGCCGAAGCCACTTGTAGGTGATAATGGTTCTGGTATGCACGTTCACATGTCGATCTCTAAAGACGGCAAGAACTTGTTCGCAGGTGATGAATACGCAGGTCTTTCAGAAATGGCGTTGTTTTTCATCGGTGGTGTGATCAAGCACGCTCGTTCATTGAATGCGATCACGAATCCATCAACGAACTCGTATAAGCGTTTGGTACCACACTACGAAGCACCGATTATGCTTGCTTACTCAGCACGTAACCGTTCTGCATCGATCCGTATTCCTTACGTTTCTAGCCCGAAAGGCAAGCGTATTGAAGCACGTTTCCCAGATCCAATGATGAACCCATACTTAGGTTTTGCGGCATTGTTGATGGCTGGTCTTGACGGTATTCAAAACAAAATCCACCCAGGTGAAGCTGCTGATAAAAACTTGTATGATCTTCCTCCTGAAGAAGAAGCGAAAATCCCTACAGTAGCGCACAGCCTAGATATGGCTCTTGAAGCACTTCAAGCAGATCACGAATACTTGTTGAAAGGCGGCGTATTCACTAAAGAAATGCTTGATGCGTATATCGAATTGAAAACTGAAGATGTTCGTCGTTTGAACACGACAACTCACCCAGTTGAGTTTGATATGTACTACAGCTTGTAATACATTATCTGTAATAAAAGAAGCTCGCCATGTGCGGGCTTTTTTTATGCCAAGACAAATCTATCCATAGGTAAGATTAAATTGTGTGCGATTTATTTGTGTAAACGCTTTATAATAGGCGATGTAATGCAGTGATTATCAATGAACATGGCGTGGTATTTTTTGTGAATGAATTACTTAAACTAGATAATCAGTTGTGCTTTGCCTTGTATTCGGCAAATCTCGCACTGAATCAACGCTACAGAGAACTGCTTGCACCATTGAATATTACTTATCCGCAGTATTTGGTGATGCTAGTGTTATGGGAAAAAGATCAGCTCACTGTTTCCGAGATTGGTAAAAAGCTTTTTTTAGAATCTTCCACATTAACACCATTGCTCAAGCGACTTGAAGCTCAGCATCTTTTACAACGTCGCCGTTCAAGCCAAGATGAACGACAGGTGCTGATTCATCTCACCGAGCAGGGCAAAACATTGCAGCAACATGCAGAGAAAATTCCCGAAGCGGTGATGTGCGCAACTGAGTGTGATTTGGTGCAATTGATTGAGCTTAAACAATCTTTGAATGATCTAAGAGATCAGCTCAATCAAAAATAAGCGAAACAATAAACAACAGATCAGCAATTCATAAGGCGTTACATTAGGGTCTGTTGACATTTCAACCATGCATTGCGTTATCAGCTAAAACCACAGAAAAGAGGCATGAAACGAAGGGAATGGTCACTCCCTTGCCAAGTTTCATAACGAAGTTTATGGCAGTTTTAGCGATAACCCTGAGCAAGAACAAAGCATTGCTTTGTTTGCAGCGCAAGGCGCAGCGGGGGACTAGGATGTTTTTTGACGCTACGTCGTTAGGAACGAGTTATTTAGAATGACTAAACTTCCTCATTCCTGCCTAGTATCGCCTAAAAAACATCCGTAGTCGCAAGCATCTGTGAAATGTCAACAGACCCTATTTAACACTCAAGTGAAATTTCAAGCTTGAAATATTAAGTGTATCGTGTACGATATATTAGTGGACGATGTTATTAAGGAGTTATTTTCATGTCATTAGAAAAAGTGGTGTATACAGCGAAAGCAAAAGCAACAGGCGGTCGTGATGGTCGCGTACGTTCTGACGATGGTGCGTTGGATGCACAGCTAGGTGTGCCAAAAGAGATGGGCGGTGCTGGCGGTGTGGTGACTAATCCAGAGCAACTTTTTGCGGCAGGTTATTCAGCGTGTTTCTTGGGTGCGATGAAGTTCGTCGCAGGGCGTGACAAGATTGCACTTACTAAAGATGCGTATATCGATGGTGAGGTTGGTATTGGTCCTATTCCGAATGGTTTTGGGATTGAAGCGACATTGAATATTCATCTTGAAGGTATGGATCAAGCAGAAGCACAAAAATTGGTTGATGCCGCACATATCGTATGTCCATACTCAAATGCAACTCGTGGCAATATTGACGTGACATTAAATGTGATTGTATAAATCTAATCGTATGAGTACGATGGTTTAGCTATCCATTTAAATGTGCAATTCGAAGCTTCCTATAAGGAAGCTTTTTTTATTAGTGATGCAAAGTGGTTTGTTCACGATACTGCGTAGGTGTCATTTGCATTTTTGTTTTAAATGCTCGAATAAAGTTCGCTGAAGTGGAGTAGCCCAGTTCATCGGCGATTTCAGTGATGCTTTTATCTGTTTCAGTTAAAGCGGTTTTGGCACGTTCAATGATGATCTGCATGCGCATACTATGAAAATCTTGTCCGTGTTTTTTCAGATAGCGCTGTACGGTTTTGGTCGATAGATTCAGTAGTTTTGCGCATTCCGCAAGGGTTGGGATGTGATAGGCTTCTTGCAACATCATCCGAATCCAAGCTTCCATCTCATCACTATCAGAGAGTTGTTTCATGAGCTCTTGGCAGCGTTGCTCAACGATTTTTAAACTATAAATATCTGCCATAGGCAATCGAATATCTAAAGTGGTAATTGGCAAGACAAACTGAATCCCAGTCTGAATCAAATGCTGAAAATGAAAAGTCACACGATCGAGTTGTTGATATTTTTGCAGATGACGTGGTTGTGCGATGGAAAGATACACGTGATAAGGTGGATGATTACGCCCAAGTAACTCAATCAGATTGTGATAAAAGGCAATGGCAATTGCTTCAAGATGAAAATTGACATTGAGCGTACTCATCGGCATGGAAGGTTCGAAGCTTAAAAAAACTTGTGTTTCGCTTTCTCTGATCTTGAGTTGAAAGTTTGGAATGATGAGTTTGAAATATTGTGCGATCAGCTCAATTGCTTGACGTGCAGTTTCACTGGTCATTGCCACATAACCGACGAGGCTGTGTGAGCTAAGTTTGAGGGTTGAACCAAGTTCAAAAGCCAAATCGGCATTTTGTGGATACTTCAAACACAGTTCGACAAAGCGCTCAATTAGAGAAATAGACAGTTTGGCATCTTCATCCTGTAGAATTTTCTGAATTGGCAAGCCTGATTCTACAAGGATTTCCGCCACAGCAATGCCACGCTGTTGTAGCAGTTCAATGACTTTTAAATAATAGCGTGCAGGGAAAATCGGGATATTTCGATCCATACGTTATTTCTCAAACTCCTTTGTATTTGCTCTTTTTAGCATACATTTAAATCGCTTGTCTTATTATGATTATCTACTGTCTTAATATGAATACTTAAAAAATGATCAGCTCTGCATAATAAAGTCATGAATTACACCGTGACGGTGAAGGAGTAACAATAATGAATCAGTCAGTTGATCTTGAAGTTTTATCGCAAGCCAAGCCGTATGTGGATAAAAAGCGTCGTCTTTGGATGCTTGGTATCGTTGTACCCAATATTGCCAATACCGTATTGCTCGGTTATCAGTTTGGACCGAAATCGACGAAAAAATTATTTGCTTTTGCAGGTCCTCTCGTCTTGCATGTGATCATTCCAAGTATTGATAAAATGATGGGTGTCGATCCTGACAATCCGCCTGAGCAAGCGATCGCAGATTTAGAAGACGATCCGTACTATGCACGAGTGGTGAAATTATTTATCCCATTTCAATATGCTGCCAATATTTATGGCTTGTACCTTGCGAGTAAAAAATCTACGCCACTCGTTGATCAAATTGGCATTGGTCATATGCTTGGTGTGGTCAATGGCGTCGCAATTAACACGGCACATGAGCTGAGCCATAAACCTGGTAAGCTTGAGCACTATCTGTCGCATCTTGCACTTGCGCCGACAGGTTATAACCATTTCCGTATTGAACATCCGTATGGACATCATCGCCGTGTTGCGACACCTGAAGATCCTGCGTCTTCGCAAATGGGAGAAACTTTTTGGCAATTTTGGCCTCGCACTGTCATCGGTAGCTTTAAATCTGCGATTGAGATTGAAACTCGTCGCCTAGAACGTAAAGGCAAAAAATTCTGGTCATTGGACAATGAGCTATTACAAGGTTGGGGGATGAGTGCGGCTTATCATGCGTTGACTTTAAAAATGTTTGGTACACGTATTTTGCCAACGCAGATTGCGCAGGCGTTGCAGGGTATTACGCTGTTCGAAGCGGTGAATTATATGGAACATTATGGTTTGAAGCGTGAAGATTTGGGCAACGGTCGTTATGTACGCACCATGCCCGAACATAGTTGTTGTAAATATCAGCGCTAGTGATACAATAAGCATCGGTACATGTTTTTTATTTGTTAAACGTGGTTTCCTTTCCATCCAAAACCAAATACCAAGAAGAATGATGGTTATGATCATTCGTATTAACCAAGTAACACCAAATGTGGTTCCAAGTACATCCATTGGAGATGTTTCAAGGCGAATAGTCTGAACTGCTATCATAACAAAATTAGATGCAAGCACTCCAACAAGGGCGACACCTGTTATCTTTGAAAACTTTGAACGATATGTTTGGTTTATCAGTGTAAGATTTTCTTTTCCAAAGTATTTCCGTTGCGTGCCCCAAATTGCAATAGCTGATATTGTAGAACCTAGAACAACTGTCTGCCCTACAATTCCTGGAAATCTTGCTGCTGCTTCAGGTAGAAATGTTGTTTCTGATTCGTCTTGTGATTCTAAAATCGAGACATCAACTTGGGCTTCGCCTACACCAAAGATGATTGCAGCACGTACCAAGTGACCATCCACTTTTGACAACACCTTGCTTGTTACAGTGTAGATACCATCCTCTAGTGGTGATGTTGTGATTACTAGAGAACTTTCTCCTTCATAGTATGCAGTATCTCCATTGTCTATCTGGTTTCCGTTGCTGTCAAACACCTTCAATTCAGAAAAGTCAATCTCAACAGCTTCAGAATATTTGGTAATTATTTGCGTTGTACCGATGGGCGCATTTACTGCCTGAGAAGGTTCGGAATCAAGCAAAAATGGATGTGCGTACACTGATGGAACCCCAATTACTAAAATTAGCAATGTCAAAAGAAGCAGCCTGTTCATTTTACATAAAACCAGTCAGTTCATAATTTAAAGAATTACCAATTCGAAAGTTGTACTATTTCAGTAAAGATAATAACACATACACGCGTTTTGCAAATCGTGAATTATCCACTTTTTGCTATTGTTGGATTGATTGTTTTAGGATTTGGCTTTTCTTCAGCATATGCGCATACAACCATCGAAGTAGGCCCATATGAGATTGAAGTGGGATGGCAGGATGAGCCTCCAGTTGTAGGTATACTAAATGCAATAACCATAGAAATTAGAGAGCCTGGCGATGTTGAAGGCGTTTCCATGGGCATAACTAATGCATTTAAAAATTTGCAGGCATCGGTTGTTTCTGGCGGGGCCTCTAAAGTGCTTGACATAAACACAGACCCCAGACCTGGACATTATTACGCTAAAATAATCCCTACAAAGACTGGTTCACTCGAAATAAAACTTGAGGGAGAGATTAATAATGTTAAAATCAATAATGTAATTCCTATTGAAGACGTTGAGAGTACGTCTGTTCTTGACTTTCCGGCAACATCTGGTTCATCATCTGGGCAAGAAGTAGTTGCTCTCAAAAATGCTGTAACGTCTCTTCAAAAAGATGTTTCGTCAATAAAGTCACAAGTGGGTGGAATTGATACTAGCTCTGGAAATTTTGATGCAGAAACTGCATACAACTTTGGAGTATTTGGAATGTCTCTTGGTGCTGCCGGAGTTATACTAGCTATTATTGCAATGGTAAAAAGAAAATAAAAAAGGAAAAAAGAATTTCCTAAAGTTTAGGAATTAGAGTTGTTCTTGTCTTTGCAGTTATTGCAATGATGCTTACTATTGCTACCGCAAGTATAATCATAGCAATTGTTCCAAACTCTGGAACTGCATGACTTCCAACGATCTCAACCCTCTCATTTCCAGCTTCGTATGGAATTGTTAGGCTGTTTCCGCTTTGTTCAAACTCAACTTCCTCATTGTCTATTAGAACAAAGTAAGTACCGTCATCAAATGCTGTGATCACTTTGCTATGCAACGTGACTGACAATTCACCGTCATCGTCTGCATCGATGGCAATTATTACAGAGTCATCATCAGCGTTTGCAGTAATATTTGTGACAGAAGCGCCACTAGTATTGATGTAATCTGCTGCATCGATAGATGGTGCTGCCATTGCTGCTGCTGCCGCTGCTGCTGCTGCTGCTTCTGCTTCTGCTGCTCCTGCTGCTTCAACAATTACAGTTCCCTGCATCCATGGATGAACCATGCAAAAGTAAGGATATGTTCCTGCGCTATCAAATGTAAAGGAAAAAGTTCCATCAACCATCATCAAGCTGCTATCAAATGCACCACTTGGTCCATCAGTTGGTGTACCACCGGTTGCTGTATGAGCTGCATTGTCAGTATTTTCCCAAGTAACTGTTCCACCTGCTTCAATTGTCACAGTACTTGGAATGAAACAATCATCTGTCTCCTCACATCCTGGGGTTGCAGATCCTGGTGCGTTTGTTACAGTTGCTGCATGATGATCTGCAAATGCACATGTGATCACGAAAAGCTATCGGGCTTTATATGGTTTTTGACATTTCTACCATTTGTGAGAATTGTTTTTTGACTAGTACCCTTGATTAAACCATTAATAATCATGAGCGATCGTCTACGAAATATGAGTAACTTGGCACAAAACAAGGCAGAAGTATCTATAATTATTCCAACATATAATGAATCTGACAACATTATCCAAGTCTTAAAATCAATTGGCGAATACATACCGAAGGATATTGCTACAGAAGCAATAGTAGTTGATGACAACTCTCCGGATGGAACGGGAAAAATTGTTGAAGATTACATAAATGATGCACAAAGCAAAACTGGATATGCTATTGGTATTATCCACCGAAAGACAAAGAGTGGCTTAAGTTCTGCAATACTTGACGGAATTCAGCATTCAAGCGGTGAAACTGTCGTGGTAATGGACAGTGACTTTTCACATCCTCCAAAAATAATTCCACAATTAATAGAAGAGATAAAGACTTCAAAATATGATATTGCTATAGCTTCACGCTATACTGAGGGAGGCGAAGTTAGTGGATGGTCAACTAAACGAAAACTAATCAGCAAGGGTGCAACAGGAATTGCAAAAGCAGGTCTTGGTGTAAACGAATCAGATCCAATGTCAGGGTTTTTTGCATTCAACCGTAATATTCTCGAAGGTATAAAATTTGACGCTATAGGATACAAGATGCTTTTAGAAATTTTAGTAAAGACAAAGGGCGCCAAAGTGAAAGAAATTCCTTACACGTTTACAGACAGAACACGTGGTTCAAGTAAGCTAGACTCTTCTACAATGTTTGATTATGTAAAGTCTGTATGGAGGCTGTATAGATATGGCCACACGGCAAAAGTTAGCGATACACGAACGTCTGTTCGTTTTCTATCCAAGGCAGGTAGGTTCTACACTGTAGGCGCGTCTGGACTTTTGGTAAACTATCTTGTGTCACTCCTATTTGCTGATGCAATTGTAAATTTTTGGTACATTCATGCAACAGTAATAGGAATAGGAGTTTCAATGTCTTCTAATTTTATTCTAAACAAGATATGGACATTTGAAGATAGAAACTTTGAAGCAAAGAAAACTCTCGCGCAATATGGAAAATTTGTGGGATTTAGTTCCTTAGGTGCACTAATACAGCTTGGAATGGTGTATGTCTTAGTTGATAATTATCAGGTTTTGTATCCTGTTGCGTTAATACTAGCTGTAATTATTGCTGCCTCCAGCAACTTTATTTTGAATAAAAAATGGACGTTTAAAGAAAAAGTTTGGAGTTAGAGGTTCGAGAGTTTAATTAAGAGAATTACTAGATAAAATTATGATGCTAAAATTAACTATCAAGGATATACTAAGACAGAAAAGTTTTGGTGCCATCGCGGTTATTTCGGGAGTTTTACTTGGTTTGGTTTACTATTTTCTGACCCTATCAAGCGTTTTTAACCACTTTGCAATGGATATTGCTGTTAGTCCGCAATACATTGCATCCTCTATTGGGTTAACATTAGTTGTAGCAGTATTGGGTGGAATCAACATTGCACTAGTTGCATACAACATAAAGACACAAAGAATGAATTTGCAAAAGGGTGGATCATCGGCAATATTTGGTGGTGCTCTTGCTGCATTTACGCCAGGATGCCCAGCCTGTACAACATCGCTTACTGCGGTGTTAGGAATAGTGGGTGGATTGGCAATTTTTCCACTTCAAGGATTGGAACTCAAGTTTGTTTCAATAGCTGCACTATCATTTTCAATCTGGTGGGCAATGCGAAATATCAACAAAGCCAGTTGTTGCACGATGGAAAGGAACTAAGCAGATTTTAGATTAGAATGCTTGTAATGTACATGATTATCATTCCTACAGCAATGCCCGCAAGTACCGAACTGTTTGATAATTTACCCTCTTCGTTTTGTATCCATCTCATTATTGAAACAATGACCTGAAATATTGCGCCAGTTCCTATTGCTAAAAAGATAACAGCTGCCAAAGGCGAGTAAACAAATCCACCAATCCATGCACCAAAGATTGCAGGAACACCAGCAATCATTCCCATTGCAGCAAGCTTTCCAATCATCAGCTTTGTGCGTGCCATGGGTGCTGCAATGGCAAATCCTTCAGTGGTATTATGTAACGCAAATCCAACAATCAAGAAAGCACCAAGTGCAGCTTCGCCAAGTACAATTGCTGCGCCAATGGCAAGACCTTCTCCAAAGTTATGTAAGCCTATTCCAATTGCAATCATTAATGCAATTGCCACAGGACCAGCAAGTTTTGACGCACCTGCACGTTTTCTGAGTTTCTCACCTACATAATTAAGACCAAGAAATGATACTACAGCAACCGTGGCAACTAACAGGACGCCATTAAAAATATCTGACAGATTATTGGCAGAGATTTCAATTGCTTCCTCAGCAGTGCTAACTCCAAGGAAAAGTAAAAGACCTACAGTGAGTGCCAAGAAAAATTTGTACTTGCTACGGCTAAGTTTCGAAATAAACGGAAACCAAAGAAGACCTATCAATACAGGAAGAATCCCAACATATGTTCCTATTAGAGCAAAATATGATATCATTTCAGCAGTAGGCTGAATCGATAGTACAGCTACATCAACTTGCTTTTCAAATCTTGTTCCATCATCTACAGTAAGTCCTACAGCATATGGTTCTCCTTCGTTCCATTCAAATGGTATTCGAACAACTGCTGACTCGAATCGTTCAAGATGCTTGTCTGGTTCTATAGCAGCAGGATATATTCTATCATTAATGTCCGCCATAACAATGTCAACAGCAATAGGTCCAGTATTTCGTACAGTTGCAATTATTTCCGAGTCAACGAATTCAACTTTCTCAATAGATATTTCCGGTAATACAACACCAAATTCAATAAGTTCAGAGCCTGGACCAAATACATATCCAATCATTACAGCCAATAAAACAAAGGGAATGACAACACTTACTGCTGTTTTTGTTCGAGATGATCTTTTAACTTCCATAAGCATACCCTTCCACGTTTGGTTGAGAACTATCTTTTGCATAGAAAACGCCTGACCATCCCTTCTCAGAAAATTCGGTCAAATGTGCATGAAACAAGTATCTTCCCGTATATTCATATTCAAACTCTAGAATTCCCCTTTCACTTTGTGAAAATGTAGTCATGTCAGTAAACTCTGATGGAACCATATCAGTACCAGTCGGATAATATTTGTACAAGGTTCCATGTAAATGGAAATTGTTGATGGGGTCTAACCCTACCATGTTTACGACATAAACTCTGATTAGTTCATTTGTGCTAACCTGAATGGGGTGGTGCTGATAGTAAAATGGAATGGTGTTTGCAGCGTATAGATTGTTTTCACCATCAAAGTCAGTATCAAATCCGTTTAGCATCATAACCATTTCATCAGCATGTTGTCTTCCGTCCTTTGGATCTACGATGAAGACACCATAAAGTCCATGACCAATGTGCTCTTCAACTGGCATTACATGACAATGATATGGATGAACACCAACAGGACCCGCTATGAACTCATAAGTGAACTGACCACCGCCAGAACCTACTATCTCAAATATACCATCCATCTCAGCTGGATGATTTCCATGAAAGTGAATTGTGTGTTCCTTGTCACCGTTGTTAGTAAAATGAATTCTTACTAGGTCGCCTTCCGTAGCCCGTATTGTGGGTCCAGGAACTTGTCCATTAAATGTCCAGACATTATAAAATATTCCAGGCGCTATTTCCATTATTTTATCATCTTCAGCTGTGATGATAAACTCACGAAGTGTTGTACCATCTTCTAACTGGGAAACCTCACCATAGTCAAAATCTCGCAAGTATTTTTCCGGATCAAACTCAACTTCTTGAATCGTATAAACAGGATCTAACACATCGCCTGTTGTCTGTACTACTGCACCAGAATGAGTTACAAAAACTTCTGGCTGTTCTTGTGCTGTGATATCCATAGCAGGAAAAACAAGATATCCTACAAAACCCAAAGAAACAACAACTATTACAATAATCATCTTTTGCCCACTAGAAAGCATACATCTGGTTGAGGCGTTAGGTATTTAAAATTTAGCCAAGGCTAACTTTTTTAGTATATGGCAAAATTAGAGATGCTTCAAAATGAACTATTCAGAAACCGTTCTCATTTAGAATCAGGCCAAGCAGTGCAGCACGCGTATATTTTCCATTTTCTGCCTGCTCAAAATATTTCGCTTGCTTACTAGAGTCAACATCTGTTGAAATTTCATCTATTCTTGGAAGAGGGTGCAAAATTATTGCATCTTCTTTCATCTTTTTTACAATGTCCAATCCAATTACATAGCTTCCTCTCATCTTGACATATTCCTCCTCGTCAGGAAATCGTTCTTTTTGTATTCTTGTCATATACAAGACATCCAAATCATCAATGTATTCATCAAGATTGGTAGATTCTGTGTAAGAAAGTTTCTTTTTAATGTCATATGTAGAATCTTTCCTAATTTTTAGTGACTCGGGTGAAATTAGGTGAACGTCAACATTGTAATTACAAAGCCCATGTAGTAAAGAGTAAACTGTTCTTCCATACTTTAGATCCCCAACTATTCCAATCTTCAGTCCGTCAATCTTCTTTTTCTCCCTCTTGATTGTGAATAGATCTTGAATAGCTTGCGTTGGATGCTCTTCAGTCCCGCTTCCGCCGTTAATGATTGGTTTTTGTGAAATCTCTGCTGAAAATCTACTAGAACCGTCAAGAGGGTGTCGTAAAACAAGAACGTCCGTGTATCCTGACATAACCCTAACTGTATCAGATAGGCTTTCACCCTTTTGTACTGATGATGAATTTACATCTGCAATTCCAAGCGAAGTTCCGCCAATTAGTGCCATTGCAGACTGGAAGCTCAAACGAGTTCTAGTACTTGGCTCATAGAAGAGATATCCAAGTGTTTTGCCTCTTGCAATCTCACGTCTTTGGTTAGGATCTAAACCGATAATTTTTTCAGTAGCAGAAAAAATACTATCAAGGTCTTCCTTTCCAAGATCTCTAATTGAGATAACATCCTTCTGGAAAAAGCCATTCATCCTTGAACCATTTATAGTGGCATATATACAAATCATACTATGGAACAAGCGGATCTCACGGTCAGACGTATCAAAGATGGTACTGTAATAGACCATATTGACGTGGGAAATGGGCTTAAGGTGTTGGAGGCACTTCGGATTGACGGGAGTGATGGAAACGTCATCACAGTAGCACTAAATGTTCCAAGTGGAAAACTAAAGAAAAAAGATATGATCAAGGTGGAGGGAAAGTTCCTAGAAGATGATGACACAAACAAACTTGCTGTAATAGCGCCTACATCAACAGTCAATATTATCAAAGATTACAAGTTGGTAGAGAAGCGACGCGTCTCTCTTCCAAATGAGATTGACAGAATTTTTAGGTGCTCAAATCCTGAATGTGTCACAAACAGTAAAGAGCACATTGAATCAATCATGGATGTATTAGATAAAGAAAAATTAGTTTTGAAATGCAGATATTGTAATAGAGTACTAGACGTAAACCAGCTGAAATATTCCTAATTTTAAAATGCAAGAATGTAGAACCAACACAAAGGGGAGCATCGTGGAGGCCCTACAATCTTTGCAATCTAGCATTTCAAAGTAAAATGATTAGCAAAAAAGTGAATTTTCTAACACTATTTTGTGAAAATTTGAACAGATTTTGAAAAATTTCTATTTAACCTTTAGTTTTGGTTTGTCCGATTCCTTCTTTTCCTGCTGTTCAGAATGATATTGTTCTTCTGTAAATCTTCGTAAAGATCCAAACGGTGAGAATTTTCTGCCGTTACCACGGTAAAACTTGGAGAAGTACTCAACGTAAACCAATCTTGCACCTTGAATTCCAGGTTCAAAGACTCCAATGATTATGTTAAACAAATGTCCTATGAACAGTATCATTATGCCAAGTGCAGCTAATGGAAGTCCAATGTTAAGCGATTTTAAGAAAATGTAGTCAATTGTATGAGCAAGTATAACCGACGCCAGTAAAATTCCAATCAGTCTTGTATAGGAAAGAATGTGACTGATGATTGTAGCTACTTCCATTAATGCCATGACGCCCTTACTCTTATCGCAAGATACCATTAATGCGATACCTCCAAAAATTAATCCGTAGTACAAAAATGCGATTGGATTAACTTCAATCAGCCTATCCCACGTTGGATTGATAGCATCTCCACTTATGAGAGCAAGTCCGAGAAGAACAATTCCCCAACCAACTGCTAGCCATCCAATCTTGACTAGAGCCTCTTTTTTTTCACCTTCTCTAATACAATCAATTACACCTAGAATTAGACCAAATGATACAAAACCAATGCCAATATATCCTGCATAAAGTAATAGCGTACCTGCATTATGAATTGGATCTAGAAATGCTTGTGAAGGTCGGTTTAAGATCTCGCCAGGTTCTGGAAGACCAGTAACTCCAACACTTGCTAGAACATCAAATAGATAGCCATTGAGGTGGAATCCAAAATGCAAGTCGAATATAAAGCCCAAAACTATTCCAACAACACAACCAGGAATCATTGCTTTTGACAGCTTCACCATCTGTCTTTTTTTCAATATCAACAGTGCAAAACTTCGCAGTTGCCTTGGCATGATGTTTAGATTGCGTTTTCCTTTCTCCACACGTCTAATAACCCATAAACAGACAAGCATTATCACTATACAGTATCCTGTATCACCAATCATTAATCCATAAAAGATTGGGAAGATTAGGGCAAAAACCATTGTAGGATCAAACTCCTTGCTTTGTGGCATCAGTTTCTAGTTCATAGATTGTTGTACCTTTCGTAAATTTTTCCAAGGTAGACTTGACTTGACCTAGTTTTGGTTTTGGAACCCATCCTTCCATTGCAAAGGCATCCTTAGTTACTCCAAGATTAGAAATTACTTCCAGTTTTTTGTTTTCTATCTGTAATTGCTCATCAACTTCAACCAAATCTGTAAAGTGCTTTTCTGAAATTTTCTTTAGCTCATCATTGATCTGTTTATGTCTTTGATTTAGATTTTCTAAATTACTTTTTTGGCTTGTGATAATTTCATTTGGTGTTCCATTTAGGCGTGGTACCGCTTCTATTTTGACATTATTCTTTTGAATAATCTCAGCAAAAGCATCCGATGAAATTGTTGGAAAAACAACTAAGATAAGATGTGTGACTTCTTTTTCTGCCTTTGTATAAAGCATAATGTGATGTGCATCAACAGTTTTTTTAAACTCTTCAAATTTATCAGATGGGATTCTGCCAAAATAGGAGGTTGCCGATGAGAGTTGAAGAATCTTCAGGTCTTCAGGAAAGAAACTAAATTCTTCAATTAGTTTTAGATTATTCTCAGTTTCATTGAGTTGAGTTAGAAGTCCTTCCTTTTCCTTTTCAAGATTTGCAACCTGTTCATCAATATCAATAGAATTAGCAGTTTGCAAAAGTTCGTCAACAGAATCAAAACGTTTTCTAGCAGTTACTGGTATACGAGGAAGTACTGTCATTAACGACTTTATTCGTAATAGTTGATCTGAAACTTGTCTTGTTAATTCATTATCACGCTCATTTTTTACAATAGCTGAAACATCTTTTGATAATGGTTCTAACTGCAAAACTTCCATGTCGTGCAAAATAGAAACTGCAGTTTGCTGATTTTTTCGTAAGCCCATAATAGCTATTTTAGCCATTTTAACAGGCTTGAACATTCTACTCTACTCCCTTTAGTAAAATATTGACAATGTCTTGTGCATTTTGTGCTGTAATTTGTGATACAATATCTTTGGATTTCATTTTTGCTTCTTCAATTGTCTTTTGCGTTTCAGCACTAGCTTTCTTTGTTGCATTTTCTACGTTTGAATCAACTAGTTTTTCACCCTCGGTCTTTGCAGCCATAATTGCCTTTTCTAGTTCTGATTCTAACTGAATAATTTTATCCTCTATCTTACTTTTGTAACTATCAATCTCCTCTTGAGCTTTTTCCTCTACTTGTTTTATCTTCTTCAAAGAACTGATGTATTGATCTTGTGACGCTGACATATTATACACCCAAAAACTCCTTGCTCAAATACAAAATTACAGCCATAGCGATGAAGATGTTTCCCATCATTATTGCACGTTTAATATAGTAAA
>LUMV01000018.1_pt1 | contig 83620 bp, 73 predicted proteins | sample 729731 | NCBI WGS metagenome assembly LUMV01 (sample SAMN03860301, study PRJNA289734) | marine metagenome | biome: seawater column; feature: ocean; material: water; isolation source: Red Sea water column Station 192 - depth 200m | place: Saudi Arabia: Red Sea | collected 2011-10-15 | depth 200 m
ACTGTCTTCAAATCCATAAATAGGTGTCCACTTAAAATTTAGTGGACACTATCGCGGTATTAATGAGTTAGAAAAAGTGGGATTCAGCGGACGCTTACAATCAAAATAAGCAAGACAAAACTAAAAATCCCACCGTTATTTCTAGCGATGGGATTTTTTAAATTAGTTTAAAACGACTAGAGCTGAGCCAACTCGTTACTTTTAATATGTTCCATATAAACACGGATGCGCTTCACATATTGTACTGCTTGGCGGTAACGACCATTGGCACGTTGATTACGCTCAAGATAGTTGTAAACATTGACCCATTGATCAGGGTTTTTCCCTTGGCGTTCAAGACGTTTACGAATCGAGCGAACTGTACCAGGCCCCATATTGTAGGCAACCAAAGCATACCAGTTACGATCTGGATACGGGATGTGATCATATTCATCCAGCATCAGTTGCATATACTTTGCACCACCTTGGATGCTCTGGGTCGCATCTGTGCGATCCTTAACACCCATTGCTCGAGCTGTGCTACTGGTCAGCATCATTACGCCACGAACACCTGTCGGTGACACCGAATCAGGACGTAAGTAAGACTCTTGATAGCCAATCGCTGCAAGGAAGTGCCAATCTAAATCGTGCTTTTTTGCAGACTGTTTGAATGACGCTTGATATATTGGAAGACGTTTTTGTAAGTCTTTATCAACCTTGACCATGTCGCTTTCTTTGACATAGTTGCGATCATAAAATGATGCAAGCTGTTGAATTGTACCTGTATTTTTGTTTTGACACAGATGACCTGTTGCAGTCACAGCCAATGGATCTTCAGCAGATTTAAACACCCAAGAAAAGTTGGTATCTAAGCCGTATTTTTCAAGGATAGGCTGTGCACCACAGCTTCCTTCGACTGCTGTTAACTTTGCATTTTCAATTGCAGCAATACTGGCGGTGCTGAGTGCAAATTCGGCTTTGCCTTGTTTAACCCAACGTAGTGCAGTGGCATTGTCTTTTACAGTTTTTAAATCAAGACGCAAATCCATGCTTTTGGCATAGCTACGTGCAAGATCATAACCAAAACCATGTGTGAAACCATCTTGTTGGAACACAGTCGTTGCGCCTTGTACAGCAACAACGGTCAAGGTATTACTTGGTTTAAGGTCTTGTTTGATTTGGTTGCCTTGTGAGACGTTCAAGCTCAAAGGGGCTATAGTCGCTAATAAAATAGTCGCTTTAATATATGGTCGAGAATTGAGGTATTTGAGGCACTGCCTCGATCGAGAATACTGACGATCTTGCTTCATGATATCTCCGCAGAAATGCTATTCACTGTGGCAAACACCTAGATTCATAATAGAAAGTGCAATCAAATGAGATTATAAAAGGCTGTTTGCGACAAACGTATTTGAACGTTTGCTAATTAACTAAATTGGATAGCTGAATGATCTTGCTAAACGAGCCGAAGCATTAAATGAAAAGCTTGGCATATGCATAAAAAATAGGTTTGAGCAGTGAAATAACAAAAAAGAATAAATATCGTACAGATATATTGCAAAAACCTAACGTGGTGGCGCATTTTATCCAAATAAACGATTGTAGTCAAATAAATGAGATTTCAATCACACAATGATAACTAATGTGTTGAAATTGTGAAGAATAAGCATTCAACAATAAGAGCGTTTCGACGAAAATAGAGTGTATGAAAACTGACCAGTCATCGGTGGATAAAATAAAATTTGCATGGCAAACTTTCAAACTATTCAAGAAAAACTGACTTTTTATGCAAAGAAAACTGCTTACCGCTGAAGGCTATACACGCTTACACAATGAATTAAATCATCTGCTACGTGTAGAACGCCCAGAGATAACTAAAATCGTTTCTTGGGCGGCCAGTCTTGGTGATCGGTCGGAAAATGCAGATTACACCTATAATAAACGTCGCTTGCGTGAAATAGATCGACGTATTCGATTCCTCATCAAACTATTTGAAGTCGCTGAAAAAATTGAATATCACCCAGACCAAGCAGGGAAAGTCTATTTCGGTGCATGGGTTGAGCTTGAAAATGATGAAGGGCAACAGGTGAAGTTTCGCATCGTTGGTGATGAAGAAATCTATGGCAATCAGGATTACATTTCTCTTCAAGCGCCGATGGCAAAAGCTTGTCTAGGCAAAGCGGTGGATGATGAAGTAATCGTGCATACACCGAATGGCAAAAAGATGTGGTACGTGCTGAATATCAAATATGTTGAGTAATTAACAAAGTTTACTTTAACTCAGGAATCTCTGCACCATAGTCAAAGCGTTCTTTCCAATTGCACACATCCGACACGATACATTCACCACATTTGGGCTTGCGAGCAATACAGCAATAGCGTCCGTGTAAAATCAGCCAATGATGGGCATCAATGATGAACTCAGTCGGAATACGTTTGAGCAGTTGTTGTTCGACTTCTAATACATCTTTGCCTTTAGCCAAACCAGTACGCTTGCCTAAACGGAAAATGTGGGTATCCACCGCCATCGTCGGCTGACCAAAGGCGGTATTTAGCACCACATTAGCCGTTTTACGACCGACACCGGGCAGGGCTTCGAGCTGTTCACGTTGCTGTGGAATCTCACCGCCATAGTGTTCAATTAGAATGTGACAAGTTTTAATCACATTTTCAGCTTTGGAGTTAAATAAGCCAATGGTTTTGATATAGTTTTTTAGCTTCTCCACACCAAGCGCATACATGCTGTGCGCATCTGGTGCATCTTGGAAAAGTTGATCAGTGGCTTTATTGACGCTGACATCGGTGGCTTGCGCAGAGAGTAAAACAGCGATAAGTAACTGAAAAGTCGAGCCATAATTTAGCTCAGTTTCAGGATTTGGACGTTGCTCACGCAATCGCTCAAAAAAGGTTTGGATTTGCGCTTTGGTCATTGCTTTGCTGTTTGAGGGCTTTTTTTTCAACGCTTTTTTCTCGATGCTTTTTTTCGGAACTGGCTTTCTCTCAGTCGATTTTTTCCCTATTTTGGCTTTGACTGATTTCGTTTTGATTGTTCTAGTTTTTATAGTTTTTTCCATGATCAATACTCCATCAACTGGGCAAGTTGTTGCTCAAGTGCTTGCAATTGTTCAGCTTTGCCTACATCAGGTCGCACACTGAGCTGTTTCTGTAATTTCTTAATTTGCGTGCGCAGTTTTGCCAATTCAATGGTGGTTTTAGCATCTTGTGGTTTGACAGGCTTTGTATCATTTGACATAGATACAACTTGCTCAGGCAGGGATTGCCCGAGTATTGCTTCAAGCTGTGATTTTGACGCAGAGGCTTTGGTCACAGGTCGTGCAGATTGTTTTTGTGATTCACGAGTTTGCTCTCGCAATAGATGTGCTTTATAACGGTTGCGCAAATCATTTTGTTCTTGAATACGCTCGTCAGGCGTTGGTAATGGTGATAGGTCTTCGACCAAATCAATGCAATCTACAGGACAAGGCGCAAGACACAGCTCACAGCCAGTACACAGGTCAGGCATGATGGTGTGCATGACTTTACCACTGCCGATGATCGCATCCACAGGGCAGGCGGCAATACATTTGGTACAACCGATACATTCATCTTCTCGAATCACAGCTTTGATGCGTTGCGGTCGTCCATCGGCTTGTACTGCCCAGACGCTTGGTTCAGCGTCGAGTTTTGCTCGATCTAATAGATTGGCAATTGCATCGGCGACAGGCTGTCCACCGGGGATACATTTATTGGCGTCTTCACCTTCGGCAATCGACTGCGCATAGGGCAAACAGCCTGCAACATGACCACAGAGTCCACATTGGGTTTGTGGTAGAAGTTGGTCAATTTGCTGTACTAAAATCTGCTGAGATGAGCTTTGTTGTGTAGCGCTTTGAGTTTTGAGCGTTTGCAGTGGCGAGGACATAAGCTATGCAAAAAAGTGATAAGAATATAAAGCAGAGTATAGCAAAGCATGCCCCTAAAATCTCATTGGACACATGCTTAGAATTAAAATCAATCACTAACTAAATCGCCATCGCATCGATAGCGCTTTCACGAACATTGAGTTGAGGTTTTTCCGCAACCAAGCCCAGTTTTGCAAACAGTTGTTGATCTCGCCCTTGTCCTGCATTCGGAGTAGTCAGCAGCTTTTCACCCGAGAAGATCGAATTTGCACCTGCCATAAATGCCAATGCCTGATCGCTATCACTTAAAGATTCACGACCCGCAGAAAGACGAATATAACTTTTCGGCATCAAAATCCGTGCAGTCGCAATGGTACGAATCCACTCAATCACATCTAACTTCTCGACATCAGCAAGCGGTGTGCCTGCGATAGGCACCAACATATTGATCGGCACAGATTCAGGATGAATCGGCAAAGTAGACAATTCATGCAGTAAGCCGATGCGATCTTGTTCCGATTCACCGAGGCCGACAATCCCGCCACTACAGACTTTTAGTCCTGCATCACGTACATGGTCTAAAGTATTAAGACGATCATCAAAAGTGCGGGTGCTGATGATATTGGCATAATATTCACGTGAGGTATCGAGATTGTGATTGTAATAATCCAGTCCTGCATCTTTTAAACGTGTCGCTTGCGAGCTATTGAGCATCCCCAATGTCATGCAGGTTTCTAGCCCGAGTGCTTTGACTTCTTTGACCATCTCCAAGACATAAGGCATATCACGCTCATGTGGATTACGCCACGCTGCACCCATACAAAATCGAGAAGAACCCGAGGCTTTGGCGGCTTGCGCTTCACGAATCACTTTATCTACGGCGATGCGCTTTTCCGCTTCAAGGTCGGCATCATAATGCGCAGACTGCGAGCAATATTTGCAATCTTCAGGGCATTTTCCTGTTTTTATTGAGTGTAAGGTGCTGACTTGAATGGTATTTTTTTCAAAATGCTGGCGGTGAATAGTTTGCGCCTGAAATAATAAATCCATTAATGGCAGTTGATAGAGGTGATGAATTTCTGCTCGAGTCCAGTCGTTGCGCAACATATGTTCTGTTCTTCCAAGATATCATTCAATATTTTGTCATACTATAACTCAAAAAATGGCGTATTGTGATGTATGAAAAATTCCAATTTTTCGGGGAAATACTTTTGCTATTTTTTGATTAAATCTGCCGTCAGTGCTTCTTTAATCAGTTTAAAAGCAGGTGACATCAGCTTACGACTGGTATAGAACAGGTAAAATGGCGGGTGGGGAATGCAATTAAAATTTAAGTGAAAAAGAGAAAGCGACGCAAATGCGTCGCTTTTCTGTCGGTGAGATTGTTGTTAGAACGATGTGGGCTTAAACGTGAATATTTGCAAAACCATAGCTCTCACGAAGCACTTGATGAAGCTGATCACGTGCTTTGATAAAGCCATCAATACCGCTTTGTAGCAGTTGGAATGCCATCAAATCATGCTCTAATTCTGTTTGGAAAGCGGCTTGATCTAAGGTACCACGTTCGATTTTTTTAGCTTGCTGTGCTTGCTCAACAGTTAATTGGGCTGTGACGGTTTGCTGATCTTGACTGAGTTGATCGAGCAAATTCGGTGCAATGGTGAGTAGGTCAGAACCAGCCAATGCCAAGACTTGTGCTGTGCTACGGAAGCTTGCGCCCATCACCTGAGTTTCAACGCCATTTTGTTTGTAGTAGGTATAAATAGTCTTCACTGAATTGACACCTGGATCTTGCTCGATCGGGTAGCTGTCTTTATTTTCAGTTTTTTTGTACCAATCCAAAATACGACCGACAAATGGCGAAATCAACGTGACTTTGGCATCGGCACAGGCCTGCGCTTGGTGCAAACCAAACAATAATGTCAGGTTGCAATGAATGCCATTTTGCTCCAAATGTTTTGCCGCTTGGATGCCTTGCCATGTCGATGCGATTTTAATCAGTACACGATTGGTATCAATGCCAAAATGTTTATAGAGATTGATTAGATCATTAGCTTTTTGAATGGTCGCTTCGGTGTCATATGACAAGCTGGCATCGACCTCAGTTGATACACGACCATCAATATATTTTAGAATTTCAACGCCAAACTTCACCGTTAAAATATCAATGGCACGTTCAACCAGTTCATCGCCTTCATAGTTTTCCGATTTTGCCATCGCTATCGCATCTTCGATCAAGGCACGATTTTCAGGGATACTTGCCGCAGCAGTGATTAAAGAGGGATTGGTCGTCGCATCAATTGGACGAAATTTTTCAACGGCTTCTAAGTCGCTACTGTCCACAACGATGGTGGTGAATTGCTTTAATTGTTCAAGTGCTGTCATGATCATGAAATTTTTAAAAAGTGATGATTTAACTTAGCACGCTTTGTTACGCTGTCAAAGGGTTGTTGTTTATAAATTCGACGTGTTCCAATAATTTAATCTCTGTTGCACTTTTTTTGAGAATCTAAGAGTCAAAAAAAACGCAATGATCTGGGGGAATCATTGCGCCGAATAGTTCAATCGTTGTAATAAGGTTCATCGCCTAATCACTTTTGCGCTTACTATAATCAATGCAAGAGAAAATGACTTTAGCAAAGCCGTTAAAGAATGTAAGACTGCGTAAATAGTGTGAATAATAACGGTATAAACCTTACATTCTCAAACTTTTTAACAACTAACATTTAAGTCATTCAATTTTCTTTTGCGTCAATCTTTAAAAACGGAACAAGCCAAGTCCTGCTTTGACTTCGTCCAATGTTTCTTGGGTGATTAAACGACATTTATCTGTGCCATCACGAAGAATATCCATGACATAAGTCGGGTCTTTAGCAAGTTCCTGACGACGCTCACGGATTGGACCGATCAGCTCTTTCAGCACACCTTCAAGGCGTTTTTTCACCGTACCATCACCAAGTCCACCACGACGGTAATGTGCTTTGAGCTCTTCAACTTCTTCTTTGTTTGGATCAAAAGCATCAAGATAAGTGAATACAACATTGCCTTCAACCTGACCTGGGTCTTCAATACGCAGGTGATTCGGATCGGTATACATGGCATTGACTGCTTTTTTGATGTCTTTATCAGAGGCGTCAAGTACGATAGTATTGCCCAATGATTTTGACATTTTCGCCTTACCATCAAAGCCTGGCAAACGTCCGACATTGGATAGCATTGCTTTACATTCAGGTAGAATATCTTGACCGATCTGACGGTTGACACGGCGAACCACTTCGTTGGTTTGTTCGATCATTGGGATTTGATCTTCACCGACTGGAACAAGCGTCGCTTTAAATGCGGAAATATCTGCTGCTTGCGATACTGGATAGCACAAGAATCCTGCGGGAATGTCACGTTCAAAACCACGCATTTGGATTTCTGTTTTAATGGTAGGGTTACGCTCCAAACGTGCAACAGTAACAAAGTTCATGTAGTAACTGGTCAGCTCAAATAACGCAGGTAAGCAAGATTGAACGCAAATCGTCGTCTTGGTTGGATCAATACCTACCGCTAAATAATCTAACGCCACTTCGATGATGTTACGCTGAACTTTTTCAACATTATCAGCATTGTCAGTCAGTGCTTGGGTATCAGCGAGAAGCAGATATTGCTGATGCGAATCCTGCAAGCCAACACGAGTACGCAATGAACCTGCAAAGTGTCCTAAGTGTAATTGTCCAGTAGGGCGGTCGCCTGTCAGAATAATTGGACGCTCTGCTGATTCAGTCATAATTTTTCCCGTGTCAGTCTATCAGTGACGATATGTTGAAGTGATCTTGAAAGGCTGTATTGTAAAGAAGCTGGTGTAAATTTCCTAGGTTAAAATACCTTGTTTTACGGCTTAAGCAAGATGCAATTCAAGGCAAGGATACAAATATAAAAAAGATATGTTTTAAAATCGGTTAAAATATATTCATTAAGCAAATTAAAAGATAAGGAGCCTTTGATGAAGTATATGAAAAGGTTAACAGGACATACGAGCTTAGGTTTAAATTCAACTCGGCAATCGATTTTCAACCATCCTTATGCGAAAACAATCTTTCTGAGTGTAATTTTGGGATGGAGTGCTCACGGATTTTCTGCCAATAGAACTACATACAAATCAGTTTATACAGGTGAAAGCTATACAAGCGGCAATCGGACCTATCAAAACAAACACGCCCAAATTCGAGATCGTGTGCTGGGGCAAACTCGTCCTGATACATATGCACAGCCTCGAAATAATCCATATAACCGCTATCCGAATTATTCAAATCATTATCCGCAATATCCGAGCCATTACCCTCACGGCCATGCAAATCATGGCACACAAGTCTATATCGGCACACCGCATGTTCAGATACAGGTACAACCAGAAACTCAAACCCATTATCACAGTACTGAAGAGGTCTATTTGCCATATGGTGGGACTTACCGAAAAACCACAGAATCCACAGCACAGTATCCTGCCCACTCACAATATGGCTATCCGTATAGCAATACGCAAAACAAACGCACTTATGGCAAAGTAATCCAACAAGGCAAATATCAAAGTGATTGAAAATACACTAAAAATGAAATGATCAATCAATGTGATGCAACAGTTTTTAGCATGAATTATGTTGCACATCATGCAGAGTTTAATTATTGTGAGTAAATTAAAGTTTTTATAAAGTTATTTTTATAAAATTCAAAGCGAAACAACATTTAGGAATGTGCAGATGGCGAGCAGTTTATTACTCCTTTTAGATGATATTGCGACGATCATGGATGACGTGGCGGTGATGAGTAAAGTGGCTGCCAAAAAAACCGCTGGCGTTTTAGGCGATGATTTGGCATTGAATGCGCAACAAGTCAGTGGTGTGCGTACCGAGCGTGAGCTACCAATCGTGTGGCGTGTGGCCAAAGGCTCATTTGTCAATAAATTGATTCTTGTGCCACTGGCGTTATTGATCAGTTGGCTTGCACCTGTGTTGATCAATCCATTGTTAGTTATCGGTGGTTTATTTCTGTGTTATGAAGGTGTGGAAAAAATTTGGCATACCATTCAACATCGCAAAAATCCACATGTCAAAGATGATGTCGAAGCGGCTAAAGCACAACTGGAAAAAGATGCAGCAGCAATGACTGAATTTGAAAATGAAAAAGTTAAAGGGGCGATTCGTACCGATTTTATTTTATCCGCAGAGATCGTCGTCATTACATTAGGGACGATTTCATTGGCTGCGCCATTTGTGACAAAACTCAGTGTTTTATCATTCATCGCAATTGCCATGACCGTTGGTGTATATGGCTTAGTAGCATTGATCGTCAAGCTTGATGATATGGGCTTATATTTGGTAGAAAATAAAGACGGCGTGGCGGCAAGTTTTGGTCAAGGCTTGTTAAGCTTCTCGCCGATATTGATGAAAATATTATCCATCGTCGGTACGGCTGCAATGTTCTTGGTTGGTGGCGGGATTATCAATCATGCTTTCCCATTCTTGCATCACTTCACCGAAGATGCTGCCCAAGTCACCAGCCATTTACCCGCTGTCGGAAGCATTGTCGGTGCAGTGACACCGACGTTGATTAACTTTGTCATTGGTGCAATCGCAGGAATTATCGTGGTCTTGATTGTCACATTCGGCAAAAAAATGTTTTCAAAAAAGGCTTAAACCGAAGCCATATTGTTTAAAAAAACTCAAAAAATAATGGATATCGAGGAGTAGGGTCATGCGTTGGAAAGGTCGCCGTACAAGTAATAATGTGCAAGACCGCCGTGGTGGTGGAGCTGTCAAAACGGGCGGAATTAGTATTATTGGAGTGATTATTGCTTTTGTCGCTTGGAAGTTTTTCGGGGTCAATCCGATGCAAGCCTATCAGATGTCCAGTCAAGTGACCCAATCGAGTAGTGCACAACAAACTGCACCAGAGAATGAAACCGCAGAACAGCAAGAAGCACGACTTTTCGTGTCGACCGTTTTGGCAGATACCGAAGATACGTGGGTGCCGATTTTTCAGCAGATTGGGCGTGAATATCAAGAGCCAACTTTGGTGATGTATAGCGGTGCCACCTCGACGGCTTGTGGTACGGGGCAGTCTGCGATGGGGCCTTTTTATTGTCCTGCAGATCAGACGGTTTATATTGACACCACGTTCTTCAAAGAAATGCGTACTCAAATGGACATCACGGGTGAGCAAAATCAGTCAGAGCTTAGCCGTCAAGATCAAGCAGGTGACTTTGCACAGGCGTATGTGATTGCGCATGAGGTGGGGCATCACGTGCAGACCTTGTTGGGTATTTCACAGCAAGTGAATAAAGCGCGTCAACAAGTCAGTCAAACAGAAGGTAATCAACTCTCTGTACGTCAAGAGTTACAAGCAGATTGCTTAGCAGGACTTTGGGCGAAACAAACCAATCAGCGTACACAGTTCTTAGAGCAAGGTGATATTGCAGAAGCGATGGATGCTGCTGAGAAGATCGGTGATGATTATCTGCAACGGAAGGCACGTGGAAGTGTTGTACCTGATAGCTTTACCCATGGTACCAGTGAACAACGTCAGCGTTGGTTTGATCGTGGCTTCACCAGTGGTGATATCAATCAATGTGATACTTTCAATACCAATAGTTTGTAGTTTTTGGACTTAGAACATCAAAAAATGGCATCCAATAGGATGCCATTTTTATTCAATCATTCAAAGCACTTAAGCGAATTTTGCAAGTACAGCAAGAAACTCATCTTTTTGACGTGGATATTTTGCAATGACATCGTGAATACGCTCGCCCTCAGGATTGGTTGCATTAATATCACGACCATCCGCAACGAACTGCGTTAAAAGGCGTTCATAGTCAAAAGGACGCATATGCTTGAACGCATGATAAAGTACGTGATAATCCGCATTGACACCTTGTGGTGGCAATTGACTTAAATAAGCAAACACACGATCGTCAGACCATTCTTCATTAAACGTCGCCGGTTGGGATAACGCCATGCTAAATTCCTTAAAAGTATCAAAAAATGCCTATATACAAATAGACATTAAAAAAAGCAAAATAACTGGCGTTATTTTGCCTTCATTTACCTGACTTGACTAGTCAATTCTAAGCTTAACGGTCATCAGGTAAATTGATATTCATCTCTAGCATTTCGATATTGGCCTCAGAACGTACATTCATTTGAATGTGTTCTTCATCCACACCACGCACATAACGACTCACCACTTGCAAGATTTCCTTTTTCATTTGATTAATCTTGTCTTGGCTCAAACGACGTCCCAAACCTTGTTCAGAAGCGACGATGACCTTTAAGCGATCTTTTGCTGTTTGTGCACTGGTGGCTTTGTCTTCACCACCGAATAGTTTATTCCAAAATCCTGCCATGATTAGCCTCCAAATAGTCGAGCCAACCAGCCTTTAGGTTGAGCGGTGATGTAGCGGAAAGGACGCTCTTCGCCGAGGAAGCGTGCCACCAAGTCATCGTAAGCGTGACCAGCTTTGGTGTCTTCATACAAGATCACTGGTTTACCTTCATTCGATGCTTGAAGCACAGTAGGACATTCTGGAATGACCCCCAAAGTTGGCACACGTAAAATATCTTGTGAAATATCTTCAATGCTCAGCATTTCTTCACGTGCAGCACGATCAGGATTAAAGCGTGTAATGCACAAATGCTTGCGAATACGTCCTTCTTTTTGTTCTACTTTTTTGGTTTTGCTGTCCAGCATACCAATAATACGATCAGAGTCACGAACTGATGAAATCTCAGGATTCGTCACGATGATGGCTTCATCTGCATAATACATGGCAAGCATTGCGCCACGTTCAATCCCCGCAGGTGAGTCGCAGATGATGTAATCAAATTCTTCAGCCAACTCATCCATAACACGTTCTACGCCTTCGTCTGTGAGGGCATCTTTATCACGTGTTTGTGATGCAGGTAGGATATACAAATTTTCTAATTCTTTATCACGAATCAACGCTTGTTGTAGACGTGCTTCATTGTTGATGACATTGACAAAGTCATAAACCACACGACGTTCACAGCCCATGATCAAATCTAAATTACGTAAACCTACATCAAAATCGATGACGACAGTTTTATAACCATGTTTTGCCAGACCGGTTGCAAATGATGCGCTCGTGGTTGTTTTACCAACCCCGCCTTTTCCGGATGTTACGACAACAATTTTGGCCACCGAAAATACTCCTGTTTGTCTTATATCCTCTATGTTTAGAGGGCTTTCAAATTTTCCTCACTAACCTTAAATGGATAGCAGTTCAAATTCAAGTTCTTGATTGTTATTTAGATAAATTTGTACCGATTTTTGCAGATAATGTGCAGGTATATCATCATAAACACAGAATGTCCCAGCAATCGAAATAAGCTGTGCTTCTAAGCTTTGACAAAAAATACGTGCGTTTGGATCACCGCTTGCACCTGCAATAATGCGCCCACGGCCCGTACCATAGATAAAAATATTACCTGCAGCGATGAGCTCCGAGCCATTATTCATGCTTGCTGTCAGTACAATATTGCCATGATCTTCAACAAGGCTTTGCCCTGTACGCAAAATTTCGTCGTGATAAACCGTTGCAGGGCTTGCTTGAGGTGTTGGAATGATAGGTGATTCAGACACTGCAACTGGTTCATCCGTCACTGTTGTACTTGCTTCAGTATCCGATGTTGTATTGGTTTGTGAGCTTGCGGTTATACGCTGTACAGGCTGATCTTTTGGTAAGACAGGGAATTGAATCGCTCGGGCATCGTCACCCAGCAAGCCATCAACGACTGCCATCGGTTGCAAGCCAAACTCAATCAGCAGTTGAATCAGTTCAATCAGCTCTTGTTTCACTGTACTGTCGATAATGATCAAGGTGCCATTATAGTTTTGCTCTTGAGTCAGTGCTTTGAGTTGCTGACGAATTTGATCGAGATCATTATTACTAAAGGTAAGACGAGAAAAATTGACCATGCGCCCAGTGATGCGTATGTCTGTCATGTGTAGTCCTTTGCTATTGTCATATTCGCTGATTTGCCAATACAGATTTGATTACTATGGGCAACATCCTAGAGCAAAACTTTCAATTGATCTAGTCGCATTTGCGCATTATTTAACGGATCAGTCTTTTGCATAGCGATTTATAACAAGTATTCAATTTGTTCTAGCAATTTCGAGAGATACTCAATCAAGGAATGAAAACCCAAAATTATGATTGTTGCGTTTCATCAATGATTTGTTGCCATTGTTTGACTTTGACCTGTTCACGAATCAATTCCAAGCTGTCTTTAACGATTGAATCCACAAGATCATCGACTTGCTGATAGTTGAGTTGCACTTTGCTGACTTCTTGAGCCACTTCAGTCAATAGCGGGTTGGCGGGTTGATTTGGCGACTGAACAGCAGACAATTCGGCAACGATGCCTTGGGTAATATTTTCGCCCAGTCGTTGTCCAATGGTTTGAATCAGGCTTTCAATCCGGGAGCCAACGATCGGCATTAACTTTAAAAGCTGAACTAATTCGGGTGTATCGTCAATGGCTTGATGCACGATTTGACCAATATTTTGACTGATGTTTTGCTGTTGTTGGGTGAGTGCCGTAGCAAGTGATTTTTGCAAGATCATGGCGAGGACAATGGCGAATTGATCTCGATGGCGATCAATCAACTGATGAATGCGGTGATTATGATCGTCACTATCTTTCAACTCTTTTTCTACTTGACTAAGTACCGTGAGGACGATACGGCTTGTCAGCTCTTCCATGACCAGATCATAGTAAAATTTACCACGATTGATCATGTTTTGAGGAATCACTTTATAACCAAGTTCGTGCAAACGATAGGCGATGACACCTGCTCGCAGTAGGCGGAAAAAACGTAATTGCGGTATAATTGCAATCACTTCATACCAATGAATAAAGGGGAAGAACCACCAACGTCTATGATGCTTGCCGATGATGGCAATTAGCCAACGCACACCCAACTCGACAATCAGGAAAATAGTAAAGTATTGATCAATATGACGAATCGTCGGATCCCATTGTTGGATATAGTTCGTCCGTTCTGTGCTCAGCGTTAAAATTTCTGCAATCCACGCACCAAAGTCACTTAATATTAATGCCTGCAAACCGAGCACTATCAAATTCAGCACGATCAATGCCATCATGATCACGTCGTAGATTAAGAACACTTTCCACTGTGTAGAGGTGTGATCGATATGATGTTGGTTTTGATTTGAGTTGTCGTGATTTAAGTTTTCGTGATCTGGCGTGTTGCGATCGGTCATAACATCGTCCTAATGATGACTTTACTGAATCTATATTGAGTCAATCTACTGGTTTATAAATTCTAAAAAAACCTGAAAGTTATCCGTAGATTTCTTTCAGGCAAAATAACACAAAAGTCATCAGATCAAAATAAAATGTGTTGAGGCTATTTATTCACTGGCGTATTTGGCTTTGATCGCAGAAATACGTTGATCTTTTTCATGCCAGATTTGCTCAACCCATTGCTGAAACTTGTCACGAAATGCGTCGTCTTCCTCGTAATTTCCTTGCAAAATCCATTCAGGTAATGGGACTTTGTGCAGCTGCACAACGATTCGAGGGACATCACCTAACCAAAACTCACCATAACCTGGCACCCCGTCAGGATACACAATCGTCATATCAACTAATGCGTCAATTTGATCACCTAGAATATTTAATGCTAATGCCAAACCGCCAGCTTTGGGTTTAAGTAGATGTTGAAAAGGGGATTGATGTTGGTCATGCTTTTCTTGGGTAAATCGAGTGCCTTCCAAATAATTGAGCAGCGTAAAAGGTTGACTGAGTAATTGCTGACAAGATTTACGTGCTTCTTCGAGGTCTCGCTTTTTGAGTTCAGGATTTTTGGCAATTTGTTCTTTAGTATGACGTTTCATCATTGGAAAGCCGAGAATTTTAAAAGCCTGCCCAACGAAGGGAATAAAGATCAATTCCCACTTGGTGAAAAACCGTGTCAACGGCATCCGTGAAACGCCAAAATATTGATTGACTGTGGTGTCGACCCAGCTTTGATGATTACAGATCATCAAATAGCGTCCATCCATATTTAAGTCAAGTTGCTCATCGACATAGATATCCCATTCGGTTTCGGGCAGCACATTTTCAATTAGCCAGTTATTGATGCCAAGCCAGCTGTTGGTCAGCTTAATATTAGTTTCATCGATTTTTTTTGATTGTCCAAACAGCTTGGTTAATCCCAAAGCAAGCACAGGTGGCCCATGTAAAAAAGTACTGGCGGTAATGGTGGAAGATACGGATAAGCCTTTGGCAATTTTCTTAAAGACATTATTGGATTTTACTTTGGACATATTTGACCTAAATGAAGTACTTTCTGCTTTTGCAAAACATAGCAGAGATGAGAAATGAAACCAAGCAATGATAAAAATATTTAATGCGCAATTGTATAATAATGCAATGAGCATACAAAGTGCTGAATATGAATAAAATATGTCGAGAAGCACTACAAATATTGCAACGTGTAACAAAATCGATGTTTTTTTACATTACTTCAATGGTTTATTCAAAACTATATATCATAATGAATGACATATTAATCATAACCGTTAAAGGAGGCATGCAATGCGTGCATTAGCGATTTCAACACTAATCGGGGCAGTAGCATTAACAGGATGTACTACTGATCCTACGACTGGACAACGTGATTACAATAAAACTGCAATCGGTGCGGTACTTGGTGCAGCAGCAGGTTATGGTGTATCAAAAGGTAATGCAAATACCAGTGCACAAAACAACCGTGCGGCAGCAATCGGTGCAGTTTTAGGTGGTGCTGGTGGTTATGTACTTGACCAAAAAGAAAAGAAACTGAGAGAGCAACTTGCGGGTACTGGTGTTGATGTAGACCGTAATGCTGATGGTTCGATCGGTTTGGTCATGCCAGGTAACATTACATTTGCGACCAACTCATATGCTATCAGCCCAACGTTCAATTCAACACTTGATAAAGTTGCACAGAACTTGAATGATGGTTCAGTTGCGGTGGTTGTATCTGGTTATACCGATAGTACTGGTAATGACAGCATTAACATTCCATTGTCTAAAAACCGTGCAGCAGCTGTGAAGCAATACTTGATCAACAAAGGTGTATCTTCTAGCCGTATCAGCTCAGAGGGCTATGGTGCAAGCAACCCAATCGCATCAAATGATACTGCGGCTGGTCGTGAACAAAACCGTCGTGTTGAAATCAATGTTTATGCAACGTCATAATATTTGAATAATCACTGATTCTTCAAACGTATCAGGTCTTAAAAGAGTGCGTCGGCACTCTTTTTTATTGTCTAAATAACTTTAAGAATTCAGTCTTTTGAATGTAAATCGAGCTGATTCTTGTGTTGTCTAAAGTCGATCAATGTTAAGATCATGTGTAGAAATGATGATATTGAAATAGATGAAAACATATGGACTTGTACCCACATCCTTTTAAAATTGATTTGCAATGGTGTTTAAGCCAACTGAAAAAAGCAAAAAAAATCAGTGAAAAAGACGCTAATCTCATCCAAACCACCTCACGTTCCAAAGAACAATTGAATTGGCATCCATTACAGTGGATTGCTTATTTTAATGTGGTGGATCAAACGCATCCTGAGTCGAAACTCACCTTAAACCGTCTTTGCCAATGGTTATCGCAAGGCTCAAATGTTCCTTACTTTGTCATTGATCCTCTAAAAGCTGACGTTGGCAAATTGACTCAAGTGATGTCGCAAGAGTTTGCAGTGCGTAATCGGATTCTTGCAGTAGAGGTCTTTGCAGATCGGGTAGTGATCGGTACAGATCAGCCATTTTTCACTGAATGGAAGGCAGGGCTTGGCAATACCATTAAGAATAAAAGCATTGATGTGGTGCTACTAAATCCTGAACAGCTCACTCGATATTTGCAAGAGTATTATCAAGTCAGTCGTGCGGTTGCTTCTGCGCAAGGTTTGGGTGCATTTAAGTCTGAAAAAGGTGTCGAGGCATTATTACAACTTGGCGATGTGAGTAATAATCCCGATGCGAATGATCAGCATATCGTGCGTATCGTGGATTGGGTTTTACAATTTGCCTTTGAGCAAGGTGCAAGCGATATCCATCTCGAACCTCGAAAAGACAATGGTCGAGTTCGCTTCCGTATCGATGGTGTACTCCACAATATTTATGATATGCCGAGTAATATTTTGATCGCTGTCATTGCACGGATTAAGATTTTAGGACGGCTCAATGTCGCTGAAAAACGTAAGCCACAAGATGGACGACTAAAAACACGTACGCCAAAAGGCATTGAAACCGAGCTTCGTCTATCGACCTTGCCAACCGCCTTTGGTGAGAAGATGGTGATGCGTATTTTTGATCCTGAAGTCCTCGTGCGTTCATTTGAAAAGCTGGGTTTTACAGGACAATTACTCGGAACGTGGAAAGATTTAACTAGTCATACCCACGGTATTATCTTGGTCACAGGTCCTACAGGTTCGGGTAAAACCACAACGTTGTATTCGACCTTAAAGCAACTTGCTACTGATCAAGTCAATGTCTGTACCGTTGAAGATCCGATTGAGATGTTAGAGTCAAGTTTTAACCAAATGCAGATTAATCCTGCAATTGAGCTTGGTTTTGCTGAAGGAATCAAGGCGCTGATGCGTCAAGATCCAGACATCATCATGGTGGGTGAGATTCGAGATCAAGATACTGCAAATATGGCGATCCAAGCGGCATTGACAGGGCATTTGGTATTGTCCACATTGCACACCAATGATGCACCTTCAAGCCTTACTCGTCTTAATGATTTAGGTGTGCAACCATTTTTATCAGCAGCAACCATTCTTGGTGTATTAGCACAACGATTGGTTCGGATGCTTTGTCCGCATTGCAAGCAACAAGTCAATACAGATCAACAGCTTTGGCAACAGCTCACACAGCCGTGGAATGGTACACTACCTGAACAAGTCTATGAAGCAGTGGGTTGTGATCAATGTCGTCACACAGGTTATAAAGGTCGTGTTGGACTTTATGAAATGATGCCACTTAGTCATGATTTAAAACGACTGGTTGGGCAGGGTGCAACTTTAGATCAAATTAGACAGACTGCATATCAGGAAGGCTTACAACCGCTAAGACTTGCAGGGGCGAAGCGTATTGCTGAAGGCGTCACGAGCTTTGAAGAAGTAATGCGAGTCGTTCCACTATAACGATCACCTTGAGGCTCTGTGATAGAGCCTCAAGACTTTATACGAAGTTTTAGGCTAGCGAGTTAATAACTTTTATAAGGTAAGAATTTTCCAGACAAAACCACACGGACACGATCGCCATTTGGATTATTTTCTCTTTGAATATCCATACTAAAATCAATCGCACTCATAATCCCATCACCAAATTCCTCATGGGTGAGCTCTTTAATTGTCGAACCATACACACTCACGACTTCGTACCAACGATAGATCAAAGGGTCAGTCGGAATAGCCGTTGGCAATGTACCTTTGTAGGGCACGATTTGTAACCACGCTATTGCTTCGTCACTCAGATCAAAAAGGTTGCCAATGATTTCAGCTTGTTGTTTATTAAATGTCATTTGCCCTAAGCAAGCGGCGGTTACCCATTCTTTAGATAAACCAACAGCTTCAGCGACTTCAGCCCATTTGATGCATTTGGCAACTTTTGCTGACACGATAAGTTGGGTGACTTGTTCACGGCTACTAATCATCATCAATTCTCCTTTGACGTAGACGACATTTGACAAATATGTACCCTGTAAAAAATGCAAATATTGAGCCAAAGAGGTGGATTTCATCTTAGATGATTCGGTGTTAAAAAAGTGAATCTGAATATGCTACTGCTAAAAAAGCGAACCTAAACCGAAGCTTAGATTCGCTCTCATTCCCACGTGTTATTTTCTTATCGAACTATTTATCGTATTATTTTGTGAGAATTAAACGGTTGTTGCGCGTCAAACGTAGGCGATATTCTTCACCTGCGTGTAAAATACGAATCTCACGACCTAATGCAAATAGATTGTTTGAATGAAGCATTGGCAGGCTATGTTGTGTATCGTTGCTACGAGTGAAAATCGTGAAAGGTGCGTTCATTGTTGTTTGCTCCGTGGTTTGACTTAACGGTTTAAATGATAATAATTATCGAAATCATCTGTCAATGGTTTTCATAAAATAATTGTTGTATTTTCCAGCAAATTTGTAAACTTATGATCAATCAGACTGAAATGAAACAATCCATCCAAGTATCCATCGCCATTATCCGCCACAAAAACCAAGTGCTGTTGAGTTGGCGAGATGAAAATTTGCATCAAGGCGGTTGTTATGAATTTGCAGGTGGCAAGCTGGAGATCGGAGAAACGCCTGAACAAACTGTGATCCGAGAAGTACAAGAGGAGGTTGGCATTGATGTCATTCCAATCAAGCGTTTTGCCTCATTTACGTTTGATTATTCTGACCGTGGTTTATCTTTATTTTTTATTTTATGCAAAGTTAAAAATGACGTTGAACTAGATAAAATGCATCAAGCTTGGCGATGGATTGATTTGGATGATGTGCAAAATTATCAGTTTCCCAAAGCCAATCAGGCGATTATTCAGCGACTTTCTTGGTCACGAAAAATTGCAATATTGAACGATGATTACGGAGTGCAGGATATAAAGCATGACGTGGATACAGTCTATTTACGCCAAAATACTGAGAATTTCCTACAACTGCTCAGAGATAATCCACAATTATTTACCGAGAAAAAAGTCATTGTGCGTTGGCAAGATTACAAAAAATTAGATGCGGACTTGCAGGAAAAAGTCTTCGCAGTTCATTTGAATTGTCAGGAACTTATACAGCTTTCTGAATCTGTATCTCAAAATAATGAACTTCCACTGTCATTACAAAGCAAGAATTTAATCGGGGCATGTCACAATGAAATCGAAATTGAATGTGCAAATCTGATTGGATGTGAGGCCATTTTTATCAGCCCTGTACAGTCCACACCAACACATCCTGAACAAACTGGATTGAGTTGGGCTGGTTTTGCAGCACTTGCAAATATTGCAGAGATGCCAGTCTATGCACTGGGTGGCGTAGCGTGTGATGATTTGGATTTGGCAAAAACACATGGTGCTTATGGTGTCGCAGGGATCAGAGATTTTCTAAAATAGACTGAGCTTAGAGTGGAAACATACGCAAAATAAAATGCCTAGACACTTGAGTGCTAGGCATTTTTATCAAAGCGCTGACGTCGAGTGAGCTAAACTTGCTTAGTAGCGTTGCATCATTTGTGTGGCTTGGCGCATTAAATTTGCATTGTTGCGTAGTTTGGCAGATTGTTGGATTTGTTCCCAAAGCTGTTTACGCATCGTGTTGTTTTGCGCAAAGCTTAGTCCTTTGCGTGCAAAAGCTTCTGCGCTACTGGCTTGCTTACGAAGGTTGGCGAGACGAGCAAGCTCTCGATAGACTTCTGCCGATTGCGGTGCGATGCGCTGTGCTTGTAGCAAGCTACTTTCTGCCGCTTTGAGTTTGTTTTGTCGAAGATTGCCGAGATAAGATTGCATCAAATTTTGATAAGCAGGAACACCTTGACCGTCTTTGAGATTTTGATGACTTTTCTGATTTTCAGGTAAGATCAGACGGGGAGGTTGTCGAGAAGGAAGCGGTTGAGATTCTCGACGAATCCCGTCATCAGGAAGTGGGGTGACCACGACTTTGGATTTGTCTTTTTGCGTCTTTTGACTTGTTTCTTGCTCTTGCTTTGCTTTGGGTTGAGTTGCCGGCGGATTTGTTGGTGTACTTTGACAGCCTACAAATACCATCGCCATTGCACCGACTAGACTTAATTTAAATTGATTCATTATCGACTCCCAATCGTATATTCACCCTCAGAGATGACCGTAGCACTGCGCTGTGGTGGTGCTTGATCAATGTCGCTTTCACGTAGATAGTTTTGTGACGGTCGTTCTGGGTTTTGAGTTAATGGATTGTTGAGGTTTTGCGGATTGCGTGGTTGTTGTGCGCCACGTTGTTGATTTAGTTGTGCTGTTTGTCCTTGTGTATTTGGATTTTGCATTGGCGCAGGGCGGGTGTTTGGCTGAGGGTTGAGTGGATGCTCACCACTAAAACTCGTCGTAGGAATTGGATTGCCAAACTCATCGACATAGCTTTCTTCATAGTACTGTGGCTCAACCTGATAATGCGGTAGACCACAGGTCGTCGCTTGGCGAGGAATGGTGCTACGAAGTAATGGAACATAGACTGCACCTGCACAGCCTTGCGCAGAAAGCAAACCTTCAAAGCTGTCGATCCATTGCCAAGAAATATCGTCAGGCTGAGGCATATCGTTAGGTGTGTTTTTCAGCTGTTTCATGACGTTGATCCACACAGGTAAGGCACCTGATGAACCTGTTAAACCAATCGGTTTGTTATTGTCTTCACCAAGCCAAACCACAGCAAGATAGTTGCCACTATAACCTGCAAACCATGAGTCACGGGCATCATTGGTCGTGCCTGATTTTCCTGCAAGTCCCATTTCACGTGGGAAGGTATTATAGGCTGCTCGACCTGTACCATTGGTCATGACTTGTTGTAAACCATAATTGACAAGATACGCTGTGGCAGGGTCAATCGTGTTTTGCACTTTCAAGCCATAGCGTTCAAGTAATTCACCGTCAGCATTCACCACAGAGCGGATACTCCGTGTTGGATAAGAATAGCCACCTGTGGCGAAGTTTTGATAAATACCCAATATGTCCATTGGTGACATGGTCACAGCACCAAGTAAAATCGATGGATAGCGTGGAATCTCGCCTTGTACGCCAAGACGGTGCAAGTTGTTAATAAAGGTCGGTAAACCTGCCTCCCAACCAAGACGCACAGCAGCGAGGTTGTATGAGTTTGCTAGTGCCGATTGCATTGATACGATGCCTTTTTCACCACCTGAATAGTTTTTCGGCTTCCAGTCTTTGACTCCTGCACCACGAATCACGATCTCAGTATCTTGAATCGGACTTGCCCACGTGTAGCGTCCAGATTGTAACGCTTGCATGTAGATCACAGGTTTTAGTAATGAGCCTACCTGACGTTTGGCATCAAGGACACGGTTAAAGCCAGTAAACTCACCTGTACTACCGACGGCAGCGACGATTTCACCATTTTCAGGATGTGAAACCACGACCGCACCTTGCAAATCTTTTAATCGAGCAGGGTTACCTTTTGCAAGTCGATCGACAGTTTTTTGGAAAGTATTTTCAATACGAGATTGTGCCAATGGGTCAAGCGTCGTAAAGATGCGCAAGCCTTGATTGGTCAAGTCTTGCTCTTGATATTCTTCTTTGAGTTGGCGACGTACAATATCCATAAAGTCAGGATACTTCACGGCGGTATAACCTGGTTTTTCTAAAACACCGAGCGGACGAGCGACTTCTTCATCGAATTCTGCTTGCGTCAGTTTCCCCGTAACTAACATATTATTGAGCACCACATCACGACGAGCTCGAGCACGTTCAGGATTGCGCCACGGGTTGTAGTAAGAAGGTCCATTGACCAAGCCGACTAAGAAAGCAAGCTTTGCGGTATTTAACTCACGTAATGGTTGACCAAAATAATATTGTGCGGCTAAGCCATAGCCGTTAATTGAATAATTGCCATTTTGCCCAAGATTGACCTCATTGAGATAGGCTTCGATGATGTCATTTTTGTTGTAATGAAACTCCACCAAAAGCGCCATCAGCGCTTCATTGGCTTTACGTTTGTATGTGCGCTCAGGTGTTAGGTAAAAGTTTTTCACCAATTGTTGCGTCAATGTTGAACCACCTTGACGCTTTCCACCTGTGATATTGGAAAGTAAAGCACGCGCAGTACCACGAATCGACACGCCATGATGTGCATAGAAGTTACGATCTTCAGTTGCTAGCAGTGCATCAACCAAAGGCGCTGGTACATTTTGCAATTTGATCAAGACACGGTCTTCATTGTGCTGTGGGTATATCCCACCAATCACCATTGGCTCAAGGCGCACAATGCCTGAAGTAGACGGCTTGGTGGTGCGAATCGTCGCAATACTACCGCCTGCAAAATTCAGCTCAATGACACGTTCAGGCTCTTTACTATCACCAAAATCAAAGCCACGAGTATGAATAAAAAGTTGCGAGTCTTTGTTGGTATAGGTACCAGGATTATTATAATTGTTGGCAGATTTATAGCCGAGTAAGCGCAGTTCTTCCAAAATGTCTGATTTACTAGTGTCTGCTTGACTATAAAGCTCTAATGGACGAGCAAAAACTTTGGCAGGAATATCCCAACGCTGACCATCAAAGCGATCACGGACGATATTGTCCAAACGCACAAGGTAAATCCCCAACCCAATAAAAAATATCAGAAAAATAATAAGAATGATCAAGGAAACCAATCCCAAACCATGTTGCTTTTGCAGTGTTTTATGCATTGATTAAAAATTCATGACAACGACCTAGGTGGATAAATAATGCGATAGCAAGCAGGGATATGCAATACAAAGTATGTTGTAAATTGCTAAATTTCATCAACTTCACACAAAAAACATAAAACAATCTGCTCACTAATGTAGAAAGTGTCAAAGTCGGATTGGTCAAGTCTTACCGAAATGCTATGATAAAGTCGAATTTCACTGGAGTGCATTACGTGGTGCAACAACATTTCTCGAAATCTTTTCGGAATATTGGTCTGATCGGACGTCCAGGAAAGTCTTCGGTGGTCGAAACCTTAAAGATTATTCATCAATATTTGATTGATCGTGGACTGCGTACTATTTTTGACCAAGAAACAGCAGAGCTTGGACCATTTGAAAATGTGCAAACCAGTAGCCGTACACATCTCGGACAAGTGACTGATTTGGTCGTTGTGGTCGGTGGTGATGGTTCGCTACTGCATGCGGCACGTGCGCTCGCCAAATACAATGTTCCTGTGGTCGGGGTTAACCGTGGGCGTTTAGGTTTTTTAACGGATATTTCACCTACTGATGTCCTACATAAGCTTGGACAAGTCTTAGATGGTGATTTTGTCTACGATCAGCGGTTTTTATTGGAGACAGAAATTCGCTCCAAAGGGCAGACAGTCTATGAAGATATTGCCTTAAATGATATTGTACTGCACTCTGGAAAATCGGTTCACATGATCGATTTTGAGATGAATATTGATGGTTTATATGTTTATCGCCAACACAGCGATGGTTTGATCGTTTCTTCGCCAACAGGTTCGACAGCTTATGCGCTCTCAGGCGGTGGGCCGATTGTTCATCCAAATATGGATGCGATCGTGATTGTGCCGATGCATCCGCATACTTTGTCCTCTCGTCCTATCGTGATCGGTGGACAGAGTGAAATTAAAATTTTTATCCGAGATAATCAAATCTTGCCGATGGTCAGTCCTGATGGTCAGAATAGCGTGACTTTACAAGTTGGTGACCATTTGTTGATTCGTAAACATCCGTTTAAACTCACTTTATTACACCCACCAGGTTATGACTTCTATGCAGCATGTCGCACGAAGTTGGGTTGGAATCGTGACTTTGATCCGAATGATGAATGATTTTGGTTTGAAAGCTTGAATTATAGACATCCAGATTGAAATGCTCTAAGAACGTGGAAATATCCCCTGATGAATATTGAACAAATGTTAAATACGTTAACACCTGAGATCGTAGAAAAGCTGAAAACTGCGGTCGAAATTGGTAAATGGCCAAATGGTGTTGCACTCACCAAAGAGCAACGTCAAACGTGTATGCAGGCGGTTTTGGTATGGGAGCATAAACATTTACCAGAAGCTGAGCGTACGGGCTATATCGATCGTGGCACAAAAGAGGAAGATGAACATTGTGACTCACATGATCCGAAAGATGACGATGAGTTTCAACCGATTCGCTTTACATGATGTTGAACCGAGAATTTAAAAAGCACTTTAATCGAAGTGCTTTTTTATCGCTGTAATTTTGTAAGGCTTAACTGGTTGGTGCAAATCGAGTTTGCCAAAGTGTTTTCGCCTTTTCTTGGGCTATTGTATAAGTTGACTCAATCTTCATGGTTAATAAAGCAATGGCTAAAGTTTCGATAATGGCTTGCTCACCATAGTCATGCGTCGCATCCCCTAACCACACCGCTTTATATACATTTAAATCAAAGGCTTTTTCCGCTTGTGAACGATCAGGGTTGATTTTAGGTAATTCGAGCTCAAAACATTCACCATCTTTAATACCACAAATCAAGGTCTTGGCATCTGGATTACGCTCAAACTCACCACCTTCACCTTTAATCACCGCACTATTCTTATAACCCAATTGAAATGCGGCTTGCTGATGTGATGCACGATAAGCAGGGTGGAAGATGGCTTGTAAAGTCGCTTTGGCATCAAATGGGTTAATCAAGCGAGAGAGCGTATGCACAGGAGAGCGTAAGCCGAGCATATGCCGAAATTGAATCATTTCTGTAAGTTTTGGGCTGAGTAAATCCAAGGGAATAAAAGCAAAATTTTGAGCTTGCAAATGCGCATCAACCTGCTCAAGTGATTCACAGCTTTGAAAACCCAGTGCTTGTACAGCATCTTTCGTATAGAGTCGATTGACGGTATGACCTGCAACGCCGTGCATGACGATCTTATAGCCATGTTGCGCTAAGGTCAGTGCAGCAAGTAAAAACCACGGATAATGTTTCCGCTTGCCTGCATAGCTCGACCAATCCAAATCCACTTCACAGCTGAGTTTTGGTAGATTTAAAGAATCTTTAGTGGCTTGGACAAAACCTGTCAATTCATCGACTGACTCTTCTTTGACTCGAAGCAACATTAAAAATGCGCCAATCTGCAAATCCAATGCTTCGCCATTTAAAATCATACGGAATGCTTGATATGCTTCGTCATAGCTCAGCGAGCGACTCCCTGTTTTACCTTTTCCCAAAATACGAACATATTGCGCAAAAGGGTGTTCCTCTAAAGCGTAGATGTTACGTTTTTGCGATGTAGGCTGAGTGTTGGATTGAGAGCTAGACATAAGATGACTCTGAAATAAGAAACAAAAAGATTGACGATAAACAACAAAATGGAGAACCAAGCGAAGATCATTCATCACATTGTATGATTGATAATAAAGCAAATCACACGCCGATGTCAGCCTATACATGACATAAAGAATGACAAAATAAAACGTCAATTTGCGCACCAAAATAACGCAGAATTAGCTAGAATGAGCTTCATTATGTTTTGATTTTTTCGATCACTCCCATGAAACGCACTGCCTCAAATCAAGTTCAGTTAAAACATCGTATAATCCATGCACTCAGCTATGAGGCAATCTTGCTCATACTCGGCACGCCTATTCTCAGTTGGGTGCTGAATAAAGATTTGGCGCATACAGGTGTACTGTGGGTAATCATGAGCGTGATTGCGATGCTGTGGAATATGGTCTTTAACTTTGGCTTTGAAAAGTTTGAACATAAAATGCAGTGGGAGCGTACTTTGTCAGTGCGGATTTTGCATGCGATTGGCTTTGAGGGTGGCTTGATTATTTTTACCGTGCCGATCATTGCGTGGATGATGGATATTAGCTTTTGGCAAGCATTGATTCTCGATATTGCTTTAGCGATGTGTATCGTAGTGTATACCTTTATTTTCCAGTGGTGTTACGACGCGATCATGGCGAAATATTTTGGAATTGGACGTTCTAGTGCACCATGATAGCGCTGAATTTGCCATTTTGATCAATAGATGAATAATTGTATAAAAACTATTCATCTGATTCATATCAATATCTTAAAAAATAAGTATCAATATCCTTGTAGTCGTGCTAAGCTCGTGGCGTAATTTTGAATAGAGTTCGTTGCTGGAAATGCACGATCCTTATACAGAAATACGAATGGATGTGAATGGGTTGATGTTGAAAGTTCTTCAGAATGATAACGAGAGTAAAATAACTAAGATGTTTTTTCAATCGTATTTCTCTACTGCTAGCAGCGCCTGTGCGTCCTTATTTTTTTCCAAAAAACGATGAGGAATAGTTATGACGGCACGTGAACAAGGTGTTGTAAAGTGGTTTAACGATACTAAAGGTTTCGGTTTTATCCAACGTAATAGTGGCGAAGATGTATTCGTACATTTCCGTGCGATTCAAGCAGAAGGTCACCGTTCACTACGTGATGGTCAAAAAGTTGAATTTACAGTTGCTCAAGGTCAAAAAGGCTTGCAAGCTGAAGAAGTTCGTCCAGTTGACTAATTTCTAGATCGCGATAGTTTTAGGTTTGCTTAAAGAAAGCCTAAAGCCAAAAAGACACCTTATTTCTCAGCATATTTTAAATAGGCTGAATGGAATAAGGTGTTTTTTATTGCGTGTAGATTCTATGGAATTCCGGAATCTTATTACTTACATTCGTCTTTGTGCGAGCAAAAAAATACCACCCTTATTTTAGGATGGTATTTCGTTTTGATGAGTAAAACGACTTGTTTTAACGATCAAAAATCAATACTTAAAGCTTAAAGAAACTTTTTCAAATCTTTGGCTTGCTGTTCAGCATTACCTGTATAACTTGCAGGCGTCATCTCAGCGAGGCGAGCACGATCAGATGCAGGTACTTGAGTCAGCTCATCACCATTCACGAAGTTGACCATCATGTCACGCGTCATGGCTTGACCACGCGTCAATGCTTTGAGTTTTTCATATGGCTTTTCAATGTTATAGCGACGCATCACGGTTTGAATCGGTTCAGCCAAGACTTCTTGCGCTTGGTTTAAATCTTCCATTAGGCGATCAGCATTTAGTTCGAGTTTACCAATACCTTTTAAGCAGGCATCAAATGCAATCAGACTTTGCGCAAAACCAACGCCCATATTACGCAGAACCGTTGAGTCGGTGAGGTCACGTTGCCAGCGAGAGATTGGTAATTTTTCACCCAAGTGTGCAAGTACGGCATTGGCAATACCGAGGTTACCCTCTGAGTTTTCAAAGTCGATTGGATTCACTTTGTGTGGCATGGTTGATGAGCCGACTTCACCATCTTTAAGTTTTTGTTTGAAATAACCGAGAGAAATATAACCCCACACATCACGGTTAAAGTCGATCAAAATGGTATTGAAACGACGCAGTGCATCGAATAATTCCGCCATGTAATCATGTGGTTCGATTTGCGTTGTGTATGGATTGAAAGTCAAACCTAAAGATTCAACAAAGGCTTGAGAATGCTTTGCCCAGTCGAGTTCTGGGTAAGCAGAAAGGTGGGCGTTGTAGTTACCGACTGCGCCGTTGATTTTGCCAAGTAATTCGACTTGCTCAAATTGTTTGATTTGACGAGAGAGGCGATACGCCACATTTGCCATTTCTTTACCCAAGGTTGTTGGGCTTGCAGTTTGACCGTGCGTACGAGAAAGCATTGGTTGTGCTGCATGGGTTTCAGCGAGTTTTGCAATGCTGTCTAAAATATTTTTCATGCTCGTCATCAGCACGTCACGACCACTTTTCAGCATCAAAGCATGTGACAAGTTGTTGATGTCTTCAGATGTGCAAGCAAAGTGAATAAATTCGCCCGCATCTTTGAGCTCAACAATATGTGCAATTTTTTCTTTAAGGAAATACTCAACTGCTTTGACATCGTGGTTGGTGGTGCGTTCGATCTCTTTGATGCGATTGGCATCATCTTCAGAGAACTTCGCCACAATCGCATCCAGCGCAGTGTTAGTGTCTGCGCTAAACGGCTGAATTTCTGTAATTTCTGCATGATTGGCAAGTGCTTGTAACCAACGCACTTCAACAGTAACACGAGCATGGATCAGACCAAATTCAGAGAGGAAAGGGCGCAGAGCGTCACATTTGCTGGCATAGCGTCCATCGAGTGGTGAAAGTGCGGTTAGGCTAGAGAGCATGACAATTCCTTAGACATTAAAGGGAAAATTGAGGGAAATTAAAATCGTATGTTCAGCGAGATGATTAACCATCATGAACCATCTCTTTTTGACTTTGCTGATATTGTATCGAAGCAAAATAACGAATCTGTTTGAGCGTTTTGGATTTGGTGAAAATCATTTTCCACGGACTACCGCCTAGCTGTCGCCAATAATGCGCCGCTTGTAAACCTGTAAATAACATCGCTCGGATCAGCGCCACATCATGCGGATTCTTAAAGGTGCGAGCAGTGCCCTTGACCATAATCCGAGGCTTCATGGTACTTGCGGTGTCGGTATATAACGTCGCTAGGCTTTGAATGATACTTTGATGCTGAAAATTATGCTCAAAAAAAGTCAACTGACGAATGATCTGTTGCTGAGTATTGAGAATTTTCTGCTGAAAATCTTTATTACTGTAGACCTTGCTTGAGAGCTGTAGCATCGCCATCGCATAAGCCAAAGTCTGTTTACTTGCAGGCAATTTAAAGCGTGGAAAACGATGCTTCGGCTGTGGATCGTAAGGCGCAATCAGACTTTGTTCGAGTGTGCGTAAACCTAAACCCAAATGCTCAAGTGAGCCAAAAAATAATAAACTATTTTGATTGGGATTGTCCGTTGCACGAATATTTAGAGCCGCTTGCAATAGCGTTTGACTGTATTGATCACCTGCATCATGTACCGCTTGACTGCCACGGAGGGCAATCAGATGCACAATCTGCGCTGCCTGAAACACCGCAGCCAGCGCCAGCACCTGATGCTGTTCACGGCTGAGCGTCACGCTTGGCTGAAAAGGGCTAAGATCGGTCATGTACTATTGCCTTGTAACGGTTAGGTTGCCTTGCTAGGCTAGCTACGATTGAAATTTTAAAATCAACTGATCACATTAAATCCATCAAGCTAAATAGCTCAAACTAAGTATTGCGGTAAAGGTGCGTCAATACTGCGAATCACACCACCACCCAAACACACTTGATCTTGATAAAACACAACAGATTGCCCAGGCGTTGCGGCACGTTGCGCTTGATCAAACACCACACGGACACCCTGTGCAAAATCAGGGTGTGGAAATATTGTACAGTCTTGATCGGGTTGGCGATAGCGTGTTTTTGCAGTACAGCGCAGTCCAGTCGTCGGAATGGCTTGTTCGCCTGCTATCCAGTCAATGTTTTCACTGTCAAGACTATGACTGAGCATCAGCGGATGTTCATGTCCTTGACCAACGACAAGTCGATTATTTGCAATGTCTTTGTGCAATACGAACCATGCACCTTCAGCCACATCTTTTAATCCGCCAATGCCAATCCCGCCTCGTTGACCAAGTGTGTAATACATTAAGCCATGATGTTCGCCGATGACTTTACCATCCTCCAAAACAATTTCCCCAGCTTGAGCAGGCAAATACTGTTTTAAGAAATCACTAAAGCGACGCTCACCGATAAAGCAAATCCCCGTCGAGTCTTTTTTAGTCGCTGTGGCAAGATCATATTTCTTGGCAATTTCACGCACTTGTGGTTTTTCTAACTCACCAACTGGGAATAAGGTTTTATTGATCTCACGACCGTGTACGGCATGTAGGAAATAGGTTTGATCTTTATTATTGTCCACACCACGAAGCAGTGGTGCATAGCTTTCGCCCTGACTATTTTGCAAAGTTTGCCCACGGCGTGCGTAGTGACCTGTGGCGATGTAATCTGCACCTAACGTCATGGCATAGTCCAAAAATGCACGAAATTTAATTTCTTTATTACAGAGAATATCAGGGTTTGGTGTGCGTCCCGCAGAATATTCCGCCAAGAAATGCTCAAATACACGATCCCAGTATTCTGAGGCAAAATTCGCGGTATGGAGCTGAATCCCTAGCCGATCAGCAACCGCTTGCGCATCGGCTAAATCTTCTAATGCCGTGCAATATTCCGTACCGTCATCTTCTTCCCAATTCTTCATAAATAAGCCTTCGACTTGATAACCTTGTTCAAGTAAAAGTGCCGCAGAAACTGAAGAGTCCACACCGCCAGACATGCCGACAATGACACGTGTGTTTTGTGGAGTAGAAGCATTGTGATCAGTCATAGGAGAATGTTGTTCCAAAAAATTAGAGCCTAAAATTAACAAGGCAGTTTAAAAGCCTATATGGCGTTTAGAGCGTTTAAATCAACTCAAGCGGTAAAGGGTGAGGCTGAAACTTGCGCAAATGGATGTTCATATATCAAATCGACGGGATACTTCTTACCAGCCAAAGCATCTTCAATCGCTCGAATCACCAATGGACTCCGTGCACGTGCAGTCAGTTGCAATTCCTCAAATGTCATCCAGAGCGCTTGCACGATGCCATCATCTAAATCCTGCTGTGTATGCTCAAGCGCATTCGCTAAGAAACAAAAACGATAATAAGTACGATCAGGAAACATCGGCGGGGTATAACTATAGATGCCAAGCAAATCGGTAATTTCCACTCGCCAAGCTGTTTCCTCTAAAGTTTCACGGATGGCAGCTTGGATCACGGTTTCACCTGCTTCGACATGTCCCGCAGGTTGGTTAAATACAGTATGACTAAAACCCTCGCTATGTTCTTCAACCAACAAGAAGCGATCTTCACGCTGTACCACAGTCGCTACGGTGACATGTGCAGTCCACGCTGATGTTGCGTGTGATGATACTAAATTTGAAGTATTCGCCATCTGTACAAGCCCTCAAAATTGAGGTGCATATGATACGAAATTTTGTCGAAAATGGCTATGTTATTCATAGAGTGCAATTGAATTGCTGGTTCGATTATTCTAGGTTATACATTCGTGATGATTACAAAAAATGAGAGGGTTTGAGTATCTACTTATCACATTTATTCATAACAACATGCAAAAAACATATATGTTGTAATTTCATCAATATATCGCAAATATTCATGTCATCGACTTGAAAATCTATGTGTACGGCAGAATATCGGCATAGCATTCAGAAAGTTAGCCAGTTGTATGCTAGACTACCTGCCTGAAATTTAACACCTTGTTGTATGCGTCATGCGTTTTTGAAAACGTGTTGATTGGAATATTTGATTGGAATCGTAGTAGGGTCTCCTTAATGTCTGACGAAAGATTAACCCACCTAAAACAGCTTGAAGCTGAAAGTATTCATATTATTCGAGAGGTTGCAGCAGAGTTTGATAACCCTGTAATGCTGTATTCGATCGGTAAAGATTCGGCGGTGATGCTGCATCTTGCGATGAAGGCATTCTATCCTGCAAAGCTCCCATTTCCATTGATGCACGTCAATACAGGTTGGAAATTCAAAGACATGATCACCTTCCGTGATGAGATGGTGAAGAAAAATGGTCTGGAATTGATCGAACATAAAAATCTCGAAGGTATGGCGCAGGGTATTAACCCTTTTGATCATGGTAGCTCGAAATATACCGACATCATGAAAACCCAAGCCTTAAAGCAAGCATTGGATAAATATAAATTCGATGCGGCATTTGGCGGGGCACGTCGTGATGAGGAAAAATCACGTGCCAAAGAGCGTGTTTATTCTTTCCGTGACAGCAAGCACCGTTGGGATCCAAAAAACCAACGTCCCGAGCTGTGGAATATCTACAATGGTAAAGTCAATCAAGGCGAAAGTATCCGTGTATTCCCACTCTCAAACTGGACTGAGCTAGACATTTGGCAATATATCTACCTTGAGCAGATTCCAATTGTGCCATTGTATTACGCTGCTGAGCGTCCTGTGGTTGAGCGTGATGGCACTTTGATCATGATTGATGACGAGCGCTTCCCACTGCGTGAAAATGAAGTGCCTGAAATGAAATCGGTGCGTTTCCGTACACTGGGCTGTTATCCACTGACAGGTGCGGTCGAGTCAAAAGCGGATACCTTGCCTGACATTATCCAAGAAATGCTCCTAACCACCAGTTCTGAGCGTCAAGGTCGAATGATTGACCATGATGAAGCAGGTTCAATGGAAAAGAAAAAGCAAGAAGGTTACTTCTAATTTTTTCTCACTGCATTTCATTGTTGATTGCATGTGGTTTGGTTTTCACTGAAATAACTGATTTAAGTTTTTAACTGGTAAAGTTTTTAAAGAATATTAGGCGGAATATAAATGTCGCATCAATCCGAACTGATTAGCCAAGATATTTTGGCATATCTCAAACAGCATGAACAAAAAGACTTATTGCGTTTTCTGACTTGCGGTAATGTCGATGATGGTAAAAGTACCTTGATTGGTCGCTTGTTGCATGACTCGAAAATGATCTATGAAGATCAACTCGAAGCAGTACAACGTGACAGTAAAAAAGTCGGGACACAAGGTGAAAAAGTTGATCTTGCGCTCTTAGTTGATGGTCTGCAAGCAGAACGTGAACAGGGCATTACCATCGATGTGGCGTATCGTTATTTCTCCACGGAAAAGCGTAAATTCATCATCGCAGATACCCCAGGACATGAGCAATATACTCGCAATATGGCTACAGGCGCATCGACCTGTGATCTTGCGATCATCTTGATTGATGCACGTTATGGCGTACAGACGCAAACTCGTCGTCATACTTTTATTGCTGCATTACTCGGTATTCGTAACATCGTGGTGGCAATTAACAAGATGGATTTGGTGGAATTTTCTCAAGACAAATTCGATCAAATTCGCCAAGATTATTATGCTTTCGTTGAGCAGTTGGGCGACCGTCAGCCTAAAGACATTCGTTTTGTGCCGATTTCTGCATTGAACGGCGACAACGTGGTCAATCCATCAGAAAGTACGCCGTGGTATTACCAAGATGGCTACCAAGCACAAACTTTGATGAATATCTTGGAAACCGTTGAAATCACTCGTGATGCCAAGAAGCAAGATTTCCGTCTGCCTGTGCAATACGTCAATCGTCCAAACCTCGACTTCCGTGGTTTTGCAGGCACGATTGCGCTTGGTGCGGTGAAAGTTGGTGACGAGATTGTTGCGCTTCCTTCAGGAAAACGCAGTACCGTCAAAGAAATCGTGACTTATGATGGCAATCTTGATCAGGCGCAAGTTGGTCAAGCCGTCACTTTGACTTTAAATGATGAAATCGACATTAGCCGTGGTGATTTGATCACGCACCCAAGCGCATTACCGTCTGTATCTCGTGCGGTACGTTCGACTGTGGTGTGGATGAGTGACCATCCGCTGGTGGTGGGCAAGTTGTACAACGTCAAAGTTGGCGTGCAAAGTGTCCCTGCCAAAGTCACCCGTATTAACCATCGTATCGATGTGAATACGCTTGAGCATGGTCAGGTTGATCAGTTAGAGCTCAACGGTATTGCGGACATTACTGTTGAATTTGACCGTCCAATCGTGTTTGATCATTATCAAGACAGTCGTCATACAGGTGCATTTATCTTTATTGATCGTTTGAGCAATGTCACGATTGGCGCAGCGATGATCGAAGATTTGGCGCAAGTGTCTGATAGCGCACAACCTGTGACTGCTGAAGATCGTGCAGCACGACTTGGTCAAAAACCTGCGGTATTGGCAGTGACTTCTGAGCTATTTGCACAGTCGCAACAGCTTGAACGTGCCTCACTCTCTGACGGTATTGTGGTGATTGCACAAACGAACTTGAATGCAGACAGCATCAATTTACTTCGTGAAACTGGTATCACTGTACTTGTCGATCAAGCTGAGCTTGCAGATACTGAAATCACTGCTAAAACCGTTGATGAAGCGGTGGCGCAAATTAAGGCGATTGTTCAGCTTTAATTCGACAGTTTCTTTAGTTCAAAAGTAAACTTAAAAAACAAAAGCTCTAAACTACGGTTTAGGGCTTTTTTAATACAACTGAATTAACTTTTAAAACTTGTTAGACAACTACAAAACGCTACAGTCAGCAGATGGCTTCGTGTCATGCTATGATTTCAATGCCTAAATAAATGCAATAAAAATCAACTTGGTGCTTTCTATGCCGATATACAACGATGCTCATCTTAATGGTCACCAACGCTATTTGATCGCTTCACTGAAGCGTGATTTGCAACACGCCGAGAATTATAATGAATGGAAAACTATTGCGCAGCAGTTGGATGAGGCGACGGGTCTGGAAGCATGGAAATTTGATAATACTTCGCCACATTACGGGTATCCATTTTTGGCACAGCGTTTGGTGCGGATGAAGCGATTGATTGAAAATGATCAACAGCTTGATTTGGCAGAATATTTGCGCGAAGGTTTAAACTTTGATATTGCCAATATTGCGCATCCCTTACTTTATAATCAAACTTTTACAGGGACAAAGAAACTGATTGAAGATTATGTCGATAGCATGAGTAAAGCTTTTGCTCATATCGCTTCCGATGAGTTCACTGCATTTAATCGCGCCGAAAAAATCGAATATTTCGAAGGCGCTTTAAAAGCTTATGGTCAGCCTGCATTGATGTTCTCAGGCGGTGCGACACTGGGTATTTTTCATCTTGGTGTGTGTAAAGTGCTGTATGAGCAAGATTTATTACCAAAAGTATTTTCAGGCTCTAGTGCGGGTGCGATCATGGCGGCGATGTTGGCAACGCATAATGATCAAGAGCTGATGGATTTTATCCAAGGCGATGGTTTTATTGACCATGCCTTTAAATATCGCAGTATTTACCAAATTTTGGCAGATCAAGGTGGTCTAGCGGATATCGGCACCCTAAAAAAATTCTTGATTGCCAATCTTGGGGATTATACTTTTGAGGAAGCCTTTGCCAAGTCGGGTCGACATTGTTCGATTGTAGTGGCGCCATATAGCACAGGTTATAATCCACGGATCATGAATGAAATCATGTCGCCAGAGTTGTTGGTGTGGAGTGCGACATTAGCATCCTGTGCGATTCCATTTTTCTTTCCACCTGTCCGCCTCAAAACTAAACGCCATGATGGCGTGTACACACCGTATATGGCAAATACGCACTGGGTTGACGGCAGTGTGCGCAGTGATTTTCCACAAATCCGTATGGCTCGACTTTATAATATTAATTACAGCATCGCTTGTCAGGTCAATCCGCATGTGGTGCCGTTCATGCAATCGGATTTTCAGCGTTATCGTCGAGATTTCCTCAGCTGGCCAAGTCGTTTTATTCGTCATCAAGCCAAGACTTTATCCATGCAAGGTTTAGATTTTACGCGCAACAATTTATCCAGTTTTCCGTTGATTCAGCGTGTGGTTGATCATGGCTATGGCATCGTTGGACAGCGCTATTATGGTGATATCAACATCGCTGCGAAATATAACCTCAACCATTATCTATGGATGGTCAAAAATCCTGATAAGAAAATCTTTAAGCAATTGCAAAAAGAAGGTGAGCGCGCTACTTGGTCGAAGATCAGTCGTATAGAGATGCATGCTCGAGTCGGCAAAACTATTGAACATTGTTTGACTGTGCTCAAGTCTGGACAGCAACAACATCAAGGTTCAGCACATGAACATCAACTTTGATCCAAAACTGCCTTATCAAAAGATCAAATCGCTCAATGCGGATTTTAGTCGAAAGTTAGGGCAGTACGTTGATTTGGTTGACCAAAAAAACCAATATTTTGTTGTTAAATATCTCGATGACGTTGCTGATTTACAGCTAAAAAGTACTTTTCAATATGAAATAGCAATGTATTTGCAATTACAAAGTGCAGATTTAGCTTTGCCATTTGTGATACTGGAATCCGCTGAATTTCAGCATCAGAGCGATAACAATGCCACAATTTTAGTGCTTCCATATGCTCACACAATTGATTTTCAAAAGCATTCAATGGCTGAGCGAATAGCGATTTTTATCAACATCTTAAAATGTGTTGATGGTCTGCATGACTTGGGTTTTATTCATGGTGATTTAAAGCGTCGTCATTTTCTCAATGCCGAATCAACGCATGATTCACCCATTCAACTTATTGATTTTGCACAATCGCAACCAATCAATTCTGTGCATTCTTCTCATTTAAAAAACCTCAGCAAAATGACAGCGACGCCTGCCTATATGGCACCTGAGCTTTTCAATGGACAAGCGAAGTCTGTGCAGAGTGATCTATATGCTTTGGGAATTATCTTTTATGAAATATTAGTCGGGGAAAAGCCTTATACGGTGTTTGGTCAGCTGAATAGCTATCAACAATGGGCGACAGCACACTGTCAACAAGAGATCCCACTGCTTCCAAAAGGTTTGCAAAAGTATCAAGAGTGTTTGGACCACATGCTCGCAAAACAGAAAAAAAATCGAGCTTCAGCGATAAAAAGTGTGATAAGTGATTTAAAAATAAACGAAAATTATGAAATTGATGATTAAATACACGCTTGTCATGGTTTTTTAAAAAAAGTACTTGGCAATTGAAAAACTCATTGCTAATATACGCAACACATCGGGGACGTGGCGAAATTGGTAGACGCACTGGATTTAGGTTCCAGCGCCGCAAGGTGTGAGAGTTCGAGTCTCTCCGTCCCCACCATAGTGATCATGCTATGGTAAAAATAATAATTTTAAGTTTTTAATTCTCGTTTTTTGATCTCTAAGATTTTCTTTCATAAACATCCTTTAACTTACAAATTTTTGGCATATCCATTTTCATCGATTCAATCATCAAATACTGATTGTACATACAAATAATTCAATAGCTTTGTGCACTACCAACTATTTTTTTGATGAACGTTTCAATTTAGGTATTTTTGTTTGTTGATCGATCACTTTAGCTTCAACCACTTTGTCCTTTTTAGCTTTGCCTTCTTTTGATTTTTTCTTTTTGGATTTTTTAGGCGCTTCGATTTCACCATCTTCCACAGCTTGCCAATAGTTCAGCTGTTGCATTACCGCAGCAAAGATTGAATCCTTGGTATATTGACCTTCTTTTTCCATGACACCGACTGGACGTGACATCAGGATTTCCAAAGCTTGATCAATGGTATCAATGGCGTGAATATGGAATTTTCCATCTTTTACTGCATCAATCACTTCTTGGCGAAGCATAAGGTGTTGCATGTTTTGACGAGGGATTATCACACCTTGCGAGCCTGAGAAGCCTTGCAATTTACAGGCATCGAAGAAGCCTTCAATTTTGGCATTAACACCACCGATGGGTTGTACTTGACCAAGTTGATTCATTGAGCCTGTGATCGCCCAAGATTGATCAATTGGGATTTGGCTAATTGCCGAGATCAGCGCAGAAAGCTCCGCCACGGTGGCACTATCACCATCGACTTCACCATAGCTTTGTTCAAAAGCAAGTGCCGCTGAGAAGTGCAGGGTTTGTGTGCGACCGAAATGTGCTTTTAAGAAGCTCGACATCAGCAATACCCCTTTGGCATGTAACGAGCCACCCAGTTCGACACTGCGTTCAATATCGAGAATATCACCGCCACCTTGATAGACTGATGCGGTCAAGCGTGATGGTAAGCCAAACTCGACGTCTGCATAATGAATCACAGACAACGCATTGATCTGACCCAAGCGATAGCCCGAAGTTTCAATGAGTTGCGTACCACGAGATAGATCTTGCCAGTATAATTCACGCAAATAACCGAGGCGATATTGGCGATGTTGAAGCGCCATGTTGATATGTTCGGCAGTGACAGTTTTGGCATCTTGTTTCTCTGCATGATGATGCGCTTCACGAATTAAATCACCGAGTGTCGAGGCATGTAATGACAATGATTTTTGATCTTCGGCTTGACGACTTGAGTCAGTGAGCAATGCAGCCAGTGCAGAGCGATCAAAAGCACGCAATTTATCCCGCTGGACATAGTCGGCGATGAGTTGCATATATGCTTGTTCGTTGACTTCGGTGCGAGGTAAGGTATCAGTAAAATCGGCACGGATTTTAAATACGCTACCAAGTTCAGGTTCGTACTCTAAGATTTCATAATAAATCTGCGGTTCAGCCAGCAGAATCACTTTAACAGTAAGTGGTATTGATTGTGGCTCAATCGAGATACTACCTGTCAACGTCAGCATGTGCTCCAGTGAGGACAGTTTTAGTTTTCCAGATTTCAGCGCACGTTTTAAGCCTTGCCAAGCATAAGCTTGTTCGAGCATTTGCTCGGCTTCCAAAATCAGAAAACCACCATTAGCACGATGCAAAGCACCTGAGCGAATCAATGTGAAGTCCGTGGTAATGGTGCCCATTTGCGTGAGCTGTTCGACGTGTCCAAGCAAATTGTAATGGGTTGGAAAGTCCTCAAAAATCACAGGTGCACCTGCATTTGCTTTGTGCGTGGTCACGACATTGACTTGATAGCGCGCCGGGACACGGTTAAAGGTCGTTGGGCTGAAGTCTTCTTCCTCACGATCCAAAATCAACTCGACATGTTCAATAATGTCTTTGGCATAGGCTTTAAGATAATTTGCCAAATGTTCAACATTTTCAAAACGTTTGTAGATATTTTGAATCTTTGGTTCGACCACTTGCTTAGCAATATCATGATTGAGTTCAATGACTTTGTCTCGTGCCGTATCTTCCATATTGCCGAGTGTTGAGCCAAGTCGTTGTAATTTTTTATCCATGTATCGGATATCTGATGCAATCTTCATGCGATCTTTTGGATTCAGCGCATCGATATCCTCTTGGGTCATTTCCTGCGATTGCGATTTTTCTTTGTCTGCATTTTGACTTTCGCCATGTACAGGAACAAAAATATGCTCTTCGTTTTTCGAGACTAATTTTAAAGAGAGTGCTTCACCTTCTTGGGTGAGTGCCAACAATGCTTCTTGTTGCTGTTGACTGACTTGCCCACGAATCACTTCGATTTGTTTGTGATATGTATCAGCACTAAAGCGGCGTTCTAATTGTTGTAAAATTGCGCCCCACATGTCATGCATGGCTTTTTGAAATTTTGGGGCTTGACCTGCACCCAGCTCAAGTGCCAACGGTTGGCGGGCATCATGGAAGTTATTGACATAAACCCAGTCAGATGGTGTTGGTAAGTTTTTGGCATGTTGGGTCAGTAAACGTTTGATCATAGTGCGTTTACCCAAGCCCGCAGTGCCAACGGCGAAAATATTGTAACCTGAGTAAGGTAGGCTCAAACCTGCTTCCACCGAAGCTTTGGCACGATCTTGACCAAGAAAGTCATTGAGTGCTTTGATGCGACGTGTTGATGCAGGAATCTTGTCTAAATCGGCAAAATGGGTCAATTGCTCAACATCAAGTCGAGTATTTTGCATGGTCTGTGTGATTTGTTTGTTTTCAAGTGCCCTGACTTGATTGGTTTTCAATGGACTGTTTTTCAGAGTTTGGTCGGTGATGGTGTAGTCTTGTGATAATGGTTGAGAATCAATGAGAGTATTATGCGCAGCTTTTTGATTGTTAATCACAATTTAATCCATAAAAATTGAGTAGTGCTTCAGGCATTAAAGTGACAGTTTTATTGCTTTATTTCAAGTGAAAATCTAAGATAAATCGGCAAGCTCGGATGAGTTGGATAAAAGATAACGGCTGATGCATTTTTAGCACAAATTTATCATTTTAAATCAATGTGAAAAGCTGAATATTGAATTGTGTCAAAATGTTCATTTGAAAACCTTCATTTGAAAATTTCACGTCGTATCGATTGAATACGTTTAGCACTATTTCAATGAAACTGTTTTGAACATCGATTGGCAAAAATTTTAGGAACATCAAGCAACATGGCAAATGCAAATCACGCTGAAGCAAACGCTAAAAAAAATTGGGGCAATGCATTCAAAGCATTTTTGGATCGTCGAGCGATCATTATGCTGTTTTTGGGCTTCTCGGCAGGAATTCCGATACTCCTGATTTTTTCAAGTTTGTCATTGTGGCTCGGTGAAGCAGGCATTGAAAAAAGTGCCGTAACGATGTTTAGTTGGGCGGCACTTGGTTATTCTTTTAAGTTTGTTTGGGCACCGTTGATTGATGAAATTCCCGTGCCTTTTCTCACCAAAACTCTCGGGCGACGAAGAGCTTGGCTATTGATTGCGCAGTGTTTGATCATGGTGGCGATCTACATTATGGCAATGTCTGACCCTGCGATGGGGCAGTCGCAATTAATTCAAATGGCGATTGGTGCGGTGTTGCTAGGTTTTGCTTCCGCCACGCAAGATATTGTGATCGATGCTTATCGTATCGAGCTTGCGCCGACAGAGATGCAAACTATTCTTGCCTCGACCTACAATGCAGGCTATCGCATCGGGATGATCATTGCAGGTGCAGGGGCGTTGTTTATCGCTGCAGGATTTGGCACAGCAAAAGGGAATTATATCTACGAGGCGTGGCAACAGACCTATTGGATCATGGCGGCGGTGATGATCATTGGGGTGATCACGACGCTGATTGTGCGCGAACCGAAAGTTGATCGTGTCTATAAAACCTATAAAAGAGTCGATTATTTACGCTTGGTTTTTGTCTTTTTCTGTGCGGTGATCAGCTTTGTCTTTGGTTTTATTTATCTGGGTAAAGCCTTAGCAATGATCACTGTGGACGATCCATTTTTAGCATTTATGCTTGCTGCAGTGCGATTTATTGGTTCAGCGTTGATTGCATTTATCGTCGGATTTGCACTAGTCAAAGTTGGCGCTGTCAATCGTGATATGGCGAAGGAAACTTGGGTGTCGCCGATTGCAGATTTCTTCAAGCGTTATGGCGTAAAGCTTGCTTTGGTTCTCTTGTTGTTGATCGGGTTTTTCCGTATTTCCGATATTGTCGCTGGTGTGATTTCTAATGTCTTTTATCAAGACATGAACTTTAGCAAAGAACAAATTGCCGAAGCTGTGAAAATTTACGGGGTAATTTTTACCTTGATTGGTGGCTTCTTAGGTGGTTTGCTTTCACAGCGTTTTAATATCATGAAAGTGATGTTTATTGGTGCGATATTGGCGAGCAGTACCAATTTGATTTTTATTGCCTTGGTGAAATCGGGCGTGCCGACCACGCAGGTTGCGGTATCGGTAGCAGGGCAGCAGTATCAGACCGACACCGATGAAGTTGGCTTTTGGAAAGTTGCTATACCACAGCAAGTTTTAGAGCAAGATCGACAGATCGTGACCCAAGTGGCTTATCAAGATCAGTCTTATCAAGTTGAGCGTTATTTACCTTATTCAGTTGGATTTACACATGCACAGTCGCTGGTTGAACGTGTGCAAATTCACTTTTTACCGCTGACTCGTGATGGCATTTTAAACAACAATGAATTGGATAAAAGTGTGGTGATCGAAGGGCAAGTGCTTGGCTTGACTGCTGATGAAATTCAGCAAAATAATCGGGTCAAAGTCGATGTGGCAAATGAAATTTTAGATGCAAAAGTGGATATGCAAGGCAACTTTACCGTAGCGATACCGAGTGAAAAACTTGCTAATGCGACCATGAAATCGATGATGGCGACCTATGAAATCGATGGGGAAATCTTCAAAAGCCAAACAGGTTATCAAGTTGAAGGTGAGCCTGTAGACGATGAATTAGGATCAGATCAAACAGACGCAACTTTGGCAAATCAATCAAAGCAATCTTATCAGTTGAATAACCTGATTGATCCATTGCCGATGATTTTAAGCGAAAATGGAAGTGGTACTGAAAACGCTGATACTAAACAAATCATTTCAGGAAAAGTAGTGAAAGAATACAGTAAGTTTTGGTTATATATGGCGATCGTCATGGATAACTTGGCATCGGGGCTTGCAGGTGCGGCATTTATTGCATTTTTATCGAGCTTGACCAGTGTATCTTTTACTGCGGTTCAGTATGCGATATTTAGCTCGCTGATGACTTTGACCCCAAAAATTATTGGTGGTTATTCTGGTACGATCGTGACCAATATCGGTTATCCGAATTTCTTTTTGATGACGACATTGATTGGTATTCCGATTTTGATTCTTGTAGTTTGGGTGGCAAAACTGCTTAGACAACATGAAAGTCAACAGGCTAATCATTAATTCAACCCCAATCACCCAATCGTGAGGAAAACATTATGCGTATGCTCCATACTATGTTACGCGTCGGCAATTTGGAAAAGTCATTGCGGTTTTACACTGAAGTGCTTGGCATGAAATTGCTTCGTCAAAAAGACTATGAAACAGGGCGATTTACCCTAGCTTTTGTTGGTTATGGCGATGAATCCGATCATACCGTACTTGAGCTGACGCATAACTGGGACACGTCGAGCTATGATTTGGGTGATGGCTATGGACATATTGCCATTGGTGTAGAGGATGCTTACCAAGCCTGCGAAGAGATCAAGAAACGTGGCGGCAATGTTGTGCGTGAAGCAGGGCCGATGAAAGGCGGCGTCACAGTGATTGCATTCGTCGAAGATCCTGATGGATATAAGGTGGAATTGATTCAACAAGATCATAATGCTCGAAACAACTAAGACTTGACTTGATTTTTTAAACTCGGCGTTTATGATCAATGCCGAGTTTTTTATTGCCTTTAATTTTTTGTTTGGGGTACAGATTGTGTTGAAATATTTGGCGGTCGATCGCTTTACGATATTGCTGGTTTTAATGGTTTTACTTGCCAGTATTTTACCGATTTCAGGGCAGTGGGCGGATGGGTTTAATACGCTGACGACGATTGCGATCGCCATTTTATTTTTTCTACATGGTGCCAAGCTCTCTCGTGAGGCAGTGATTCAGGGCATGATGAATTGGCGTCTGCACAGTCTTGTGTTTGCCTTTACTTTTATTGTTTTTCCGCTATTAGGCATTTTATCCAAACCGATTTTGCAACCTTTGCTCGGCGACGCCTTATATCTTGGCTTTCTGTTTATGTGCTTTTTGCCGTCGACAGTACAGTCCTCAATTGCCTTTACTTCGGTAGCAGGTGGCAATGTCGCAGGGGCGGTATGTAGTGCATCATTTTCCAATATTATCGGGATGTTTATTACGCCGATTTTGGTTGGTTTTTTTATTTTGGGTCAAACCAATCATGCTTACGATCCGACCAGTTCCATCCTTAAAATTGTCGCTTTGCTTTTAGTACCTTTTATTTTAGGTCAGTTACTTCGTACATGGATTTATCCGTATATGCTCAAAGTGCCGAAGCTGGTCAAAGCGTTTGATCAAGGCAGTATTTTGATGGTCGTTTACGGTGCGTTTAGCAGTGCGGTGATTGCAGGATTGTGGCAACAGCTTGATGCGTTGACATTATTTTATTTAATCCTTTCATGTTCGGTATTGCTCACGGCTATTATGTTGCTTGCCTTTTATATTCCAAAATGGCTTGGCTTTAACCGTCAAGATCAGATCACTACTTTTTTCTGTGGTTCAAAAAAGACATTGGCAAGTGGTGTGCCAATGGCACAAATTTTATTTGCAGGGCAGCCGATGGGGATGTTGGTTTTGCCGATCATGATTTTTCATCAAATTCAACTGATGGTGTGCGGTGTCATTGCTGCAAAATGGTCAAAGCAAAACCTACCAAACTCTGATGATTAGTGTTTTGCGCTGTTATCCTACATATAGCAATATTGAGAAAAGTACTGTATAATATTGCCCACTTGTTGCGCTTAGCTCTGACCTTGTAGGTCTCGGTGGGCCAAAAGAAATGGTCTATTTTCGTGTCAATCTGCATTATTTCATTTTTATGAAAATTGTGCCTTTTCCTCAAATTTGAATTTTAAATTTTTTTTGAGAGTGGTTGATAGCGAGAATAGCAAAACCTTTCTAACTTAGGAGTCATCGACCATGCGTGCCGATATTCACCCAAAATACGAAACACTCACAGCAACTTGCTCTTGCGGTAACGTCATCGAAACACGTTCTGCATTAGGTAAAGAATCACTTTATCTTGACGTATGTTCTGCGTGCCACCCATTTTATACAGGTAAACAAAAATCTGTAGATACTGGTGGCCGTATCGACAAATTCAAGCAACGTTTTGCGGGTATGTCTCGTAGCATCAAACGCTAAGCTGAGGTTTACGATCGGATTCAATGATCGTAATCTACAAAAGAAAAATGGGCTGTGTAATCACAGCCCATTTTTTATTATTGATGCAAAACCATTAGCCTGCGCTGTTCACAAACTCAGATTGCTTCGGTTGATAATAGTCGCCTTGTAGATAACGTACATCGACATTCCAAGCATTGGCAAATGAAGTCATATCATCTAAGTGACTAATTAAGAATTTTATTGAATCGTTATGTTCACGGAACTGATCAATCTTCTCTTGCAGTTCAACCATACTTTCATCATTTTGCAACTGCGAGGTAAAGCCTTTAGTCAGTTTAGCAAAAGCAAGATCGAGTTGTTGCAATAAGTGTACGCTATAAATTGAATCGCCAAATTCAGCAATTGCAACGTCGACACCTTGTTCTTGGATAGATTTGATTGCCTGAGTGTTTTGATCTTTATTCATCAAAATATCCGCTTCATTAATTTGTAAGATCAATGGTTTCGCATACTTTGAATTGATCAAGTTGACGAGTTTATTGAGTAAACCTTGAATGGTGGCATCATTTAAGCTAGCTGCATGAATATTAACGAGGATACGTGCTTTCGGTGATTTTTGCAGGAATTGATGCAGACGTTTTGAAGCTTCCACCAAGATCCAACGGTCAACGCGCGCTGCAAGTTGTGGATTACGTTTCAATGCATCAAATTGCGAAAATTGAATCTGTTGTTGCTCATATTCAAAGCTTGCAGTGACTTCGAAAATATAGCCATCAATGTCTTCTTTGTCATAAAGTTGTTGAAATTGCAGAGCAATCGAGTTGTTTTCGAGCTGTGCAACCAATGATTTTTCTGACTCATCTAAACTTGATGCATTGGTTGAATCAATCGCTGATGCTAAAGTCGATTGGCTCGGTGTACTTTCTTCGACTGATAAATGTGATTCAGTAGGCTGAGACTCAAAACGAATCGGTTCATCTGCTAGGCTGAGTGTCGGTTGAGTACCTAGTGAAATAGAGTTATCAGCCGGGCTCAATGAGATTTCAGATGTCGCATCGTATTCTTTTTGATAGGTATCTGCGATCAATAGCTCGATTTGATCATTTAATGTGGTGCTATCAATATGACGATAGCAGAGTGTCAAATTCAAAGGAATATTGAGATCCGCCACTTGCACAGACGTATTCATTGAATTCGATACTTGATTGAGCTTTTGTTGCAATTCAGCTTTATCTGCAAAACTCGTCGCCGTCAAAAATACATGTTCTGAAATGCGCAAAACGCTGTCATTCACAAGCTTTTGAATGTGTGTCTGAACCGTCTGCATATAATGTGTGGATGTATCCCATTGCTCGGTGATTTTTGCATGAGATAATGGTTTGAGCTTAAACAGTAAAAGCGATGAATATGGTTTCGCTGTGACAGCTTGCTGACACATTAACTGAACATCGTTTAGACTGGCAAAAGATGATGTGCTCGCTGATGTGGTTGAACTGTCCGATGCAATTACCAATTGCAATGCAGACTCTTCATCATATTCGGTTTCGGCAAACTGAAGATTGAGTTGTTTTTGTTTGGCTTTTGGATTGCGACTTTGAATACTAAACACCGCTTGACCGAAATCGCCACGGCTTAGGCGTTTATAACTTTGCTTAAAGCCTTGCGTGTCTTCAGGTTGCAAGATATCCATCATTGGTAAGCCAATCAAATCTTCGCTGTCTTGATAGCCAAATAACTCAGCATATTGAGTATTAGCTGCAACATGCACACCTTCTTGAAAAGTGGCAACAGCATAGTCTGTGGTTTCTACCAAGCTTTGAGTTTGCTGTTGAAGCTTATCAATCTCTTGGGAGAGTTGGTGTTCTTTGCGAGAGAGGCGAGAGTATGCAGTTGCTCGCGCAATACTTACTGCCAATTGATCCAAATCATGTGCAGCGATGATGTCGAAAACACCTGCTTGATAGGCTTTTTTGACGGGAATTGATTCATCATTTTGATCTTTCAATAAAATCACGGGTGTGACTTTATGTTTTGCTTCAATGAGTTCAAGGGCTTTTTCATGATCAAAATCATAAGCATTTTTAAATAAAATCACATCCCATTGCAGGTTTAACATTTTTTCAAAGCTAGATAAATCATCCAATAATTTACCATGTGCGCTGAGTCTGTCTTTTAAGCCTTGTTGAATTGCATTGAGCGTGTTTTGTTGACTATCAATCATCAAAAAACGAATCACTTGAGTTTGAGATTTTTTGTCATTTAAAAGTAGCTTCATTTCAGGGCTTCCCACAAATCCTGTGTGTCGATGTTATTTACTTGAGATTCAAAATAGGCGTTGAGTAGCGTAAGTTTGGACTGCTCTAGCAGATCAAAATCAAAACGTGCACAGCTCTGTACTAGGCTAATACATTGTTTTAAGAAAATACGTAGTTCCTCTGTACCAAAGCGTAAAGTCAGATTTTGATTTTCGTGGAAAATCTGTGGACTTGGCAAAATGAGTGAAAATTTATTATTATCGTCGATGGTCAAAATCGCAGGATGATAAATCACCTCAACGGTTTTTTTACCCAGTGATACCGCAGCGGGCGCCATTTTGTTGACCACAAGTTCGACACCAAACTCTACATTTTGTTGATCGGTGTTTTTTAACCAGCGAATCAATGCACCAGACCACGGTTGATCAGACTGCTCACGCAGCAGAATAAAGTCACCAGTGCGAAGATGTTTTGGTAGTGGATTTTGCCAACTCAAGCAGTATCCATTGCTGCTGCGGTTGACGATATACGATTGATAAATCTTCGTAATTTCGGCGTTATAGCGTTGTTCGAATGTTTTGCTCGACAGCTTCCATTCTTGATCATTTGCCAAATCGGAAATACTCAGTGCAGAGTTTTGGATCGTGAGGTCACTCTCACGCATCAAACTTTCTTTAAAATGTTTGGCCCCTGATAAGAAGTAATGCGCCGCACTGATACCAAGTGCAAGTTCAACATTTCCCTCATCAGCAAAACGGGTATTTTTACGCACACCATCGTTATTCAATGTGGTCAGCATATGACTTTTAATCACAATATTGAGGTTTTGCTGTTCTTCTTTGGAAAAATAAGCTGCATTGGGCTGCATGGTCGACTCAATGTGATTGAGTAGTTCAGTCGCATTGAGATAAATGCTATCTCGTTGGTCCGTAAACTTACTTAATACCGTTGATGGCGCACGATCACCAAAGAGGTTGCAACAGAATTTTGCTTCTGGGTATGGGTCATTGCTGATTTTAACAAGATGTAGCCAAAATGGCAGACAGTTTTTCAGATGTTTTAGGTCTTCTTGGCGGAGCTTATGATTATTCAATAAGCTGAGCAGGGCAAGTTCAATGAATGCATTTTCGATATTTTCTTGTTGGGCTTGATATTTTTCTAAACTGACATCGATTTTTTCTTTATCGAATTTAAATGCACGTGCCATCCAAATAATGTCATATGCAGTGTGCCAAAAGTGTTTCGGTTCATCAAAATAGATGAGTTGCAATGAATAGAGTAGGTCGGTCAACAACTTGAGCACAGCATACGCACAAAAAGTTCTCAGAATGGTCAGTTTCTTTTTACGTGATAATTCAAAGATCGAGAATTTATGATTTTCCAGTTGATGTTGAACACGCTTCGCCATATCACGATAGAGCAACGCATGTTGACACTTGATCTCAAGAACAAGGTCGGCAATCTGCTGATCTCGCAAGGTATCGATCATGGCATTATTCAGATAATGATGCTCAAGAGAGAAGAACAGATGCTGAAGGTCAGGTTCAATGTTTTGCAAGATTTTCCAGCGAGACAGATCACTACAGTTTAGACTTCGAAGCTCAAGCAAGGTAACAAAAACTTGCTTGGCAGCTTCGCCAAGATCGAGCTGCATGAGCTGGTTAGCCCAGTTTCGGGTGTCCGTTTTAAAATTTGAAATATAGGTCAGTTGCTTAATATTTAAATCAACGGACTCTTGGAATAACTTTTCCAACTTTACGGTCATGTATTATCCCCCTAAGAATCTCACCCAAAGACATTCAGCGGTGTTTTATGTAGCTCCCCTGACGACTCACGAACGAGTTTTGGCACCAAATAACCTGATAATTCTTTTAAAAGTGCTTGATAAATTGTTTGTGCTTCGGCGTCTGTTATTAGAAAGTGTGACGCACCTTGCACTTTATCTAAGACGTGCAAATAGTAAGGTAGCACACGTGCATCAAACAGTCGATAGCTTAACTGGCTTAAAGTTTGAAAATTGTCATTAATTCCTTTTAAAAGTACAGATTGGTTGAATAGTGTCACATTGATCTCGGATAGCTTGCGCATTGCCACATCAAAATCTGCATCTAACTCATTACCATGATTGCTATGCACCACCATGATGATCTTGCAGCGTGTCGTTGATAAAATCTTGATTAAATCCTCATCAATACGCTGTGGAATCACTACCGGTAAGCGTGTATGCAGACGGATAGTTTTGATTTGAGGAAGTTCCTCAAAGCGATTAATCCACAGTGCCAATTTTTCATTGGAAACTGACAGTGGGTCTCCACCACTTAAGATAATTTCGTTAATCTTCGGGTGGTCGAGAATATATTGTGCAATAGCTTGCCAATCTTTTGATTTGGGTAAGTTTTCATGATAAGGGAAATGTCGTCTAAAACAATAGCGACAATGAATCGCACATGCACCAGTGATCGTCATCAAAATACGAGATTGATACTTATGCAACATGCCTGGTAGGGTGTTGGCTTCAAGCTCACCTAAGGGATCGGCGCTGAATCCTGCTTGAATTTGTTCCTCAATATCTTGCATTTCCAAGTGATGTGGAAAGACTTGCAAAAATAACGGGTCGTAAGCATTACTAGTTTGCATCTTGGCAACGAACTGACGAGGCACACGCAATTTAAATTGCTGATGCGCATGTTGTGACAGTAGTTGTTCTGATTTGAGGTCGCTTGCAGATAAGTTTAGCAGTGCCAAAAGTTCGTCTGGATCAGAAATTAAATCATTCAGTTGCGATTGCCAGTTTTTCTCTTGGTATAAATAGTTTATCATGCGACACAAATTGATAATGCGATGCGGCATTATAGTATAGTTGAACCGTTTATTTTTTTTATAAAGTTGGAGTGTGCCGATCATGGCCAATTATTCTACAAATGAATTCAAGTCAGGTCTTAAGGTAATGCTTGACGGTAACCCATGTTCAATCATGGAAAATGAATATGTAAAACCAGGTAAAGGGCAAGCCTTTAACCGTGTGAAATTGCGTAATCTCAAATCAGGTAAAGTATTAGAAAAAACCTTTCGCTCTGGTGAAAGCCTAGAAGCTGCTGACATCATGGAAGTTGAGATGGAATATCTCTACAACGACGGTGAAATGTGGCACTTCATGAATTCTGAAAATTTTGAGCAAATCGCTGCCGACAAAACAGCAATGGGCGATGCAGCAAAATGGCTTAAAGATGACTCAAATGAAAAATGCACCATCATGCTGTTCAATGGCGTACCATTGAATGTCAATGCACCGAACTTTGTGATCTTAAAAATTGTTGAAACTGATCCAGGTGTCAAAGGTGATACAGCGGGTACAGGTGGTAAGCCTGCAACACTTGAAACTGGTGCTGTGGTACGTGTACCGTTATTCGTTCAGCAAGAAGAAAGTATCCGTGTTGATACACGTACAGGTGATTACTTAGAACGTGCGTAAATGGAACGTGCTTAATTTTTGAGCCATATTTAACAACTTAAAAAGGAGATGATTAATTTATCTCCTTTTTTAATGCCAATTTTATGCCAAAGTCGTAGTTCCAAAGTCGTAGAGATGCAGTACAGTTGAAACAAAATTGTTGCCCAATAATTCATAGAGTCACTTCACTGAATCATTGAAATGCTAAGCAACAACAACGGGTAAGGTATCAACATGGATGTGACAAATAAACAATCCACCACAAAATCGAAAATCATTTGGGTTTTAATTGCGATTGTCGGTGCGATTTCTTTTGGGATCTTGGCACTCAGTCGAGGTGAGCATGTCAATGCCGTATGGCTTGTACTTGCTGCGGTGTGTATTTATAGCATCGCTTATCGTTTTTATAGTTTATTCATCGCCCAAAAAGTCTTCGAGCTGAATGATCGACGATTGACGCCTGCGCATCGACTCAAAGATGGCTTGGACTATGTCCCAACCAATAAATATGTCTTGTATGGACATCACTTTGCAGCGATTGCAGGTGCAGGACCTTTGGTCGGACCAATTCTCGCTGCACAAATGGGTTATTTACCCGGTACGATTTGGCTCTTGGTCGGTGTGGTGATGGCAGGTGCAGTACAAGATTTCTTGGTGCTGTTCATTTCGACACGACGTGACGGTCGCTCACTGGGTGAAATTGCAAAGCAGGAGCTTGGCTCTTTTGCAGGTGTGATCGTGATGCTCGGTGCGCTTGGGGTGATGGTTATCATTCTTGCGGTATTGGCGCTTGTAGTTGTTAAAGCATTGGCGGAAAGTCCATGGGGCGTATTCAGTATTGCAGCGACCATTCCAATTGCCTTGTTTATGGGCATTTACATGCGCTTTATCCGTCCTGGGAAAATTGCGGAAGTATCAATTATCGGTTTTGTATTGATGATGCTTGGTATTGTCTATGGCGGTCATATTGCCGCTGACCCATATTGGGGGCCACTCTTTACCTTGACAGGTACGCAGCTCACTTGGGCGCTGGTGATTTATGGTTTTGTCGCATCGGTACTGCCGGTATGGTTATTACTTGCGCCACGTGATTATCTTTCTACTTTCTTGAAAATTGGTGTGATTGCAGGACTCGCGATCGGTATCGTGATTGCATTACCTGAGATGAAAATGCCTGCAGTGACGCAGTTCGTCGATGGTACAGGACCTGTATTCTCTGGTTCATTATTTCCGTTTCTTTTTATCACCATTGCTTGTGGTGCGATTTCAGGCTTTCACGCTTTGGTATCAAGTGGTACCACACCAAAATTGGTCGATAATGAAGTCAATATTCGTATGATCGGCTACGGCGGTATGTTGATGGAGTCTTTTGTTGCGATCATGGCGATGATCTGTGCCACTGTGCTTGATCCGGGTGTTTACTTTGCGATTAATGCACCTGCTGCGGTAATCGGTACAACGGTGGAAAGTGCATCTGAAGCAGTGCGTCAGCTTGGTTTTGTGGTCAGTCCTGAGATGCTCTCAACTTTGGCAAAAGAGGTGGGTGAGCATACGATTTTATCTCGGACTGGTGGTGCGCCAACCTTTGCGATCGGTATGGCGCATATTATTTCCGAGATTTTCAATAGTCGTGCCATGATGTCATTTTGGTATCACTTTGCGATTTTGTTTGAAGCCTTATTCATCTTGACTGCGGTCGATGCAGGAACACGTGCTTGTCGTTTTATGGTGCAAGACACTGCGGGAATCGTGATTCCAGCGATTAAAAATTCAAGTTCATTTGTCGGCAACTTGATCGGTACAGGTGTCGCAGTATCCGCATGGGGCTTCTTCGTCTATCAAGGCGTAGTCGATCCGCTCGGCGGGATTAACTCCTTGTGGCCACTCTTTGGTGTCGGTAACCAAATGCTTGCTGCAATGGCATTGATTTTGGGTACGGTGATTTTGTTTAAGATGAAAAAGGAAAAATATGTTTGGGTGACCATTGTCCCAACCATTTTCTTGTTCATCACCTGTATGACTGCGGGTTGGCAAAAGATTTTCCATGAAAATCCAAAAATTGGCTTCCTTGCACAGGCGAATCGTTTCAAAGAAGCTTTGGCTCGTGATGAAATCCTTGCGCCTGCAAAATCTGTTGCAGAAATGCAAACTGTGATTTTCTCCAATCAAATCAATGCGGCGTTATGTGCATTCTTTATGATTGTGGCGATTGTGATGATCTTTGCGTCGATCGGCATTATTCGCCGTGCTTTGGCAAGCCCAACGCCAACGGTGAGAGAGGCGGAAGCGATTTATTCAGAGAAACCGATGACGGCCAATGAATTCAAAGGACACTGATGATGCAGATCAAACCATTTAATTTAAAACTGTTTAGAAACGGCAAAAGTGTGATGGTACGCATTATTAAATTCACCATCTTGTCGCAAAAGCACCTGCTACTTTCACCTAAAAACTGGTCAAGAATCGCTGAGTTGTGGCAACGACTTCAGCAGAGTTTTCGGCTAATGGTTGGCGTGCCTGATTATCAGGCGTATGTTGCGCATATGCGTGAGCATCATCCCGATCTTGAAGCTATGGATGAAAAGACATTCTTTCGTTACTGTGTTGATGCGCGTTATCCATCTAAAGCAGGAAATATGAAGAAATGTCCGTGTTAAGACGTGTTGTGTAAGATCAAAATTTGCAACGATTTTTCGCAGTAAAGATCACATTGCAATCTCTAAATCGTGTACTCTTATTATCAAGTGTGTTGTATTGCACTGTGTTGAGAGGCACGATTTTTTTATTATTTAAAAATATTCAGGGATAGTTATGCTGTGGTCAAAAAATAAATTGGATAATATGCAATCTGTAGATACAAATCATCAGTTGGATTCAGCGCAGACCACAGAAAAATTGGCTGAACTCCAAGCACAGCTTACCGAGATTTTCCCTAAACTTGAGCAATATCTTGATCAACTCAACCAAGTGGTTTTGGATAAACCTGAACAAATCAAACTGGCGGTATGTTGCCTCATCGCCGAGGGGCATCTATTGTTTGAAGATATTCCTGGACTGGGTAAAACTACCTTGGCACAGGCTTTGGCGACTTTGTCAGGTTTGCATTATCAACGGATTCAATTCACCAATGATTTGCTTCCAAGTGATATTTTAGGCTCAAATATTTTTCATCCTGAAAAATCTCAATTTGAATTTAATCAAGGGGCGATTTTTAGTCAGATTTTACTTGCCGATGAGATCAACCGCAGTAGCCCAAAGACGCAAAGTGCGCTACTTGAGGCAATGGAAGAAGGTATGGTGTCGATTGAAGGTGTGCGTCATCAGTTACCACAACCATTTTGGGTGATCGCCACGCAAAATCCGCTACAACAATCGGGCACTTACCCTTTGCCTGAGTCACAGCTTGATCGGTTCTTGATGCGCCTGTCGATGGGCTATCCATCCGTAGAGGCGGAGCGTGCATTATTACGTGGTGAAGATCGACGTAAATTGCTGGATGAAATTGATCCCGTGCTCTCTCAAGATGAGGTGCTACGTTTGCAGGCTTTACGTGAACAAGTGATTTTATCGGATGCCATTTTGGATTATTTACAACGACTCACAGCATGGACTCGCAGTAAAGTCACAGGTTTATCGACTCGTGGTTTATTGGCATTGAAACGTGCCACGCAAGCTTATGCGCTGATACAGGGGCGAGGCTATGTGATTCATGAAGATGTGCAAGCGGTGTTTGCTTCGGTGGTGGCGCATCGTATTCACCTGTCGGAGCAAGATTTAAAACAGGCTGTGCAGACGATTGAACTTTAAAAAAAATTAACGCAAATCCTGATTGACGATGACTAAATATGATTAAAAAACGATGGCAAAAATGGATTGGCAGACGCTTCAAGCTGACCGAGCAACGTACGCTCAAGCAAAATGACGTGTTTGTGTTTTTCAATCGGGAAGGTTATCTGTTTTTAGTATTGTTGATCATTACCTTTATTGCAGGGGTGAATTACGCCAACAACTTAATTTTGGCGTTGTGCTTTTTGCTCACAGGGATTTTGGTGCTGAGTTTTTATTTGGCATTTCGTCAACTTTATGGCTTAACGATTGATTTGGAAGTGGAACAGCTTGGTCAAGTTGCACAGCCGTTGACTTTAAAATTTCAATTCCAACCTGCAAAAAATCAAATTCATCTACATTTACGTTGTCAGTTTCAAAATACAGCCAAGAAAATCACTGTGCTGAAATCGCCAATGGTCGTGCAATTTACCGACACACCGCTACAACGTGGTTTACATCGTTTAGAGCGCTTTAATTTTTTTAGTGTTTATCCGTTTGGCATAATCAAAGCATGGAGCTATGTCTTTCCACAGCAGGAGATTTGGATTGCACCGATGCCGATCGAAGTGGATTTACAGCAATATGGCTTGCGTCAGCAAAATGAACGTGAACAAGTCGGCAATGAAGACTTTAGTCATCTTCGAGAGTTTCAATCGGGCGATGCGTTGAATCGGATTGCATGGCAACAATATGCCAAAGGACGAGGCTTATTGGTAAAAACTTTTGAACAGCATCAACATCAGCAATTGGATTTTAATTACGCTCAAATGACACTGTCATTACATGAGGAGAAATTAAGTCAACTCATGTACTTGGTGCAACAAGCTTACGATCAACATATGGCATTTTCTCTGCAACTGCCGTCAGCTCAGCTCCCGCTTGGGATGGGTGAACAGCATTATCATCAAGCCAAATTGATGCTTGCACAGGAGCCTTGATGATGAGAATTTTCGAGGCAAAGAAAAACAGTGCTGATCAATTTGAGGGTGGAACTGAAAATCAGCTCAGCGCAAATGTACGCCAAGCGATCGCTTATAGCCCGCTCAGCCAAAAGAATTATCAATCCTTATTACTTGCTACCTTTCTGGTGCTATTACCACATTTCTATTATTTACCGATTGCACAGACAGCCTTGATGCTCTTGGTATTGGCTTTTTGGCAATGGCAAATTTTCAAACATGGCACGATTGTACAGACACAAAAAGGCTTAAGCGCAAAGCTATTGCAATATGCTGTGGTGATTACAGGTTTAGTGATTATTTTTGCCCAGTATCACACTTTTGTTGGCGTTGATGCGGGTTGTGCAGCTTTAGCTTTAATTCTACTAGGTAAAGGTTATGAGCTAAAAAATTATCGGGATGGCATTATTCATTTTAATTTTGCGCTGTTTGTAGCTGCGGCAGCATTTTTATATGGTCAGGGGATTTTTACCACCGTTGCGGTATTGATTGCGATTTTTCAATGTTTCTATGGCATGTACCAGTTGCAAAGCTATCATAGTGCTTATGAAGAAGTGCTGGTGCAAGATGTGTCGGTCAAGCAACTCAGACAACATGCATTTAAAACGGTGTTGAAATTATTGGGGTTTGCTGCGCCGATTATGGTGATGTTGTTCTTATTTTTCCCACGTTTTCCACCGCTGTGGAGTATGCCAACCAATAATAAACAGGCGACGACTGGGGTCAGCGACAGTATGTCACCAGGTGATATTGCCAATCTCAGTCAGTCCAATGCGTTGGCATTTCGAGTGGTTTTTGATGATCCAAATCAAATGCCAACGCCAAGCAATCTGTACTGGCGAGCGATGGTCCTGGATGACTATGATGGCACGACGTGGACACCAAGCCGTATGACCCGCTACAACTACGGTCTGTTGCCTGAACGTGGTCAATCGACTTGGCAAATCCCGAATTGGTATCAAGTTCCAAATGGTCAAAGTGCAAGGCTTGCCAATTATCAACTGATCTTGGAGCCGACATTTCAGCGTTGGGTCTATAGTCTTGATCATAGCGTGTCACAGTTTCCGCTACGCATGAAGCCTGATTTAAGCATTCAGTCTTATGGAGAAATTGCTCGTCGAGAGCAGTTTGATCTTGCCTATATTATACCAAAACCACGTGCCAATATTGTGCTAGATGACCTAACTCGGCAGTATAGTTTGGCGTTGCCAGAGGGGCGTAATACCCAAACATTGGCATTTGCACAGCAACTATTTCAACAACAAGGCAATGATCCTAAGCGTTATGCCAATGCCGTTCTCAGTTGGATTCGCACCAATAATTTCAGCTATACCTTATCACCGCCATTGCTTGGTGAAGAACGCATTGATGATTTTCTGTTTCGGACTCGATCAGGATTTTGTGAACATTATGCTTCGGCATATACCAATTTAATGCGGATGGTCGGTATTCCTGCTCGTGTTGTGGTGGGCTATCAAGGCGGAAAGTCTGCGCCTGATGGTGCGTCTTGGGAAGTGCGTCAGCTCGATGCGCATGCGTGGACGGAAGTTTGGTTTGCAGGTGAAGGTTGGGTGCGTATTGATCCGACTGCTGCGATTGCGCCTGATCGGGTTAATCTCGGCATGCAAGACTATGCCAATCAAAATGATACTGTATTTGGTGATAGTGCACTGAGTAATTGGTCGGGCTCAAGCAACCTGCTCATGCAAGCTCGGATTTGGATGGACTATGCCAGTTATCAATGGCAAAGCAAAGTAGTGGGCTTCGATCAAGGCACACAACGAGATTGGCTAAAGAAATTTTCTATTGATAATTTGTCTGAACAGTTGATTGTACTCATCGTAACATTGATTACTGTAATTGGCTTGGTGGTATGGTGGTTATCCCGTCAGCAAAAAATAAAACGTTCCAAGCTCGATCAAGCGATAGAAAATCTCTCTAAACGACTACAAAAAATTGGATTGAACCGTCAGCTAAATGAACCCGTATTAACATGGCTTCAACGGATACAACTTGATAATCAAGCCAATCAACGCTTATTAGCACAGCAACAGCTTGATGAAATTATTCAGCGATATACGCAACATCAATATATTGCCAAGTTGAGTGATGCGCAGTTGCACGAGCTTATACAGTTGTTGGCGAAATATACAATCACACCAAAAAGCTAAAAAAACACTTGTCTATCTAGGCAATAGTGCTATTATTCGCATCACTTAGGCGTATAGCTCAGTTGGTTAGAGCGCTACGTTGACATCGTAGAGGTCAGCAGTTCGAATCTGCTTACGCCTACCAAGTTACAAAAAGACTGATAAGCTATGCTGATCAGTCTTTTTTATTTTCTGTTATTCATCAAAAATAAAAAAAACGCATCAAGCGTCATTTTTTATCGATTGCTAAAATCTTTGCGATCAGTGTGGCGTTGGTTGGATCACTTGCTGAATTTCTTTACGTGTATAGCCGCGAGAAAGCAGAAGTTTCTTGAGCCCAGAGATCAGGTCTTGATCTTGCGTGTTGCCAAGGATTTGAAAAAGTTGCTCGCAAGATTTACCTGCGTAGTCATTTTCAATGCATGCTATATGGTTGCGCTGTGTATTTTGATGTTGATTCGACAATACAAAACGATGTAATAAACTCATACAATTCGATTCTTTTGAAACAGATAGTGCGCACTATACGCCTCTTTTGTAAAAATTCAACCGCTGGTAATAAAAAATTTAAACCATTGAAAAATATTAATATTTAATTATTTTATTGATGTCTATCACATAAACATTGCGTGTTTTTTACACATTTTTTTACAAGTTTTTGAATTTTACTGATTTGCAATGTCAAAGCGTCATGAAGTTGTCATCACATTTATTGCTGTCGAAATCATGAGGAAATAATTTTAAGTGTAAAAAATGCCATTTTAATGAGAATCATTATTATAAATGTTTAATTCCTAATGAGTCATCCTATACAATGCTCAGCTATATTTATCCCGAATATTTTCAGACTTTATTGTAGATCAGTGCTGATCTCAATTGGCTATATAGTTGCAAACATGAATCTAAATGTTAACCCAGTATCTCAAACTGGAAAATTCATCACAGGATTGATAATTTATTTATTTTCTTATCGTTGAAAGTGGGTAAAAAATATCACTTGTTATGATTGTATCGATATGCGTTTTATATAAATTCAGCTGATAAAATCAACGATTAAATAAAAATTAACTCCGAAGATGCCGCTACTAGTCGTTACCCTTGAACCCTAAAGTTCAAGGTGGAGATGACGTATCATTTTTCGGTTTTCTACTCAAGGTAGACATACACCCAAACCATACAGAACATATCCGTAAGTGATGATATCGGCTCAGGGGAATAGACCTGCTGGCGAACATCCCAGAGTTGGCTTTATTATAACGCTTGATTAAATCAATGTACAAACATCATATCAGTGGTTTCACTCATTTGTCGCTGAATTGCTAAACAATTAACACAAGCAAGGGCTAATCAAGTATCACTGAACTAGCCATTAGTTGCTTGAATTTGCGTGATTTGTTGATCCAACGCATCGACCATATCAGCAAGCGCATTCTCACACTGACTATATTGTTGTAACGATTTGTTCATCTCGATCACTTCTTGCATGAGTTGCAATGAAACCATGACTGCGACTTTTTGATTGTCCATACGTGGATTGGCGCTACGCATCGCTTTGAACTTTTGCTCTAGCAAATCGCCTGCGCTACGCAGTTCATCTTGTAGATTCGCAGGGCAACCTAGTTTGTAGACACTATCTAAAAGCCATAATTCGACGGCGGTATTCTCAGTCATTTGCTGTACTGTCCTCAAATTCTAATTGTTCTGCATGTGGGTGAGCCAATTGTTGAATGCTTAAGCTGTTGCTATCTTGTGCTGTACCCAAGATAGCAAGGCGTTGGATGATCGCTTCGACTTTTTGACGTGCTTGTTCATTTTTCTTCTGCAGTTGATCACGTACTTGACCAAGCTCTTTCAGTTGTGACTGGAGGCTTTCATTTTGTGTGCCGAGATTGTCATAATCGCTTTTGAGTTGATTCTTCTGTGTGATTAAAGCTTCAAAGCGTTTGCGCAATTCATTGCAACTATTTTCAAGTCGTTGATATTTATCAGATAGTGTTTGATGTTCTTGTTGCAACTGCTGATGCTGATCTCTGCCTTGTGTTAATGCACGGGCAGTATTCTGCTGTTGATCCTGTGCTTCTTGCAAAGCAGAACGTGCATCGTCTAATTGACGTTGCAAGTTTTGTGCAGTTTGCGCATGAATATGCTGTTGATCGGTTTGCTTTTGCTTTAAATCTTGGACGTGTTTGACCAAAATTTGCACTTGCTGTTGTAAATGCTGTAATTGTTCTAACATAGTGGTATCGCACAATGCCTATTTACTCGATAATATACTAGCAGTATAGAGATTGGAAAGACGAATGCAAGACGATATTACAGGTTGGAATGAGTGGAATGATGCATTTAACGGCATCGAAGAATTATCAAGTCCGAATGAGTTACACGGTATCTTGACAGGTATTGTTTGTGTAACGCAAGCGCCGACATTGGAACAGTGGCAAGCGATCCTCGATAGCCTACAAGTTCCTGAGTTATCTGCTGAGGCTTTACAGCTTTTAGCTGATGAAGCAGAAGATATTGCCGCATCTTTACATGATGATGAATTGGATTATTTGCCGATGTTGCCTGATGATCAACATACATTGAACGAACGTGTTGATGCACTGGCGGATTGGTGTGCAGGTGTGGTACTTGGTTTTGGTATGGCATCGGGTCATATTCGTGGTGATGAAGCCGAATGGATTGAGCACTTGCAAGATGTGGCTTCAGTTGAATTCGAAGCGGAAGATGACGATGAAGAGGGCGAGTTGAGTTATAACGAGCTGTATGAATTTGTGCGCTTAATCCCAGTCAGCCTGTCTACAGGACGTAAAAAAGTCGATGTGGCTGAAACTGCATTGCTCAAAGGTTCACACTTGAACGCTTCACCAAGCAAAAATACGTCAAATGTGGTGGAAATGTTTACGCCACATCGTCCAAGTTAAATATAAATAGAAATTAAATTTACGCTAATTTATCAAGGTATTCCTAGTGAGAAATAAGGTATACCTACATGAAAACCCCTCTAAATATCCCCTGAGAGTCACTGACTCGCAAGGGGAGACTTTTTGAAAAAAGGTATGCTATGTCTACACTCGATCAGTCTGTTTTTGCGTCACGTCGTGAGCAACTTGCCAAAGCTATGGGTGCAAATGCTATTGCTATCATTGCCACACGTGATGAAATGTACCGCAATCGAGATGCAGATTATAAATACCGTCCAGACAGTAGTTTTTACTATTTAACTGGATTTGCTGAGCCCGAAGCCGTTGCAGTGCTAGAAACAGATGATCAGGGCGGGCTGTGTTACACCTTATTCTGTCGTGAACGAAATCGTGCGATGGAAATTTGGAATGGCTATCGTGCAGGGATCGAGGGTGCATTAGCGCAATATGGCGCAGATCAAGCCTTTGTGATTGAAGATTTAGATGATGAAATCATTTCTCTACTCGCTGGAAAAGACAAACTGTATGTCCGTTTTGGTCAGACCAAAAAGTTCGATGTACGCGTCGGTGAGTGGTGTCAAAAAGTTCAGCTTAAACAACGTCAAGGCGGAACATCGCCACAGCATTTAATCCAGCTTGATGGTTTGCTCGATGAGATGCGCTTGATCAAATCCTCTGATGAGCTCGCATTAATGCAAATGGCTGGGAAAATCAGCGCAGAAGCGCATACGCGTGCCATGCAAAAAGTCCGACCTAAAATGATGGAATATGCCTTGGAAGCTGAGTTGCATTATGTGTTTGGACAGTATGGCGGTGTGCCTGCGTACAATACCATCGTCGGTGGTGGCGCAAACGCTTGTATTTTGCATTATGTCGAAAACAATCAAATGCTCAAATCAGGCGACTTGGTCTTGATCGATGCAGGCTGTGAATATCAATACTATGCAGGTGATATTACTCGTACTTTCCCAGTTAACGGCAAATTTACTGGGGAGCAAAAAGCGCTATATGAGGTTGTGTTGACTGCGCAACTGGCTGCGATAGATGCAACACAAGTAGGTAATCATTACAAACTGCCTCATGAGCAAGTCATTCGAATTCTCACAGAAGGCTTGCTTGATCTTGGCTTACTCAAAGGAGAACTCAATGAGCTGATCGAAACCGAAGCCTATAATCAATTCTTTATGCACGGTACAGGGCATTGGCTTGGGATGGACGTGCATGATGTAGGGCAATACAAAGTGAATGGTGAGTGGCGTGCTTATCAAGAAGGTATGGTGGTTACCGTTGAGCCTGGGCTTTATATTGCGCCTGATGATGAAAGCGTCGATGAGAAATGGCGTGGTATTGGGATTCGTATCGAAGATGATGTGATGCTGACCAATGATGCGCCGTTGATCATGACCAAAGATGTGGTGAAATCCATTGATGATATTGAGCATTTGATGGCAGACAGTCGTTAAGCTTTTATTGATTAAGATTATTTGAATGAAACGGTAAACTTGAAACAAAAAGCTAAGCTAAAAAAGCGAGGCAAAAAAAAGCAGTCTAGCGCTGATGTTAGACTGCCATATAACCGTGAAATTTCATTTTAATTTGACATAAACTATTTAAATATATAAACAATTTAGATGTTTCTCACTGACTTAGACAATTTATAACTGAGTCGATCACGGAATACAAGCAATAACTTTAAAATATTTAAAATAAGTCAAACTAACAACTTAGGTTTGAGTTAAAGGTTGCCAATTGTCTGCAAACTCTTGTTTTGCCATACGATTGAGGTGATCAAGTACCACATTTTGCAATTTTTCTAAGTCTTCTTGTTGTTCAGTATGTAGTGTTGCGATCAGTTGATTTGGTTGATGTTCTAGCGTGGCATGCGCAGTTTCAGAAAATGGAATCGTGGAGATATCTTTCTCTTGGGTGATTTCCATCTTGTGACGCCAATGGTTGACCAGCTTTTTGATGATGATTTCAGCATTGTCTGTGTCGATATTGAGCTGACTTGAATAGTTCATGCATAACTCCTGAGTGACTAAAATAATAAAAAGCCCCAAATCGAAATTTGGGGCTTTACAGTTTGATTTACTGTTGTTGGTTTTGCGGTTGTTGATCAATGTATGGATTGTCCAACGGCAATGTTTGGTCAATTTCCATATCAAAAATATCGGTCAACATGCTGTCAAAACGCTTGATATTGTATTCAGCGATTTGCGATGCTTCTTCCGCTGTGACAAAGTTTTGTGTCACGGCATCATTCAAATGTTCTTGGAACGTTAAGCCTTTGAACTGACCTTTGCTTTCAGCACGTTTGAACTTTTCCCATAACGGTTCGATGTTGAGCAACATTTGGAATGTGCTTTCCATGCGACCAGTCACGTCATTAGGATCAAGGCTATAATGCACATGTTTTTTCAAAACATCACGGAAGCTGTTGTCAGTCATGATCAAGTCACCGAGTTTGACTTTTAGCTTATCCGATGGTTTTTCAAATGGGCGACCAAATGGGAAGCAGATCAATTTCACCAAGATCGCTGGAAGACGAATTGGGAAATTATCAATCAAGCCAAAGAAAGCTTCTTGGACTTGATACAAGCTCTTGTCCAAAGCCAATTGAGCATGAAGTTGATCAGCTTCAGTACGTTGACCATTTTCATAAAACTTCAAAATTGATGTCGCAATGAACAGATGTGAAATCATATCAGCCAAACGACCTGAAAGCATTTCTTTACGTTTGATATCACCTGCAAGTAGACCTAAGCACATGTCTGCGGTAAAGGCAAAGTTTGCACTCAAGCGGTTGATCGACTTATAGTAATCTTCACTAAAATCATCCGCAGTCGTCGGTGCATCATAGCTACCACCAGTGAAGGCATAGGCAAATGAGCGTGCTACACGATTAAAGGTATAACCAAGATGACGATACAAAATCTTGTCAAACTCAGGCAGGGCTGTATCAGGATTTTCCGCTTGGAGAAGTTGGAGCTCATCGAATAGATACGGATGACTACGCATTGAACCTTGACCAAAGATCATCAATGAACGGCTCAAGATATTCGCACCCTCCACGGTGATTGACACAGGAATCGCTTGATAAGCGAGCCCTAAGAAGTTGCGAGGTCCAAGCTGAATGGCACGACCACCGACCACGTCCATACCATGATTGACACTTTTTCGCATGGTTTCAGTCGCATAGTATTTGGCAATTGCAGTCATCATCGCAGGTTTACCACCTTGATTGAGACCACAAGTCACCATATAACGAAACGCTTCGAGCATATAAGCATCACTGGCAATATCTGAAGTGGCTTCTTGAACCCCTTCGAATTTTCCAACGGATAGCTTGAACTGCTCCCGAATCTTAGCGAATGCACCGACATTCAGGTACATCATTTCACCTGCGCCAGTAGACAGGGCAGGTAATGAAATACCACGACCCACGCTCAAGCATTCCATCAGCATGCGCCAGCCTTTACCTGCATTTTCCACACCACCGATGATGTAGTCGATCGGTACAAAGACATCTTTGGCTACGACTGTACCATTCATAAATGGTGAACCTGGATTGTGACGAGGACCGACTTCAACACCTTCATGTGATGAAGGAATCAAGGCACAGGTAATACCGTAATCTTGCTTTTTACTGTCGCCTAGTAGACCGTCTGGATCATAGAGTTTAAATGCCACACCGATCACCGTTGCGATTGGTGCAAGGGTAATCCAACGCTTAGAAAAGTTCATTTTAAGACCAAGCACTTGCTGACCTTCAAACTCACCCATGCAGACCACACCTGTGTCCGGAATTGCACCTGCATCCGAGCCAGCTTCTGGACTGGTCAATCCAAAGCATGGAATCTCTGTACCATTCGCTAGACCTGGGAGATAACGATCTTTCTGCGCTTGCGTACCATAATGCAGTAATAGCTCACCTGGTCCCAAAGAGTTTGGCACCATACAACTCACCGCTGCGGTAAGCGAACGAGTTGAAATTTTACTCATGATGCGACTTTGCGCAAACGGTGTGAATTCTTTACCGCCATATTCTTTTGGAATGATTAAGCCGAGAAAGCCTTTATCTTTGATAAATTGCCATGCTTCTGGTGGTAAATCTTTGTGATGATGGTGAATATCCCACTCATCAAGCATGTTACACAATTCTTCCACTTCATTATCAATAAAAGATTGTTCTTCGTTACTGAGCTGTGGGAATGGATATTGCTCAAAGGTTTCCCAGTTGGGCGCTCCCATAAATAGCTCTTTTTCCCACCAACTGGTACCTGCATCCAGTGCTTCACGTTCTGTGACGCTCATTGATGGCATTGCGTTAGCAAGGGTTTTATAAGCAGGTTTGGTAATGATTGACATGCGTAATGGATCAATCACCACGATGACACTGGCAATAATCAACGGTAAGCCGAGCAAGAGCGACCACGGCGTCCATAGCGCCATGAGGATGCTGACACCGATGACGATCAACGCGCCGATAGAGCGGGATAGTTGCCAAAAGAACACTGCCCAAAGTGTAAATAAGAGAATAAGAATACTCAGAAGAAAGACCATACAAACTACTCCAAAAGTGACTTATGCTTAAAAAAAGAAACTATAAATCAGAGTGTTAAAAAATATTTTGCAGAAAAGAATTCAATCGCCGAATCTTGAAGTCATATTTTGCAAAATGTCAAAAACTGCTTTGCCAATTTATTTTTCTAGTGCGAAACATGCTTCTATTGTTGAGTACAGAAGATTGAAAACGCACAATACAAATAGTGAATTCAAAAAAATGTAATGACAATTTTCATGAATTGCAGAGCAAGTTCTTACTTTATAATTAAAGCAATAATGAAATATTAGTAAATAGTTGAAATGATGAAGTCTTGTTTCTTTAAGTAAATATTACAAAGATTTAAATTAATGACGCATTTGAAAATGCGTCATCTGATGAATTTTTAAGGCGGTGGAATTGATTTATCTCAATTCACTTGAGGATTTATTTAACTCACGGCGAGCAATGATGAGTTGCTGAATTTGTTGAGTACCTTCGAAGATATCGAGAATTTTTGAGTCACGTGCCCATTTTTCCAAAAGTTCATCCTCACCATAACCTAGACTTGCAGCGAGTTCGACACATTTCAAGGTAATCTCATTACCGATACGTCCTGCTTTGGCTTTGGCGATTGACGCTTCTTTGGAGTTTGGCATTTTGTTATCTGCCATCCAAGTTGCTTTGAGCGTCAGCAGACGTGCAGATTCCCATTCAGCTTCCATACGATAGATTTGTGCCGCCAAATTTGAAGTTTGCAAATAGGGCGTACTGTAGCTGTCATCAAGCTGATCTTTGAAGATTTGCTTGATGCGCTCTAGCGATGCTTTGGCACAGCCGATCGCCATTGCTGCTACCAGTGGACGTGTATTGTCAAAAGTTTCCATCACCCCAGCAAAGCCTTTGGAGACATCGACTTCTTCATTACCCAGCAGATTTTCTGCAGGCACACGACAATTGTCAAAAATAATCGTTGCTGTATCTGAGGCTTTGATGCCGAGCTTATGTTCTAAGCGTTCAACTCGCATACCTTCCGTACCCTTGGGTACAACAAACGATTTGATTGCGGCACGACCGACTTTACGATCTAAAGTTGCCCAAACTACGACGCTATCGGCACGATCGCCTGATGTAACAAAGATTTTTTCACCATTTAAAATATAGTGGTCGCCGTCTTTAGTGGCTGTGGTACGGATCGATGCTGAGTCCGAGCCACAGCTTGGTTCTGTGATTGCCATCGCTGCCCACGTATTTTTAAAGCGTTCAAGTTGCTCATCATTAGCAACCGCAGCGATCGCAGAGTTGCCTAAGCCTTGACGTGGCATGGATAGTAATAAGCCTGTATCACCATAGCACATTTCAATGATACTGAGCGCAGTAGACATATTTGTGCCGTTACGCACACCTTCGTGGTTGCTTTCGCTCTGCTTACTTTCACCTCGTTTGCCTGCGCCTGCAGCACCTGCATTCATGCCTTCGCCACCTTCGTTCATGCCATCAACTAAGGATGCAAGCATGTCGAGTTCTTTTGGATAGGCGTGTTCTGCTTTGTCATATTTGCGTGAAATCGGGCGTAGTACGTTGAGTGCCACTTCATGCGCTTGGGTGACGAGCATGCGGAATTTTTTTGGATTTTGTAAATTCATGGTCTTTTATTCCTTAATCTTTTTAATTATTCAGCTTAAATTAAGCATGTAGCCCAGATTGCATGATCGCCGTCGCCCTTAAATCACGATACCAACGCTCGACAGGATGCACTTTGGTAAAGCCGTGACCGCCCAAGATTTGCACGCCATCCGTACCAATTTTCATGGATTTTTCAGCGCAAAGTAGGCGTGCGAGATAAGTTTCACGATGAAAATCTTTGCCTGCTTCGGCAAGGCTTGCAGCATTCCAAACCAACATGCGCATTGCATCAATCTCAATCGCCATATCCGCAATCATAAATGCCACACTTTGACGATGAGAAATCGGCTCGCCAAATGCAATACGCTCATTGGCATATTGAATACAGTAGGATTTGACCGCTTCACAGGTACCGACTGCCATGGCACACCACATCAGATGTCCAAAGTCTAGGAAAGCTTGATAATCAAAATCCTCTGAACTTAAACGACGAGCAGGGGTTTGGTGAAAACGTAAAGTGATGGTTTCTGCTGCACGTAGTCCCATCGCAGGACTTGGGCGCATACTGATGCTGTCATCACGCTCAACGATAAACAGTTCAGGCTTGCCTTGATACATAGCATTGACGAGTAAAATATCGGCATATTCGCCCATGACGACCATGGTCTTTTCACCACTGATTTGGAAATCTTGATCTGAGGCTTCCGCTTGTGTCGTGAGTTCAAAAGGATTGAATGCAGGCGTATTTTCTTGGCTGGCAATGGTTGCCCGAATATCAGCTTTCTCGGCAAAATCTGCCAAATATTGACTTTGAATATCGCTATTTCCCCAACGAGTAATGGCATTAATCACACTAAACGTACTGAGTAATCCAGCTGCTAAACTAAAGTCACCACGTGCTAAATCTTCTGCGATCAAGACATTACTCACCGCACTTTGCTCGGTTGCGACACCGCCATATTGCTCTGGTAGCGCATAAAAGTTCAGTGCCAACTCATCGGCTTGTTCCAATAAATCTCTTGGGAAAATGCTTTGATGATCCGCTTGCATTGCACTTGGATAAATTGCATCTTTGGCAAAGCGTTGTAAGGCTTCACGAAGCATGCTTTGCTCTGCGGTGAGGCTCAGGTCAAAAAGATTTTTTGACTGGGATTGCAGACGTTGTTGAGGTTGTTTACTTTGTGGTTTTAAAAATTTCTGCGTTTTCGAGAGTGTACTAAAACCTGTGCGAGAACCGTGATAAAACGAGCGCTCAACGAATTTGCGTAGCTTTAATTGATCAAGTGCATCACTCGAAGCAAGTTTGGTCATCAATGACAAGCCGATGCCTTGCGCTTTATCAAACATTGTTTTACTCATCACAATCCTCTTGGCGTATTTATACGTATGTACAACTATATTGGCACAGACATGGAAAAAAACTATCGCAGGGCTGACAAATTTAATTTGGATAAATTGGCAAAAGTGATGAATTTTAATAAATCATAAGTTTCTGAAATGTATTTATTATTTTTAGAATTAAATAAAGTGAATATTATGTGGATTGACTTTCTTGACATTTAAAATTGCCAAGCGATAAGATTTCAATAAACCATTTTGGCTGGATATTTTCAAAATCAGTTCGCAAGTTTTCAGCTAAATAACTAGCAGAATCTAAAACAAAGGGCTTACCGTCAATACGTTTAAACGCCACCCAATGCCAAAAGTATTTGCCATTTTCCTCATGATATTTCGTTGCCAATAAAGCAAGGTCGGGGAGTGCTTTCCAATCTATAAATGGCGTTTCATCTTCGGAACAACGCATTCCAAAATGCTTTAATAGTCTACGGACATAATCCGTATCAGACCACAGCGCTTGATCTTCAGCATAGATGCCAAGTGAATTGGCAACGGCTTTGACCTCGGCGTAAGAGCGACCAACAAGATTGGCGACTGAGGCAAGTCCACAACCTGTTTCTTGTTCTTGGATAATCACTTGAAACGGTTGTGGCGAGTTCATTGTTTTATGCTAACTATGCAATTACATCAAGGTGTAATTAAACAAATGGCGTAATCATACGACGCACATTGGTTTTGGCATCAATGACGGTCATAAAGGTATATGCACCAATGAACTTACGACTAATAAACATAAACTCTTTCGGCGGTACAGAGAAGTAGCGTGAAGCCATCGATTTACTGGCACGTTGAATCACACGATTGTGCAACTGGCTACGTTTCCAGTCGTAGCGGTGCTCAGCATCCATCAAGCCTTCTGGCATGTCAGGATTATTCGCAGGCTCACTAAAGGCTTCGGTCGCCAATAAAAATACTTCGGACATATCAGGTTTGACGGATTCAGGAATTGAATCAAAGAAGGTATAACCTGACATGGATTTGATCATTTCAGCTTTATCATGCTGATAACCAGCAACAATCAGATTGCGTGCGACATTGAGCAGATGTTCATCAAACTGACGAATCGCACCGAAGTCGAGGAGCACGATCTTATCTTTAATGTCTTGACCGTTCCCTAAACGCACCAGATAGTTACCAAAATTTGGATCAGTCTGCATCTCTCCCCATTCAAACAACTCACGTACAGCAATCTCTAGAGATGCTTCACCAAGCGCATTACGGCGAGATTGTGGAAGTGACAACATTACTGGGCTATTGATCGGTACACCTGACTCAAAAGTCATGCACAAGATACGGTCAGTAGAATACTGATCAATGATTTTTGGTACCACATAGCGATCATCATTTTTCAAACGGTCATGAAAGCGTTGCGTCGTCGCTGCTTCCATATGATAGTCGACTTCACGGTGCATCATGCTTCGCACTTCTTCGTACCATTCATCGAATTCACGAGTTTGTGGCACCATTCGAGTTAGACGTAGCATACTGCGGAACAAACTCATATCCGAGTCGATTGCTTCGGCAACACCTGGATATTGAATTTTTAATACCAACTCTAAGCCATCAGACTTACGAACGGCACGGTGGACTTGTGCAAGTGATGCGGTGCCGAGTGGCTCGTGGTCAATGGTTAAATCGTCAAGCTTTGAGCCAAGTTCCTGCTTCAAATGTTTATGAATCGCATGCCAAGACAAGGCAACGGTCTTATCATTTAAGGTATTTAAGGCTTGAGTGATTTCTGCAGGGAGAAAATGCTCACCGTACAACGCCATCATCTGCCCGATTTTAACCACCGAGCCTTTGAGTTTGCCGATTTCTGCGACGAGATAATTCGCCTGTTCTGTCATGGCTTGTTTGCGTTTTTTATCTTTTTCTTTTTCATTGGAAAACATGCTGCTGGCATTGGCTGATGCCCACCGTGTACCTGCGAGAAACGATGCTTTTGCAATGGAAAAGCGACGATCAAAAGCAGAGGTTTTGAGGTTATCCAACTTGTCATTTTTATCTGACATAAAAGCAAAATCCTGAAAATTGAAAAACATACGCAAGCTATTGTACAGTAAAGTTTGATAGGAAACGTATTAAAAGCTTTAACATTCTCAATAAATTTTTGAACGATCATTGTTGTGAAATTTATCAAAGAAAACATCTTGATCATTGAAGAAAATGTTTTGGATTTGAATATCTTTAAGGTTCTGATCAACATAAGCATCATTCGCTAAATGATGTGCTTTAAGATAGTAAATTTCGCTGAAATTCAGTAGAATAGAGCGTCAAATTTTTAGCGATTTTTCTTGTGTGGAAATTTCGATTTTTGGAGTAGTGCGTGGATCAATTCCTTCCAGATGATGTAGAGCAAAATCTAGACGATATGCGTGATGAGCAAAACAATGATAGTGATACTGCAATGCAAGTGAGCAGTGAAGTGCTGCAAGAAGCATTAGAAAACTTATCAACCATTCGTGATTTTATCCGTTTTGGCGTGACGATTTTACGTCAATACGATGCACATCTGGGGCAAGGCACAGAAGACTTTTTTGCAGAAAGCTCAGCATTAGTGATGCAAACTTTATCTTTGGATTGGTCTGCCGATGCGGAAATTTTAGACGCAAAATTGCTTCCATCTGAGAAACAAGCGGTTTTAGATCTGCTAGAAGTGCGTGTCAATCAACGTATTCCAACCTCATATTTACTCAACCTTGCTTATTTCGCAGGCAAGCCGTTTTATGTCGATGATCGTGTATTGATTCCACGTTCACCGATTGCTGAGTTGATCGCCGATCGTTTTGCACCTTATTTCCTAGACGAACATGGTCAGATGCAAACTGATCAACACAGTCTGCCAAAGACGACTCAGCCGACTGCCTTAAAAACACCTGAGCGTATATTAGATCTCTGTACAGGTTCGGGTTGTATAGCCATTGCATTGGCGTATGCCTATCCTGATGCGGCGGTCGATGCGACGGATATTTCCAAAGATGCTTTGGAAGTCGCTGCGATCAACGTCGAACATCACAATATGCAATATCAAGTGGCTTTGCTTGAGTCAGATTTGTTCGATCGTGTCCCTGCGGAAAATCAATATGATTTGATCGTGTCCAATCCGCCTTATGTCGATGCCGAGGATATGGCAGATTTGCCTGCGGAGTTCCATCACGAGCCTGAACTGGCTTTGGCAGCAGGGCAAGATGGTTTGGATTTGGTGCGGAAGATGCTCGCTGTGGCTGCAGATTATCTCAGTGAAAATGGCTTATTGATCATCGAAGTGGGTAATAGCGAGTGGGCGCTCAAGCAGAATTTTAATAAAATCGACTTCCACTGGCTCACTTTCCAAAATGGTGGTTCAGGCATCTTTGCGTTAACAGCACAGCAATGTCGTGAATATCAGGCAATCTTTCAACAGTCTATTGAATAATACAGGAGTAATTGAGCATGGCAGGTAATAGTATTGGTCAATTATTCCGTGTGACAACGTGCGGTGAGTCGCATGGTGTGGGCTTGATGGCGATCGTCGATGGTGTACCACCAAATTTGCCATTGACAGAAAGTGATCTGCAAGCCGATTTGGATCGTCGTAAACCAGGTACTTCAAAGTTTGCGACGCAGCGGAAAGAACCTGATCAAGTCGAGATTATTTCAGGTGTATTTGAGGGTAAAACCACAGGGACGTCAATTGGTTTATTGATTCGCAATACTGACCAAAAATCAAAAGATTACGGCAATATCGCTGAAACGTTCCGCCCTGGTCATGCCGATTATACCTATACGCAAAAATATGGCTTCCGTGATTATCGTGGTGGCGGTCGCTCAAGTGCACGTGAAACCGCAATGCGTGTTGCCGCAGGCGCAATTGCGAAGAAATATTTAGCTGAAAAATTTGGCGTATTGATTCGTGGTCATGTTACACAAATTGGCACGGAAACGGCTGAAAAGTTGGATTGGAATGAAGTGCCGAATAATCCATTTTTCTGTGGTGATGTTGACGCAGTGCCACGCTTCGAAGCCTTGGTCACTTCACTGCGTGAGCAAGGTACAAGCTGCGGCGCGAAGCTCGAAATTCTCGCTGAAAATGTCCCAGTGGGTTGGGGTGAGCCTGTATTTGATCGCCTCGATGCAGATATTGCGCATGCCATGATGAGCATCAATGCCGTCAAAGGCGTAGAGATTGGCGACGGCTTTGCCGTTGCAGGACAGTTTGGACATGAGTCACGTGATGAGCTGACACCAGATGGTTTTTCTGCCAATCACGCAGGTGGTATTTTAGGTGGGATTTCGAGTGGTCAGGCGATCCGAGTCGCAATTGCACTCAAGCCTACCGCAAGTATCACGACCGCAGGAAAAACAATTAATCTGCAAGGTGAAGCGACGGATGTGATCACCAAAGGTCGTCACGATCCTTGCGTTGGCGTGCGTGCGACACCAATTGCTGAGGCGATGTTGGCGATTGTATTGATGGATCATTTCTTGCGAAATCGTGCGCAAAATGCTGATGTGGTGGCACCACTGACGCCGATTGAACCGAAATAGTTTTGAGTTAATTAAAAGGCTAAATTCTTAATTTTGAATTAACTTATTTTGAGAAATTAAAAGTCCCAATTTTCATTTGGGGCTTTTTTATTTAAACTTTATACTAATTGCTTTTTTTTAAATTGGCTAAAATTGGTTGTGACCATTTTTGTGCTTTGCAATTTGCTTTGAGGGAAAGTCTATGGAATCAAATTCCAACAATGGTAATGGTCTACTAGATCGACTATTCCATATCAAACAGCTCAATACCAGTGTACGCACGGAAGTGTTAGCTGGATTTACTACATTCTTGGCGATGTGCTATATCATTATCGTCAACCCAAGCATTCTTGCAATGACAGGAATGGATCAAGGCGCAGTCTTTGTCGCAACCTGTTTGGCAGCGGCATTAGGCTGTATGGTGATGGGCTTGGTCGCAAACTATCCAATCGCACTTGCACCGGGTATGGGCTTAAACACGTACTTTACCTTTTCAGTCTGTATGGGCATGGGTGTGCCATGGCAAACAGCTTTGGCTGCGGTATTCGTATCGGGTGTGGTGTTCTTATTTGTCAGCTTATTTAAGTTCCGCGAAGCAATGATCAATGCTATTCCAATGTCTTTAAAACTTGCAATTGCAGGTGGTATTGGTTTATTCCTTGCTTTGATTGCACTCAAATCTTCTGGAGTTGTAATTGCCAATGAGCCGACATTGATCAAAATGGGTGATTTGTCTTCTGCATCGGTATTATTCGCTGCATTGGGCTTTTTATTGATCGTGGTGATGCATCATTTCAAAGTACGTGGTGCGATCATTATCAGTATTTTAGCGATTACTATGCTTTCAACTTTGACAGGACACAATGAGTTCAAAGGTGTATTTGGCGAGATTCCATCATTAGCACCAACCTTTATGCAAATGGATTTTGAAGGCCTATTTACTGCGTCCATGATCGGTGTAATATTTGTCTTTTTCTTGGTGGATTTGTTTGACAGTACAGGCACATTGGTCGGCGTATCACAGCGTGCAGGTTTATTGGTTGATGGCAAATTACCACGTTTAAAACGCGCCTTGATGGCAGATTCATCTGCGATCATTGCAGGTGCAGCATTAGGTACGTCATCGACTACACCTTATATCGAGTCTGCATCTGGTGTGGCAGCGGGTGGTCGTACAGGTCTGACTGCAGTTGTGATCGCTGTATTGTTCCTCTTGGCATTGTTCTTGTTTCCACTTGCGCAAAGTGTCCCTGCTTATGCGACTGCGCCTGCATTGCTCTATGTGGGTGTACTGATGGTGCACGGCATTACGGGTATTGATTGGGATGACATCACCGAAGCAGTGCCTGCATTTTTGACCATGACTTTTATGCCGTTTACCTATTCGATTGCAGACGGTATTGCCATTGGCTTTATCAGTTATGCCTTAGTGAAGCTACTCACTGGCAAGGCGAAAGCTGTACCATATATGGTGTGGATCATTGCCATTGTGTGGGCGATTAAGTTTGCAATTTATGGTGGCTAATTTTTACAAATAAACTTTATTAATGGTGTAGGTTATATAAAGCCTACACCATTTTTCTTTTTTAATTTTCAAATTTTGGAGTTTTGCGATGCAACATCAGATGCAACACCGAGAACTGATTCAATCCTTGCCAAAAGCAGAGTTGCATGTTCATATCGAAGGGACATTCGAACCTGAATTGATGTTTGAAATTGCACAGCGTAATCACGTGGATATTCCATATGCTTCTGTTGATGATCTCAAAAAAGCTTATGATTTTCACAATTTACAATCGTTCTTAGATATCTATTATGCAGGTGCAAATGTGCTACTGCATGAGCAAGATTTCTATGATTTGACCTATGCTTATTTTCAAAAATGTAAAGCGGACAATGTCGTACATACTGAGATATTCTTTGATCCGCAGACCCATACCGATCGTGGTGTGGCATTCGAAACGGTGATCAATGGGATTGAGCGAGCATGCCAAGATGCCAAGAAAAATTTAGGCATTAGCTCATATTTGATTATGTGTTTCTTACGTCATTTGAGTGAAGAAGCCGCTTTTGAAACCTTAGCGCAGGCAAAACCGTATCAAGATAAAATCATCGGTGTGGGCTTGGATTCTAGTGAAGTCGGGCATCCACCGAGTAAGTTTGAATGTGTATTTAGTGAAGCCAAAGCACAAGGTTATCTGATCGTGGCGCATGCAGGCGAAGAAGGTCCACCTGAATATATTTGGGAAGCATTAGACTTACTCAAAGTGAATCGCATTGATCATGGTGTACGTTCAGAAGAAGATGAAAAGCTGATGGCTCGCTTAATCGCTGAGAAAATGCCATTAACCGTGTGTCCGTTAAGTAATCTGAAACTTTGTGTGATCGATGATATGCAACAGCACAATATTAAGCGTTTGCTTGATCAGGGTGTCAATGTGATGGTGAATTCAGATGATCCAGCTTATTTTGGAGGCTATATGAATGATAACTTCTATGCAATCACTGACGCATTAGATTTGTCATTACAAGATATTCGTCAACTTGCATCGAACTCATTCCAAGCGAGCTTTTTACCTGAATCTGAAAAAACCGAATGGATGAAGAAAGTAGCAAGTATTTAATATTTTCTAAGAAGCATAAAAAAAGCTGAACATAAAGTTCAGCTTTTTTATTTTACAGTGAAGGTTTAGATTAGAATTTAACTTCCATGCCTAGACCAACAACAGTTTCTTTGTCTTCGGCAAAACCAAAGTCTTCGTCAGCTTTAGTTTGAGCTAGTACACCATATACTTTACTTTGTTTGTTAAGTTTGTAGTCAACAACAACACCGTAACGATCCATTGATCCTTCTTCGTCATTTGCAGAAGTTTCAACAGTTACATATTCGCCTCTAACAGTTAAAGCTGTATCAGGAATAGCATAAGCAAGAGTCAAACCAAATGCTTGCTCTTCTAGATCTTCCAAAACAGTTTCATCGAAAGTAATACGGTCTTCTGAAGGCTCAGCTTGTTGGAATAAACCACCAATTACAAGACCATCTACACCAGTGTTAGCAAAGTCATAAGATGCTGTCAAACGAATAGCATCTGTATAAAGCTTTTCGCCGTCGAGAGCTGCCCATTTAGATTGCACGTCAAAGTTACCAGCCAAAGCTAAAGCTAAACCGATGTCGCTTTCATAAGTTACAGAAGTAGAGATACTGTCACCGAAACCATCACGATCTTCACCAGCATCGTCAGTTGAGCCTTCACCTTGCTGGAACATGATGTTGAAGCCTAGACCTGCAAGCATCGCTGGATCAGATTCGAAACCAACTACGTTGTTCAAACGATCTTCACCAACAAGGATGTCTTTGAAGTCAAGACGTTCGTTATCGTTGAAAATGTCTTGGTCACTACCAGCAGCTGTTTTGAAATAACTGTCAAAACGACCAGCTTTCAATGTACCGACATTAGCAAACTTCAAACCAGCAAAACGGTTACGTGCTTTGAACGTATCATCATCACCGTCACCAGTAACTTCCCATTCTGCTAAATATACAGCTGAAAGTGAATCCGTAATTTTCTCTTCACCTTTCACCCCAAGGCGAGAAGCATTAGAGTTTAATTCAGTTACTTTATCTTCAGTAAAGTCTGCATTAGAAACTTGGTCTAAGCTGATGTTCAATTTACCGTATAAAGTAGGAGCGGCTTGAACTGTATTTAGGCTTAAAGCTGCAACTGCAGAAGCAAGTAGCAATTTTTTCATTGAATCTTCTCCAAATTTTTAGGGATAACTTGTAATGCGAGACACAACCCATTGTTATTTATGCACTACAAGCGGTAAGCCTTGTTTTGTCTTATACAACTGATAATTTTTTGGATTAAAAGTTACATAAGGTTACGAACTTGTGAGCAAGTATCTATAACTTATGTTACAAAAATATGAAATTTGTGAAGACATGAAATATTTTTATGCAATTTAAACCAAACGTTGTAACGACAAGGATTGAATGCATTATTACTTAAAATTTTAAATATTTTATATTTTATTTTTCAGTAGCTTATAATAATATTTGATTTAAGATTCTTGTAAAATGCAATGGTTGATTGACGATGAGTGTATGCCCAGCTCGTGGAAAAATATGAAATTTTGCGTCTTTTAATTGCTTTGCAATGGCGATTTGTCCATCAGAAGGATACAGAGCAGAATGTTTTCCAATCAAGAAATACGCAGGTTTTGTAAACGAAATAAGCGTTTGGCGATAGTCGTCATCGTGCAGTTGATAGTTGTGCAAATACCAGTATAAATAATCGATCGTTTTAAATGGTAATAGATTGATTTTTAAGTGTTGAATGATTTGATAATCATCAAAATTGGCAAGTCGATTATTTTTACTTTGTAAGGCAACGAACTCATTGAATAATGTAATAAGCTGATGTTGAATGGATTTTGGCAATGATCGAATTGGCTGATGCTGTGTCGCATAAGGTTTCAGCAAACTTAACATTCGCTTAAGAATATTCAAAAAAGTCGCTTGCTGATCGCCATATAAACCATATTTCCAGTCGCTTTGATTGCGAATACAAGGGCTTTGATCTAGGTGAATGTATCGCTTAATTTTTGAAGCAAAATTGCCATACTTCATACCGTGCATGCTGATCGTTGCACCCATTGAGTAAGCAATCACATCAATGCTTTGGCTTAAATTTTCATTTTGTCCAATTTGTTCTAATAAGCAATCGACATCTCGCCAATGGCTTGCTATCGCATCATTTTGATACTCTGGTTCATTGGGAATTTCACAGTGTTTTGATTGCCCAAAACCACGAAAATCAGGAATATAAAACTTTCGACGTCGCAAGCTTAGTGCGATGTAGGGTAGCCATTGCCAACTACTCATGCCAAGTCCAGACAGGACTAAAACAGGTTCGCCTTGACCAACTTCACGAACAAATAACTGTTGTTGATCTAGCATCGTGTAATGTGGCATCAGCACTCCTTTAGTTTTAAATTTATGTTCAAAAAATTTCGATCTACACAACTTTCCATAGCAAAATCATAAGCTGATTGGCTATGTCGACTGATTTTCCAATTCTTGATTCTCGAGGATTTGAATGACATCCTCTAACCAAGTAATCCAGCCGTGTTCAAACTCAATGCCCAGCTCCAAAATTTTGTGTTGAATCATCACTGCACGGTCTGATTTATCGCTTTTCTTTTGTTGATCACGCTGTGCAATGTGTCGATAGAGTGTGTACTGCGCTTGATGCAAGTCTAAATGGCGACGTAGCTCAGGCAATATGGTCGCACCGCCCAGCTGTGCTTCGGCACGTAGTTTGACCATCAGTTCATCACGTAGCTTGCTTGGCGCATCTTGTTGGGCAACCCAGCGTTGTAGTTCTTCGCGACCTTGTTCTACGACTTGATAGGTCTTTTTGCGTGAATCGCTATCATCGGTTGCAAGTGTGCTAATCCAACCTTTTTCGAGCATTTGTTTGAGCTCACGGTAGATTTGCTGATGTGTTGCATTCCAGAAAAATCCCATAGAGCGGTCAAAGCGACGTGCCAGCTCAATGCCTGTACTTGGCTTTTCTAAAAGACTGGTCAACAGTACGTGGGCTAAGGACATCGTGATTCACCAGTTCCATGTGTTGATAGCGTCAAAGAACTTAACTCTTGCTACAGCGTGAACCTCGCTCGAAATACCATATGTACATCTTCACTCGGTTGCCTTGTGTCAGAAATCAATTTCTTTGACTATTGCGTGTGGTTTTGCATCATTGTGTGTTTTGACGTTGCAAATCTATACTGTTTAAAGCGTTTGAGATCATGCAACATAGTGCACAGACTTGATATATCGAATTATTAACTTTGAAAAGTTTGCAAAGACCTAAAACAGCAGTCATTGCATCGTCGATAGTCATAGTTTATAAAGTCTAAGCCAAACATATAAAGCCAATAAGGTACGTTAAGTATTGGTTTATTTCAATGTTTTACTTTGAGTGTTTTACTTTAATGTTTTAGTGCTGAAGTCATTGAAAAGATCAGATTGCTTGCGTAGCTGATAGCCAAAGGAATCCTCATGTCGCATTATCCGCATTTACTTCAACCCTTAGACTTGGGATTTACCACTTTAAAAAACCGTGTGTTGATGGGTTCAATGCACATTGGCTTAGAAGAAGCACCGAATGGTTATGCTCGTATGGCAAGCTTTTATGCCAAGCGTGCCCAAGGCGGTGTCGGGCTGATTGTCACAGGTGGAATCTCCCCAAATGATGCAGGTCGGACTTTTGATCACGCAGCCAAATTAGACACCACCGAAGAAGCGGATAAACATAAAATTATCACTGATGCGGTGCATGAATCAGGTGGCAAAATCGCCTTACAGATCTTGCATACGGGACGATATTCTTATCAGGAAAATATCGTGGCGCCATCTGCCGTACAAGCACCAATCAATAAAGTGAAACCCAAACAACTCAGCGTTGACGAAATCAAACAAACCATTGCCGACTTTGTGCAATGTGCCAGTTTGGCGCAATATGCAGGCTATGATGGTGTGGAAATTATGGGCTCGGAAGGTTATCTGATCAATGAGTTCATCGTTGCACGAACCAATCATCGAGATGATGAGTGGGGCGGTAGCTATGAAAATCGCATGCGTTTCGCAGTAGAAATCGTCAAGCAGACTCGTGAAGCAGTTGGTGAGCATTTTATCATTATTTACCGACTGTCAATGCTTGATCTCGTTGAAGGCGGATCAACCTTAGAAGAAGTGATCGAGCTAGGTAAGGCGATCGAACAAGCAGGTGCAACGATCATCAATACAGGGATCGGCTGGCATGAAGCACGTATTCCAACCATTGTGACCAAAGTGCCTCGAGCTGCATTTACTTGGGTCACTGAAAAATTAAAAAAACAGCTTAAGGTGCCGTTGATTACTTCAAACCGAATCAATACGCCAGAAGTTGCCGAATTCGTTTTAGCACAAGGTCATGGCGATATGGTATCAATGGCTCGTCCGATGCTTGCCGATCCTGAGTTTGTTAATAAAGCCAGCGAAGGGCGTGGCGATGAGATCAATACCTGTATTGGCTGTAACCAAGCTTGTTTAGATCATATTTTTAGCAATCGGATAGCAACTTGTTTGGTTAATCCTGAAGCTGCCTATGAAACAGAATTATTATTTCCTGCGACGGATACGCCAAAAAACATTGCGGTGGTTGGTGCAGGTCCAGCAGGTTGTAGTTTTGCGATTTATGCCGCCAGTCGAGGTCATCAGGTGACGTTATTCGAAGCAGATAATCAGCTTGGTGGGCAGTTTAATATTGCCAAAACCATTCCAGGCAAAGAAGAGTTTTATGAAACTTTGCGTTATTTCAAGCGTCAAATCGAACTGAGTGACAACATCACGCTCAAATTAAATCATCGTGTCACTTTTGAAGAGTTAAATAAAGAAGATGACTTTGATGAAGTGGTGATTGCATCGGGTGTCACGCCACGCCAAGTGAATTTTGAAGGTGCTGATAAAGAGCAAGTGGTGAGCTATTTGGATGTACTGAAACATAAACACTATGTTGGAAAACGTGTGGCGATTATCGGTGCAGGTGGTATTGGTTTTGATACCGCAGAATATCTGCTCCAAGAGGGTGAGAGTGCAACCATGAACCCTGAGCTTTTCTATCGCCAGTGGGGTATTGACCCTGAGTACAAAGAAGCAGGTGGCGTGAAAACTGCGCAACATGAAGAACCAATTCGTGAAATCTATTTGCTACAACGTAAAAACACTGCGGTGGGTGCAAACTTAGGCAAAACCTCGGGATGGATTCATCGTGCAGGTCTAAAAAATCATCAGGTGAAAATGATGTCAGGTGTACGCTATGACAAGTTTGATGAAGATGGTTTACATATCCATGTCAATGACGAGGCAAAACTGCTCCCTGTGGATCATGTGGTGGTGTGCGCAGGGCAAGAGTCATTCACGGCAATGTATGATGCGCTGAAGCAAGTAGGCAAAAAAGTGCATCTGATCGGTGGTGCCAAAGAGGCAGGTGAGCTAGACGCCAAACGTGCTATTCGACAAGGTGCAGAGTTGGCTGCAAAAATTTAAAGAATTTATGAAAAATTATTGTATTCAATTGATTGTGTGATTTTGAATAGAGTTGAGAAACGAAATTAAGTTTTTGAGTTAAAAACCATGTTAAAAATCGCGTTAAAAAAATTGTGGTTGTTTATCAAGTGGTTAGTGATAGTCATATTGATTTTGCTGTTGTGTGCTTATTTATTTTTAACTTTTGCGCCGACCTTTGGAGGCAAGCCTGATGCGAAAACCCAAGAAAAAATTTCTGCGTCAAAGCACTTTAATGGTGAAATTTTTAAAAATTTAGTCCCGACAAAAATTGATACCACTTCTGAAGCAAGCCCATCGTTACTCTCCGTTTTGTATCGACTGGTCAACCCAGAAGCCAATAAAAATCCAACAGATCAACTCGTCACGCAAAAATTAAATTTGCATCAACAACCTTTAGACAATGATCAATTGGTGTGGCTTGGACATTCTTCGGTATTATTTCGCACTGATGATTTAACCATCATGACCGATCCTGTGTTCCATCGAGCATCTCCTGTACCCATTGGTGGCAAAGCGTTTGCCATGCAACATACCCCACAAATCGACGATATGCCGAAAATCGATGCAGTGATCATTTCTCACGATCATTATGACCATCTCGATCATCGTGCAATTCAAAAGTTAAATGAAAAAGTTAAGCATTTTTACGTGCCACTTGGCATCAAAGCACATTTACAACGTTGGGGTGTTAGCGATGACAAAATCACTGAAATGGATTGGTATGAAGAAGTAACGCTTAAAAATACCCGTTTAGTGTTTACGCCATCTCGTCATTTCAGTGGACGTAAGTTTGAGCGTAATCGTACATTGTGGGGCTCTTGGGTGGTGAAGTCGCCGAATCTATCTTTGTATTTTAGTGGTGATGGTGGTTATTCACCTGAGTTTGCCAAGATCGGTGAGCAGTTTGGTCCATTTGATATTGCCCTGATGGAAGATGGTGCTTATAACGCGGACTGGGCGCAGATTCACATGTTTCCTGAGCAATCCGTGCAAGCAGCGGTTGATTTGAATGCTAAGGCGATATTACCAATTCATTGGGGCAAGTTTGATTTGTCCTTACATCAGTGGCGTGATCCGATCGAACGTGCGCAAAAAGCTATTGAGGACAAGCCAGTGACGTTGACCACACCGATGATTGGCGAGGTATTTTCCATTCAGAATTTACCTCAAAGCGAATGGTGGAAATCACCTTATGCACCACGAGAATCGTATCAAGCGAATTAATATCTTCTCATGATTGTAAGTTTGGAGTAATGACAATGTAGATGCACGAAATCGAAGATCTTGTGGAAGCCACAATTCGCACCATTGATATCTTAGATATTCCAAGTCATGAAAAACGCCAACTCATCGCCAACTGTTACCGTGCCCAGGCGTATTTTGATACCAGTTATACTCATTTTCGTTTGATGGATGTACTGCTTAGAAATGATTGGGGTCTGTTGACATTTCAACCATGCATTGCGTTATCAGCTAAAACCACAGAAACGAGGCATGAAACGAAGGGAATGGTCACTCCCTTGCCAAGTTTCATAACGAAGTTTATGGCAGTTTTAGCAATAACCCTTCGGGACTAGGATGCTTCTTGACGCTACGTCGTTAGAAAAGAGTCATTTAGAATGACTAAATTTCCTCATTCCTGCCTCGTATCGCCTAAAAAGCATCCGTAGTCGCAAACATCTGTGAAATGTCAACAGACCCTGATATGCAAACTTTCCGAATGGATCATTTCCCATTAGCAAAGCAATATCCTGAATATTATCAGTCACTCATAACGCAAAATTTTGAATATATTTTTGAACATCCTGTGAATGATCAAGATGATATAGAAACGCCGAATGAGATCGTTGCCGTATGGGATCGAGATTCAGACTTTATCTATGTTGAATTTGGTACGCCGTATTATGCTTTGCATGATGAAGCGGTGGTCTATGACAAAGCTTTGGGTAATGCCATGAAGATTATCCAACTTGTGCATCAAAAACAGCCAAACCTTGCCTATGATTGGGTACTATTTATGGTTTTTTATCTGCTTGATGAAGTCGAATCAGGCAAGATTGATCAATTGATTCAAGACTATTTTGCAGATATTCAACCGATCATCACCGAGATCAAACCTGAAAAAGACAATTTGTATCTAAACGAAGTCTTTGACTTGATCCTAGCCAAAATAATGGACAGCACGTCCCTCTAAAGATAACGTAAATTTAACCTTTGGAGATTCAAGAAATGGCTAAACGTTTTAGTCCTGAATTTAAACAGCAAGCGATTGATTATGCACTTTCAAACTCCCACGAACCTATAGCTGCAATCGCCCAGAAATTAGGTGTGGGTTATTCAACTTTAGACAAATGGATTCGTGAAGCCAATCCAGTGGGTTCAAGCAAACGTCAACTTTCACCAGAACAACAGCGGATCTTAGAATTAGAGAAAGAAGTCAAACAGCTCAGGGAAGCCAATGACATCTTAAAAAAAGCGCATGTGTACTTTCTGACAGATCATGCCAAGAAAAGTACACGGTAATTCAAGATCTAGATATGAATGAAGTCACCGTATCTTCTGCCTGTAAATGCCTGGGTGTCAGCACTTCAGGCTATTATGCCTGGCGAAAACGCCAGGCCAATCCAGCGCAGAAATATAATGATTTAAAAGCCGTATATTGGCAGCATCATGCACGATTGGGTGCACCTTCATTGGTACATGACATGCATGATTTAGGTTACAGCATGAGCGAACGAACCGTTGAGCGAACGAACCGTTGGAAGAATGCTTAAAAAGCTTGGTTTACGTAGCAGGATTGCACGTAAATACAAGCATACGACTGATTCAAACCATCGTTTGCCTACAGCGCCTAACTTGTTGGATCGTCAATTTACGGTCAATGAACCCAATAAGATCTGGACAACGGATATTACCTATATCCGTACTAAGCAAGGTTGGCTGTATTTATGTGTGATGCTGGATCTATTCAGCCGTCGTATTGTCGGTTGGCAAACCAGCCATCGAATAGACCGTCAATTGGTGTGTGATGCGTTTCATTATGCAATGGCTCGTCAGGGGTATCCAATGGGTGTCATGGTGCATTCCCTTGCGAAGCAGTGTTTCTCAGGCTCACAGTACTGTAGTCGTGATTTTAGGGCGCTATTATTGACGAATAACTGCGTTCAAAGTATGTCACGCAGGGGAAACTGTTGGGATAATGCAGTGACCGAAAGCTTCTTTCATACATTGAAAGGTCATGTGGTC
>LUMV01000043.1_pt1 | contig 81712 bp, 72 predicted proteins | sample 729731 | NCBI WGS metagenome assembly LUMV01 (sample SAMN03860301, study PRJNA289734) | marine metagenome | biome: seawater column; feature: ocean; material: water; isolation source: Red Sea water column Station 192 - depth 200m | place: Saudi Arabia: Red Sea | collected 2011-10-15 | depth 200 m
GAGCGGCACGGCGATGAACTTGTCGCCCTGCTTGGCATAGCCTTCCAGGCCCTCGTACCAGCCGCCATGCTGCTCGCCGAGCGAGGTCGCAAGATCGGTCACGTCGACGAGCTTGTCGGGATACTGGAACGGGTCGTCGAACCAGCTCATCACCATGTCGGGGCCCGAACCGACATTGGCGGCCACGGCGGCCTTCGGGCGCACGTCCTCCCAGCTTTCCTGGTCGATCTGCACCTCGACGCCGGTCGCACACCGACGGGTCCGGACGCCGGGGCGGCCCTCGGCACCTTCCTCCGGCTGCTGGGCACGCACCCCGAGGCCGTCCCCGCCGACGTCGCCGAGCGAGCCGCCCTCTACCGCAGCCTGCTGCACGAGCGACGGGTCCTCGTCGTGCTCGACGACGTGGGAGCGGACGTCGCAGCGCCGGCCCTGCTCGACCTGCTGCCGGCGTCGGCGGGCTCCATGGCCGTCGTCGTGTCGCGGCGGGACCTGCCGTGGCTCGACGCGGACGTGCGCGTGCCGGTGGGCTCGCTCTCCACGGGTGCGGCCCGCGAGCTGCTCGTCCGCGAGCTCGGGTCGGAGCGGGTCGAGCGCGACCAGGCCGACGCCGACCGGCTGGTGGTCGCGCTCGGTGCCGCGCCCCTCGCCCTGCGGCTCGGCCCACCGCGTGGCCCGGCTGCGACTGCCCGCGTTCAGCGCCTGGGTGCTCGGGGCGCTGCTCGGCGACGACCACGCGGGGGAGCGGGCGATCGACGCCCTGAGCGCGCTGCACCTCGTCGAGCCGGTGCGGCACCTCGGGCAGGCGACGCAGTTCAAGTTGCACGACGTCGTCGCACGGTTCCTGCGCGGCACCGACACGCACGACGACGACACGTCACCGGCGGAGCGGGTGGCGGCGCTGTTGCTCGAGCGGGGACGTCCGGCGCACCGGGCCCACCCGACGCAGCTGCTCCCCGAGCCCCCGGACGGTGCTCGCCCGACGTCGCAGGCCACGACGTCGCAGGACGCGGCGCAGAGGTGGGACCGGACGTCGGCGGTGCGGTTCTTCGCGACGGAGAACGCGACCGCTCGGGTGCTGGCCTCCTCGCTGGCGTCGCACCGACCCGACCTCGCGTGGCGGCTCCTGGTCCTCGTCGCACCCGCGCACCACGGCGCGCCGGCCGAGGAGGACTGGGTGGCGTGCCTCGACCTCGTGGGCGGTGTCCTCGGGCGCGCCGCGCCCGACGACGTCGACGCGGCGACGGGCCGTGCCTTTCTCGACCTCTGCCGGGCCTGGCACCTGCAGGCCCGCGCCTCGTCGTCGGAGCAGGCCGGACGCCTGGCGGAGTCGGCGGCGGCCCGGCTGGTCGACGCCGGTCACCCGCGGGCCGCGGCCGCCGCGCAGGTGGTGACCGCCTCGGCGGCGCTCGCGCTCGGGCGTCGCGACGCGGCGGTGGCGGCGCTCGACGCGGCGACGGCGGCGCTCGACGGCGTCCACGACCCGGTCCTCGCCGGCTGGGTCGCGAACGGCCGCGGCACCGTGCACAACGACTACGACGAGAACGAGGCTGCGGCGGTGGCCTTCGCGCAAGCGCGGGCGCTGCTCGAGCCGACCGCCGCCCGGGCGGGATACCGCCAGGCGACGCTGGAGCTCTCACGGTCGTACCGTCGCCTCGGGGTGCTCGGTGAGGCGCAGAAGCTGATCCTCGAGGTGGTCGGCCTGCTCGAGGACGACGGGGACGACTACGACCGCGGCTACGTGCTGGACGCCCAGGCCGAGGTCGCGGTCGCGCTCGGACGGGGCGCCGACGGTGTCGAGCTCGCCCGCAGCGCGCGGGCGTGGGCCGTCCGGTCGCGCGACGCCTTCGTCGCCGCCCGCGCCCGCCGCACCCTCGCGGGAGCGCTGCGCCTGGAAGGCCGACCGGCGGAGGCGGAGGCGGAGCTGCGCCTCGCGGTGACCGAGCTGACCGCCTTGGGCCGCCAGCTCAGCGCGGCCGCGGCCTGGCGTGCTCTCGCGGCCCTGCTGGACGATGCCGGGCGCACGGAGGAGGCCGCGGAGGCCCTCCGGCTGGAACGGGAGGCCTCCGCGGCTGCTCAGGCTGGGGGAGCGCCCCCTGGCGCGTCCCCCGTCCTCACTCCGCCGACGTGAAGCCGCGGAACGTCTTGTCCTTGATCGTCGGTCCGTCGCCGTCCCAGAGGTAGTACTTGTAGCCGATCTCGTCGCCGCCGACGTTGCCCTCGACGGTGTAGATCTTGTTGCCGTTGACCTCGACGACCACGCCGACGTGACCGCCGCCCGCGTTGTTGTTCTTCCACACGAGCACGTCCCCCGGGAGCGGGCGCGCGGTCGACGACGCCGAGAAGGGCTTGAAGCGCGATCCCGTCTGGTCCGCCCAGTTCTGCGAGCCCGGGTAGTACTGCGGGATGGCCGGGAAGTCGGACTTGGACGGGACCAGACGGTTGGTCCAGGCCCAGGCGGCGAAGTAGCCGCACCACTCCTGGCCGTTGTAGTTGTTGAACAGGTTCTTGTTGGTGTTGCTGCCGCCGTACTCGAACAGGTTGCGGTCCTGCACCGGCGTGCTGTTGCGCTTCGTGCCATAGCGGTCGATGTACGGCAGGGGCTTGCCGAGCGCCCACATCGCACGCTCCACCACGGCCTGGCGGTTCGCGGAGATCGCCGTGGCGGACGACGTCGAGCTGGTGCCGGCGGTGTCGGCGTGCGCGGGCCCGGCGACGGCCGGTCCGGCGAGGAGGGCCGCTGCGGTGAGGGCAGCGGCGGCGAGACGGGTGCGCTTCATGAGGTGTCCTCGGTTCGTAGGTGCCTGGCGACGCCGTCCGCCGCCGTGCCTCAGCCTGCCGAGCGCCGCTGCGAACTCGCTGCGAACGGCTCGGAGCGTGATCGCAGAGCGCGTCGGCAGGCTCTCGTCATCGGCGCGACGGGGGTCGCGCCACGACACCAGGAGGACGGATGAACCGACGACGGACGATCGCCCTGACGGTCGCAGCAGCTGTGCCCGCGACCCTGCTCGCCGGCTCGCTCGCGGCTGCCGCCCACGCGGCACCCACGGCGAGCGAGGCGACCGCGTCGCAGGCCCGGCCACCGCTGCAGGTGCCCTTCCGCTGCGGCGAGGCCTGGCCGGTGAAGACGTACAGCGACCACACGCCCAACCGCCTGGCGGTGGACTTCAACATCGCCGGGTCGTCCGACGCCGGGCGTCCCGTGCTGGCGAGCGCGTCCGGCAAGGTCATCGGCGTCTCGAAGAAGTACACGAGCTACGGCCACGCGGTGGAGATCGACCACGGGAACGGCTGGCGCAGCTTCTACGCCCACCTGCAGGAGGACAGCATCGCCGTCTCCGTGGGGCAGCAGGTCTCGCCGATCACGCAGATCGGTCGCGTCGGCAGCACCGGCAAGAGCACCGGACCTCACCTGCACTACGAGCAGCGTCAGGTGGTGGACGGCCGGTCGGTCCTGCGCCCCGTCATCCTCAACGGGCACGCGTTCAACTACGACAAGACGGGCACGCAGACGTTCACGCGGCCCTGCTGACCTGCCGCCGTGCGGCGCCGTGGACCCCTGAGCCCGGCGCCGCACGGTCGCGCGTCAGGCGACGACGTCCTCGACCGGGGTGGCGGGACGCCCGGTGAGGTCCTCCACGGCCGAGGAGACGGCGGCGAGCCGGCCCTCGCGGATGGCCGTGCCGAACGAGGCGAGCAGGTGGGCGACCGGCGTCGGCAGGCCGGCCTGCTCGAGCCCGGCCACGTAGGCGGCGTCGTCGACCTGGACGACCTCGACCGGCTCACCACGACGCTGCGCCGCGAGCGTCGCGACGTCGTCGGCCGTGATCGCGCGCGGGCCCGTGACGTCGAGCGCGACGTCGTCGAGCTCGGTGCTCAGCAGCGCCGCGACCGCGGCGGCGGCGCAGTCGGCGCGGGTCACGTAGGCGGCACCGCCGTCGCCGGTGTTGGTGACGTACTGGCCCGACGCGGCGGCCTGCGCGATCGTGTCGGCCTGCATGTCGGCGTAGAGGTTGTTGCGCAGGAACGTCCAGCGCAGACCGCTCTCGCGCAGGTCGCGCTCGGTGGCCACGTGGTCGGGGGTCACGGCGGCGGGGTTGTCGTCGGAGGGGTCGACGACCGAGGTGTAGAGCACGCGGCGCACGCCGGCGGCCTTCGCGGCCTCGACGGCGCGGCGCTGGCCCTCGACGCGGCTGCCGACGGCGTCGGTCGAGACGAGGAGCAGCTCGTCGACACCCTCGAACGCGGTGGCGAGCGTGCTCGGGTCGTCGAAGTCGGCGGCGCGCACCGTGACGCCGGGACGCTCGAGCTTCTCGGGGGAGCGGGTGAGCAGGACGACGTCGGACGGGTCGGCCTGCTGGAGCAGGAGGTCGGCGGCGAGCGAGCCGAGCTGGCCCGAGGCTCCGGTGATGGCGTAGGTGGTCATGGCATCCCCATTCGTGTGCAGAGTGATTGCGGTTGTAGTAACTATAACCATACTGATCACGGATGTGCCAGACTGGGGGCATGGCCAGTCCGCAGAGCACCCAGTTCGCCGTCGCGGTGCACGTGCTGACCTACCTGGCCGGTGCGGGTGCCGGGCCGGGGGCTCAGCCGGGTCGCCTCGTCGGGGCCACCGAGCTGGCCGCCAGCACCCAGGTGACGGCCGTCCACGTCCGGCGCGTGCTCGCGCCGCTGCGCGAGGCGGGGCTCCTGACCTCGACCCCGGGCGCCCACGGAGGCTGGCGGCTGCTGGTCGACCCCGCCGACATCCGGCTCGACACGGTCTGGCGCCTGGTGCGCGGCGAGGAGCCCGTGCTGGCCATCCACCTGCCCAGCCCCCGCTGCCCCGTGGGACGCAGCATCCAGGACGGTCTCACGCAGGTCGACGCCGAGGTCGCGCGAGCCACCGAGGCGACCCTCGCACGCACGACTGTCGCCGACCTCGTCCCCCGCTGAGTGTGACGTTTCGGCCCCGATCCGCCGCGGATCGGGGTCGAAACGTCACCCTCGGCGGGGTGGGGGAGGGGGGCGGTGGCCCGCTCGCAGGCTCAGGCCCGCAAGGAGGAGGTCGAGCCCGGCGCGGAACTGGGCGGCGTCGTCGTGGTCGGCGAACACGTCGACGATGGTGTGCAGGAACGGCCACTCGTCGGGGTCGAGCTCGCGCCACTCGGCCACGGTCCGGGCCAGGTAGTCCGAGCGCGTGGTGCTGCCGTCGACGACCTCCTCGGGCGGCTGCTGGCCGAGGTCGGCCGCGATGCCGATGACGTAGCCGACGACGGCCGACGCGGCGTTGAACGTCTCGAGCGGGTCCAGGCCCAGGCGGAGCACGTGCTGGCCGACCCGCTCGTAGTAGCGCAGCGAGTTGGGCTGCGACCCGGTGTTGCGCATGAAGTAGGCGCCCAGCCACGGACGGTCGGCCACCGCGTCGAACAGGGCGATCGCGGTGCGCCGCAGGTCGTCGACCGGGTCGCCGTCGACGTAGCCTTCCGTGGCGTCCAGGACGCCCTCGAGGACGAAGTCGGCGGCGCGCTCGAGCAGCTCGTCCTTGCCGGAGACGTACCAGTAGATGCTGCCCACGCCGCCGCCCAGTCGTGCGGCGAGGGCGCGGAACGTGAGCGCGGGCTCGCCCGCCTCGTCGAGGAGCCCGACCGCCTCGGTCAGGACCGACTCCATCGAGTGGGTGGTCCGGCTGCGCGGGGGCGGCTGGCGTCGCGGCGGGCCGGGTGGGCGCGGGGGGCGCGGCTGGCGGGGCGCGCCGGCAGCGGGTCGTCGGGGACTCACTCTTGCATCCTATCGAACCATGTTCTATCGTCTCGAACAGCGTTCGATGGTCGAACGCTGTTCGAGACTTCCGGAGGTGGCTCATGACGACCACGACCACGACTCCGACGACCCGCACCTACCCCTCGCTGCGCGCCGCCTGGATCCCCCTCACCGCCCTCTGCCTCGCATTCTTCGTCGAGATGGTCGACAACACGCTGCTGTCGATCGCGCTGCCCACCATCGGCCGCGACCTGCACGGCACCACGACGTCGCTGCAGTGGGTCACCGGCGCCTACGCCCTGACCTTCGGCGGCCTCATGCTGACCGCCGGCTCGGTGGCCGACCGCTTCGGTCGCCGCAGGGTGCTCCTCGTCGGCCTGGCCGCGTTCGGCACCATCAGCCTGGGCGCGCTGCTCGTCGGCTCGACGGCCGAGCTCATCGCCCTGCGCGCCGCGCTCGGGCTCTGCGCCGCCGCGATGGCGCCCATCACCAACTCGCTCGTCTTCCGCCTCTTCGACGACGAGGCGCTGCGACGTCGCGCGTTCCCGATCATGATGATGGTCGGCATGGCGGGCTTCGTGCTCGGACCCGTGCTCGGCGGCACGGCGCTGGAGCACGTGGGCTGGGAGTGGCTGCTCGCCGTGAACGCCCCGATCGCGCTGGTGGCCTGGATCGGCGTGCGCGTCGGTGTCGCCGCGGACCACGCCGACGACCTCACCGACGACGCGCTGGACCTGCCCGGAGCGGCGCTCAGCGTCGCCGCCATCGGCCTCGGCGCGTACGCCCTCACCAGCGGCGTCGAGCGCGGCTGGCTGTCGGCCGTCACGCTCGCCTGCGTGCTCGGCTCGGTGGCTTCCGCGGTCCTCTTCGTCCGCCACGAGCGCCGCACCGCGTCGCCCATGCTCGACCTGGACGTCTTCAGGCGCGGCACCGTCCGCGGGGCGACGATCGCGCAGCTCGGCACGTCCGTCGCGATGACCGGCGTGATGTTCTCGCTCGTCCTGCACTTCCAGTACGCCTACGGCTGGAGCCCCGTCCGCGCCGGCCTGGCGAGCCTGCCGATGATCGTCACGATGCTGCTCTCGAACCCGCTGACGGAGTCGATGGTCTCGCGCCTCGGGCACCGCGTCGCCTGCCTGGTCGGTGCGGGTCTGCTCGCCGTCGGCCTGGTCACGATGGCGTACGCGGTCGAGCACGGGTACCCCGCGATCGTCGTCGCGATGGTCGTCATGGTCGTCGGCCTGCGCACCGTCATGATGACCTGCGCGGTCGCGCTGATCGGCGCGATGCCCGGCAACCGGACGTCGCTCGGGGCAGCCCTGAACGACACGGCCCAGGAGCTCGGCACCAGCGTCGGCACGGCGCTCGTGGGCACGTTGCTCGCCACGCTCGTGGTGCAGGTGCTGCCGACCGGGGCCTGGACGCCGGACCTCGTCGCCTCGTTCTTCCACGGCGAGCGGATCGTCTTCCTCGTGCTCGCGGTCGTGTCCGGGTCGATCGCCGCCTACGGCGCGAGCACCCTGACCGACTCCCGCGACACCGAGGAGGCCTGACGTCAGGGCGTGATGACCCGGACCGCGACGGGGACCAGCTGCGTGCCGGTCTGCCAGAGGTGCCGGGCGTCGCGCGTGTAGCGCACCCGGAGGCCGCGCAGCTCTACGTCGCCCCGCGCGCGGGGGGTGACGCGCACGAGCAACGACTCGTCCGGGCGGGTGCGGGTCCCGGCCTTCGCGGGCCGCGCGGTCGAGCAGATCGCGGTGAGGTCGCCGGCGGTCGACACCTCGACCGAGGCGTCGCCGTCGAGCCGGCCGCAGAGCAGCACCTGCACGTCGGCCCGCGTGGTGCCCGCGGGCAGGTCCGGCTCGACCGACCGCAGGGTCAGGCCCGGCGGGACGCTCGGCACGACCACGACGTCGACCGTGCTGTCGACGGCCGCGCGCTGCGCCACCCGCTCGGCGTCGCCAGGCAGGGCCGTGGGCTGGGTCCACCACGACACGGCGAGTGCCAGGACGGTCACGACCACGAGACCGAGGACGGCGATGCGGCGGTGGTCCGAGAGCACGTCCCGACCATCTCACGGTCAGCGGGGTGGGGAGGGTTCAGGTGGGGAGGCGCAGGAGGAAGAGGTCCATCACCCAGCCGGCCTCGGCCTTTGCGGCCGCACGCGCTGCCGCGATCGCGTCGGCCACGTCGGCCACCCGGCCCGCGACGAGCCGCTCCGACGGCGCCCCCAGGTTCGCGCCCCACCAGACCTGCCAGTCGTCGAGGCCCGACAGGTCGGTGCCCGACGTCAGGAACACGACGACGTTGCGCTGCCCCTGCTCCACCGCCTCGCGCAGACGGCGCTCCGTCGTCACGTGCACGGGCTGCCCGACCTCGTGCAGCACCACCCGGTGCCGGGCGGCGAGCAGCTGCAGTGCCGAGATGCCCGGCAGCACCGACCAGTCGACCGCGACCGCGCTCCGCGCGAGCACCCGCTCCACCACCCGGATGGTCGAGTCGTAGAACGCCGGGTCGCCCCACACGAGCACCACGACGTCGCCGTCGGGGTGCTCCAGGAGCGCCTGCTCCCACGCCTGCGCCCGCGCCTCGTGCCAGTCGCCGACGACGCCCTCGTACCCCGACGTGGTCGACGTCGACGCGGCCGACCGGTCACGCTCGGGGTCGACGACCTCCACGACCCGCAGGCGGGGTGCGTGGTGGGCCAGGAGGTCCCGACGCACCGCGGCGAGCGGGTCCCCCGTCCGCTTCACCGTCACCAGAGCCACCGACGCCGACTGCAGCGCGTGGACCGCCTCCAGCGTCAGGTGGTCGGGATGGCCGAGGCCGATCCCGACCAGGGTCAAGCGCCGCCGGGTCACGTGTGCCGGTCCTCCAGGTCGCCCTCGAGGTCGAGGTACACCTGCTGCATGGCCGCGACGACCTCCGGGTCGGGCTCGGCCCACAGGCCACGCTCGGCCGCCTCGCCGAGCCGCTCGACGATGCCGCGCAGCGCCCACGGGTTCGACGTGCGCATGAACTCCTGGTTGGTCTCGTCGAGGACGTACTCGGTGGCGAGCTTCTCGTACATCCAGTCGTGCACGACGCCCGCGGTCGCGTCGAAGCCGAACAGGTAGTCGACGGTGGCCGCCAGCTCGAACGCGCCCTTGTAGCCGTGGCGCTGCATGGCCGAGATCCAGCGCGGGTTGACCACGCGGGCACGGAAGACGCGCGTCGTCTCCTCCTGCAGCGTGCGGGTGCGCACCGCGTCGGGCGTGGTCGAGTCGCCGACGTAGGCCTTCGGCTCGGCGCCGGTGAGCGCACGGACCGTCGCGACCATGCCGCCGTGGTACTGGAAGTAGTCGTCGGAGTCGGCGATGTCGTGCTCGCGGGTGTCGATGTTCTTCGCCGCCACCGCGATGCGCCGGTAGTTGGCGCGCATGTCCTCCGCCGCCGGACGGCCGTCGAGGTCGCGGCCGTAGGCGAAGCCGCCCCACGCCGTGTACACCTCGGCGAGGTCGTCGTCGGTCTTCCAGTTGCCGGCCTCGATGACCTGCAGGATGCCCGCGCCGTAGGAGCCCGGCTTGGACCCGTAGATGCGGGTGGTGGCTCGACGCCGGTCGCCGTGCTCGGCGAGGTCGGCCTCGGTGTGCGCGCGCACGTAGTTCTGCTCCAGGGGCTCGTCGAGCTCGGCCACCTGGCGGATGGCGTCGTCGAGGATGCCGATGACGTGCGGGAACGCGTCGCGGAAGAAGCCGGAGATGCGGACGGTGACGTCGATGCGCGGGCGGCCGAGCTCCTCCAGCGGCACGACGCGCAGGCCGTTGACGCGCCGCGAGGCCGGGTCCCACTCGGGCTCGACGCCGATGAGCGCCAGCACCTCGGCGACGTCGTCGCCCGACGTGCGCATGGCCGAGGTGCCCCACACCGACAGGCCGACGGAGCGCGGGTACTCGCCGGTGTCGGACAGGTGCTTCTCGAGCAGGGAGTCGGCCATCGCGCGCCCGGTCTCCCAGGCGAGGCGCGACGGCACCGCCTTCGGGTCGACGGTGTAGAAGTTGCGGCCCGTGGGCAGCACGTTGACGAGTCCGCGCAGCGGCGAGCCCGACGGGCCGGCGGGGATGAAGCCGCCCTCGAGCGCGTGCAGCACGTGGTCGAGCTCGTCGGTGGTCTGCGCGAGGCGCGGCACGACCTGCTCGGCGGCGAAGCGCAGCACGTCGCGGACCACCGGGTCGTCGTGCAGGCCCTCGACGGCGGCGGTGTCCCAACCGGCGTCCTCCATGCCCTGCACGAGGGCGCGGGCCTGCTCCTCGACGGCGTCGATCCGCTGCAGCGACTCGCGGTCCTGCTCGTCGTCGGTGTCGCCCTTGAGCCCCAGCGCGGCGCGGAGTCCCGGCACGGCACCGGTCTCGCCGCCCCAGATCTGCGCGGCGCGCAGGATCGAGAGCACGAGGTTCACGCGCGCCTCGCCGCCCGGCGCCTGGCCCAGCACGTGCAGACCGTCGCGGATCTGGGCGTCCTTGATCTCGCAGAGCCAGCCGTCGACGTGGAAGATGAAGTCGTCGAAGCCCTCGTCGTCGGGCTGGTCGTCGAGGCCGAGGTCGCGGTGCATCTCGGCGGCCCGCATGTGGGTCCAGATCTGCTCGCGGATGGCGGGCAGCTTGGCCGGGTCCATCGCGCCGATGTTGGCGTACTCGTCGAGCAGCTGCTCGAGCTTGGCGATGTCGCCGTAGCTCTCGGCACGCGCCATCGGCGGGATGAGGTGGTCGACGATCGTGGCGTGCGCGCGACGCTTGGCCTGCGCGCCCTCGCCCGGGTCGTTGACGAGGAACGGGTAGATCAGCGGCAGGTTGCCGATGGCGGCGTCGGTGCCGCAGGCCGCCGACAGCGCGGCGTTCTTGCCGGGCAGCCACTCCATCGAGCCGTGCTTGCCCAGGTGCACGACGGCGTGCGCCCCGAACTCCTCTTCGACCCAGCGGTAGGCGGCGAGGTAGTGGTGCGACGGCGCCATGTCGGGGTCGTGGTAGATCGCGACGGGGTTCTCGCCGTACCCGCGGGGCGGCTGGATCATCAGCACGACGTTCCCGGCGCGGATGGTGGCGAGCACGATCTCCCGCTCGCCGTTCACGAAGAGCTTGCCGGGCGCGGGACCCCACGCCTCGAGCATCGCGTCGCGCAGGTCGGGGTGGAACCGCTCGAACCACTCGGTGTAGCGGCCGGCCGGGATGCGCACGTGGCTCTCGGTGAGCTGCGTGTGGGTGAGCCACTCCTCGTCCTGGCCGCCGGCGTCGATGAGCGCGTGGATGAGGGCGTCACCGGCCTCGGTGAGGTCGTCGTGCTCGAGGCCGGGGATCTCGCCCGGGGCGCCGAGGTCGTAGCCGGCGTCGCGCATGGCACGTAGCAGACGGATGGTGGAGGCGGGGGTGTCGAGGCCGACCGCGTTGCCGACCCGGCTGTGCTTCGTGGGGTACGCCGACAGCATGAGCACGACCTTGCGCTCGGCCGGCGGCGTGTGGCGCAGGCGGGCGTGGGCGGCGGCGATGCCGGCCACGCGGGCGCTGCGCTCGGGGTCGGCGACGTAGCGCGGCAGCCCGTCCTCGTCGACCTCCTTGAACGAGAAGGGTGCGGTGATGATGCGCCCGTCGAACTCGGGGATGGCGATCTGGTTGGCGGAGTCCAGCGGCGAGACGCCGTCGTCGGAGGCCTCCCACTCGGCGCGGCTCGACGTCAGGCTGAGGCCCTGGAGGATCGGGATGTCGAGGGCCTTGAGCCGCGCGACGTCCCACGACTCGTCGTCGCCGCCGGCGCTGACGGTGCCGGGCTTGGTGCCACCGGCCGCGAGCACGGTGACGATCAGCGCGTCGAGGTTCGCCATCTCCTCGAAGAGCGCGTCGGGCGCGGCGCGCAGCGACGAGCTGAAGATCGGGACGCCGACGGCGTCGCCCGTGGCGTCGACGGCGTCGGCCAGGGCGTGCGCGAAGCCGCTGTTGCCGCTCGCCTCGTGGGCGCGGTAGTAGAGGACGCCGATGCGGGCCTTGCCCGCGTTCTCCGCGGCGTCGGCGCCCTGCGGGCGGGGCGCCAGGCCCCACTCCGGGAGGACCTTCGGCGGCTCGAAGCCCTCGCCCGTCAGCAGGACGGTGTCGGAGAGGAAGGCGTGCAGCTGGGCGAGGTTCTCCGGCCCGCCCTCCGCGAGGTACACGTGGGCGTCGGCGCACACGCCGATCGGCACGGTCGACTGCTCCATCAGCTCCGCGCTGGGCGACTGCTCGCCACCGAGCACGACCATCGGCTTCCCAGTGGCGCGGATCCGCGCGAAGCCGGAGCACAGGTCCTGCGGGGAGCCGAGGATGCGGGCGACGACGAGGTCGGCCGCCTCGATCGCGGCCGCCATGTCCTGGTGACCCGGCTTGGCCGGGTTGGCGTAGACGTAGTCGGCGCCGCTGGCGCGGGCCGAGAGCAGGTCGGTGTCGGACGTCGAGAGCAGCGCGATGCGGGTCATCGGGGTTCCTCCTCGGGGTTCTCGCCCCGTGCGGCGGGAGTCGCCGCGAAGGGTGTCTGGCTGTACCTGCTCGCAGGCGTCACAGTGGCGGAACCGCGCCGGACTCGCACCGGCTTCCCCGACCCGCGGCGACGGGTCCCGGCCAGCCTAGTCGGCCGAGCGCCCGAACCCCCTATCGGTGGATCACCAACCCCAGGACGCTCCCTGCGGTGGATGATCCACCGATCGCCGGGATCGTCGTCACGGAGGTTGCTGATCCACCGATGGGGGGCTGCGGTGGGAGGGGGTCAGGCGAGGACGCAGTCGCCGCAGGTGCCGCCGCCGGGGATCCGGTAGAAGAGGCAGCAGGAGCGGCGCCGGAACGGCAGGTCGGGCTCCCCCGTGCCCACGAGGTAGGGGTGCGCGAGTGCCCGGGCGCCGACCTCGAGCGCGCGGTCGGCGACGTCGGGGCGGGCGAGCGTGGCCATGCGCAGCGCCCCGAACACGGCCGAGGCCGCGTTGCCCGCCAGCACCTGCTCCGAGACCGAGTGCTCCGTGCGCAGACGAGCGGCGAGCGGCGCCACCACGTCGGACAGCACGGCCTCGAGGTCGGGCGCCGACCACGCACCGGCGGCCAGGGGCAGCGTGCCCGTGGGCTGCTCGCGCCAGTGCACGTCGGCCGGCGCGTCGACGTCGAGGAGCAACGCGCCCACGGTCGGCGAGAGCAGGCGTGCGAACAGCCCCAGCGACGCCACCGACGCCGCCACCCGCGGCTCCACCGCCTGCCGTCCGTGGCCCGGCACCCCCGCCGAGCTCGCCGCGGAGACGCGCGACGCGAGCGCGAGGTGCGTCGCGACCACGCGCGTGTGCAGGTAGGTTCCGTCGACGAGGTCGGCCAGCGGCCGCCAGCCGTCGCCGTCGCCGGTCCGCTCGACGGCGAAGAACTCGCCGAGGCGGTCGAGCTCAGGCATGGCGACGGCTCACGACGCGTCGTCGGTGCGGTCCTGGGGGGCCTGCTCCCGGCCACGTTCCCACTCGAGCTCACGCTTGAGCCGGTCGAGCGTGCGGCGGATGTTGCCCCGCTGGAACGTCGCGAAGGAGTCGCGTCCCGTGGCCACCCGGTCGAACACCGACGCCGTCCAGTCGGGCCAGCCGGTGCGACCGTCGAGCCACGTCTCGGTCACGAGCGTGCCGCCCACGGCGGGCTCGAACGTGTACTCCCACGACGCCACCCGCACCGGCAGCAGACGTCGGCCCGGACCCCAGGCGCGCACGTCGAACGCGAAGCGTCGGCCGGGGTCGGCCGCCGTCACGACGCAACGCGTGTGCCAGCGGGCGCGGCCGCGACGGTTCGTGCCCACGAACACCGTGCCGACCCCGATCGGCGCGGCAGGGTCGGCGAGCTCGGCGCCCGTGTTCTCCGGGCTCCAACGCCCCATCTGCCGGACGTCGCTGAGCGCGGCGTAGACGACGTCGGGCTCGACGCCGACCACCACGGTGTCGCTGACGGTGAGGGCTCGGGACATGCACGGGAGGCTACCCGCGGTGCCGTCGCCGCGCCGACGCGAGGGGCGCCCAGGGAACAGGCGCGCCGCGACCGTCACCAGCCCCTCCCTCACCAACACTGGGCCCAGGCGGCCACCGACCGCACCGTCGGGGACGAGTCGTCGCAGAGCCGCTCGAGCAGGTCGGGCGACGACGCCGGGTTCGCGGCCACCCAGCCGCGGACCGTCTCGTCCGCGTCGGTCGCGAGCCGGTCGAGCAGGTCCGGCGGCGACGCGGGGTGGCGCGCCACGGCGGCGCGCACGCCCAGGTCGGGGTCGGCGGCCAGCCGCTGCAGCACCTCCGCGGCCGCCAGCGACGAGCCCGCCGCCGCGGCCCGCACCCGCGGGTCGGGCGACCTGGCCATCTCCGCCACCCGCCGCCGCTTGGACGCCGACGCCTCGGGCGAGCGGAACGTCGACACCGGGCGGGGGTCGTCGCCCGCGGCGCGCACCCGGGCCAGCTGCTCGGGGGTGAAGAACCCGACGCACGACATGCTCGCCCGCCCGCTCAGGAGCCCGCGCGGGCGTTGACCTCGTAGGAGGTGTTGATCGACTCGAAGAAGTTGACGAGCTGCAGGGTGTCGTTGGCCGTCGCCATCCACTTCGCCGGGTTCGCCGCTCCGTAGTGAGGCTCGAAGCCGAGCTCCTCCAGGCGCCGGTCGGCGAGGTAGCGGACGTAGGTGTTGATGTAGTCGGCGTTGAGCCCGAGGATCCCGTGCGGCAACAGGTCGCGGTTGTAGGCCTCCTCCATGGCCACCGCGTCGAGGACCATCTGGCGGATCTCCGCCGCGAACTCCTCGGTGGCGATCTCGGGGTTCTCGTCGAGCACCGTGAGGATCAGGTTGATGCCGAACTTCAGGTGCAGGCTCTCGTCGCGCACGATCCAGTCGACGAGGGAGCCGAAGTTGCGCAGCAGGTTCCGCTGCCGGAAGCTCAGCGCCACCATGAAGCCGGAGTAGAACCAGATCCCCTCGAGGATCACGTTGTACGCCACGAGGTTGCGCACGAAGTCCTGCTTGCCCGCGGTGGTCGTGATGTCGAGGGTCTGCTCGGTCATCCGCTGGATGAAGCGCACCTCGAAGGCCTCCTTGGCGGCCATCGACGGGACGTTCACGTGCGACTCGTACGCCGCGACCCGGTCGATGGGGAACGTCTCGAGCACGTACTCGAAGCTCATGCAGTGGTTGGCCTCCTCCCACATCTGCTTGGCGAGGTAGAGGTGGCACTCGGCCGCGTTGACGTAGGGGTACACGCCGAACGCGAGCGCCTTGTTGACGAGCAGCTCGTTGGGGTTGAAGTAGCTCATGAGGAAGGTGAGCGCGTGGCGCTCGTCGTCGCTCATGCGCTCGAAGTCGGCGAGGTCCTCACCGAGCTGGACCTCGTTGGGGAACCACGTGTTGGCGACGGCCTGGTCGTACAGCTCCATCGCCCACGGGTAGGTGACGGGCTTGAGCAGCAGGCCTTCGGCGATGCCGGTGCCGAGGATGGGCATGGGGGGTCTCGCTCTCTGGGGTCGGGGTGGTGAGGCGGCCGTCGCGGAGCCGGCTCGCGCGACGGCCGCCGGGTGGTCTCGATACGTCCGTCCCTGTTCGTGCCTCACGGGACGGACTACTCGACCAGCGGGTCCGGGGTTACTGGCAGGACTCGCACTGCAGGCGCTCCTGCGGATCGATCGGGCAGGCGGACCCGTCGACGACGTCGAGCTCCTGGATCTCCTCCGGCACGACGGCCACCGGAGCCGGGGCCGGGGTCGGGGCTGCGGTGGCGGCGCCGAAGCCGCGGCGGGCGCCGAAGCCGCGCCCGCCCGACGTCGTCGCACCCTGCGGGGCGACGGCCTCGGCCTTGTTGACCCTGACGGTGCTCTGCTCGGCGGTGTGCCGCGGCATCATGTGCAGGTAGTAGGTCGTCTTGACGCCCCTGCGCCACGCGGCTGCGTAGAGGTCGACCATGTCGCCGACGTCGCGGCTGGCGAGGTAGATGTTGCGGCTGATCGCCTGGTCGATCCACTTCTGCGCGCGGGCGGCCACCTCGAGGAACGCGTAGGGCGACAGCTGGAAGCTGGTCCGGTAGATCTCGACCAGGTCGGCGGGCGCGCCCTCGACCTTCGACAGGTCGCCCTGGTGGCGCAGCAGGTCCTCGCGCAGCGACTCCCACAGGCCTCGCTCGCGCAGGTCCTCGACGAGGTTGCGGTTGACCTCGAGGAACTTGCCCGCCGCGGTCGCCCGGCTGAAGATCTGGCTGAACTGCGGGTCCAGCCCCGGAGTGGTGCCGGCGACGAGGCCGATCGACGCGGTCGGCGCGATGGCCATCAGCGTGGAGTTGCGGACACCTCCCGCGACCTTGGCGCGCAGCGCGTCCCAGTCCAGGCGGGAGCGACGCGTGACGTCGACGGGCACGCCGCGGTCGGCCTCGAGCAGGTCGAGGGAGTCGAACGGGACCATGCCCTGGCTCCAGCGCGACCCGGCGAAGTTCGGGTACGCGCCACGCTCGCGGGCGAGGTCGGCGGAGGCGTCGATCGCGTGCCAGCTGACGAACTCCATCAGCTCGTCCATGAGGTCGTAGGCGCGCTCGCTCTCGTAGGACCAGCCGAACCGCTCGACGACGTCGGTGAAGCCCATGACGCCGAGCCCGAGGGCGCGGTTCTCCTCGTTCGAGCGCTCCGACTCCGGCACCGAGCTGATCGTGATGTCGATGAGGTTGTCGAGCTGGCGGACGGCGAGCCGCGTGGACTCGGCGAGCCGGTCCCAGTCGACGCGTGCGTCGCCGCGGCGTCCGACCACGTGCCGGGAGAGGTTGATCGACGCCAGGTTGCAGACGCTGATGTTCTCGCGGTCCTGCGGCAGGCAGATCTCGGTGCACAGGTTCGACAGGTGGATCGTGCCGGTGTTCTGGTTGAGGGCGCGGGTGTTGACCGTGTCCTTCCAGGTGAGCCACGGGTGCGACGTCGTCTGCAGCGTCGTGAGGATGGCGCGGAACTGCTCGCGCGCCTTCAGCTTCTTGTGCCGGATCTCGCCGCGCTCGGCCTGCGCCGCGTACTCGGCGTAGCGGCGGCTGAACGCCTGGCCGAACAGCTCCGGCAGGTCGCCGACCTCGAGCGGGTCGAACAGGTACCAGTCGGCGTCGGCCTCGACCCGCTTCATGAACTCGTCGGAGATCCAGACGGCGGTGTTGGCCGTGCGCGTGCGCCGGTAGGGGTCGCCGGAGTTCTGCCGCAGGTCGAGGAACTGGCCGAAGTCGAGGTGCCAGTTCTCCATGTAGAAGCACAGGGCGCCGAACTTCTTGCCGCCCCGGCTCACGGCGCGCAACGTCGAGTCGATGGTGTGCATGAACGGGATCGGACCGGTCGAGCTGGTGTTGTTCGAGCGGATGGGGGAGCCCTCGGCGCGCAGCTGCGTGACCGAGAGGCCGATGCCGCCCGTGCCCTTCGTCAGCCACATGACGTCGCGGACGCTCTTGGCGATGTGCTCGATGTCGTCCTCCATCTGCATGACGAAGCAGTTGGAGAGCTGGCTGTACGCGGTGCCCGCGTTGACGAGCGTCGAGCCCGCGGCGAGGTACTCGAGGCGCGACATCTTGTCGTAGAACGCCAGCGCGGCCGTCGTGGCGTCCTCCTCGTTCAGCGCGAGGCCCATCGCCACGCGCATCCAGAAGAACTGCGGCACCTCCAGGGGCGTGCCGTCGGGCTCGGTGATCATGTAGCGGTTGCGCATGGTCTGCGCGCCGACGTAGCGCAGCAGGTCGTCGCGGTCGGGGTCGAGCGCGGACCCGAGCCGCTCGAGGTCGAAGGCCTCGGCCAGCCGCTCGTCGAGCAGCCCGAGCTCGACGCCGCGCAGGATCGCGCGGACGAACGCCGGACCGTGGAAGGCGTACACCTCGTCGCGGGTGACGCCCTCGCCGAAGATCTTCTTGTAGAGCGTCTTGACCAGCAGGCGCGACGCGATCGTGTCGAAGGCCGGGTCGTCCTTGACGTTCTGCAGCGCGACGCCGATGACGGCCTCGTCGAGCTGCTCGCTGCTGATGCCGTCGAACAGCGTGATCTCCAGCTCGGCGCGCAGCTGCGTCGCCCGGGAGACCTGGTCGGGCAGGCCGGTGGCGGCCTCCTCGATGGATCTCGCGATCTCGTAGCCGTCGTAGTCCGCTCGGCTGCCGTCGCGCTTGATGACGGTGATGGTCATCGGTTCACCCCTCGTGAACTCGTCGTGACTGACGCAGTCCACGGGCACGCGGGGAGAGGAGGACGGGTCGCGGGCACGCCACGACGTCGTCTGATCCTTGGACCTTCCCACGAGGTCGCGGACCTCCACCGGTGGCGGTGGAGCACTGGCAGGTCTTCGGACTCGCGGGCCAGGCATCGCTGCCGCCTACTGGGTGTCGCTTCCCAGGGATGCATCTCTGCAGGGCCCCAGTGCTGATGACACCGTTCGTTCCCACTCACCGCTGCGGGGCAGTTCCGGTCTCTCACCGGATTCCCTCTTGCGACGACCCGTCTGGATGACGGGCCGAACCAGCTGCACGACCCACCATATACGGGGAACTACACGAATGTAACCCCTACATCTTGGGTTCATGCGAACGCCGCCTCCCAGTTGTCGGGAGGCGGCGTCTGCGGACGAGGTCAGAGTGCGGCGGCGGCCGCCCGGCGCTCGACGTCGGCTTGGTGCGCCCGCCAGGTGCGGGCCGTGAGCCCGGTGAGGGCGAGGGCGACACCGGCCCACAGCGCGGTGCTCGTGGCGAGCGAGCCGATGCGGAAGGCGTACAGGGTGGTGGCCGGGAAGGAGTCCGGGACCTCGTCGATGGGCGCGAGGACGAGACCGGCGACACCGACCACGACGACGTACAGGGCGGCCCCGGCGACGACCGCCACCCACGGGCCGCGGGCCAGCAGGGCCCGCGCGAGCAGGACGGCGGCCACGACGGCCAGCAGCGACACGGCGACGAAGCTGAAGTACAGGGCGGTGCGCTCGCCGATCGTGTCGGCCGAGCCGACCGCCGGCGGGTTCGGCGGGTACTTCAGCCACGGCACGACGGTGTAGGCGAGGTAGGCCAGCAGCACCACGACGGCGGTGGAGCCCACCGGGCCGAGCCCGCCGAGCCGGCCGACGGCGAAGGCCGAGGCGATGCCGACGACGCCGCCGGCGACGAGCCCCACGATGATCGTGGCGGTCGCGAGGCCGGGGCCGGCCTGCTCGCCTCGGCTGATCGCGGCGTCCTCGTCGCCGTGGGAGTGTCCGCCGGACTCCTCGTGCGAGTGCGCGCCCTCCTCGTGCGAGTGGCCCGCGTCGGCGGCGGCACCGCCGGACTCCTCGAGGGCGATCGCGCGGTCGATGGGCGGCTCGCCGACCACGGAGGCGGCGGCGAAGGCCAGCACGCCGCCGAGCAGACCGGCGAGCAGGCCGTGGACGAGGAACGTGCGGGCGGTCAGGTGGGGTGTGCGGGTGGTGCTCATGGGTCGGGTCCTTCCCGAGCGGAGCGGCGCGACACGTCCCGTCGCGCTGACGGGTCGCTCGGGCCGCGGTTCGACGACAGGGAGCCCACGGTGTCGCCGCGGGCTCGGGGCGGGTGCCCGGAGGCCGGGTCCGCTGGCAGGACCGACCGGGCTCAGGCCCGGTCAGCCGCAGGGTCGGTCAGGGGCAGCGTCGTTCAGTGGCAGCGTCGTTCAGTGGCAGGGGAAGCCCAGCAGGTGGCGTCCGTCGTGGACCCACTCGTGCACGCCGGTGCCGGAGATGAGGGAGGTCGCGCCCTGCTCGGCGCCCACGAAGTAGAGCGCGACGAGGGCGAGGAGCGCGATGAACAGCGCCCATGGGGCGAGCTCGCGGACCGGGATGGAGACGACCGGCACCGCGGGGGTGTCGACGGAGGGGTTCAGCTGCGACATGGCAGGCCTTTCCTGAGGGATGAGTGCGTCCCGTGGATGGAGGGCTGTCGACGACCAGGGTCTGGCTCCGTCTCCCCGGTGCTGCTGGGGCGACGTCACAGTAGCGCTACTGCGCCGGACTTCCACCGGCTTCCGTGGTGGTCGACGTGCCGAGCGTAGGGCATGGGCCGGTCGGTGCCACCGGGGTGTGGCGCGCGTCTCATGGTGCGAGCGCGCGGGCCTCCTGCTCCGGCGGCTCGCCGGGACGACGTCGTACCGTTCACCCGTGACCGTCGAGCCCGTGAGCACCCCGTCCGCCGTCCGTCCTCCCGACCCGGCGATCCACGCTGCGGCACGCGAGCGGCTCGCAGGCCTGGCCACGCCTCCCGGGGCGCTGGGCCGGCTGGGCGACCTCGCCTGCTGGGTGGCGGCGACGCAGGGCGAGGTGCCGCCGCGTCCGGTCGACCAGGTGCGCGCCGTGGTGCTCGCCGGCGACCACGGCGTGACCGCGTCGGGCGTCTCCGCGTTCCCGAGCGCCGTCACGCCCGCGATGGTCCGCACGTTCGCCGCCGGACGCGCCGGGGCGAGCGTCCTCGCCGCCCAGCACGGCGTGAGCCTGCGCGTGCTCGACCTCGGCGTCGACGACGACCTCGCCGACCTGCCCGACGCGGTGCGCGCCCACAAGGTGCGGCGGGGCAGTGGGGCGATCGACGTCGAGGACGCGCTGTCCGCGGACGAGACGGCTCGGGCGCTGGCCGCCGGCCGGGCGATCGCGGCGGAGGAGATCGCCGCCGGTGCCCAGCTGCTCGTCACGGGCGACATGGGCATCGGCAACACGACCCCCACGGCCGCGCTCGTGGCTGCCTCGCTCGGGCTGCCGGGCTCGGAGGTCGTCGGCCGCGGCACCGGCATCGACGACGCGTCGCTCGTGCGCAAGGGTGAGGTCGTGCAGGCGGCCCTCGACCGTGCGGGCGACCGCGTGGCCGACCCCGTCGAGCGGCTGGGGCGTGCGCGCTCACCGCCGACGACCTCGCGCCGGGTGCGTCGGCGTGGTTCGCCGCCGGGCACCGCTCCACCGAGCCGGCGCAGTCGCTCGCCCTGGAGAAGCTCGGCCTCGAGCCGCTGCTCGACCTCGGCCTGCGTCTGGGCGAGGGCAGCGGCGCGCTCGCGGCCGTCCCGCTCGTGCGCTCCGCCGCCCTCCTGCTGCGCGACGTCGCTCTGCTGTCGGAGGTCCTCGGCTAGCGCCCGTCGGGCACGACGCCCAGGTCGCGCAGACCCTGCGCGAGCTGCTCGATCCCGTCGACGTTGCGGATCGACGGGTCCATCGTGGTGCCGCCGAGCACCACGTAGCGACGCTTCTTGACGGCGGTGAGCTGACGCGCGACGGGGTCGGACTCGAGGAAGCGGATCTTGGCCTCCGCGCTGTCGCCGTCGCCACCGCGCTCGAGGTCGGCGAGCACGAGGACGGTCGGGTCGGCGTCGAGGATCGACTCCCAGCTCGTCTCGGGCCAGAGCCGCTCGTTGTCGCCGAACGCGTTCGTGGCCCCGACCGCGCGCGTCATCAGCCCCGGGGCGCCGCAGCACCCGGCCATGTAGGGACTCTTCGTCGACGCGTACCACCAGCCGAGCGTCACGTCGTCGGCGTCGAGGTCGACGGTCACCTTCCGGGCCCGCTCCCGCAGCTCGGCGACGAGCCGGTCGCCGCGGTCCTCGACGCCGGTCAGGCGCGACACGTCGCCGATCTCGGCGTAGAGGTCGTCGAGGGTGAGCGGCTCGTCGTGCTGGGCGTCCTGGCCGCCGCACTCGCTGGGCGACTGGTACGTGGGGATGCCGACCTCGTCGAACTTCCGGCGGGGCGCGACGCCCTCGCCGGTGAACGCGTAGGCGAACGTGGCGTAGACGAGGTCGGGCTCGAGCGAGAGCATCGACTCGAAGCCGGGGAACTCGGCGTCGAGGGCCTTCGTCCTGCGGGCCTCGGCCTTCAGCCCCGGCAGGAAGTCGTGGTCGCTGACGCCGTAGCCGGCCATCCGGTCGGCGAGGCCGAGGCTCAGCAGCAGCTCGGTGGCGGGCTGGTTGATGGCGACGATGCGGCGGGGCGGGGCCGTCTCGGTGACGTCGTGCCCGCAGTTCTCGACGGTGACCGGGAACCCGGCCGCGGCGGACGCGTCGTCGGTGGATCGTGGTGACGAGGAGCCGCACGCAGCGAGCGGCGCGGCGAGGCAGAGGGTGGCCAGGAGGGCGGTGGTGCGGCGCGGGCGTGTGCCGACGGGGGAGGGCATGGGGTCTCGTCTCGGGTCCGGGGGCTCCGTGCGCGAGAGCCCCGAGTCGGGTGACGCCGCCCCGGTGGGGTGGCGGCCAGCAGGTCTTCGGACTCGGGGTCGCGGTGACGGACCGCCTTCCCAGGAGCGAGCTCCCAGTGGCGTCGTGGTCCGCCACGTCTCCCACACCGCTGCGCGTCAGTCCCGGGGTCGCACCGGGTTCCCTGACCCTCTGCGAGGGTGACTGGCGCGCTCACCGTAGCAGCGGCGGGGTGCCGGGCCCTGGGCGGCGAGGGGCCCGGCAGGGGTGCCGGGCCCTGGGCGGCGGATAGCCCCGGCGGGGTGCCGGGCCCTGGGCGGCGAGGGGGCGCGGCGAACGGGACCAGCGGGGGACCGGCTGGCCGGGTGCTACGGTGCGGCTGCCACGTGAGGGAACCCGGTCGAAGTCCGGGACTGACGCGCAACGGTAGGGGCCACGGCCCGAGTCCGACACCCGGTGGCGACCCGCGGCGTCCGCCGCGGGGCTCCCGACGGGTCTCGCGACACGGACCCCTGAGCGAAGGATCGCGATGCGACCACGCCGCCCCCTCTCCCTCCTCGCGACGGCCGCGCTCGCGGCGCCGCTGCTCGCCGGCTGCGGCTCCTCGACGTCGGCGTCGTCGGCCGACGCCGGCGGCACCGAGGCCGCCGGGTTCCCCGCCAGCGTCGAGCGCTGCGACCGACGGATCACGGTCGACGCGCCGCCGCAGCGCATCGCGTCGCTGAACCAGGGCAGCACGGAGATCCTGCTGAGCCTCGGGCTCGCCGACCGCATGGTGGGCGCGGCCGGGTGGACCGACCCGATCCTGCCGTCGCTGGCCGACGAGAACGAGAAGGTCGACCGGCTGGCCGACCAAGCGCCGTCGTTCGAGGAGCTGCTGGCCACCGAGCCCGACCTGGTGACGGCGTCGTTCGCGAACACGCTGAGCGAGGGCGGGGTCGCGACGCCGCAGCAGCTGGCCGACGTCGGCGTGCCGGCGTACCTGTCGGCGGCGGAGTGCGAGAAGTCCGACTTCGGCGGGGGCGACGGCGCGCGTGACCGGCCGCTGGAGATGTCGACGATCTACGCCGAGGTGCGCGACCTCGCCGCGCTCACGGGCACCGAGGAGCGTGGCGAGGAGGTCGTGTCGTCGCTGCAGCAGCGGCTCGCGGCGGCGTCGCGGACGCCGTTCGACGACGTGTCGGTCTTCTACTGGTTCGCCAACGCCGAGGCGCCGTACGGTGCGGGCTGCTGCGGCGGTCCGGGCATCGTGACCCGCGCGCTCGGCCTGACCAACGTCTTCGAGGACCAGCAGGCGGAGTGGCCGCAGATCGGCTGGGAGTCGATCGCCGCCGCCGACCCCGACGTGCTGGTGATCGGCGACCTGACGCGCAAGAGCCAGACCGCCGAGTCGGCGCGCGCGAAGATCGCCTTCCTCGAGTCCAACCCCGTCACCCGTCGCATGACGGCGGTGCGCGAGAAGCGGTACGTGCTGCTGCCGGGCGCCGCCCTGAACCCGTCGATCCGCACGGTCGACGCCGTCGAGACGGTGGCCGAGGGGCTGCGCAGCCTGGGGTACGAGCCGTCGTGACCCTGCTCCCCCCGGCGCTGCGCAGGACGGCGCCTTCGACCTCGGGTCCGTCGCGTCCGGCGCGCGCCGGGCGGGCGGCCGTCCTGTGGTCGGCGGCGCTCGTGGGCCTGCTGGTCTCGATCGCGGTCGCGACGACGATCGGGCCGTCGGGGCTCGGCCCGGGCGACGCGTTCGCGGTCGCGCTGTCGCGGTTGGGCGTCGCGCCGTCGGGCCTCACGGGCATCCAGGAGGCGATCATCTGGGACCTGCGCCTGCCGCGGGCCGTGCTGGCGGCCGCCTGTGGTGCGGGGCTGGCGCTCTGCGGGGTGGTGCTGCAGTCGCTGCTGCGCAACCCGCTGGCCGACCCGTTCGTGCTCGGGATCTCCTCCGGCGCCTCGGCCGGTGCCGTCGCGATCGTCGTGCTCGGGGTGGGCGCCGGCGCCGCGACGCTCGCCTCCGGTGCGTTCGTCGGGGCGCTGCTGGCCTTCGCGCTGGTGCTGCTGCTCGGCACGCTGGCCGGCGGCACGACCGACCGGATGATCCTCGCGGGGGTCGCGGCCACGCAGCTGTTCTCGGCGCTGACGTCGTTCATCGTCTTCACCGCGGCCGACGCCGAGCAGACCCGCGGGGTGCTGTTCTGGCTGCTCGGCTCGCTCGGCACGGCGTCGTGGCGCGACGTCGTGGTGTGCGGGAGCGTGGTGCTCGTCGGGCTGCTGCTGTGCTGGCTCGCGGCGGGCTCGCTCGACGCGTTCACGTTCGGCGAGGACGCCGCCTCGGCGCTCGGCGTCTCCGTGCAGCGCACCCGGCTGCTGCTGCTCGTGGTCACCGCGCTCATGACGGCCGTCATCGTGTCGACGTCGGGGGCCATCGGGTTCGTCGGGCTCGTGCTGCCGCACGCCGCGCGCGCGGTCGTCGGCTCGCGGCACCGTGTGCTGCTGCCGGTGTCGGCGGTGCTCGGAGCGGTGTTCCTGGTGTGGGTCGACGTCGGCGCGCGGACGGTCATCGCGCCGCAGGAGCTGCCGGTCGGCGTCGCGACGGCGCTCGTGGGCGTGCCGGCGTTCGTCGTGATCCTGGTGCGGAGGCGGCGTCGTGGCTGAGGCGGGACGGGCATGAGCATCCTCGCGGTCGACGTCCGGTGGGGCGTGCGCGGCAAGGTCGTAGTCGACGGCGTGAGCCTCGACGTGGCGCCGGGCAGCACGGTGGGGCTGCTGGGACCGAACGGGTCGGGCAAGTCCTCGCTGCTGCGGCTGCTGGCGGGGTTGCGGCCGGCGTCGTCGGGCGTGGTGCGCCTCGGCGACGACGACCTCGCGAGCCTGGGTCGGCGCCAGGTGGCGCGTCGGCTCGCGATGGTCGACCAGGAGGTCGTGACCGACACCGATCCCACCGTGCGCGACGTCGTGGGCCTCGGTCGGCTCCCGCACCGGCCGTCGTGGGCGCCGCTGAGCGCCACCGACCGCGCCGTCGTGGAGGCCTCCGCCGCGACCACCCGGACGGGTCACCTGCTGGAGCGGCCCTACTCGACGTTGTCCGGCGGGGAGCGGCAGCGGGTCCAGATCGCCCGCGCGCTGGCGCAGGAACCGACCGAGCTGCTGCTCGACGAGCCGACCAACCACCTCGACGTCAGGCACCAGCTGGAGCTGCTGGAGCTGGTGCGGGCCGCCTCGACCACGACGGTGATGGCGCTGCACGACCTCAACCTCGCCGCGCGGTACTGCGACGCGCTGGTGGTGCTCGCCGACGGCCGGGTGCGCGCGGCGGGACGTCCGGCCGACGTGCTCACGACCGAGCTCATCGCCGACGTCTACGGCGTCGACGCGCAGGTGCAGAGCGTCGACGGCGCGCCGCACGTGCGGTTCACCGGGGTGCTCGCGTGAGCGTGCTCTCCCGGACGGCAGGCCCGTCACGTCGGTGCGGTGTGACAGGATCGACGCCGTCCTGGAGCGGTCCGGCAGGCCGCCGGACCCCCGTCCGTGCTCGAGGGACAGGGGAGGAGACGGCGTGACGAGCCCACGTGACCGCGCCGACCGGTGCCCCGGCGTGTGCCGGCCGTGGATCGCCGACGACGGCGCGCTGGTGCGCCTGCGGCTGGTCGGCGGTCGGCTGCCCACGGCGGCCCTCGCGCGTCTGCTCGACGTCGCGGAGCGGCACGGCGACGGCACGGTCGGGCTGACGCGCCGCGCCAACCTGCAGGTGCGCGGCATCGCGTCCGTCGACGGCAGGCTGCCGGAGCCCGTCGTGGCCGACCTCGCGGCGACCGGCCTGCTGCCGAGCCGCAGCCACGAGCTCGTGCGCAACGTGATGGTCTCGCCGCTGTCGGGTCGGCTGAGCGGTCGGGCCGACCTGCGGCCGGTCGCCGAGCGCTACGACGCGCTCGTGTGTGCCGACCCCGACCTGGCCGACCTGTCGGCACGGTTCCTCGTCGTCCTCGACGACGGTCGCGGCGACCTCGTCGACCGCTCGCTCGACGTCGGCGCGGTCGCGGTCGACGACGGTCACGCGCAGGTGCGTGCCGGTCGGCACTGGGGCGAGGTCGTGCCGCTCGAGGCGCTGCCCGAGGTGCTGGGTGCCCTGGCCCACCGCTTCCGGCGCATGCGTCCCGACGTGGGCACGTGGCACGTCGACGACCTGCCGCGCGGCGGCGCGGCCGTGCTGGGCGACCTGCACGCCCGCGACCTGCGCACCCAGGTCCGGGCCCTCCCGCTGCCGGAGGGCCCCGGGCTGCAGGACGACGGACGCCGGTTCGTCCACGTGCCCGTCGAGGGTGGCGTGCTGCGCCGGCCCGACGTCGACCGGCTGCTCGCGCTGGCCGAGGGCGAGCTGCTCGTGACCCCGTGGCGCAGCGTGGTCGTGCCCGACCTGACCGTGACCTCCGACCTGTCGAGGGAGACCGCATGAGACCCCCCACCCGGCGCTTCGAGTACGAGGGCAGCGGCGCTGCCATCTACGTCGACTCCTTCGCGACCATCCGGCGCGAGACCGACCTGACGGGCATCCCGGCCGACGCCGAGAAGGTGGCCGTGCGGATGATCCACGGCACGGGCCAGACCGACCTCGTCGACGACATGGTCGTGCACCCGCGGCTCGTGTCGGCGGCCCGCGAGGCGTTGCAGGCCGGCGCGCCGATCCTGTGCGACGCGACGATGGTGGCGTCGGGCGTCACGCGCGCGCGGCTGCCGAAGGACAACGACGTGCTCTGCCTGCTGCGCGACGAGCGCGTGCCCGACCTCGCGCGGGAGTGGGGCACGACCCGCTCCGCGGCCGCGGTGTCGCTGTGGGGTGACCGGCTCGACGGTGCCGTCGTCGCGATCGGCAACGCGCCCACCGCCCTGTTCCACCTGCTCGAGCTGCTCGCCGACGGTGCACCGCGCCCGGCCGCGGTCGTCGGGGTGCCGGTGGGGTTCATCGGTGCGGCCGAGTCGAAGGACGCGTTGGCGGCCTTCGCGCAGACGCACGGCATCGACGTCCCGTTCGTGACCGTGCGCGGACGTCGCGGCGGCTCCGCCATGGCGGCGTCGGCGCTCAACGCGCTCGCGCAGGAGAAGGAGTGAGCGGCGGAGACGTCGTCGGCCCGGCGGGGGTGTCGGGCGGCGGGCGGCAGGACAGCAGTGGCCGGCTGTGGGGCGTGGGCGTCGGCCCCGGTGACCCCGAGCTGGTGACGTTGAAGACCGCGCGGCTCATCCGCGACGCCGACGTCGTCGCCTACCACCAGGGCGTGGGCAAGCGCTCGAACGCGCGGCGCATCGTCGACGGCCTGGTGCCGGCGGACGTCGTCGAGGAGGTGCTGCAGTACCCGGTCACCACGGGCACGGCGGAGCACCCCGGCGGCTACGCGGGGGCGATGGCCGACTTCTACGAGGAGTGCGCGCAGCGGCTGCGCGAGCACCTGGCGGCGGGTCGCGACGTCGTGGTGCTGGCCGAGGGCGACCCCATGTTCTACGGCTCGTTCATGTACCTGCACGACCGGTTGTCCGAGGAGTTCGAGACCGAGGTCGTGGCGGGGGTGCCGGCGTTCGCCGCGGCCACGGCGCTGGCCGCCACGCCGCTGGTGCGCCAGACCGACGTGCTCACGGTCCTGCCGGGCACGCTGCCGGAGGCGGAGCTGGCGCGACGCCTCGCCGACACCGACGGCGCCATCATCATGAAGCTCGGCCGCACGTTCCCGGCCGTCCGCTCGGCGCTGGAGCAGGCCGGCCGGCTCGACACCGCGCTCTACGTCGAGCGTGCCTCGATGCCCGAGCAGCGCTGGCTGCCGGTCGCCGACGTCGACCCGACGTCGGTGCCCTACTTCTCCCTCGTCGTGGTCCCGGGCGACGGCCACGGCGCCCGCTACGACGCCGCGCCGTCGGCGCGAGCCGGGTCGTCGTCGCCCGTCCCGGGCGAGGAGTCGGTCGGCGACCTCACGCACCAGGGGGAGGTGGTGGTCGTCGGGCTCGGACCGGGCCCCGATGCCTGGCTCACCCCCGAGGCCTCCGACGAGCTGGCGCAGGTCGGGCACGTCGTCGGGTACGCGCCGTACGTCGCGCGCGTGCCGCAGCGGGTGGGGCTGCAGCGTCACGCGTCGGGCAACACGGTCGAGCTCGACCGTGCCACGCACGCGCTCGAGCTGGCGAGGTCGGGGGAGCGGGTGGCCGTCGTGTCCGGCGGCGACGCCGGCGTCTTCGGCATGGCCACCGCGGTGCTGGAGGCGCAGGAGGCGCAGCCGCACCTGCACGACGTCACCGTCCGCGTGGTGCCCGGCGTCTCGGCCGTGCAGGCGGTCGCCGCCCGCGCCGGCGCGCCGATCGGCGGCGACTTCGCCGTCATGAGCCTGTCGGACCGGCTCAAGCCGTGGTCGGTCGTCGAGAGGCGGCTGCGCGCCGTGGCCGACGCCGACCTCGTCCTCGCCGTCTACAACCCGCGCTCGCGCTCACGCACCACGCAGGTCGCCGACATGCGGCGGATCCTGCTCGAGCACCGCGACCCCTCCACCGTCGTCGTGGTCGGCCGCGACGTCGGGCGCGCCGAGGAGTCGCTGCAGGTGACCACCCTCGCCGACCTCGACCCCGAGTCCATCGACATGAAGTGCCTGCTCGTCGTCGGCTCGTCGCACACCCGGGTCAGCCCCACGGGCGCCGTCTGGACGTCGCGGTCGGTCGACGCCTGACCATCCCCGACTTCTGGACACTTCCGGGGCGCCTTAAGGGCCCACAACGCCCCGGAAGTGTCCACGACGCATGGATGTGCGCGGGAGGTCGAGCGCTGAGACGATCGGCACGTCGGGAACTCGCCGGCCCGCCGGCTCGTTCCCCCATCGATCACGACCCTCCACAGAGAGAGCCATGGACCCCAGTCGAAGTCCCCAGACCGTGACCACCCGCGACCCGGAGAGGCGCGTGCGGTGATCACGGTCCTCCTCCTGCTGCTCGGCCTGCTGGTCGTGCTCGCCATCACCGCCGCGACGGGCTACTTCGTCGCCCAGGAGTTCGCCTACATGGCGGTCGACCGGTCGCGGCTGAACTCCCTCGCGGCGCAGGGCGACAAGGGCGCCCAGCGTGCGCTCGCGGTCACCAACCGCACGTCGTTCATGCTGTCCGGCGCCCAGCTCGGCATCACCGTCACGGGCCTGCTCGTCGGCTACGTCGCCGAGCCGCTCATCGGCCGTGCCTTCGGCGAGATCCTCGGCGGCGTCGGCGTGCCGACCGCGGTCGGCATCGGCATCGGCACGGTGCTGGCGCTGGTGTTCGCGACGTTCGTGCAGATGCTGTTCGGCGAGCTGTTCCCGAAGAACCTCGCGATCGCCCGACCCGAGCCCGTCGCCCGCTGGCTGGCGCGCTCGACCAACCTCTACCTCGCGGTCTTCGGCTGGCTGATCTGGTTCTTCGACCAGGCCTCGAACGTGCTGCTGCGCGCGCTGCGGATCGAGCCCGTGCACGACGTCGACAGCACCGCGACCGCACGCGACCTCGAGCACATCGTCGCCGAGTCGCGCGAGAGCGGCGACCTCCCGCGCGACCTCTCCCTGCTCCTCGACCGGGTCATCGACTTCCCGCGCCGCGACGTCGAGCACGCCATGATCCCGCGCTCGCGCGTCGACGTCGTGCGTCCCGACGACACCGTCGACGCCGTGCGCGAGCAGATGTCGACCGGCCACTCCCGCTACCCCGTCCTCGACGACGACGACCGGCTCGTCGGCGTCGTGCACCTCGTCGACGTCATGACCGCACGCGAGGGCACCGCCGCCGACCTCGCGCGCGATCCCGTCGTCGTGCCCGAGGTGATGCTGCTGCCCGTGGCGCGCCGCACGCTCGAGCGCGCCCGGCAGCAGCTGGCCTGCGTGATCGACGAGTACGGCGGACTCTCCGGCGTGCTCACCATCGAGGACCTCGCGGAGGAGCTGGTCGGCGAGATCACCGACGAGCACGACGACGAGCGACCCCTCGCCGTGGTCGACGGCGACGACGCCTGGCTGTTCTCCGGCGACGCGCCGCTCGACGAGGTCGAGCGGGTCATCGACCACGACCTGCCCGAGCTCGACGACGTCGAGACCGTGTCGGGCCTCGTCATCGCGCAGGCGGGTGCGCTCCCCGAGGCCGGCGACGGCGTCGAGCTCGACCTGCCGCCCGACGCCGCGACGCTCGTCCTCGACGACCAGCCCGCCGCCCCGCGCCTGCGCTTCGACGTGCTCGAGGTCGAGCACTACGTGCCGTCGTCGGTGCGGGTCAGCTGGGTCGTCCGGCCCTACGTGGAGCCGTCCGACGACGCCGACGAGATCGCGCCCCAGCGCGCCGACGAGACCGAGGTGCCCCGATGATGAGCAACCCCTGGGTGGTCCTCGCGGTCACCGTCGTGATCATCGCGGCGAGCGCGTTCTTCGTCGCGATCGAGTTCGCGCTGCTGGCCGCGCGCCGGCACCGGCTGGAGGACGCCGCCCCGCACAGCCGCGCCGCACGAGCCGCGCTGCGCTCCTCCTCCGAGCTCACGGTGCTGCTGGCGGGCGCGCAGCTCGGCATCACGCTGTGCGTCCTGGCGCTCGGCGCCACCGCGAAGCCGGCCGTGCACTACGCGCTCACGCCGCTGTTCGAGGGCTGGGGCATGCCGTACTGGGTGGCCGACGCCGCCGGGTTCGTCATCGCGCTGGTCGTCATGACCTTCCTGCACCTCGTGGTGGGCGAGATGATGCCGAAGTCGTGGGCGATCGCCCACCCGGAGCGGTCGGCGACGATGCTCGCGATCCCGATGCGCGGGTTCATGTGGTTCACCCGGCCGATCCTCACGATGCTCAACGGCGCGGCCAACCGGTGCCTCGTGCTCGTGGGCGTCGACCCGGTCGACACCGTGGCCGGCGGCTCCACGCCGGACGACCTGCGGCACCTGGTCAAGCACTCCGCCGAGGCGGGCGCGCTCGAGGCGGGCTACTCCGCGTCGCTGTCGCGGGCCCTGGGCCTGCGCGACCTCACCGTCGCCGACCTGCTGAAGCCGGGCGCGGTGCCCACGTCGGTCCCGTCGGGCAGCACGGTCGCCGACGTGCAGGCCGCGGCGGAGCGCAGCGGGCACCTGCGGATCCTCGTCGTCGACGGCGGCGAGGTCGCCGGCGTCGTGCACGTGCGCGAGACCCTGGTGCGCGACGCCGACGAGGGCGTGGCCGACCTGGTGCGCGAGCCGTTCCACCTCGACCCGGCGAGGCCGGTGCACGAGGCCCTCGCGGTCATGCGCGAGACCAGCCAGCACCTCGCCGTGGTCCGCACCGAGCACGGCATCGGCGTCGTGACCCTCGCCGACGTCCTCCGCCGTCTCCTCGACGAGGTCCCCGCCTGACCCCACCGTTGGCACTCGTCGCGGCTGCTCGACCAGCGGTGGGTTTCGCTGGTCGAGTGCCTCCACGAGCGCCAGCGAGGCGAGGCGTATCGAGACCACTCTGGGTGGTCGCTGGGGGTTGGCCCGCGCTGATCTGTTGCCGGGTGGTCTCGATACGCAGGGACCTCGCAAGCTCGTCCCTGCTACTCGACCAGCGATCCGATCCGCTGGTCGAGTAGTCCGGCCGGCGACGAAGGAGCGGGGCGGACGTATCGAGACCACTCTGGGTGGTCGCTGGGGGTTGGCTCGCGCTGATCCGTTGCCGGGTGGTCTCGATTGGCGGCACCGGACTCTTTCGTCGCCGGTGCCGCTACTCGACCAGCGGAACCCGTCGCTGGTCGAGTGCCTCCACGAGCGCTAGCGAGGGGAGGTGTATCGAGACCACTCTGGGTGGTCGCTGGGGGTCGGCCCGCGCTGGGCTGTTGCCGGGTGGTCTCGATACGCAGGGACCTCGCAAGCTCGTCCCTGCTACTCGACCAGCGATCCGGTCCGCTGGTCGAGTAGTCCGGCCCGCGACGAAGGAGCTGGGGCGGACGTATCGAGACCACTCTGGGCTGGCGCTGGGGGTTGGCCCGCGCTGATCCGTTGCCGGGTGGTCTCGATACGCGGCACCGGGCTCCTTCGTCGCCGGTGCCGCTACTCGACCAGCGGGAGGGGCGGCTACTCGGCCGGCGGGAGGCGGCGCTTGGAGGTGCGGTCGCGGGTGGGGGAGTACAGGTAGGACTCCGCGCCGTCGGGGCGGGCGACGGCCGGGCCGACGAGGATCACCGCGGCCTGGCGCAGACCAGCCGCCTCGACCTGGCCGGCGACGTCGGCGAGGGTGCCGCGCAGCACGACCTCGGCCTCCTGCGACGCGTTGGCGACGACGGCGACGGGGGTGTCGTCGCCGAGCACCGCGGCGAGGCGCTCGGCCAGCGGACGCGTGCGGGTGATCGCCAGGTGCAGGGCCAGCGTCGCACCGGTGGCGGCGAACGCCTCCAGCTCCTCGCTCGACGGCATCGCCGTCGAGCGGGCCTGGGTGCGCGTCAGCACGACCGACTGCACCACCTCGGGCACGGTCAGCTCGACGCCGAGCCGCGCGGCCGCCGCGGCGTACGCGGGCACCCCGGGCGTCACGTCCCACGGCACCTGCGCGGCGTCGAGGCGACGGGTCAGCTCGTGCAGCGCCGAGTACAGCGACGGGTCGCCCGACGACAGCCGCACGACCTCCAGCCCCGCGCGGTGCGCGTCGACGACGACCTCGGTGATCTGGTCGAGGTCGAGGTCCTGCGTGTCGACGAGCCGCGCGTCGGGGCGGCAATGCTCCAGCACGGCCTCGACGTAGGTGCCGGCGTAGACCACGACGTCGGCACGCTCCAGCAGGCGAGCCGCGCGGACGGTGAGCAGGTCGGCGGCGCCCGGTCCGGCGCCCACCACGTGCACGGTCATTCCTGCGCCCCCTTGACGACGGACAGCTGCGTGACGGCCCGCGCGGGCGTCCACGACGTGAACGAGCCCAGCGGGGCGGCGGTCTCGACGAGCAGGCGCACCAGCTCGCCGCCGACCCGGCCGCGCCACGCGACCAGCAGCTGCTCGGTCTCCAGCGTCACGCCGTGGACGACGAGCCGACCGCCCGGCCGCAGGGCCGCCCAGCAGGCGTCGAGGACGCCGTCGACCGTGGCGCCGCCGCCGACGAACACCGCGTCGGGGGCGTCGAGGCCTGCGAGCGCCTCCGGGGCGCGGCCGGCGACGACGCGCAGGTCGGGGACGCCGAGCGTCCTGGCGTTCCTGCCGATGCGCTCGGCGCGCTCGGGGTCGCGCTCGACCGCGACCGCCCGGCACGACGGGTGGGTGCGCGACCACTCGACGGCGACGGACCCGGCGCCCGCCCCGACGTCCCACAGCAGCGCTCCCGGCGTGGGTGCGAGCCGGGCGAGGGCGCTCGCGCGGACGTCGCGCTTGGTCACCTGGCCGTCGTGCTCGAAGGCGTCGTCGGGCAGGCCGGGGACGAGCGGCAGCACGCGCGCGCCGTCGTCGACCTGCACGGCGAGCACGGTGAGCGGGCCGACGTCGGCCGACCACGTGGCGGCGACGCCGTCGACGCGGCTCTCGTGGTCGGAGCCGAGGTCGCCGAGCGCGGTGAGGGTGCTGGTGCCGTAGCCCTGCGCGGCGAGCAGGTCCGCCACCTGTGCCGGGGTCGAGGCGTCGGAGCAGAGCACGAGCAGCCGCCCGCCGGGGTGCAGGCGGGTGACGAGCCGGTGCACGTCGCGCCCGACCAGCGTGACCACCTCCGACGACTCCGCCGACCAGCGCATGCGGGCACGTGCGAGCGCCACCGACGAGACGCCCGGCAGCACCTCCACGGCGTCGGCGCCCAGCAGCGAGACGAGCGTGGTGCCGATGCCCGACACGAGCGGGTCGCCCGACGCGAGCGCCACGACCCGGCGTCCAGCGTGCTCCTCCAGGAGCGTGGGCAGGCCCTCGCGCAAGGGCGACGGCCAGGGCACGCGGGTCGCGCCGACGTCGGCGGGCACGAGCGCGAGGTGCCGCTCGCCGCCGAGGAGCACGTCGGCGGCCTCGACCGCGGCGCGTCGGGCGGCGTCGAGGCCGGCCCAGCCGTCGGCTCCGACGCCCACGACGACGACGGTGCCGGGCGCGCGACGGGGGGTGCTCATGTCCGGCGAGGCTAGTGCCTGCACACGGACGCGGCGCGCCCCGGTAGCCTGGCTCGGACAAACTGCACACGCGCGAGGTGCCCCAGAGGGTTGGGGAGAATCGGGAAGCCGGTGGAAGTCCGGCACAGGGTCCGCTGCGGTGACCACCTAGGGGTGGAAGTCCGAAGACCGGCCTCGCGCCGCACCAGCCATGGCGATCGAGCGGGAGCCCTCATGCCACAGCACTACCCCTTCACCGCCGTCGTCGGCGCCGAGCCCGACCAGCTCGACGACATGGCGCTGGCCCTCGTCCTCACGACGATCTCGCCCGCGATCGGCGGGGTCCTCGTGCGCGGGGAGAAGGGCACGGCCAAGTCGACGCTCGTGCGCGCGCTGGCCGCGGTGCTGCCGCCCATCGACGTCGTGAAGGGCGACCGGTTCTCCAGCGACCCCGCCGACCCCGCGCCGCTCTCGCCCGACGGCCCGTTCGGTCCCGACCCGGAGGCCGAGACGCGGCCGGTGCGGCTCGTCGAGCTGCCCGTCGGAGCCACCGAGGACCGCGTGCTCGGCTCCCTCGACCTCGAGCAGGCGCTCGGCAGCGGCGTCACCCGCTACGAGCCCGGTCTGCTCGCCCGCGCGCACCGCGGCGTGCTGTACGTCGACGAGGTCAACCTGCTGCACGACCACCTCGTCGACCTCCTGCTCGACGCCGCCGCCATGGGCCGCTCGACGGTCGAGCGCGACGGCGTGTCCGTCGAGCACGCCGCCCGGTTCGTGCTGATCGGCACCATGAACCCCGAGGAGGGCGAGCTGCGCCCGCAGCTGCTCGACCGCTTCGGCCTGGCGGTCGAGGTCGCCGCGCCGCGCGACCCGCAGGCCCGCGCCGAGGTCGTGCGCCGCCGGCTCGCGTTCGACGCCGACCCCGCCGGGTTCGCCGCACGCTTCGCCGAGCAGGACGCCGCGCTCACGGCGCGGATCCGCCGGGCGCAGGAGCTGGTGGCCGAGGTCGAGCTCGACGACGCGACGCTCGTGTCGATCGCCGAGCTGTGCGCGGCCTTCGAGGTCGACGGCCTGCGCGCCGACATCGTCACCGCCCGCACCGCCGCCGCCCACGCCGCCTGGCACGGCCGCACCACGATCACGCGCGACGACGTCCGCGCCGCCGCCCGTCTCGCGCTGCCGCACCGGCGTCGGCGCAACCCGTTCGACGAGACGGGCCTCGACGAGTCGCAGCTCGACGACCTCCTCGGACCCGACGAGCCGCCCGCGGGCGGACCCGAGGACGGGCCCGGCGACGGTGGTCCTGACGACGGCGGCCCTGACGGTGGGGGTCCCGAAGGTGGACCCGGAGGCGCGCCCGAGAGCGGGTCGGCCGCCTCGGCACCCGCCACCCCGCCCACGCCGCCCGGGGGCGACGCCCCTGAGGGATCCGGCCAGGCGCAGGAATCGACGGTGGGCCGCGGTGAGCCCGTGCGGGCGCGGCTGCTGCAGGTCGACGGCGTCGGCGCCGGGGTGTCCGGACGTGCCCCCCACCAGCACGCCCGCGGACGGGCCGACGGCGGCCGGGTGCTGCTGCGTCCCACCGACCTGCGCGTGGCCGTGCGCGAGGGACGCGAGTCCAACCTCGTGCTGCTGTGCGTCGACGCCTCCGGGTCGATGGCCGCACGCCGTCGCATGGAGCAGGTCAAGACCGCCGTGCTGTCGCTGCTGCTCGACGCGTACCAGCGTCGCGACAAGGTGGGCCTCGTGACCTTCCGCGGTGCGTCCGCCTCGCTCGACCTCCCGCCGACGTCGTCGGTCGACGTCGCTGCGCGTCGGCTCGAGGAGCTGCCCGCCGGAGGCCGCACGCCGCTCGCCGAGGGCTTGGCCACGGCTGCCGACGCCCTGCGTCTCGAGGCCATCCGCGACCCGCTGCGCCGACCGCTCCTCGTCGTCGTCACCGACGGCCGCGCGACGTCGGGGCCCGACGCCCTCGCCCGCGCCCACCGGGCCGCCGACCACGTGCGCGCCACCCGCGTGGCCTCCGTCGTCGTCGACTGCGAGACCGGCGGGTTCCGCCTCGGCCTCGCCGCCGTGCTCGCCGACCGGCTCGGCGCCCAGCACCTGCCGCTCGGCGAGGTCAGCGCCGACTCGCTGACGTCCGTCGTCCGGTCCGCCCAGGTGAGCGGGGAGGTGGCCTGATGCCCCAGGGCCAGCCGCTGGTCGTCCCCGACGACGGCCTCACCACCCGCCAGCGTCGCAACCGTCCGCTCGTCATGGTCCACACCGGGCCCGGCAAGGGGAAGTCGACCGCCGCGTTCGGCCTCGCCATGCGCGCCTGGAACCAGGGCTGGAAGGTCGGCGTGTTCCAGTTCGTGAAGTCCGCCAAGTGGCGCGTCGGCGAGCAGAGCGTGCTGGAGCACCTGGGCCGCCTGCACGAGACCGAGGGCCTCGGCGGGCCCGTCGAGTGGCACAAGATGGGCTCGGGCTGGTCGTGGTCGCGCAAGTCGGGCACCGACGACGACCACGCCGTCGCCGCCGCCGAGGGCTGGGCCGAGATCAAGCGCCGCCTCGCCACCGAGACGCACGACCTGTACGTGCTCGACGAGTTCACCTACCCGATGAAGTGGGGCTGGGTCGACGTCGACGACGTCGCCGACACGCTCGCGTCGCGCCCCGGCCGCCAGCACGTGGTGATCACCGGCCGCGACGCCGCCCCCCGGCTCCTGGAGGTCGCCGACCTCGTCACCGAGATGACGAAGGTCAAGCACCCCATGGACGTCGGCCAGAAAGGTCAGCGAGGCATCGAGTGGTGAGCATCCAGTGAGCACGCACCTGCCCCGCCTGGTGGTCGCCGCGCCGGCGTCGGGCCACGGGAAGACGACCATCGCGACCGGCCTCATGGCCGCGCTGTCGCGGTCGGGCCACCGCGTCTCGGGCCACAAGGTCGGCCCCGACTACATCGACCCCGGCTACCACGAGCTGGCCACGGGCCTGCCCGGCCGCAACCTCGATCCGCACCTCGCGGGGGAGGAGCGGCTGCTGCCGTTGCTGCTGCACGGTGCCGCCGGCTCCGACCTCGCGGTCGTCGAGGGCGTGATGGGCCTGCACGACGGCATGCTCGGCACCGACGGCTACGCCTCGACCGCCCACGTCGCCCGCGCCACGCACAGCCCCGTGGTGCTCGTGGTCGACGTGTCGTCGGCGTCGCGCTCCATCGCCGCGCTCGTGCACGGCATGGTCACGTTCGACACGTCGGTGCGGGTGGCCGGCGTCATCCTCAACAAGGTCGGCTCCACCCGCCACGCCGACGAGGTCGTCCGCGCGCTCGAGGGCACGGGCGTGTTGGTGCTCGGCATCGTGCACCGCGACGACGGCGTCGTGGCACCGTCGCGCCACCTCGGGCTCGTGCCGGCCGAGGAGCGCGACGACGCCGTGGCCGCGCTCGACCGGCTCGCCGCGCGGGTGGCCAAGGCCGTCGACCTGGACGAGGTCGTGCGCATCGCGCAGTCCGCGCCGCCGCTCACCGGGGAGGCGTGGGACCCGGTCGCCGAGACCGCACCGCACACGACCGTCGTGCCGTCGCAGCGTCGGGTCGTCGCGGTGGCCGGCGGCCGGTCGTTCACGTTCCGGTACGCCGAGACGGCCGAGCTGCTCGACGCGCTCGGCTGCGACGTGCGGGTCTTCGACCCGCTGCACGACGAGGCGCTGCCCGAGGGCACGTCGGGCCTGTACCTCGGCGGCGGCTTCCCCGAGGTGCACGCCGCCACCATCTCGGCCAACGAGCCGCTGCGGCACGCCATCGCCGACGCCGTCGCCGCGGGCGTGCCGACCGTCGCGGAGTGCGCCGGTCTGCTGTACCTGTGCCGCACGCTCGACGGCGCCCCGATGGTCGGCGCGCTGCCGGCGGACGCCGCCATGACCCCGCGGCTCACGCTCGGCTACCGCACCGCCGTCGCGCCCGAGGAGCACCTGCTCGCGCCGGCCGGGGGCCGGGTGACCGGTCACGAGTTCCACCGCACCCACGTGACCCCCGCCCACCTCGGCCCGGACGACGCGGCCTCGGGGCTCTCCGTCGCCTGGACGAGCGCGCACGGTCCGGCGGGGTTCGCGAGCCCGACGCTGCACGCCTCCTACCTGCACACCCACTGGGCCGGCCACCCCCGCATGGCCGCCCGCTTCGCCGCAGCCGTGACTCGCTGGTCGAGTAGTCCGGACGGCGAGCGCCAGCGAGCTCGAACGGACGTATCGAGACCACTCGGCAACGCATCCGTGCACGTGGACGTCCACGGATCCGTCGAGAGTGGTCTCGATACGCGGCGCCCGTTCGTACCTCACGGCGCCGCTACTCGACCAGCGAAGAGTCGTGCCGCCGACCCCCTCCGCCACCACGGCGACGTGGAGGCCACGGACGGCCTCGTCGACCTCGCCGTCAACGTGCACGACGGCCCCCGACCCCCGTGGCTCGACGACGCGCTGCGTGGCGCGCTCGAGCACGTCGGTCGCTACCCCGACGCGCGGGAGGCCGAGGCGGCCGTGGCGCACCGGCACACCCGACCCGTCGAGGAGGTGCTGGCCACCGCCGGCGCCGCCGAGGCCTTCACGCTGCTCGCACGGGCCCGACCCTGGCAGCACCCGGTCGTCGTGCACCCGCAGTTCACCGAGCCCGACGTGGCCCTGCGCCAGGCCGGGCACGAGCCGCGCCACGTGCTCCTGGGGCACGACTTCGCCCTCGAGCCCGACGCCGTCCCCGACACCGCTGACCTCGTGGTCGTCGGCAACCCGACCAACCCGACCGGCGTGCTGCACCCGGCGTGGGCGCTGCGTGCGCTCGTCCGTCCGGGACGCGTCGTGGTGGTCGACGAGGCGTTCATGGACGCCGTGCCCGGGGAGTCGGCCTCGCTCGCCGACGCACGCCTGCCGGGCGTGCTCGTGCTGCGCAGCCTGACGAAGCTCTGGAGCATCCCGGGCGTCCGCGCCGGCTACGCCCTGGGCGACGCCGACCTGGTCGCCGACCTGCGCGCCCAGCAGCCCCCGTGGTCGGTGTCGTCGCACGCCACCGCCGCGATCGTCGCCTGCACCTCCGACGACGCCCGCGCGGAGGCCGCCCGCCGTGCCTCGCAGGTCGCCCAGCACCGCGCCGTGCTCACCGACGGCCTCGACGCCCTCGGCGTGCGGCACCTGCCGTCCGCCGCGCCGTTCGTGCTGGCCGAGGTCGGCACGGGCGTGCACGGGGCGCTGCGCTCCGCCGGCTGGGCCGTGCGCCGCGCCGACACGTTCCCCGGTCTCGACGACCGCTGGGTGCGCGTCGCCGTCCGCGCGCCCGACGTCGCCCGACGCTTCCTCGCGGCCCTCGAGATCGCCCTGCAGGAGGCACGCCCGTGAGTCGTGTGCTCGTCGTGGGCGGTGGCCTGCGCGCCGCGGCGGCCGTCTCCGCGCACCTCGCGCAGGGCCACACCGTCACGGTGGTGGCCGAGGAGCTCGTCGCCACCCTCGAGGACCTCGCCGACCGGGGTCTGGTGTCCTGGCACGCCCGCGCCCTCGTCCTCGACGACGTGCTCGAGTCCGACGTGGTGGTCCGGCTGCCCGACGGCGAGGGCGCCCCCGCCGCCGGACCCACGTTTGTCCCTGGTCCGCAGCCGGGCGAGGTCGTGCTCGTCGGCGCCGGCCCGGGCGACCCCGACCTCATGACGGTCGGCGGCCAGCGCGCGCTCGCCCAGGCCGACGTCGTGGTCACCGACCGGCTCGTGCCCCTGGCGGCGCTCGACGCCGTCCGTGCCGACGCGCTCGTCATCGACGTCGCCAAGGTGCCCGGAGGCCGCTCCACGCCGCAGGAGACCATCAACGACCTGCTGGTCGAGCACGCCTTGGCGGGCCGTCGCGTCGTCCGGCTCAAGGGCGGCGACCCGTTCGTGTTCGGCCGTGGTGGCGAGGAGGCGCTGGCCTGCGCCGCCGCCGGCGTGCCCGTGCGCGTCCTGCCGGGCGTCACGTCCTCGGTCTCGGCGCCGGCCCTCGCCGGCATCCCCGTGACCCACCGCGGCACCACGCAGGGGTTCACGGTGGTCTCGGGCCACGTGCCGCCCGGCCACCCCGACTGCACCGTCGACTGGAAGGCGCTCGCCTCCACCGGCACGACCCTCGTCGTGCTCATGGGGGTGCGCACGCTGCCGGCGATCGCGGAGGCGCTCGTGCAGGGTGGTCTCGACCCCCGCACCCCCGCCGCGGTCGTGGCCGACGCGGGACTGCCGAGCCAGCGTCGCGTCGACGGGACCGTGGCCACCATCGCCGACGTCGTGGCCGAGAGCGGCATCGGCGCACCGGCCGTCACCGTGGTGGGGCACGTCGTGGACGTCCTGTCGTGATCCGCCTGTTCTGGATGCGTCACGGCGAGTCCACCTGGAACGTCGCCGGCCGCGAGCAGGGTCGGACGGCACACCCGCCGCTCACCGACCGGGGCCGCGCCCAGGTCGTCGCCGCCGCCGAGACGCTGACGCAGTCGGGCGTGACCGCCGTGGTGTGCTCGCCGCTGGTCCGGGCCCGCGAGAGCGCCGACCTCGTCGCCGCGCACCTGGGGCTCGACGTCGTGGAGGACCCGCTGCTCGTCGAGCGCGGCCTCGACGAGACGGTCGAGGACGTCCTGGGGCGGATCAGGACCTTCCTCGCCCGGCCGCCGCTCGACAGCACCGTCGTCGTCAGCCACGGCGACCTCATCGCCTACGCCCACGCCCTCCTGACGGGGTCGGCGCCGAGCCTGCCCGCGAACGCCGAGGTCCGGGTGACGGTGTCGTGACCCTCGACGCCTGGCGGCTCGCCGTCGGCACGCTCAGCGCGTGGCCGGTGCGGCCACCGCGCACCGTCGACCGCGACGTCGCCGGGCGGGCCATGCTGCTCGCGCCGTTGGCCGTGCTCCCGCTCGCCGTGGCGGCCACCCTGCTCGTGCTGGTCGCCGACGCCGCCGGTCTCGCACCGCTCGTGACGGGCCTGCTCGTCGTCGCGCTGCTCGCGCTCGGCACCCGCGCGTTCCACCTCGACGGCCTCGCCGACACCGCCGACGGCCTCACGTCGTCGTACGAGCGCGAGCGCACGCTCGCCGTCATGCGCTCCGGCGACGTCGGGCCGGCCGGGGCCGCGGCCCTCGTGCTCGTGCTCGGGCTGCAGGCCGCGGGCGTCGCGGCGCTCGCCGCCTCCGACGCGGCCCTCGTCGTCGGCGCGGCCGTGCTGCTGTCGCGGGGGACCCTCGCGCTCGCCTGCGCCCGGTCGGTGCCGGCCGGCGAGGGCTCCAGGCTCGGCGCCACGGTCGCGGGCACCGTGCCGGTGGTCGCCGCCGTGGCCGCCCTCCTGGTCTGGACCGCTCTGCTCGTGGGCAGCGGCCTGCTCGTCGACGTGCCGTGGTGGCGCACCCTCGTCGCCGCCGGCGTCGCCGTGGTCGTCCTGGCGCTGCTCCTGCTGCGGGCCCGGCGCCGGCTCGGCGGGGTCACCGGCGACGTGCTCGGTGCCGGGGTGGAGCTGACGCTCGCGGCGGTCCTGGTGGTGCTGTCGTGACGGCACCGAGCGCGAGGGCCGCCGGACTCGTCCTGGGCTTCGCCGCCGACCGTCTCCTCGGCGACCCGCAACGACTCCACCCGGTCGCCGGGTTCGGTCGCGCGGCAGCCGCCCTCGAACGTCGCACCTACGCCGACCGACGACCCGCGGGCGTCGTCCACGTCGGCCTGCTCGTCGGCGGCAGCGCGCTGGCGGGCGTCGTCGCGCAGGCCACGGCGAGGCGTCGCGGGCCGCTGACCGAGACGCTCGTGGTGGCCGGCTGCACCTGGGCCGTGCTCGGCGGCCGCTCCCTGGAGCGCGAGGCGCTCGCCGTGCACGACCACCTCGTCGCCGACGACCTGCCGGCCGCCCGCCGGCGCGTCACGCACCTCGTCGGCCGCGACCCCAGCGTCCTCGACGCCGGCGGCGTCGCACGCGCCACCGTCGAGTCGGTGGCCGAGAACACCTCCGACGCGGTCGTCGCACCGCTCGTGGCCGGCGCCGTCGCCGGCGTGCCGGGCCTGCTCGCCTACCGCGCCGCGAACACGCTCGACGCCATGGTCGGGCACCGCACGCCGCGTCTCGAGCGGTTCGGGTGGGCCGCCGCCCGCCTCGACGACCTGCTCAACCTCGTGCCCGCCCGGTTGTCCGCCGCGCTCGCCGCCAGCGCCGCGCCGCTCGTCGGCGGCAGCCCCGCGGCAGCCGTCCGCGCCTGGGCGCGCGACGCCCGGCACCACCCCAGCCCCAACGCGGGCCCCGTCGAGGCGGCGTTCGCGGGGGCCCTCGGCGTGCAGCTGGGCGGCGTCAACGTCTACTTCGGCCGCACCGAGGACCGGCACACGCTGGGCGACGGACGCGCCGTCGCACCCGCCGACGTCGCCCGCGCCACGCGGCTCGCGCTGCTGGTCGACGTCGGGGCGCTGCTCAGCTGCGTGCTCGTGCCCAGGCTGCTGCGTCGTCGACGTCGCTGACCGTCTCGACGCCCTCGGGCGGAGCCGGCCGACGCACGACCACCACGGCGGCACCGCGCTCCGCGGCCACGTCGAGCTTCGCCACGGTGTGCTCACCGCCGGAGTCCTTCGTCACGACCACGTCGACGTCGTGCTCCGCGAGCAGCGAGCGCTCCGACGCGAGGTCGTAGGGCCCGCGGCTCTGCAGCAGCGTCCAGGCCGGCGGCAGCGGCACCTCGGGCTCGTCGACCACCCGCACCAGCGCGGGCACGTCGCGCAGCGGCTCGACGAACGGGGCGAGCCCCTGCCGCCCGATGCTCAGGAACGGCCGGCGCCCCAGCCTCGCGGTCGCCGCGGCGGCCTCCTCGTGCGAGTCGACCCAGTGCCAGCCGTCGGCGTCCGGTCGGGTCGCCCAGCCCGGACGCTCGAGCCGCAGCAGCGGCACGCCCTCGGCCGCGCAGGCCAGCGCGGCGTTGCGCGAGATGCCCGCCGCGAACGGGTGCGTCGCGTCGACCACCGCGCTCACGCCCTCGTCGCGCAGGTAGGCCCGCAGGCCGTCGACGCCGCCGAAGCCGCCGATGCGGGTCTCGCCCACAGGCATCCGCGGCCGGGCGACGCGACCGGCCAGCGACGACGTGAACCGCAGCCCCTCGAGCGAGCGCGCGAGCGCACGGGCCTCGGCCGTGCCGCCCAGCAGCAGCATCATGCGACGCTCCCCGCTCCCGGGGGCAGCAGCGGCAGGTCGGCGGGTGCGCCGTCGCGGGCGAGCGTCCAGAGCGCGTCGACGTCGAGGTGCTCCTCCACGAGGTCGCCCAGCCGGTCGAGCCGTGCCTCGCGCAGCGCCCCGAAGGACACGTCGGAGTCGGGCAGGGTCGTGCCCGCGGCAGCCGCCACCTCCGCGAGGAACGCGTGCCGGAACGCGTCGCCCTCGAGGCTGCCGTGCCACATCGTGCCCATCACCGCGCCGCGTCGCGCGCCGGCCAGGAACTCCTCGTCGGCACCCCGCGTGATCCGGCCGTGGTGGATCTCGTAGCCCGACGTCGTCGCGCCCAGCGCCTCGCCGACGGGGAGCCGGAGCACCTTCTCCGTGCCGAACGTCGTCTCGACGTCGAGCAGCCCGAGACCCTCGACGCTGCGCGGCGTCGACGCCTCGACCGCGTCAGGGTCGTGCACCTGCCGGCCGAGCATCTGGAACCCGCCGCAGATCCCCAGCACCGGGCGCCCGGCCCGCGCGTGCGCGACGACGGCGCGGTCCAGGCCCCGGGACCGCAGCCACGCCAGGTCGTCGATGGTGGCCCGGGTGCCCGGCAGCACCACCAGGTCGGCGTCGGCGACGTCGCGCGGGTCGGACACGAACACCACGTCGACCCCGGGCTCCACGCCGAGGGCGTCGACGTCGGTGAAGTTGCTGATCCGGGGCAGTCGCACCACCGCGACCCGCAGGGCCCCCGCGGTGCCGGAGCGCCTCCCCTCCAGGTCGAGCGCGTCCTCGGAGTCGAGCCACAGCGTCGGGTCCCACGGGAGCACCCCCAGGAACGGCCGACCGGTGAGCTCCGTCAGCCGGCCGAGGCCCGGCTCCAGCAGCGAGACCTCCCCGCGGAACTTGTTGACCACGAACCCCGCCACGAGCGCCTGGTCGGCCGCGTCGAGCAGGGCCACCGTTCCGTGCAGCGCGGCGAACAGCCCGCCGCGGTCGATGTCGCCCACCACGACCACCGGCATCCGCGCGTGCTGCGCGAGCCCGAGGTTCACGTAGTCCGACGCGCGCAGGTTGATCTCGGTCGGCGAACCGGCACCCTCGGCCACGACCACGTCGTGCCGCGCGGCCAGGTCGTCGAACGCCGCGTGGGCCGCCTGCGCGAGGTGGCGCCGCCCCTCGACGAAGTCCGTCGCGTCCACGACCCCGCCGGGCCGACCCATGACCACGGCATGGCTGCGCCGGTCGCTGCCCGGCTTCAGGAGCACCGGGTTCATCGCCACCTCCGGGGTGGCGCGGGCCGCGAGCGCCTGCACCCACTGGGCCCGGCCGATCTCACCGAAGCCGGCGTCGGCGTCGTGCCCCAGCGGGACGACCATCGAGTTGTTCGACATGTTCTGCGCCTTGTAGGGCGCGACCCGGAGGCCGCGGCGCGCGAACGCCCGGCAGATCCCCGTGGTGACCACGCTCTTGCCGGCGTCGGAGGTGGTGCCGGCGACCAGCAGCCCAGGTGTGCGCATCGGGGCCAGCGTAGGCGGTGCCCGCTGGTTCCCATCAACTGATGGGAACCAGCAGCTCACCATGGTTCCCTCCGCTCCCCATCGGGATCATCCGCAGGTGAGCGAGGGAGAACCATGGTGAGTGGACGGCGCGGGCCGCAGACTGTCCCCATGCGTGCCGTCGTCTGCCACGAGCAGGACCTCCAGGTGACCGAGCTGCCCGATCCCGTGCCCGGCCCCGGCCAGGTGCTCCTGAGGGTGCTGCGCACCGGCATCTGCGGGTCCGACCTGCACGCCCGCGTGCACAGCGACGCCACCGCCGACATGGCTGCCGAGGTCGGCTACGACCACTTCATGCGGTCCGGCTCGCGCGTCGTCCTCGGCCACGAATTCGTCGGCGAGGTCGTGTCCTACGGTCCGCGCACGCGCGGTCGGTGGAAGCCGGGCACCCGCGTCGTGTCGATGCCGCTGCTCGAGACCGACGACGGGCTGCACATGACCGGCCTGTCGCCGCACGCGCCCGGCGGCTACGCCGAGCTGATGGTCGTCTCGGAGGCGGTCACGTTCGAGGTGCCCGACGGCGTCGACGTCGAGCACGCCGCCACCACCGAGCCGCTCGCCGTCGCCTGGCACGCCGTGCGCAAGGGTCGGGTGGGCCGCAAGGACGTCGCCGTCGTCGTCGGCTGCGGACCGATCGGCCTCGCCGTCGTCCTCATGCTGAAGGCGCACGGCGTGCGGACCGTGGTGGCCAGCGACTACTCCCCAGGCCGACGCGCGCTGGCCGAGCGGTGCGGCGCCGACGTCGTCGTCGACCCGGCGGTCGAGTCCCCGTGGGACCGCTTCGCCGACGACTCGCGCTACCTGACGACCGCGCCCGACCTCATGCAGCTCGGGATGAGCACCATGAAGCGGCTGCGGGCCGTCCCGTTCCTGCCGTGGCCACGGGTGTTCCAGGCGGCCGAGAAGCTGGGCGCGCTCCCGACCGGCCCGGTCGTCTTCGAGTGCGTGGGCGTGCCCGGCATCATCGAGCAGGTCGTCACCGCAGCTCCGCTGCAGTCGCGCATCGTCGTGGTCGGGGTGTGCATGGAGCCCGACACGTTCCGCCCCTCGATGGCGATCAACAAGGAGGTCGAGCTGCGCTTCGCATTCTGCTACGACCCGGCCGAGTTCCACGCCACGCTGCAGATGATCGCCGACGGCACGGTCGACCCCTCGCCGCTGCTCACCGGCACCGTGGGCCTCGACGAGGTCGCCGACGCGTTCGCCTGGCTCGCCGACCCCGAGCAGCACGCCAAGATCCTGGTCGACCCGAGCCGCTGACAGCGCTGCGGCCCCACGATTCCCAGGGCGGCATGGGAATCGTGGGACCGCAGTCGTCAGGGCGCGTCGGTGGGGCGGGGGAGCGTGAACGGGACGCTGGGCGGCGCCCACTCCTCCTTGCCGAGCCGGGTCATCGGAGCCAGCCGGTCGAACTCGGGGTGGCCGTCGACGAGCACGTGGTCGGCGACGCTGAACAGCAGCACCTCGGCGAGCACGAGGGTGGAGTCGCCGAGCTCCGTGGTCGAGTGCAGCCGGCACTCGATCGACGCGGGGGAGTCGACGACGCGCCGCGGCGCGACCAGCTCGCTCGGCTCGGTGGCCAGCCCCAGTGCCTCGGCCTCGTCGACGCCGTGCTCGTACGGCGCGCTCGACCCGTTGACGGCGTCGGTGAGCGGCTGCGTCGCCAGGTTCACGACCAGCTCGCCGGTCTCGCGCACGTTGCGCAGCGTGTCCTTCTCGCCCACCGACGTGAACGAGAGGATCGGCGGGTTCGCGCACGCGACCGTGAAGAACGAGTGCGGTGCCAGGTTGCCCCGGCCCTGCGCGTCGACCGTGCTGATCCAGGCGATGGGTCGGGGGACGACGAGGGCGGTCATCAGCCGGTACGGCTCGACCCCCTCGTCGCCCACGACGCGACGACCTTGTCGTAGTACTCGTCGACCTGGTCGGCCGAGATGACCTCGACGGTGGCGGTGATGTCGTGCTCGGCGCAGAAGTCGAGCATCTCCTGCGTCTGCGGCAGACCGCCGACCATCGAGCCCTCGACCGCGCGACGCATGGTGAGCAGCGAGAACGCGCCGACCTCGAGCGCGTCGCTCGGGGCGCCGAGGTTGATCATCCGGCCGCCACGGTCGAGCAGGCCGAGGTACTCATCGAGCGGCACGGAGGCGCCGACGGTGTTGAGGATGATGTCGAAGGAGCCGCGCAGCTTCTTCAGCGCACCCTTCTCCTCGGTGGCGACGTACTCCGACGCGCCGAACGCGAGGCCGTCCTCCTTCTTGGCGTCGGTGCGGCTCAGCACGGTGACCTTCGCGCCGAGCGCGGCAGCGATCTTGACGGCCACGTGGCCGAGCCCGCCCATGCCGATGACGCCGACGCGCGAGCCCTCGGTGACGCCGTGGCGCACCAGCGGGGCGTACGTCGTGATGCCGGCGCACAGCAGCGGCGTCGTGCCGGCGAGGTCGACGCCGTCGGGCACCTTCACCGCGAAGTGGTCGCGGACGACGACCTGCTCGCTGTAGCCGCCGTAGGTCACCTCGCCGTCGTAGGTCTTGGCGGAGTAGGTCTGCACGACGCCCTGGTCGCAGAACTGCTCCTCGCCGTCCTTGCAGGCGTCGCACTCCAGGCAGGAGTCGACGAAGCAGCCGACGCCCACCGTGTCGCCGACGGCGTGCGTGGTGACGTCGGACCCGACCTCCTCGACCGAGCCGATGATCTCGTGACCGGGCGTCATCGGGAAGATCCCGGCGCCCCACTCGTCGCGCGCCTGGTGGATGTCGGAGTGGCAGATCCCGGCGTACTTGATCTTGATGCGCACGTCGTTCGGCTTCAGGTCACGTCGCTCGAGGTCGACGGTCTCGAACGGCTTGCCGGCGTCGGGGACGGACAGGGCGGAGACGGTGGTAGTCATGTCGTCCACGGTAGGCACGCCCCCCGACCCCCGCAGCGCGAGCGACCAGCATCACGGCCGGATTCCTCGCCCAGCGGAACGTGCCGCTGGTCGAGTGCCTCCACGAGCGCTAGCGAGGGGAGGTGTATCGAGACCACTCTGGGCTGTCGCTGGGGGCTGGCTTGCGCTGCTCCGTTGCCGGATGGTCTCGATACGCAGCGACGAGCTCGCTGGCGCTCGCCGTCGCCGCTACTCGACCAGCGGAACGTTCCGCTGGTCGAGTAGTCGACGCCGCGACGAAGGAGCTGGCGGAGGCGTATCGAGACCATTCCAAGCGGGCGCTGGGAGTCAAGCCACGCTGAGCCGTTGCCGGGTGGTCTCGATACGCATCCACGGCGCTCGTTCCTCGCGCGTGGCCGCTACTCGACCAGCGAACCCACCGTTGGTCGAGTAGGCGGGTCCGGCGAGGAACGAGCCTGGGCTTGACGTATCGAGACCACTCCAAGCGTTCGCTGTGGGTCGGCTCGCGCTGGGCCGTTGCCGGGTGGTCTCGATACGTCCGAGCCTCGCAAGCTCGCTCGGACTACTCGACCAGCGGGACCTTCCGCTGGTCGGGGGGAGGTGTGTCGAGACCACTCCAAGCTTCCGCTGGGGGTCGGTTCGCGCTGGGCCGCTGCCGGGTGGTCTCGACATACGGCACGGACGGTGTCGCTGGGCGAGTCGCGACGCGGCACTACGCTGGGGGCATGTCGTCGCAGCTGACCGTCGCCGAGGCCGCCGCGTTGCTCGGCGTGGCGACGGCGGAGGTGCACCGGCTCATCGCGACCGGGCGGGTCGAGCACCAGCTGGCCTGCTCCGGACGGTGCGAGCTGCTCGTCAGCGCCGAGTCGGTCGAGGCGCTGCGTTCGGCCGCCGGTCGGGCCTGACCTCGACGGTCGTCGCCCTCCTGGGTCGGCGCGCCGGGGCCGCGGTCCCGTGCTTCGATGAGGACGACGACGAGGACGCAGGAGGCATCACATGGGCAGGTTCGACGGCGACGTCGTGATCGTGACGGGCGGCGGGTCCGGCATCGGGGCCGCGACGGCGCGCCGCTTCGCGTCCGAGGGGGCGACGGTGGTCGTCGCGGGACGCCGCGAGGAGAAGCTGCGCGAGGTCGCCGAGTCCGCCGACGGCACCGTCGTGCCGCACCGCTGCGACGTCAGCGACGTGGCGGCGGTCGGGGAGCTCGTCGCCTCGACCGTCGAGACCCACGGCCGGCTCGACGTGCTCGTCAACAACGCCGGCATCGGACCGTCCGGGCCCGTGCCCGACGTCGACCGCGACGCCTGGGACGAGACGCTGGCGATCGTCCTCGGCGGCGTGTTCCACACGTCCCGCGCGGCGCTGCCCCACCTGCTCGAGACGCGCGGCAGCATCGTCAACGTCTCGTCGGTCTCCGGGGTCGGGGGCGACTGGGGCGCCGCCGCCTACAACGCGGCGAAGGGCGGCGTCACGAACCTCACCAGGGCCATGGCGCTCGACCACGCCGAGGCGGGGGTGCGGGTGAACGCGGTCGCACCGAGCCTGACGAAGTCGGAGATGACGGCGGGGATGGCCGACGACCAGGAGCTGCTCGACCGCTTCTGGGACCGGCTCCCGCTCGGCCGCGCGGCCGAGCCGGAGGAGGTCGCGTCGGTGATCGCCTTCCTCGCGAGCGACGACGCCTCGTTCGTCAACGGCGTCGTGCTGCCGGTCGACGGCGGCCTCACGGCGTCGAACGGGCAGCCCCGCCTGGGCTGAGGTCACGGTCCGGGCCCGCGACCCGGACCCACCTTCGAGGGTGTCGGCGCCGCACGCGACGGGCGCAGTCTCGAGGCGGCCGCCTGCCGAGGCGGCTCCGACTCGTGAAGGAGACCCCCATGACCCTCCAGGCGCGCCCGACGGACGTGGTCGACGACCTGCTGGCGACGTACGCCGACGTCGGCGCGGACGCGGCCTACCTCGCGTGCGACCGGCACGACCCGGCCGCGACCGCGTTCGTGCTTGTCGACGACGACCTCGTCGCGACGCTGTTGACGTACGGCGAGCTCGCCGAGGAGTCGCGACGGATGGCGGCCCTGCTGCGCGAGCACGGTGTCGCGCGCGGCGACCGCGTGCCGGTGCTGCTGGGCAAGCGACGTGAGCTGCCCGTGACGCTGCTGGCGCTGTGGCGCCTCGGTGCCGTGCACGTGCCGCTGTTCACGGCGTTCGCCACCGGTGCGATCCGCACGCGGGTGGAGGGGTCGTCGGCCCGCGTCGTCGTCACCGAGCCCGACCAGCGCAGCAAGCTCGACCCGCTGCCGGGGCTCGACGTGCTGGAGGTGGGCCCGGCGCTCGAGCACGAGCTGTCGACCGTCGAGCCGGTCGCCGAGCGGGTGGCGGTCGGCGGCGACGGCATGATCATGCAGCTGTTCACCAGCGGCACGACCGGCAGCCCGAAGCCGGTCACGGTGCCGCTGCGCGCGCTGGCGTCGTTCCACGTCTACCTGCAGCTGTCGCTCGACGTGCGCGAGGACGACGTGTTCTGGAACGCCGCCGACCCGGGCTGGGCGTACGGCCTCTACTACGGGCTGGCTGGTCCTCTCGTGGCCGGTCGGCCCAACGTGCTGCACACCGCCGGGTTCACGCCGGCCGGGACGGTCGCGGTCGTCGAGCGCCTCGGCGTCACGAACTTCGCCGGCGCCCCGACGATGTACCGCGCCATCAGCAAGAGCGGTCTCGTCGAGCACCTGCCGCTGCGGCGGGCGTCGTCGGCGGGCGAGCCCCTGACCCCGGACGTGCTGGCGTGGGCCCGGCGGGTGCTGGGGATCGAGGTGCGCGACCACTACGGCCAGACGGAGCTGGGCATGGTGATCTGCAACAGCTGGAACGACGACGTCGCCCGTCCGGTCAAGGACGGGTCGATGGGGGTGCCGATGCCCGGCTACGCCGCGGACGTCGTCGACGGGCAGATCGCGATCGACGTGCCCGCCAGCCCGCTGTTCTGGTTCGAGGGCTACCACGGCGACCCGGAGAAGACGGCCGAGCGGTTCAGTCCCGACGGCCGCTGGTACCTCACCGCCGACACGGGCTCGGTCGACGAGGACGGCTACTTCCAGTTCACGGCCCGCGACGACGACGTGATCCTGGCGGCGGGCTACCGCATCGGCCCGTTCGACGTCGAGAGCGTGCTCATCACGCACCCGTCGGTCGTCGACGTCGCGGTCGTCGGGCGGCCGGACCCCGAGGGGGTCCGCGGCGAGGTCGTGGAGGCGTTCGTGGTGCTAGCCGATGGGGTGCAGGACGGGCCGGAGCTGCACGCCGAGCTGACCGCCCTGGTGCGCGACGGCTACTCGCGGCACGCCTACCCGCGGCGCATCCACGTGCTCGACGCGCTGCCGAAGACGCCGAGCGGCAAGGTCCAGCGGTACCTGCTGCGCTCGCTGTGACGAGGCAAGGCGCGACGATCCGCTCGTACCCTCGAAAGGAGGGAGGCGTGACGTGAGGGGGCCTGGCTCGCTCCTGTGACCGGCGACACAGGAGGTGCCCGATGCCCGACCACCTGGCCCCGCAGGAGATCCTCACGCGGAGGCTCGACGACCTGCGCCGCGTGACCGGCCTGCCGCTGGTCATGGGCGGGCTCGTGCGCAGCCGCGAGCACTTCACGATCTCCGAGCTCCGCGGGGCGCTGACCACGTCGCTGCACCAGCTGCGGGTGCGTCAGGGGGAGGGCCTGGGCGGCAAGACGCTGGCCACCCGTCGGCCGGCGGCGGTCAGCGCCTACCCGCGCTCGGCGGCGATCACCCACCGCTACGACCGTTGGGTGGCACCCGAGCGGCTGCAGTCGGTGGTGAGCATCCCCGTGGGTGCGGAGGGACGGCAGCCGTCGGCGATCGTCTACCTGTGCGACCGGCGCAGCGAGCGGCTCGGTCTCGCCGTCGTCGACGCGGCGCGACCCGTGCTCGCGGGCCTCGCCGCCGACCTCGGGGCGGCCACGGCCGTCGAGGAGCGGATGCGGGCGATCAGCCTGCGGGCCGCGCCGGCGACCGACGACCCGCACGACCTGGCGCGCGAGCTCCGGCAGGTGGCGGATCTGACCACCGACCCGAGCACGCGAGCGCGCTTGGAGGCCGTGCTCGCGCGACTGCCCGGCCAGGGCGCGAGACGCCCGGCCGGCCCCCATCCGCTGGGTCGACGCGAGGTGGAGGTGCTGCGGCTGGCCGAGGAGGGTGCGACGAACGTCGAGATCGCCGACGCGCTCGGCCTCGTCGAGAGCACCGTGAAGTCCTACATGAAGTCGGCGATGGCGAAGCTCGGCGCGGAGAACCGCGTCAAGGCGGCCCGCGCCGCCAGGACGCAGGGCCTGCTCGACTGAGGGGCCGCGCGCCCACCTCCATCTCGCCGCGTCCTGCGGACCTGATGACGGTCCTCGCCGCGCAGATCGTCACGAGGTGCACACGCCGCGGGGTGGGTGGGGCCTAGGCGTCGACGTGCGGCAGGGGCAGCGCGCAGAGCCGCTCGGCCTCGGCCGCGTCGAGCCCGAGCATGCGCAGCAGCTGGCCGGTCAGCTCCTCGACGTCGTCGACGGCGACCAGGTCGGGGTGCGACGAGCGCAGGCGCAGGAAGCCGAGCAGAGACCCCCCCACGGTGCTGAGGGCCAGCGGCAGGTGGGTGACGGTGAAGCGTCCGGCCGCCATCGCGTCCGCGAGGTCGCGCGTGGCCCGCGGCGCGAGACCGTCCTCGAGGTCGAGCAGGTCGAGGCCGAACTGGTTGAGCACGTCGGCGAGCGCGGGGTGGGTCCAGGCGAGCCGCGCCGAGATCCGGAACGACAGCGCGAAGCGGGTGGCCGGGTCGTCCGTGTCGGCGACGGCGGCGTCGATGAGCCGGGCCCACTCCTCCAGCACGTGGGCGGTCGCGGCCTGGAAGAGCTCCTCCTTGCTCGTGAAGTGGTTGTAGAAGGAGCCGAAGCCGACGTCGGCCGCGTCGGTGATCTGCTGGATGGTGGCCGTTGCGGCGCTGCCGTCCACGATGAGCCGCTCCGCCGCGGCGAGCAGCGCCGCGCGCGTGCGCGCCCGTCGTCGGTCGACGCGGGGGCCGTCGCTCGTGCTCGTGCCGTCGCGCATCTCGTCCCTCCTCCGCTGCCGTCGGGCCAGCCTAGTGGTCGGCTCGTGCGGTCCTGGGGCTTGTCCCGACCACGGCCAGCACCTATATTGATGATCTCATCAGAAATGTAGGGATTCATCAGATGTCGGCACCCGACCTTGCGCACGACGCCAGCCACGAGCACGCCCACGACCACAGCCACCGCGACCTGCACAGCGAGCAGGGGCGTCGACCGGGCGAGCACGTGGGCCGGTCGGCGCAGCCGGTGGTCAAGGTGCGCGACCTCGCGTGGCTGGAGTTCGAGAAGCCCGACCTCGCGGCCGCGGAGGTGTTCGCGCACGCGTTCGGGTTCAGCACGACCTACCGGAGCGCGACCGAGCTGAACCTGCGGGGCGCGCTGCCCGGCGCGCCGTGCGTGGTCGTGCGGAAGGGTCGGGGGTCGCGGTTCGTGGGACCGGCGTTCGCCGCCGAGACGGCCGACCTGCTGCGGCTCTCGGAGCACACCGGCGTGCCCGTCCGTCGCCTCCCCGAGCACCTCGGCGGCCACGTGGTCGACCTGCGCGAGCCGGCGGGGGCGCGCGTGCGGGTCGTCGCCGGCGTCATCGAGCACCCCGCGCTGCCGACGCAGCAGCCGCAGACGCTCAACGTCGGGTCGGAGGTCGAGCGAGTCAACGCCGCGCAGCGCCCGCCGCGGCAGCCGGCCGTCGTGGAGCGCCTCGGCCACGTGGTCCTGCAGTCCGACCGCTACCTCGCCTCGCTCGACTGGTACCTCGACCACCTGGGACTCATCGTCTCGGACTTCCTGTTCTTCCCGGGCCAGCGCGACCGCGGCCCGACGATGGCCTTCATCCGCTGCGACCGGGGCAGCGAGCCCGCCGACCACCACACGCTGGCCATGACCCTCGGGCCCCGCAGCCGCTACGTGCACTCCGCCTACCAGGTGGCCGACCTCGACGCGCTCGCCGCGGGCGGCGAGCACCTGCGCGACCTCGGCTACCGGCACTCCTGGGGCATCGGCCGGCACATCCAGGGCAGCCAGCTGTTCGACTACTGGCGCGACCCCGACGGCTTCCTCGTCGAGCACTTCAGCGACGGCGACCGCTTCGACGCCTCCCTCGAGCCGGGCTGGGCCGAGATGACGGCCAGCGGCCTCGCCCAGTGGGGCCCGCCCGCCACCGCCGACTTCCTCGGGGTCGCACCCGGCAAGGAGTCGCTTCGGGAGCTGCTGTCGATGACCACCGCCCTGCGCTCGGACAACGAGTTCGACCTCGACCGCCTCCTCGGACTGATGAAAGTGGCCCGCTCATGACCCTCCCCGTCCTCCGCACCGCCGACGCCTGGTGGCTGCGCCGCCCCGACGGCGCCGTCCGCGTCGCGACGTCGGCGACGACGACCGCCGAGCTCCTCGCCGACCGGGCCGCCGTGCTCGCGGCGCGCGACGGCGGCGACCCCGTGCCGGTCGACTCGCTCGTCCTCGTCTCTCCGGTCACCGCGCCGTGCCGCGTGGTCGCCCAGATGGCGAACTACGCCAGCCACGCGAAGGACGCGGGCATGGACCCGTCGCGCGTGCCGCTCGCCTTCTTCCGCAAGTCGTCGGGCTCGATCAGCGGCCCGTCCGACCCGATCGTGCGGCCCGCGCACGTGACGCTGCTCGACTACGAGGTCGAGCTGGGCCTCGTGGTCGGTCGCGCCGTCACGGCGGGGGAGGAGGTCGCAGCCTCCGACCTGCCCGACCTCGTCGCCGCGCTCGTGGTGGCGAACGACGTCTCCGCGCGGGACCTCCAGCTGCCCAAGACGCAGTTCTACGAGTCCAAGTCCTACCGCACGTTCACCCCGGTCGGCCCGGTCCTGCTGGTCCTCGAGGACGGCGAGCTCGAGCGTCTGCCCGAGCTGCGGCTGCGGCTGTGGGTCGACGGCGAGCTGCGCCAGGACGAGCTGGCCTCCGACATGATCTACCGCCCCGCCGAGGCCCTCGCCGCCCTCGCGCGGTTCCAGGACCTCGCACCCGGCGACCTCGTCCTCACCGGCACGCCGGCGGGCACCGCGCTGAGCGCTCCGCCGGCCATCGTCGAGAAGGTGGGAGCCCTCCTCCCGCCGCACGTGAAGTGGCGGATCTTCCTCGGCAAGCAGGTGAAGGACCGCCGCTACCTGCAGGACGGCAACCTCGTCGAGGCGTCCATCGCGACCGACGACGGTGCGCTCGACCTCGGTGCGCAGCGCACGGTGGTGCGGTGGACGCGATGAGCGTCGCGACGGTGCTCCTCGTCGTCGTCACAGTCGTGCTCGTGGCGACGGGCCTGCTCAAGCTGGTCGCTGCCCCGCCGATGGTCGAGCGCGCGCAGCACCTGGGCTACCCTGTCGCGGCGTTCCGTGCGGTGGGCGCCTTGGAGCTGCTTGGCGTGGCAGGCCTGTGGGTGGGCCGCGCCGCGTCGGGTCCGCTCGCGACGACCGCGCTCGTGGCGCTGCTCGTCCTCATGGCCGGCGCGGTCGTGTCGCACCTGCGCGTCGGGGACGGCATCGCGGCCGTGGCGCCGGCGCTCGTGGTGGCGGCGCTGCTCGTGGCGCTTCTGGCGCTGGGCGTCGCACCGTGAGCCCGACGCTGCCCGTCGTCGTCGTGGGTGCCGGCCCCACCGGCAGCGCCGCCGCCCTGGCCCTCGCGGCGCGCGGCGTGCGCACGGTGGTGGTCGAGCGCTGGCCCGAGGTGTACCCGCAGCCGCGCGCCGTGCACCTGGACGACGAGGTCTACCGGGTGCTCGTGCGGCTCGGGCTCGAGGACGACCTGGCCCGGCTGACCCGCCCGTGCGCCGGCCTGCGCCTCGTCGACGCCGACCTGCGGGTGCTGGCGTCGTTCGACCGCTCGGGCGCGTCGCCGGTGACGGGCTACCCGCGGGCGAACATGTTCGACCAGCCGGTGCTCGACGCCGTGCTCCGCGAGCGGCTGCGCTCGACTCCGGAGGTCACGTTGCTCACGGGCCGCGAGGTGGTCGGTGTCGAGCAGGAGTCGGCCGACCATGTGGTGGTGCTGCACCGCCCGCTCGACGACGACGGGCCGCAGGAACGTCTCGAGGCGTCGTTCCTGCTGGGCTGCGACGGCGCCAACAGCGTCGTGCGGCGGGAGCTCGGCGGCAGGATGGTCGACCTCGGCTTCGAGCAGCGCTGGCTCGTGGTCGACGTCGACACCGACGTCGACCTCGGCCACTGGGACGGGGTGCACCAGGTCTGCGACAGCACCCGCGCCGCGACCTTCATGCGCGTCGGGGCGCGGCGGTACCGCTGGGAGCTGCAGCTGCTCGACGACGAGACCGCCGACGACCTCGCGTCGCTGCCCGCGGTGCTCCCGCTGCTGCGCCCCTGGCTCGGCGACGTCGACGCGGCCGACCTGCAGCTCGTCCGCTCGACGGGCTACACCTTCCGCGCCGCGGTCGCGGAGCGGTGGAGGTGGGGCCGTGTGTTCGTGCTGGGCGACGCGGCGCACCTGACGCCACCGTTCGTCGGCCAGGGCATGGGCGCGGGCATCCGCGACGTCGACAACCTCGTCTGGAAGGTCGCGGGCGTGCTCGACGGCACGCTGCCGTTCGACGTGCTCGACACCTACGAGCTCGAGCGCTCCGCGCACGCCCGGGCCATGATCCTGCTGGCCCGCCGGGTCGGCGTGCTGATGAGCTCCGGGGGCCGCCTGGGCGACCACGCCCGCGGAGCCGTGCTCCCGCTCGTCGCCCGGTCGGCGCGGCTCTACGCCGGTGCGGTCGACAGCGCCACGCCCGCGCTGGTGCGCTCCTCCCTCGTGCTGAGGTCGCGCGGCGACCGGCTGGCGGGGACGCTGTGCCCGAACGTCACCGGCGGCGGCGCGACCCTCGACCGTCTGGTCGGGCACCGGTGGGCCCTCGTGACGTCGGTGCCGCCGTCGCCGTCGGCCGTGGAGGAGCTCGCGTCGCGCGACGTGGCCGTCGTCGAGGTCGGCCCCGCCACGGCCGGGACCCTCGACGGCCTCGCCACCTGGCTCGCCGAGGCGGACTGCGCGGCCGCCCTGGTGCGACCCGACCGCACCGTCATGGCGTCCGGGCCCGACCTGCCCGCGCTGGTCGCGACCGCGACGTCCCTCCTGCTGCCCGCCCGGACCGAGGTCCCCGCATGAGCCCGACCGCACCCACCTACCGTCCCGACGTCTACGCCACCGGGGCGATCCTCGACCCCTACCCGCACTACCGGCGCATGCGCGAGCTCGGCCCGGTCGTGTGGCTGCCCCGGCAGCGTGCGCACGCCGTCGTGCACCACGCGCCCTGCAAGGAGGTGCTGCTCGCCGACGACCGGTTCCGCTCGGAGCGGGGCGTGGCGCTGAACCCGGTGGCCAACCGGCTGAGCCGCGGCACGACCCTCAACAGCGACGACGCGGACCACGAGCGCCGGCGCCGTCTGCTCGCGAGCCGGCTGACCCCGAAGGCGCTGCGGTCGATGCGTGAGGAGGTCGACCGGCGCGCGGACGCCGTCGTCGAGGCCGCCGTGTCGCGCGGCGAGGTCGACGGTGTCGTCGAGGTCGCCCGCGCGCTGCCGACGTCGTTCGTGCCCGACCTGATCGGGTGGCCGCGCGAGGGTCGGGAGCACCTCCTGCCCTGGGCGGGGGCGACCTTCGACTGCCTGGGCCCGGCGAACGCGCGGACGCTCCGCGCCGCACCGCGGACCCTGCGCATGATGCGGTTCGCCCGCTCCGTCGTGCGTCGCGGCGACGTGCTGCCGGGGTCGATGGGCGCCGACCTGCTCGCGAAGGTCGAGTCCGGCGAGGTGCGTCGGGAGGAGTGCCCAGCGCTGATGATCGACTACCTGGCACCGTCGCTCGACACCACGATCAGCGCGATCGCGAGCGCGCTCTGGCTGCTCGCCACGCACCCCGACCAGTGGCAGGCGCTGCGCGCCGACCCGTCCCTCGTCCCGAACGCGGTCAACGAGGTCGTGCGCGTGGAGTCGCCGCTGCGCGCGTTCTCGCGCTGGGTCGCCGCCGACACCGAGGTCGCCGGCACACCACTGCGTCGCGGATCGCGCGTGGTGGTGCTCTACGCCTCCGCGAACCGCGACGAGCGCGTCTGGGACCGGCCCGACGACGTCGACGTCACCCGCGACGCCAGCCAGCAGCTCGGGTTCGGCCAGGGCGTGCACGGCTGCGCGGGCCAGGGCCTCGCCCGCCTGGAGACGCAGGCGATCCTGCGCTCGCTGCTGGAGCGCGTCGACCGGCTCGAGCTCACGGGTCCCGCGACCTGGGGCCGCAACAACATCATCCACTCGCTCGACCGGCTGCCCCTGCGGCTGGTCCCCGTCCAGGAGGCCGCACGATGAGGGTCATCGCCGACTACGACCGCTGCGAGGGCCACGGGCTCTGCGTCGACCAGGCGCCCGAGGTCTTCGACCTCGACGACGACGGCGAGCTCGTCCACCACCTCGAGGACCAGGACGTGCCCGCTGCGCTGGAGGAGGCGGCGGGGCGCGCCGTCGACTCCTGCCCGGTGGCCGCCCTGCGGCGCGCGTGAGCACCCGTCCGCCGCGTCGGGTGCTGGTCGTCGGCGGGTCGACGGCGGGGTCCACCGCGCTGCGCAAGCTGCGCCGCCGGGGCTTCGACGGTCGGCTCACCCTGCTCGACCCGCTCGACGGCACCCATCGTCCGCCGTTGTCGAAGGCCGTCCTGGCCGACGCGGCGCACGAGGCGTCGGTGCTCATGGACCTCGGGTCGCTCGACGTCGTCCGCGTGCCGTCGGCGGCGGCCTCGCTCGACGTCGACGCCCGCGTGGTGACCGACGTCGACGGCGCCGAGCACGGCTACGACGCGTTGCTCGTGGCCACGGGCGGCCGAGCACGACGGCTCGCTACGGCGGGTCAGGACGGCGAGCTGGTGCTGCGGACGGTCGCCGACGCGCGGCTGCTGCGCGAGCGGCTCGCGACGGCGGCCTCGGTCGTGGTGGTCGGGGCAGGGTTCCTCGGGCTGGAGGTGGCCACGGCCGCACGGCGGACCGCGGCGACGGTGACCGTCATCGACCCGGAGCCGCCCCTCGTGCGGCTGCTCGGCGACCACCTCGCGACCGTGCTGGTGGGACGCGCGACCGACCACGGCATCACCCTCCGGCGCTCCGCGGTGCGCCTGCACGGCAGCCCGGTGCGCGGCGTGGAGCTGGACGACGGCAGCGTGCTCGAGGCCGACGTCGTCGTGACCTGCGCCGGCGACGTGCCCGAGACCGCCTGGCTCGAGGGCAGCGGTGTCGCCGGCCCGCAGGGCGTGCCGGTGGACGCGTCGTGCCGCACCCGTCGGGACGATGTGTGGGCGGCGGGCGACGTCGCCGCGCCGGTGGTCGACGGCGCGTCCGTGCGCCGACCGCTCTGGGCCAACGCGGTCACCCAGGGGCGCGTGGCGGCGGCGTCGATGCTCGGCCACGAGGTCGACGCACCGGTCCTCGACGACTACGCCTGGACCGAGGTCGCCGGGACGTCGGTGAAGGTGGTCGGCCGACTGCCCTGCTCAGGCACGCCCCGGGTTCTCGAGGAGTCCGCGGACGGCGGTCGGCTGCTCGCCTTCGGCACCGACACGGTGGCGGCGGTCGGGCTCCGCCGCCCCGTCCCGCGGCTGCGTCGAGCGCTGGCCGAGCTCAAGGCGTCCGGGGCCTGAAGCCCAACGCCGGACCTCAGCCCACCTGCTCCGCTGCGGCCCGACCGGCGACGCGGCCGGAGAACAGGCAGCCACCGAGGAAGGTGCCCTCGAGGGCGTTGTAGCCCATCATCCCGCCGCCGCCGAAGCCGCTGACCTCTCCGGCTGCGTAGAGGCCGGGCAGGGGCGTGCCGTCGCTGGTGAGGCAGCGGCCGGACAGGTCGGTCTCCAGGCCGCCGAGGGTCTTGCGGGTGAGGATGTTCAGGCGGACGGCGATGAGGGGGCCGTTCTTCGGGTCGAGGAAGCGGTGCGGGGTGGCGACGCGGACCAGCCTGTCGCCGCGGTAGCGTCGCGCGCCGCGCATGGCGGTGATCTGCGCGTCCTTCGTGAAGTCGTTGTCGATCTCGCGGTCGCGGGCCTCCACGAGCCGACGCAGCGCGTCGACGTCGACCGTCACGTCGTCGTCGCCCACACGGTTCATGCCGGTGACGAGCTCCTCGAGCGTGTCGGCGACGACGAAGTCCTCGCCGTGCGTCTTGAACTTCTCGATCGGTCCCGGTGCACCCGGACGGACGCGCGAGAGCAGCAGCTTGACGTCCTTGCCGGTGAGGTCGGGGTTCTGCTCCGAGCCCGAGAGCGCGAACTCCTTCTCGATGACCTTCTGAGTGAGCACGAACCAGGAGTAGTCGTGGCCGGTGCCGCGCAGGTGCTTGAGGGTGCCGAGGGTGTCGAAGCCGGGGAAGTAGGGCGCAGGGAGGCGGCTGCCGGTGGCGTCGAGCCACAGCGACGACGGGCCGGGCAGGATGCGGATGCCGTGGTTGGCCCAGATCGGGTTCCAGTTCCGCAGCCCCTCGACGTAGGCCCAGAGCCGGTCGGGGTTGATGACCGAGGCGCCTGCGTCCTGGGTGATGGTGAGCATGCGGCCGTCCACGTGCGCCGGCACCCCGGCGACCATCGTGGCCGGGGGAGTGCCGAGCCGCTCGGGCCAGACCTTGCGGACGAGGTCGTGGTTGCCGCCGATGCCGCCCGACGTGACGACCACGGCCTGCGCGCGCAGCTCGAAGTCGCCGACCACGGTGCGGCTCGACGCGACGCCGCGGTCGACGCCCGTGGGCTCGAGCAGCGAACCGTGCGCGCCGACCACCACGCCGTCCTCGACGACCAGGCCGTCGACCTGGTGGCGGAAGGCGAACCGGATGCGTCCGGTCGCCACGTGCTCGCGGACGCGTCGCTCGAACGGTGCGACGACGCCGGGGCCGGTGCCCCACGTCAGGTGGAAGCGGGGCACGGAGTTGCCGTGGCCCTCGGCCCGCCCGTCGCCACGCTCCGCCCAGCCGACGACCGGGAACAGTCGTAGGCCCATGCTGTGCAGCCACGACCGCTTCTCGCCGGCGGCGAAGTCGAGGTAGGCCTCCGCCCAGCGCCGCGGCCACGCGTCCTCGGCGCGGTCGAACTGGGCGCTGCCCATCCAGTCCTGCTCGGCGAGCTCGCGGGAGTCCTTGACGCCCATGCGCCGCTGCTCGGGGGAGTCGACGAGGAACAGGCCACCGAGGCTCCAGAACGCCTGCCCGCCGAGGTTCTGCTCGCCCTCCTGGTCGAGCAGCAGCACGCTGCGACCACGGTCGGCGGCCTCCGCCGCGGCGACGAGACCGGCCAGGCCGGCTCCGATGACGATGACGTCGGCGTCCATGCGTGCTCCTTCGTGTGCGAGCCGGGTGCGGGGTCGCTGTCACCTAGGATGCATTCGCAGGGCGCGAGGGACCATGGTCTTCATCATCTGGTGAGCAACGACGTCGCGTGCAAGTGACAGGAGGACCGATGGGGTCGGTGCAGCGACGGGCCGTGCAGGCGCGGGTGCTCGCCGACGGTGGACGCCTCGCGCCGCGCATCGCCGACGCCCTGCAGCGCGAGATCCCCGCGTACGCGTCGCTCGGCGAGGCCCAGCGGCGCGAGACCGAGGCGATCAGCCTCTGGGGCGTGCAGCGTCTGCTCGAGCTCTGGGTGGAGGACGGTCGGCTCGGCGACGCTGACCTCCGCCAGTTCCACGGCATCGGCGTGGCCCGCGGGACCGACGGGCGGCCGCTGTCGGCGGTGCTGCGCGCCTACCGGGTCGCCGCGGTCGAGGCGAGCGGGCTCGTGCGCGACAGCGGTGTGGCGGAGCTCGACGTCGAGGACGTGCTGGCCATGAACGTCGTGCTGCTGGAGTCGCTCGACGCCCTGTCCGAAGCACTGTCGGCGGGGTACGCGGCCGCGACGGAGCGCCTCGCGACCGACCGCGACGAGGTGGTGCGCGCACTGACGCAGGACCTGCTCGCCGGTCGCCAGACCTCGGCGGCGGCGCTCGCGGACCGCACCCGCCTGCTCGACCTCACGCTCCCGGCCCGGCTGACGATGACGGTGGTCGGTGCCGCGGGGAGCGACGTGACCGCGGGTGACGTCGCCCAGCTGCTGGCGTCGGCGGACACCGACGGGCTGGTGCTCTCGACGACGCGTCAGGGTGTCGGCGTCGTCCTGCACGAGCGACCGCTCGACCTCGGCGTCGACGTGCGGTCCCGCGGTCGGCGCACCTGCCGGATCGACGACGTCGCCCTCACCGACCTTCCCGCGACGTTCCGGCTCGCCGAGGTGGCGGTGCGTCACGCACCGCTCGACATGAACAGCACACCTGCGATGGTCGAGGCCGACGCGCTGCTGGTGGCGCTGCTGCACGGGCAGCCGCCGGTGGACCCTCGGACCCTGGCCGAGGCGGCCCTGCGCCCACTGCTGGAGCCCGACCAGGCGCACCTCCTGGCCGGTCTGCGGGAGTTCCTCGAGCACGGGTCGGCCGTGGCGGCGGCGGACGCGCTCGGTCTGCACCCGCAGTCGATGCGCTACCGGTTGCGACGGGTGCGCGAGACCACGGGCCGCGACCTCGGCTCGGCGTGGGACCTGCTGCTCGCGACCGCGGTGTCGGTGCTCTCGCTGCAGCCCTGAGGGTGGGGCGTGGTTCGATGGGCGCGTGGCCGACCCAGACCTCCTCGTCGAGCGCTACCTCGCGGCCCTGGAGGCTGCCGACCTCGACGCCGTGCTCGCCCTGTTCGCACCGGATGCCACGGTCGTGTCGCCGCTGTACGGCACGCACCCGGCCCGCGAGTTCTACCCGGTCCTGTTCGCCGACACGGCGGAGTCGCGCCTGACCCTCAAGGCGACGATGCGCGGGACGCGCGACGGTGGCGAGCTGGTGAGCTTCTGGTTCGACTTCGACTGGACGCTCGCCTCGGGCGAGCCGGCCCCGTTCTCGGTGGTCGACGTCGCCGAGCTCGACGACGCGGGACGGATCGAGCGGCTCACGATCGTCTACGACACCGCCCCCATCCGCGGGGCGTTCGACCGCCAGCGGCCCGACGTCGACCAGGACGAGGCGACTGCCGGAGCCTGAGTCCCCGGTGACCGTGCGCCCGTCGCGACCTGGCGATCGAGCGGGTCGTCCCCCGGAATGCGACCCTGGCCCTCGAGGACGGCTCCTACTCTTGAGCGGTGTCACGCACCACGAAGAGCTGGAACGGCCGATGACGACCCGCATCCGCGCAGGCGCCGTGGCGGCGCTCGCCGCTGCCCTGCTCGCCGGTGCTGTCTGCGCGACCTTCGCGTCGCCGGACACCACGCCCTCCTTGGTGTTCCGAGCGATCCCCGTGGCAACGGTCGTCGTCCCAGGACTTCTGGTCGCAGCAACTCAGCTCTCGGCTCTGCAGCAGCGGAGCAAGCGCTACGTGACGGCCGTCCAGGTCGTGGTCGGCCTGCTGTGCCTGGCAGCCGTCGCTCTCCTGGAGCTGGGCGGTGAGACGGACATCGGCGGCGGGATGGCGCTGATCGCAGCCCTCTGGCTGCTGATCGTCACGACGGCGGTGACCGGCCTCATCGTTGCCTCGGTGGCGGGGGACGAGCCCGCCCGACCGTGAGGTAGTCGTCGTCTCCTCGCCCGTGATCGCCCCGGTGCGACCGCGCCGACGGCGTGGACGCGCGAGGGAAGCCCGCTGACGTGCCAGCCTCGCGCGCGTCGGCCATGTTTCGCGATCGCCGCCGCGAAACAGTCGAGTCGCGCAGTCCTTCCGACGACGTAGTCCGACGGTGACCAGTCCGAAACATCTCGAGCGCTGAATGGAGGCATGCCTCCCGCACCGCTCGACGCGCACCGCCACATCGGCGAGCTGCCTGCGTTCCCGTTCTACGGCGGCCCGCCGATCCGGGCCGACGTCACGGCCAAGGCGACGGTGCGCGACTTCCTGCAGACCCTTGATGACGAGGGGACCGAGCGGACGCTGGTGCTGCCGAACTACGGCGTGCCCGTGCCGGACGCCGCCTTCGACCTGAACCCGCTCGCGCTCGAGGCCGCGCAGCGCGACGACCGGGTGAGCTGCGGACTGTGGGTCTCGCCGAAGGCGTCCGACGCCGAGCGCAACACCGCCGCGCTGGCCCTCGTCGGCGAGCAGGGCGTCAAGGCCCTCAAGACCAGCTTCCTGCTCGGCGGCAGTCCCACCGACCCCGACTGCGCCGAGGAGATCGACCGCATCTTCACCACGGCCGCCGAGCACGACCTCGTCGTCCACGTGCACACCTCGCCCGGCGCGGCCTCCGACGTCGACCAGGTCGGCACGCTCGTCGACCGCTACGGCGACGATACCAAGATCCACCTCGTCCACCTCGGGGGCGGGATGAGCGGACACATGAAGCTCATCGGCGGCCGGCTCTTCGACTGGATCGAGGCCGGCAAGAAGGTCTATACCGACACCAGCTGGACCATCGGCTTCGCTCCCGCCTGGCTCGTGCAGGAGATCGAGCGCCGCGGCGTCGGGCACGACCGGATCCTCTTCGCCACCGACGCCCCGTGGGGCGACTTCGCGGGCGAGCACGCCCGCCTCGCCGCAGCAGCCGGCGACGGCGAGCTCGCCGACCTGTTCTTCCGGCGCAACTTCGAGGCGCTCTACGGCACCTGACCCCCTGATCCCTGGCCGCGGCTCGCCGGCCAGTGCACGACCCGCACGACCCCACACCGCACTACCCCATCCCACACCGCACCAGGAGAAGGCCATGACCGACATCGACGACCAGATCGCCCAGAACATCGCCGCCTCGCTCGCGGAGATCCCGCACCCGTCGCAGGCGAAGGGCACCAACCTCTACGGCTCGACCAAGATCTTCCCCGACTACCAGGCGGAGGACGGCGAGAGCTACTTCACGCTCGTCCACGGCATCCCGCACGAGTCGAGCGTCAGCTTCGTCGCGATCCTGCAGGCCACCCGCGCCCTGCGGAAGGGCTTCGACTCCGCGATGTACTTCTACGGCCCCGGCACCCTCGCGTGCATGGCCACCCGCGGCTTCCCGACGACGGGCGACGCCGGGTTCCCGGGCGAGCTGAACATGAACGCCTCGCTCGAGACGTTCATCGCCGAGGGCGGCACCGTGTTCTGCTGTCGCTTCGGTCTCGCCCTGCACGGTCTGCGCGAGGAGGACCTCATCGAGGGCGTCATCCCGGCGCACCCGCTCGACGTCCAGGACGCGCTGATCCACTACGCGCGCAAGGGCGCCATCATCAACTCGACCTACAACCTCTGAGGGCACGGCCATGACCGCCCTCCCCGATCTCGCCGCCCAGAGCCCGGCACCCCTGCCGGGCCCTGAGCAGGGCTCGCGCACGTCGACGCGCGTCGACGTCGCCATCCAGGGCATCCGGCTGCTCGACGCGCCGCTCACGCGGCCGAACGGCGCGGGACCGAGCGCCGACGGCCACGTGCTGCTCGACGGGGTCGGTGCGGCCATCCCCCTCAACCCGCGGAGCCCGTACTCGGTGTCCGGCGGCCGCCTCCTGCTCGACGGGGCCGACACCGGCCTCGGCGTGGAGGCGGTCGGCCGGCCCCGTTTCTACGACCTCCAGACCGTCGACGGGGTGAGCTACGAGAAGATCGCCCGCCTGCACGCCGCGAACGTGCTGGCCACGACGGTCGTGCAGACCTGCGCCCGCTACGACGAGTCGGAGCGGTGCCGGTTCTGCGCCATCGAGCAGTCGCTGGAGCAGGGCTCGACCATCGCGGTCAAGACGCCGCAGCAGGTGGCCGAGGTCGCGCGGGCGGCGGTCGAGCTCGACGGCGTGACCCAGATGGTCATGACCACCGGCACCTCCCGGGGACGCGACCGCGGCGCCACCCACCTCGCACGGTGCGTGCGCGCCGTGCACGAGGTGCTGCCCGACCTCCCGATCCAGGTGCAGATCGAGCCGCCGGGCGACCTCGCCTCGATCGCCGAGCTGCACGAGGCGGGCGCGCGGTCCATCGGCATCCACGTGGAGTCGCTCGACGACGACGTCCGTCGGCGCTGGATGCCCGGCAAGTCCACGGTGTCCCTCGACGAGTACCGCGCCGCCTGGCGCGAGGCGGTGCGCGTCTTCGGCCACAACCAGGTCTCGACGTACCTGCTCGTCGGGCTCGGCGAGGACCCCGACGAGCTGGTCGCCGGGGCCCGCGAGCTCATCGACATGGGCGTGTACCCGTTCGTCGTCCCGTTCCGTCCGCTCGAGGGGACGCTCGCGACCGACGTCGACCACGTCGCCGCGCCCGCCACCGCCGACGTCGGGCGCGTGACCCGCCAGGTCGCGACGGCGCTGCGCGTCGCCGGCATGGCGGGGTCGGACCAGGCGGCGGGCTGCGCCGCCTGCGGTGCCTGCTCGGCGCTCAGCTGCGAAGGAGCATGACATGACCTTCGAGATCGACCACGGTATCCTCACCGGCAGGCGTCCCGCGTCGACCGCGCCTGCGGACTACATCGTCGTGCAGGCCGACGCCACGCAGCGCGAGGCCTACCGGCGGCTCCGGCGCGACGTGTTCGTACGGGAGCAGGGTCTGTTCTCGACGACCGACCACGACCGCGCCGACGACGACCCGCGCATCGTCGTGCTGGTGGCCCGCTCGATCGCCGGCGAGGTGCTCGGCGGGGTGCGGCTGCACCCGGCCCCGCACGCCTCCACCGAGGAGCGCGACCTCGGCTGGTGGCGCGGCAGCCGGCTGGCCGTCCGGCCCGACGTGCGGGGCGCGACCGGTGTCGGCTCGGCGCTGGTCCGCGCCGCCTGCGCCTGGGCGGAGTCGCTCGGCGCGCTGCGCTTCGACGCGGTCGTGCAGACCCAGCACCACCCCCTGTTCACCCGGCTCGGCTGGACCACCACGGGCGACGTCGAGCTCCAGGGCCGTCCGCACGTGATGCTCTCGTGGCCCATCGCGCGGGTCCAGCGGCTGGCCGAGGCCACGAAGTCGCCGCTCGGCAGCCTCCTCGCCGGCCTGGGCGCACCCGAGGGAGGTGCGCCCGCACCCGGCTTCTGGGGCGACGACGGCGCCCCCGTGCCGGGGTCCGACCTGGTGGCGGCCTGCGACGCGATCCTGCCCACGATGGTCGAGCGCGACCCCGAGTGGGCCGGCTGGTGCGCGGCGCTGGTCAACCTCAACGACCTCGCGGCCATGGGCGCGACGCCCGTGGGCCTGCTCGACGCCGTCGGGGCCCGCGACGCGTCGTTCGCCCGACGGGTCCTGGCCGGTCTGCGCGCCGCGTCGGAGGCGTGGGGCGTCCCGGTGCTCGGCGGTCACACGCAGCTGGGCGTCGCCCCGGCGCTCAGCGTCACCGCCCTCGGCCGCACCGACCGGCCCGTGCCCGGCGGCGGTGCCCGGCCGGGCGAGGAGGTCCGGCTGACCGCCGACCTCGGCGGCGGGTGGCGACCGGGCTACACCGGGTCGCAGTGGGACTCCTCGTCGCACCGCTCGCCCGGGGAGCTGCGCGCCCTCGGGCGCGTCGTCGCCGACCTGCGGCCCGCCGCCGCCAAGGACGTCAGCATGAGCGGCCTGGTCGGCACCACCGGCATGCTCGCCGAGGCGAGCGGGGTCCGCGTCGTGCTCGACGTCGACCAGGTGCCGACACCCGCCGGAGCCACGGTGGGCGACTGGTTCACGTGCTTCCCCGGCTTCGCCATGGTCACGACCGACTGCGCCGGGGCGCAGCCGGTGGAGCTGCCCCGTCACGTCACGTCGCGCGTGTGCGGCGAGACGCTCGAGGGCGCCGGGGTCGGGCTGCGCTGGCCCGACGGAGTCGTGACCGAGGCCGTCCGCGGCCCGGTCACCGGGATGGGAGCAGCAGCATGACCACGACACGACTCGCCGCGGTGTCGGAGAACTTCGGCCGCGACGTCGAGCAGAACCTCGCCCGCATCGCGACCCTCGCCGACGAGGTGCGACCGCCCGGTGGCGGTGGCCTCCTCGCGCTGCCGGAGGCCTGCCTCGGCGGCTACCTCTCCGTGCTGGGACGCGGTCGCGACGGCAGCCACGACGAGCAGCCCGACTCGCTGCCGCCCGTCATGGACGTCGACGGCCCCGAGCTGCGGCGCGTGGCCGCGATCGCCCGCGACCTGACGCTCGTGGTCGGGTTCTGCGAGTCCGACGGCGCCGCCCGCTACAACAGCGCTGCCGTCGTGACCGGCGACGGCGTGCTCCACGTGCACCGCAAGGTGCACCAGCCGCTGGGGGAGGGGTCCTTCTACGAGGCCGGCGACACCTTCGCCGCCGTCGACACGCCGGCCGGCCGGCTCGGCGCCCTCATCTGCTACGACAAGGCGTTCCCCGAGGCCGGTCGCGCGCTCGCCCTCGACGGTGCGGAGGTCGTCGTGTGCATCTCGGCCTGGCCCGCGTCGCGCACCTCCTCGGCGGGCGACATCGCCGAGGACCGGTGGACCCAGCGGTTCAACCTCTTCGACACGGCCCGGGCGCTCGAGAACCAGGTGGTCTGGGTGGCGTCGAACCAGGTCGGCACGTTCGGGTCGCTGCGCTTCGTGAGCCATGCGAAGGTCGTCGGCCCGGGTGGCGACGTCCGCGCCACGACCGGCGTCGACGCGGGCGTGGCGGTCGCCGAGCTCGACGTGCGCGCCGAGCTCGACACCGCGCGCCGGGCGATGTTCCACCTGCGCGACCGCCGCCCCGAGACCTACCGGGAGCCCGCCCATGCCTGAGATGACCTTCACCGTCCGCTGGCCCGACGGCGACGTCGAGCACTGCTACTCCCCGTCGCTCGTCGTGCACGACCACCTGCAGGTCGGTCACCGCTACACCGTGCAGGACTTCGTCGACCGCTCGACGGCGGCGCTCACGATCGCGAGCGAGCGGGTCCGGCTGCGCTACGGGTTCGCGTGCACGTCGTCCGCGGCGACGCAGGAGCAGATCCGCCGTTCGGCCGCGGCGCACGCGCCGACGGACGTCGTCGAGGTGCTGCGGATGCACCCGCCGCTGCCGGTGGAGGTGAGCCGATGATCCGCGTCGCGATCGTCGGGGCCGGCCAGGCCGGGCTCTCGGTCAGCCACCACCTCACCAGGCTCGGCGTCGAGCACGTCCTGCTCGAGGCGGCCACCCCCGCCCACGAGTGGGCCGACAGCCGTTGGGACAACTTCACCCTCGTGACGCCCAACTGGCACTGCCGCCTGCCTGGCCACGTGTACGAGGGTCCCGACCCCGACGGGTTCATGACCCGCGACGAGGTGGTCGCCTGGCTCGACGACTACGTGCGCTCCTTCGACCCGCCCGTGCGGACGCACACCCGGGTCGTCGAGGCGCGGGAGCGCGACGGGGGCGGCTTCGTGCTCGACCTCGAGACGCCCGACGGCCCCGACACCCTCGAGGCCGACGACGTGGTCGTGGCGACCGGCGGGTACCACCGCCCGATCGAGCCGGCGTTCGCGCGGGCGATCGACCCGTCGGTCACCCAGCTGCACTCCCAGCAGTACCGCAACGCCGACCAGCTGCCCGAGGGTGGCGTGCTCGTGGTGGGCACCGGGCAGTCCGGCGCGCAGATCGCGGAGGACCTGCACCTCGAGGGGCGCCAGGTGCACCTCGCGCTGGGCGACGCGCCTCGCGTCGCGCGCTTCCACCGGGGCCGCGACTGCATGACGTGGCTCGCCGACATGGGCCTGTACGACACGGCCGTGGCGCAGTACCCCGGCGGCCTGGCCGCCCGGGAGAAGACGAACCACTACGTGACCGGCCGCGACGGCGGCCGCGACATCGACCTGCGGGCCTTCGCCCTCGACGGCATGCGCCTGTACGGCAAGCTGACCGACGCGCAGGGCACCGACCTGACGTTCGCGCCCACGCTCACCCGCTCGCTCGACGCCGCCGACGCCGTCTACACCTCGATCCGCCGCGACATCGACCGGTTCATCGAGCGCGAGGGCATCGACGCGCCGCCGGAGCCCGACTACGTCCCGCCATGGGCGCCCGACGCCGACCCGACGAGCCTCGACCTCGCCGCCGAGGGGATCACGTCGGTCGTCTGGGCCATCGGCTACCGGCCCGACTACCGCTGGCTGCGGGTCGGGGTGTTCGACGGGACGGGACGCCCGACGCACACGCGCGGCGTGACCGCGGTGCCCGGCCTGTTCTTCGTCGGCCTGCCGTGGATGCACACGTGGGGGTCCGGACGGTTCCTCGGCGTCGCAGCCGACGCGGAGCACGTCGCGCAGTGCATCGTCGGCGCGCAGCGCTCGGTGCCCGCGGAGGCCTGATGCGCATCGGTGCGGTCGCGGCGCACTTCGGGCGCGACCTCGACCGTGCGCTCGCGAAGGTCAGAGCGATCATCGACTCCGCCCGCGCGGACGGCGTCGAGCTGCTGGTGCTGCCCGACGCGACGCTCGGCGGCTACCTGACCGACCTGCGCGACCCTCGGGCGGACCTGCCGCCGACGCTGGCGCAGGACGACCCGCGGCTCGCCGAGGTCGCGGCCGCGGCGGGCGACATGGTCGTGTGCCTCGGCTACACCGAGAGCGCCGAGGTCGACGGCGAGCAACTTCGGCACAACGCCGCCCTGTGCGTGTCGGGCGACGGCGTCCTTGGGCGGCACCGCAAGGTGCACCAGCCGCTGGGGGAGTCGCTCGTCTACGCGCCCGGCGACCGGTTCGAGGCGTTCGACACGCCGCTCGGCCGCCTCGGCATGCTCATCGACTACGACAAGACCTTCCCGGAGTCGGCGCGGTCGCTGGCGCTGGACGGTGCCCGCGTCGTCGCCTGCCTGTCGGCGTGGCCGGCCAGCGTGACCGACCGGGCGTCGCGGCTGCCGCAGGACCGGCAGTCGCGGCTCTTCGACCTGTACGACAGCGCCCGCGCGGCCGAGAACCAGGTGGTCTGGGCGTCGTCGAACCAGACGGGGGTGCTCGGCGGGCTGCGCTTCCTCGGCCAGGCCAAGGTCGTGGGGCCCGGTGGCGACGTGCTGGCGCGCACCTGGTCCAAGGGCGGGATCGCGGTGGCCGACGTCGACGTCGAGCACGAGGTCGCGCGGTCGCGCCGCGTGCTGCACCACCTCGACGAGCTGCGTCCCGACAGCTACGTCACGACAGGTCGCGAGCCGTCATGAGGGTGGCCCTGCTGACGTACTCGACCAAGCCGCGCGGCGGCGTCGTGCACACGCTCGCGCTCGCCGAGGCGCTCGCCCGGGCCGGTGCCGACGTCGACGTGTGGACGCTCGCGCGCGGCGGGGACCGCACCTTCTTCCGTGCCGTCGACCCGGCGGTGGGGCTGCGTCCCGTGCCGTTCCCCGACGTGCCCGGCGAGGCGGTCGGCGCCCGCATCCTGCGCTCGATCCGCACCCTGCGCGACGCCCTGAGAGGCGCCGACTACGACGTCGTGCACGCGCAGGACTGCATCAGCGCGAACGCGGCGCTGGCGGCGGGCCTGCGCTGCCTGCGCACGATCCACCACCTCGACACGTTCACGACGCCCGAGCTCGTGGCCTGCCACGACCGCGCGGTGCTCGAGCCGGCCGGGCACGTGTGCGTCTCCGAGGCGGTCGCCCGCGAGCATCGACAGCGCGAGCAGCCCCCAGAAGGCGGCGTTGCCGAAGCGTTTGGGATTGCTGCGATCGCCAAGGCCGAGCGCGGCGAAGATCGCGAAGGTCAGTCCGGCGAGGACATAGACGAAACCGAGCGTGATCATGCCCCGGCCCCCTGCCCCGCCGCGCGCAGCATCCGCCTTTCGAGCAGCCGCAGGCGGAAGCCGTGGATCAGGAAGGCCGCGATCGCGGTCGGGATCGCCCAGACCGAGAAATGCAGCGGTTCGATGACATAGCCATAGCCTTCGAGCAGCCCCTTCATCAGCAGGATCGACCCGATGGCGAGGAAGATGTCTTCGCCGAAAAACAGCCCGACATTGTCGGTCGCGGCGGCATAGGCCCGGATTTCGTCGCGCTGCGCATCGCTCAGCGCGACGCCCTGCGCCTCCGCGGCGGCTTCCGCCATCGGCGCGACGAGCGGACGCACCGTCTGCGGATGTCCGGCGACCGAGGTCAGCCCGACCGCCGACATCGCCTGGCGCAACAACAGATAGGAGGCGAGCAGCCGGGCGAGCGTCGCGCCCTTGATCCGCCCGATCAGCGAGCGCGCATGCTGCTGAAGCCCATAGGCCTCAAGCAGGCCGATGACGGGGAGCACGATCCAGACGATGCTGACATAGCGTGTGTCGTTAAAGGCCTTGCCAAAGGCGGCGATGATCGCGGTGACGTCAAGCCCGGCGGCCAGACCCGTCGCGAGCGCCGACGCCATGATGACGAGCAGCGGATTGAAGCGGAGCAGGAAGCCCGCGATGATGATCGCAATCCCGATCAGGACAAGCATCTAATCCCCCTCCGCTTCGCCATAGCCGCCGCCGCCGGGGGTTTCGATGACGAAGGCGTCGCCCGCGCCCAGGTCCGCGCTGGCGGTCGCGCCCAGTTCTTCGGTCGTCCCGTCGGCGCGCTCGATCCAGTTGCGGCCCGGCGCGCCGTCGGCGCCGCCCGCAAGGCCGCTGGGCGCGATCCGGCGACGATTAGCGAGAATGTTCGCAGCCATCGGTTCGCGGAACCGGATGCGGCGCGTCGCGCCGTCGCCGCCGCGCCAGCGGCCGGCGCCGCCCGATCCTTTGCGGATCGAGAATTCCTCGACGATCACGGGGAAGCGCGCCTCCATCACTTCGGGATCGGTCATCCGGCTGTTGGTCATGTGCGTCTGGATCACCGCAGTGCCGTCGAAGCCGGGGCCGGCGCCCGATCCGCCGGCAATCGTTTCATAATATTGGTAGGCATCGTTGCCGAAGGTGAAATTGTTCATCGTCCCCTGCGCGCCCGCCATCGCGCCGAAGGCGGCGAACAGCGCATCGGTGATGACCTGGCTGGTTTCGACATTGCCCGCGACCACCGCGGCGGGATAGCGCGGCGAGAGCATCGAATCGTCGGGAACAATCAATGTCACTGGCGCCAGGCAGCCCTCGTTCATCGGGATCGGGTCGTCGAGCATCGTGCGCAGCACATAGAGCACCGCCGCGCGCACGACCGGCAGCGGGGCGTTGAAATTATCGGGGAGCGTCGCGGACGAGCCGGTAAAGTCGATGGTGACGTGGCGCGCCCCGCGATCGACCGTCACCGCCACGACGACTTCGGCGCCATTGTCCATCGCATAGCGGAAATAACCATTGCCCAGCCGCGCGACGAGCTGACGCACCGCCGCCTCCGCCTGACGCTGACCATGCGTCATATAGGCGGCGACGGTCGCGCCGCCGTGCGCGGCGGCGAGATCGGCAAGGCCGCTCGCGCCGCGCTGACAGGCGGCGACCTGCGCCTTCAGATCGGCGATGTTGAGCGCCGGGTTGCGCGCCGGCAGGTCGCCTGCGGTCAGATGCTCCTCCACCGCCGCGTCGCGGAAATGGCCATCGTCGACGATCAGCATATTGTCGAAGATGATGCCTTCTTCCTCGATATTGCGGCTGCCTGGCGGCATCGATCCGGGCGCTATCCCGCCCAGATCGGCGTGATGGCCGCGCGCCGCGACGAAAAAGGCGGGTGCATCGGCACCCGCATCGACGAACACCGGCATGATGACGGTGATGTCCGGCAGATGGGTGCCGCCGTCATAGGGAGCGTTGAGCGCATAGGCGTCGCCGCGCCGGATGCCGCGCCCGTCGCGCGGACGCCCGTCGGGGCCGGATCCGCGCTGGCGCAGGATGGTCCGCACGCTTTCACCCATCGACCCCAGATGCACCGGCATGTGCGGCGCATTGGCGACGAGCCGCCCTTCGCCGTCGAACAGCGCGCAGGAAAAATCGAGCCGCTCGCGAATATTGATCGACGAAGCGCTGTGTTGAAGCGCGCCGCCCATTTCCTCGGCAATCGCCATGAACAGGCTGTTGAAGATTTCGAGGCGGACGGGATCGGGTGCTGCCGGATCGTCACCGCCCCCTTGCGATGGCGAGGCGACGGGACGGATTGCCGATGGTTTTACGAGCCGCAGCGTCCCCTCGGGCTCGACCGTTGCGGTCCAGCCGGGTTCGACGACGGTCGTCGACAGCGGATCGACGATGATCGCGGGGCCGGCGATGCGGCGGCCGGGGGCAAGTGCGCTGCGCTGATGAAGTAGGACGGCGCGGGGTCCGCCCGCGAGCCAGGCGATGACGGTTTCTGCCTCCACCTCGGCCTCTGGCGCGGGTGCCGGCAGGGCCGCGGGCGCGTCGCCTGCTTCGGTCAGTTCGACACGGATGCGATCGACGACCAGATCGTCGTGCGGCGCATAGCCGAAGCGTGCGCGGAAGGCATCGACAAAGGCGGCACGCACCGCGACGGGATCTCCGGTCGGCAGCTCGATCGCATTGTCGCTGTCGGCAAGACGCACGAACAGCAGGGTTTCGTGCGTGACCGTTACGTCGGGCGCAAGATCGCCGCGGGCCTGAGCGATAAGTTCGGCCTCCGCGCGGTGCATCGGCTCGACGCAGCCCGCGCCGAGCGGCAGCGCGAGCGTGCGCTCTCGGATCGCCGACGGCCGTGCGAGGCCCATGCCATAGGCTGACAATACACCGGCGAGCGGGTGGAGCAGGATCCGGTCGATCCCTAATGCGTCGGCGACGAGGCAAACATGCTGCCCCGCAGCGCCCCCGAAGCCGACGAGATGATAGCCCTGCGTCACATCATGTCCGCGCGCGATGGTGATGCGTTTGATCGCATTCGCCATCTGCTGAACCGCGATCGCGAGCAACCCCTCGGCAAGCGCCTCGGGCGTGATGTCGCCGACTTCGGCCGCCATGGCGGCGAATTTTTCGGCGACGATGGCGCGATCGAGCGGCTGGTCGCCCGCCGGACCGAAGAGCCTGGGGAAATGTTCGGGCTGAATCTTGCCGAGCAGCACGTTGCAGTCGGTGACGGTCAGCGGCCCGCCGCGGCCATAGGCGGCGGGGCCGGGATTGGCGCCCGCGCTTTCGGGTCCGACGAGCAGGCGCGCACCGTCCCAGCGGCAGATCGAACCGCCCCCGGCGGCGACGGTGTGGATACGCAGCATCGGCGCCCGGATGCGCGTGCCCGCGACGATGCTTTCGTTATCGCGTTCGAGCCGCCCGGCATAATGGCTGACGTCGGTCGAGGTGCCGCCCATGTCGAAGCCGATGAGCCGATCCTTGCCCAGCGGCGCGGCGCTACCGACCATGCCGACGATGCCGCCCGCGGGGCCCGAAAGAATCGCATCGCGGCCGTGGAACGCCGCGGCCGACGCGAGCCCGCCCGAGCTTTTCATGAATTGCGGACGGGTGTCGTCGCCGAGCTGGGCGCAGAACTGGCCGACATAGTGGCGCAGCACCGGCGACAGATAGGCGTCGGCAAGCGTCGTGTCGCCGCGCCCGACCAGCTTGATCAGCGCGCTCACTTCATGGCTGACCGAAATCTGCGCGAAGCCGAGTTCGGCGGCGATCTCTGCCAGGCGCCGTTCGTGCGCGGGATAGCGATAGCCGTGCATCAAAATGATCGCGATGCTGTCGATTCCCGCCGCACGCGCCTTTTGCAGCGCGGTGCGCGCGGCGTCTTCGTCGAGCGGGATCAGCAACTCGCCGTCGGGACCGACGCGCTCGGCAATTTCGGCAACTTGCGCGTGCGGCGGTGGTGTGCGGTCGAGCCGGCGCGCGAACAGGTCGGGGCGATCCTGATAGCCGATGGTCAGCGCGTCACGGAAGCCGCGCGTGATCGCGAGCAGAGTCGGCGCGCCCTTGCGTTCGAGCAGCGCGTTGGTCGCGACGGTTGATCCCATGCGCACCGCGAGCGGCGGCAGCGCGCCTGTCCCGGCGCCGGTCAGGTCGCGGATCGCACCCACCGCCGCGTCGCCGGGACGCGCATGGTCTTCGGAAAGATATTTGGCAGTGACGACCGCCCCCGCCGGCGAGCGCGCGACGACGTCGGTGAAGGTGCCGCCGCGATCGATCCAGATATGCCAGCGCGGATCAGGCGGTGGCGACACGATCGGGCCAGCGAATGACGATGGACAGGCCGTGATCGGCGGCGGCGCGGGTCCATTGCCCCTTGAGCTGGCGTTCGATCAGCGAGCGGATGAACTGGGTGCCGAAGCTTTCGCTTTCGATGTGCGGGGTTTCGGGGAGGCCGCTTTCGATCCACGACAGCTCGACATCGCCGCCGTCGCGGCGCCAGCCGACCGCAAGATCGCCCTTCCCGCCGAGCGCGCCATATTTGACGCTGTTGGTCACCAGTTCATGCACGGCAAGGGCAATAGCCTGCGCGCCCTCTTCGTCAAGCCGCACATCCGGGCCTTCAACCGCAGCAAGCCGCTGTGCGTCCCAGCCCGCAATGTCGAGTTCGCGCCGGACGATGCGGCCGAGGTCAACCGTATCGACCGCGCCGGTGACGAGCATCTGCTTCGAATCGGACAGTGCGCGCAGCCGCCCGTCGAACTTCGCCTCGAACGCCTCCAGACTGTCGACCTCGCGCAGCGTGATCCGCGCGAGCGCACCGATGCGCGCGAAGGCGTTTTTCATACGGTGCGCCATTTCGCCGATCATCAACTCGCGATCCTCGGCATGACGCTCCTTCTCCTCCGCCAGCGCCTGCGCCGCGCCGAGGCGGCGGTGCTGCATGCGGTGCAACTGCACCGCGAGCCAGGCGAGCGCGATGCCGAAAAGCAGAATGGCGAGCGGACGACCGAGCCGGTCGATGAAACGGCCATAGGACAGCCGCATCGTCCAGCGGCGATCGGCAACGCGAAGCACCTCTTGATGCGCGTCCCAGCCGACCTTGCCGTGACGGAAGACAAGCGGTGCCGACGGCCCTTCGCCGGCATAAACCTCGATCCCGTCGATCGCGTCGAGCTGATTGCCGAGCGCCGCGCGCATCAGATTTTCGATGCGGAACGGCGCGTAAACAAAGGCTTCGATCGGCTGCGAAGGCGACGGCAGCGGTGCCGCCGACGGCGGAGCATCCGCAGCCGCCAGCGGATTGGCATAGACGGGCACATAGATCAGGAAGCCCGGCTGCTTGTGCTGCGCACCGCGTTCCTGGATCAGTTCGACGATCCCGCTCGCGGCGGGCTGGCCGGTCTGCCAGGCGCGGCGCATCGCCTCGCGCCGGATCGGCTCGCTGTACATGTCATAGCCGAGCGCCCCGCGATTGCGATCATTGTCGGGTTCGACAAGGACGATGGGAAAGCCGATCGGCTCGCTCGTCCGCGGCCAGACCTTGATCTCCTTGCCGTAATTTTCACGCAGCTGCGCTTCGGCCGCGGCGGGAGTGTCCTGCTGGATCGCGACCGCAATGCCCACCCCCTGCATCCCCGGCGCGCGCACCTGCGGCCGCAGCGCCGCGAGGAAGGCGCGAACCCCCGGCCCGCTCGCCGCCGTGTCAGACTGATAGAGCGCGCGCACCCCTTCGAGCACTGCGAGCTGATCGCGCAGCCGGACGTTCACCTGCATCGCGACGCGGGTCGCCTGCTCGTCCTCCTGCGCCTTATTGTAGAAGAAGCTGGCGACCGCCGCCGCCAGCGCGGCCGCAAGAATGCCGAGCCCGACGAAGCGGACCGAAAGGGCCATCAGCCGATCTGCCCAGAGCGAAGGGCGCATTACACATATCCTGATGATTGCTGCCGTAGCAGCGCCCCCCTCTGTCACAAATAGGAGCATGCCGAGCGACCGATAGCAAGCAGCATTTGTTGCGCATTGCTGTAATCATCGAACAGGTTGCAGCGAACAACCGACCGCCTATGTTCGGGCAGGAAACAGGAGGATGCCAAGATGATAGTCTATGGGTCGATCGTATCGCCTTTCGTGCGCAAATTGCTCGCTTTTCTGGGTGAAAAGGGTCTTGATTTCGAGCTCAAGGGCGTGGGCATCGGCGATCCCGATCCCGGCTTTCGCGCCGCATCGCCGCTCGGCAAGATGCCGGCGATCGACGACGACGGCTTCCTGCTCGCCGATTCGAGCGCGATCATCCACTATCTCGAAGCGAAATATCCCGAGCCGGCGCTGATCCCCGCCGACCCCGAAGCGCGCGGCCGCACCGTGTGGTGGGACGAGTTCGGCGACACCGTGTTCGCGGCCTGCGGCGGCAAGATGTTCTTCAACCGCATCGTCGCCCCCAAATTCCTGGGCCGCGAAGGCGACCTCGCCGCCGCCGCCGAAGCGGAAGCCGAGGAACTGCCGAAATTGCTCGCCTATCTGGAGGGCGCGATCCCGGCGTCGGGTTACCTCGTCGGCGATCGGCTGACCCTCGCCGATCTGGCGGCAGTGTCACCGCTGGTCAACGTCCGTCACTGCGGCGTGACCATTGACGCCGCCACCTATCCCAAAATCGCCGCGTGGAGCGAGGCGATCCTGTCGCGCCCGAGCATGGCATCGTGGATCGCCAAGGAAGAGCGGATGATGGCCAAGGTGCTGGCGGGTTGATCCGGACCGGCGCGGCGATCGCGGGCGCGCTGGCGCTGGCATCCGCGGCGACCGCGCAACCGTCGATGCCGGTGGCGCGTGCCACCGACGACGACCGGTTGCTCGTCGGCCTCGCGGACGAAGCGGCGGGCGAAGCGATCGTAACGCTGCGCCATGACGAAGCGAGCAACGCGCCGACGTGCAAGGCGGGAAGTGTGCGGGGCGGGCAGGCGATTGCCGATGCGTCCTGCACGCTCGCGCTCAAAAAGCTGGGCTGGGCAACGGCGGGCGTCGACCGCAACGGTAAACGGCAAGCGTTGCCGCGCCTACGCATCGCCTGGACCAAGCCCGACAAGGCAGGCGCGGACTCCGACGCCACCGACGAAGATGGTCTGACGCCAATCAGCCCCGAACGCTGGATCCTGCCTGCCGATTATCCCGGTACACGGGCGCAAGGCGCCAGCGAGTTCATACTGGATGTCGCACCTTCGGGCCGCCCGACCGCTTGCCACATCACAAAATCGGCCGGCAGCGACATCCTTGATCGCAAGACATGCGAGGTCCTGATGCGAAGCGGGCTGTTCCTGCCCGCCCTCGACGCGCAAGGAAAGCCGCGCCCCGCGCAGTTCCGATCGCGGCTCAGCTGGGCCATCGAATAGCGGCGGGTCGGCCAGCGAGACGCGGCGTGTGCCGCTTTTGTCATCCTATGCGCCATCCAGGAAGGCGAAGCGGCAAAGGAATTGCGCTCGGCCAAATTCTGCCCTGAAACCCCTTGCATTTGCGAATCAGTCGCACTAGCGGCCTGCTTAACAGGAGTTGAGAATGATTCGCAAAATTGTCGCCGCGGCGCTGGCCTGCACCGCGCTTTCCTCCCCCGCGCTCGCGCAGACCGCGGCGCCCGACACGAAGGGCGAGGATAATATCGTCGTCACCGCGGCGCGCACGATCCTGCCGCCCAACGCCCTGCCACTGACGGTCGATGTCATCGGCAAGGAGGCGCTCGACCAGCAGGTGCTGATTTCGGGATCGGTCACCGACGCGGTCGCAACGCTAACCCCCAGCTTTTCGCCGACGCGTCAGAAATTGTCGGGCGCGGGCGAGACGCTGCGCGGGCGATCGCCGCTCTATGCGATCAATGGCATTCCGCAATCGACCCCGCTGCGCGACGGCAGCCGCGACGGCTTCACCATCGACGGCTTCTTCATCGACCGGGTCGAGGTCATTTACGGTTCGAACGCGCTGCAGGGGATCGGCGGCACCGGCGGTATCGTCAATCAGGTGACGATCGGCGCGCCGAAGACCGAAGGCGTCAGCGGCCGACTGCTGTTGCAGGGCACCGCCGACAACGAATTTTCCGAAGCCGGCATGGGCGGCAAGGCGGCGGGGCTGGTCCAGTATCGGGCCGGACGCTTCGACGCGTCAGTCGGCGCGGCCTATGAGGTGCGCGGCATCTTTCGCGACGGCGAAGGCCGTCCGGTCGGGATCAATCTGACGCAGGGCGAGACGCAGGATTCCAAGACGCTCTCGCTGTTCGGGCGCTTTGGCTACGAGGTCACGGACACGATGCGGCTCGACCTGATCGCCAGCCGTTACGAATTGAAAGGCGACGGCGATTATGTCGCGGTGGCAGGCAATCGTGCGACCGGCCTGCCGACCAGCGCTGCGCGCGGCACCCCGCCCGGCGATCCCGCCGCGAGCCGCACCGAAAGCCTGGCGCTGTCGTTGACCGACAGCAACCTTGGCGGCGGGAATTTCGTCGGCCAGATTTTCTGGAACCGCACCCGCGACACCTTCGGCGGCGAACCCAATCCGATCGCGACCTTCCAGGACGTCCAGATCGCGCCGGTCGGAACGCTGTTCGATCAATCGCAGAACCGCAGCCGCAAATATGGCGCCAAGCTCAGCTATGAGCGTGCGGTGCCCGGTTTCGAGGCACTGACGCTGATCGCCGGTTTCGACGCGCTGTGGGATTCGACCGAGCAGCGGCTGATCGCCACCGACCGCGTCTGGGTGCCGCCGACCGATTTCCGCAGCTTCGCGCCGTTCGGACAGGCCAATCTCAAATTGTTTGACCGCCTCGTCCGCGTCGCCGGCGGCGCGCGCTACGAGAATGTGAAGATCAGCATCGACGATTATACGACGCTCGCGAGCGCGGGTCGCACCTTCGTCAAGGGCGGCAGCCCGAGTTTCGACGACGTGCTGCTGAACGGCGGGGTGATCGTCGAGCCGGTCCCCGGCATCCGCGCCTATGCGAGCTATGCCGAAGGCTATACCGCCCCCGACGTCGGCCGCATCACCCGCGCGGTGAGCACGCCGGGGGTCGAGATCGACAATTTCCTCAACATCCGTCCGATCGTATCGAACAACCGCGAGATCGGCGTCGAGGTGAAGCGCGGTCCGCTCGATGCGAGTGCGACCTATTTCTGGTCGTCGAGCAAGGAGGGGCAATTGCTCGTCGCCCGGCCCGACGGCATTTTCGACGTGCTGCGCCAGCGCGTCGCGATCGAGGGGCTGGAGATCAATCTGGCGGTCAAGCTGCCGATTGACGGCCTGACCGTCTCGGCAGGCTATGCCCATCTCGACGGCAAATATGATGCCGACGGCGACGACATCGTCGAAACCGACCTCGACGGTGCGAATATCTCGCCCGACCGGCTGAACCTGGCCGCCAGCTATGCCAAGGGGCCGCTGTCGGCGCGCGTCCAGACGCAATTCTATCTTGCGCGCAGTTTCACCGGCCCGATGCGCGACCCGCGCAACGATTTCGAGGGCTATAATCTGACCGACGCCTTCCTGCGCTACCAGACGCGGATCGGCGGCATCAGCCTGGCGGTGCAGAATCTGTTCGACCGGCAATATATCGCCTATGCGAGCGACACCCAGCGCCCGACCGACAATTTCTTCAACTTCGCCGGGCGCGGACGCACCTTCACGCTGGGCTGGGATTATCGCTTCTGATGCAGTTGCTCGACACGCTGCACCGCTGGACCGGCGGGCTGATCGGGCTGGTGCTCGGCCTGCTGGGCCTCACCGGCGCGATCCTCGTCCACAAGGATGCGTGGATCGGGCTGCCGCATAGCGGCGACCCGCTGCGCAGCGACCTTGGCAGCGTGACGCGGGCGACCGAGGCGATCATGGCGCAGCCGGGCGCGCAGGGCATCATCTATGCCCGCGACGGCTTTGGCCTCCACCAGACCCGCTTCGGCGAAGGCGCCGGTGCCTATGCCGACCAGACGGGGCAGATCGTCACCCGCTGGGCCAGTCAGTGGGAGCGGCCCGAGCTGTGGATCTTCGATTTCCATCACCATCTCTTCGCGGGCGACAGCGGCAAGTGGGTGATCGGCATCGCGGGCCTGTGCGGGCTGTTCTTCATCGTGTCGGGCGTCATCCTGTGGTGGCGGACGCGCCGGACCTTCCGCCTGCGCCTGTGGCCCAAGCGAATGAGCCGGCCGGCGATCGTCACGCATCACCGCGACTTGGGAATCGTGATGGCACCGCTGCTGCTGCTCTCGGTCGTCACCGGGACGATGATGATCTTCCGCCCCTTCGCAATGGCTGTCGTCGCACCCTTCGGTTCGATTGCCGCGGCAGAGAAGTCGATGGCGCCGCCTAAATATAAGGGCGGCCCGCTCGCCGCGAAGCCCGATTATGCGGCAATGCTCGCCGAAGCGCGCCGCCGCTTTCCCGACGGCGAGTTCCGTATCCTCAGCCTGCCGCGCAAGGCGGGCGACCCGATCATGCTGCGGATGCGCCAGCAGGCCGAATGGCTTCCCAACGGGCGCTCGACGCTGTGGTTCGATG